>ERZ827363.24-NODE-24-length-146583-cov-4.565578_pt1 | contig 146583 bp, 121 predicted proteins | sample MGYA00519776_ERZ827363 | MGnify/ENA primary metagenome ERZ827363 (study PRJEB31778, sample SAMEA3449288) | human gut metagenome | biome: human gut; feature: human-associated habitat; material: faeces | place: United Kingdom | collected 2010/2012 ... | reverse complement strand
TTCCGCAGCCAGGCAATGTCGTCGCCGACGGTCCAGACCTTATAGCCCTGTTTCTTGTAGATCTCCGGAGGAATGAGCATGGCCAGATTGGTCTTACCGCAGGCAGAGGGGAATGCAGCGCAGACGTACTTGGTCTCGCCCTGAGGATTCTCGATGCCAAGGATCAGCATATGCTCGGCCATCCAGCCCTCGTTCTTGCCCTGGTAGGAAGCGATACGCAGAGCGAAGCACTTCTTGCCCAGCAGCACGTTGCCGCCGTAAGCGGAGTTGATGGAGCAGATGGAGTTCTCTTCGGGGAAGTGAACGATGTAGCGGTTCTCGGGATCCACGTCCGCCTTGGAATGCAGGCCACGAACGAAGTCGTTGGACTCATCGCCCAGCTGGACGAAAGCCTGTCTGCCCATACGGGTCATGATGTCCATGTTCAGGACAACGTACAGGGAGTCGGAAACTTCCACGCCGACCTTGGACATCTTGGAGCCGATGGGGCCCATGGAGTAAGGAATGACGTACATGGTACGGCCCTTCATAACGCCGTCGTAGAGCTTGTTCAGAAGAGCATGCATCTCTTCAGGATCTTTCCAGTTATTGGTGGGGCCTGCATCCTCCTTCTTCTTGGAGCAGATAAAGGTGCGATCCTCCACGCGGGCTACGTCGTTGGGAGCCGTGCGGTGATACAGGCAGCCGGGCAGCTTCTCCTGGTTCAGTTTGATCATCTCGCCGGTGGCGATGGCTTCGTCACGGAGCGCTTTCAGCTGTTCTTCGCTGCCGTCGATCCAGACGACCTTGTCCGGTTTGCAAAGGGCGACCATCTCGTCAACCCACTTCAACACATTTTTGTTGTTGGTAAGCATTTCAGTTTCCCCTTTCGTGATTTGAAGGTCCGGCAAATGCCGCAACTTTCTACATTTACCATAATACGGCTTTTTCGTAAAAAAATCAATGACCTATTTGTGAACAATTTGACGGATTTCAAAAGATATGCAAGTTTTCAGCAGAAATCTTGCAAATAGTCCGCTTTTTCACGGCTTTTAGCCAGCTATTCACTTTTTATATGACAGTTATGCAAGTTTTCCAATGCAAGCCTTATCTTTCGATGGAGATTGAAGTGATGGTAACGGTCTCCGCAGGCGCACTGTTGTCGTCCACACTGACGGCTGCGATTGCGTCTACCACGTCCATGCCGTCGATGACCTGCCCGAACACGGTGTGCATCTTATCGAGCCACGGCGTGCCGCCTACCTGCCGGTAGTAGTTCCGCACGTCCCCGGAGAACTTGGTCTGCCCCTGATTCTGCTTCTCATAGCTGGCCCGCAGTGCTTCCTCCGTAATGCCGTAGGCGGAAAGCTGCGCCGTCGTGTAACCTAGCGTCGTGTACTGCTCCATCGTCTTTTTGGCCTTCTTGGAAGCGGACAGGCTGTTGCTTTCCTCCAAGCTGTCAAAATAAGAGTCCGTGTAGGAGCTTCCGTCACTTTCCTGCACGATGAAGAACTGGCTGCCGTTGGTGTCCTTGCCGGAGTTTGCCATGGAAAGGGCGCCCCGGAAGTTGCAGAGACTGTCGGTGAACTCGTCCTTAAAGCTCTCGCCCCAGATGCTCTCGCCGCCGGTGCCGTCGCCGTTGGGGTCGCCTCCCTGGATCATGAACTCGTTGATCACCCGATGGAAGGTCAATCCGTCGTAGTAGCCCTCCTCCGCATGGGTGATGAAATTTTCCACCGCTTTTGGGGCATCTTCTTCAAACAGCACCGCCCGGATGGTGCCAAAGCCTTCCACCTCGATCACCGCCACGGGAAGGGAATCGTCATAGGTCGCCGCCGAATAGGTGCCGTCCGCATTTTTCACAAACTGCTTCGGCTCGCTTTTCCCGCAGCCGGAAAGGCACGCCGCCGCAAAGAAAAGGCTTAGAAGGCCGGCAAAAAGGGATCGTTTTTTCATCTTTTTCGTTCCTTTCTCTTGCATAAATGCCCCGGTGAGAGTGTCTCTCCCGCCGGGGCTTTCTTTTCTTATTCCACCGTTTCCTCGGTGATGCCGATGATGGTGACCTCGTCGTATGGCCGGGAGGAGCGATCCACCCGGACGGCGGCGATCTTATCCACCACGTCCATGCCTTCGATGACCTGTCCGAAGACGGTATGGGCGCCGTCCAGCCAGGGGGTGCCGCCCATCTCGGTATATTTTGCCACCGCTTCCTCGGAGAATTCCTTGCCCTGCCGTTTCAGCATGGGGAACATCCGGGCGTCGATGGTCTCGGGGCCGGCCTGAACGATGAAGAACTGGCTGCCGTTGGTGCCGGGGCCTGCATTTGCCATGGAAAGAGCGCCCCGGAAGTTCCGGGCGTCGGGGGTGAACTCATCCTCAAAGGGATCGCCCCAGATGCTCTCGCCACCCATGCCGGTACCGGTGGGGTCGCCGCCCTGGATCATAAAGTCGTTGATGACCCGGTGGAAGATGATCCCGTTGTAGTAGCCGTTTCTGGCGTGGGTCAGAAAATTCTCCACTGCCTTAGGTGCGGCTTCCGGCAGCATTTTCACACGGATACTGCCGAAATTGGTCTTGATGGTGGCGATCACATCGCCCTTTTTCAGCTCCGTAAAATTGAGAATTGACATGGTGCTCCTCCTTTTAGTTGCCGGACTGGCTGGTCTGCCCGGTGAGGGCGGCATCAAGCTTCGCCTGCTCCTCTGCGCTGCGGTCCTCCAGCTCCTCTAATTCCTCTTCCGTAGGCGTATTGTCCAAATGATCGTAATCGGCGGGATCATAGGTGGAAAGGGTGATCTTATTGATGATCACATCTTCCAGCGGCCGGTTGTTGGCCGACTGCTCCTGAGTCGTGGAGGCCTCGGAATTGTAAGGATCTACCGACTCATAGGTCAGGGGCAGATCCAGAATGGCGTCCACCACGTCCATGCCGCTGATAATCTTGCCGAAAACGGAATGATACTGCCCGAACTGGGGCACGCCGCCGTACTGGATGAAGGTGTTCTTCATCATAGCCGGGAAGTTATACTGTTCCATTTCGCTGACCAGCTCATCCTGGACGGGAATATCGCCGATGAAGAAGAACCGGGAATCGTAATAATTGGTCTTGTTAAAGATTGAACCCGCCTCATAGCAGAGCATGGCTACCGACCCGGAGAAGGGCCACAGATTGGAGGAATACTCCGCCTTCTTGGGCTTTCCAGTGTTGGAGTCCCCGCCGTTTCCGTCCGGAGTGCTGGATCCGGTAGCGACCGCCCCGGCAGCCGGCTCCACATGGAAAACGATCTGTCCGTCGTAGAAGCCCCGATTCACCAGATCCTTGAAGTTCTGGACAATCTCCGGCACCTCGTCGGTGTAAAGCAGGACAGTGATCTCGCCCATGGAGGTATCGATGATAGCGATATCTTCCCCTTCCTTGGGCTGCTCTAACTGGATATACTCGATGGTACTGGGATCGATGCTCTTCCCGCAGCCGGAAAAAAGCGGCACGCAAAGTGCACAGGCCGCCAGAAGGGCTGCGGCTTTTTTCAATGCTTTCATGGCAAAAACCAAACCTTTCCAAATCATAACCGCCGAAAATTCGGCAATCTTATTTTCATTATATCGAAGACCGCCGGAAAATTCAAGGGAAAAACAGAAAGTTCACAATCTCCCCCGAAAAAGAAAAACGGCGGCCTGCCGGAAAGCAGGCCGCCGGGAAATTGGGAAAAGGCAACCGCCTTTTCCTTTTCTCAATCGATTGAACCCGAATCTTGCAGCGAACGCAAAAATCAGGAGTCAACGAAGCTCAAAAATTACGTTCCATAAAAATAGAAGCATTCCGAAACCGCTGCAGCCTTCACCCGTCGGCGGATGTCAAAGGAGGATCCTTCTCAACCCAGAAGCCCCTTCCCGTCCCGATGAAACGCTGCTCCCGCTCCCCAACTTTAAGCGGCAGCCCCGCTGCACCGATCTGTTCCGGCTCTTCTGATTTTTGAACGCTTCTCCTTCCACAGCCGCCGCAGGCAAGCTGTCAGAGCGCCGAAGACCGCACTTGCGCACGGCGGGCATCCTCCGCAAACCCTCTCGGAAAAAGCCGTCCTCCCAAAAGGAAGACCGCCCCTTCCCAAAGAAAGCTGCGAAACATACGCTTCAAAAACGCTCCTTCGATTGCGTATACGCTTACTATAGCATGAAAATCGGATTTTGTAAAGGAATTTTCCGCAAATTTTCCACAAAGAAAAATTCCGCTGAAAAAAATTCCTCCCTTTTTTCCCTTTTGCCCAATATGCTTCCCGGATGTAAACGGACGCAGCCTTTTTGCTTCTGCAAAAAAGCTGCGCCTCTTTTACATCATGCCGGCCAGGCTGTCAAAAACGCCTCCTACGGTCTTCATGGCCCGAGCCGCTTTCTTTTTCATTTTCCGCACCTTGTTTTTCCCGGTGCCCATGACCATATAGGCGGCCGTTCCCACTGCTGCCCCGGCGGCAGCGCCTTTCAAAACGCTGCTCAGCGTCTGATTCATAACGATCTCTCCTTTGTATTCCGGACTTGTTCCTCTTTCGCGGAACAAAATTAGCTTTCCCGCTTTTTCTACCTTCTGCACAGGGAATGACTTGAAATTGAGCCTTCCCTTGGCAAAAATGGAAAACTGCGGAAAAACACCTTCTTTTTCCTGCCTTTTCTCCCGGAACAATTGCCAAACCGGACACTTTTCGCTATAATATTCTTGATGGAAAGTTCCAAAAACCGCCGGGGCCGAAGGGCGAAGCCGCTTCCTTGCATCCGTCCCGGATCCGGCATAAAATAAATGCAGACACGGCAAAACGCCGCATCTGCATTTTACGAAAATTCTCAAAAAGCCGCTTTGAAAAGCGCAGAAAGGGATGCTCCGTATGATGCTGCAAAGGCCCCCCCGCGTCGCCGCCATTCACGATCTTTCGGGATTCGGACGGTGTTCGCTTTCGGTGATCCTGCCGACCCTGTCCGCCATGAAGGTGCAGGTCTGCCCCGTGGTCACCGCCGTCTTCTCCACCCACACAGGAGGGCTGGGAGAGGTGGTGTTTCGGGATCTCACCGACTATCTCACTCCAACGCTGGAGCATTATAAGCGCCTGAAGCTGGAGTTTGAGTGCGTGTACAGCGGATTCTTAGGGTCCTTGGAGCAGATCGACCACTGTCTGGAATACTACGCCGCCTACCCGGATGCGCTGGCGGTGGTGGATCCGGTCATGGGCGACCACGGGCGCCCCTACCGCACCTACACCCCGGAAATGTGCCGGCGGATGAAGGAGCTGGCGGCTGTGGCCGATCTCATCACCCCCAACCTGACGGAAGCAAGCATCCTTCTGGGGGAGGAGTACCCCTCCGCCCCCCTGCGTCAGTTTGAAGCAAAACGCCTGGTCGCAAGGCTCAGTGAGCTAGGGCCGAGGCTGGTCACCGTCACCGGCGTGGAGATGGCTGACGGCACCATCTCGAACTTAGGCTACGACCGGGATCGGGGCGACTACTGGCGGGTGGACTGCAATTACGTCCCCGCCTCCTATCCCGGCACCGGCGACATCTTCGCCAGCGTCATGGTAGGCTCCCTTTTAAACGGTGACAGCCTCCCCATGGCCATCGAGCGTGCCACCCGATTCTTAGAGATTGCCATCCGCACCACCTTCAGCTATGGCAGCGACACCCGCTACGGCGTCATGCTGGAATCCTGCCTGGGATGGCTCTCCACGGATCAGACCTTCGACCGGTACCGGCTTCTTTAAGAATTTTCAAGAAATGCCAGCCAGCAACAACGAAAGGAGACGGGCGCTTTTCACGCCCGGAAAAACGGTATGGCACAGCAAGTAACCGAACAGCGGAAAAAACTTCTCTTCATGGTGTCCGTCGGTATGATGGCGGCACTGGTCTTCGTGGGGAACTACCTCCAGTTCAAGATCCCCGTCAGCATCGGCGACGTGACCCGCGTCCATCTGGGCAATTCCATGTGTCTGCTGGCCGGTCTCCTTTTCGGACCGGGCGTGGGCGGTCTCGCCTCCGGCATCGGTGCCGGGCTTTACGACCTCTTTGATCCTGTATACATTGTGTCCGCTCCCTACACCTTCTGCTCCAAATTTGCCATGGGCTTTTTAGCTGGTCTCTTGGGCCGTGCCGCCTTCCGCAAAGAGGGAAAGAGCCGGGTGCTGCAGGTGATCTTAGCCGGCGTAGTCGGACAGCTCGCTTACATCTTCCTCTACCTCCTGAAATCCTATGTCACCCTCCGGCTGGTTGGCACCGCCTCTCAGGCAGCGTTCTTAGCCGTGATCCCCAAGATCGCCGCTTCCACCGTCAACGCCGTGGCTGCCGTGGTGATCTCCGTTCCCCTGAGTATCGCCCTGCGCAAGGCCCTGAGCCGCACTGCTTTCTTCTCGGTCATGAACGTCCAGAAGGAGAATAAGGGCTACTTTAACCCCGTCACCATCGCACTTACCATCTTCTGCTGCGCTGTGACCATGGTCTTCGCCATGTATCTTTCCGCCACCAATAAAATCAAGGCGGAGGATCAGAAGAAGATCGACACCCTGCAGGCTCAGATCGACGCCCAGCAGGCTCAGCTGGACTATCTGGCCGAGCAGCTGAACATCGAGCTTCCCCAGCCGGAAGAGTCCTCCGACAGCAGCAAATAAACCGCTCTCCCTAACAAACCGCCCGATCAACTCTGGCCGGACGGTTTTCCATCTGAACCCCGCATCCTTCCGGAACACCCGGTACGGATGCGGGGTTTTATTTGTAGAAAAACGTTTCTTTCTATAAATCGCATTTAATATTCCACCCCTTCCCTCGCCGAAACTCCCTTATCATACGGATGCTTCCCTTTCTCCATCCGGGTCACATAATCTGCCCGCCGGATCAGCTCCTCATCCCCCCGATGGCCGGTCATCGCGACCTCCGTCTCCTCCGGGAGCCCATCCAGAAAGCGGAGAAAATTCTCCCGCTCCACCATGCCCGTATCCAGCGCCGACCCGATCTCGTCCAAGACCAGCATCCGCTGTCCTTCCCGGCAAAGGCTCTCCGCCTTTTTAAGGTTTTCCGCCATCACCTGCCGGAAGTGCTCCTTTTCCTCCTCCGACATAGCAAAGACAAAGCCCGTAAGCCCTTCCTCCGCCAGCGCCGTCACCTCCGGGAACGTCCGCAGCGCCCTTATCTCCCCGCTGCTGCCGTCCTTTAAAAACTGCAGGATCACCGTGGGGATTCCTCTCCCCACTGCCCGCAAAGCAAGCCCCATGGCCGCCGTGGTTTTCCCTTTTCCGTCGCCGTAATAAAAATGCTTCATACGCTCCTCCTACGCAAAAAGGCAGGCTTAAAAGCCTGCCTTTTCTCTTACTTGATCCATGCGCCGTCTGCGCCGACTTTATAGCCATTGATGGTGGTATTCACCGCCAAAGCGCCGCTGGCATAGAAATAATAGCTCTTTCCGTCGATGCTGTACCATGCTCCGGAGATCATGATGCCGTCCTTTTGTAAGAAGTACCGGCTGCTGCCCACATTGATCCAGCCGGTGGCCATCTTCCCATCGGAATTGAAATAGTACCACTTTTCATTGAGCTTCAGCCAGCCGGTCTGATAGCTGCCGTCGGCTTTCCGGTAGTATTTGCTCCCGTTCTGCTCCACCCATCCGGCCGTGACCGCCGGCGTCTCCGAAGGCGGCGTACCCTGGGTCAGCTTCCCGTCGGAGCCGAAGGTGTAGTTCTTCCCGTCGATGATCTGGCTCCCGGTCAGCATGGCGCCGGAAGAGGCAAAGCAGTACCAGCTGCCGTTCACCTTTTTAAAGCCCACGGCCATCGTGCCGTCGTCCGGATCGAAGTAGTACCACGCAGGCCCTACCTGCTTCCAGCCGGTGATCCGTCTGCCTTCCGCTTCAAAATAGTACCAGATCCCGTTTAAGTTGAGCCATCCGGTCTGGTAGCTCCCATCGCTCTTTTTGTAATAGGTGTTCCCGTCCCGGATCTCCCACGGCGTCCCTCCGGGAGCCGTCCCCTGAGTCAGCTCGCCGGTAGAAGCGAACACATAGCTCTTGCCGTCAATGGTCTGGGAGCCGGTGACCATTCCGCCGGAGGCGTTCATGTAGTACCACTTTCCGCCTGCTTGCTTCCAGCCCACGGCCATTTTCCCGTCTGCCGGATCGAAATAGTAATTGGAAGGTCCTACCTTTTTCCACCCGGTGACCATCTTGCCGTCGCTTTCAAAATAATAGTAAGTCCCGTCCAGATTGAGCCACCCGGTCTGATACGTCCCGTCGGCTTTTTTATAATATTTGCTGCCGTTCTGCTCCACCCAGCCGGTGGTCGTGCCGGAAGAGCCGCCCAACTCCCCATACTCGTTAAACGTGTAGGAAATGCCGTCGATGGTGTAAGTCCCGGTGACATAGGTGCCCTTATCGTCGGTAAAATATGACCGGACATCCCCCTGCTGCTGCCAGCCCGCCACCATCTGGGGCAGGAGCTTCACTTCCCCGGAGGAAAGCTGGGACACCGCTGCCTTGGAGGAATCCCTTAAGGTGTCGATCCGGTTTTTCTCCAGATACAGCACCGTAAGCGCCGTGTTTTTGGAAAGATCCGGGATCTCCGTGATCTCATTCCCGGAAAGATCCAGCTGCTCCAGACGGGTCAGGCTGGTCACAAAGCTCATATCCGTCAATTGGTTATTCCGTGCGCTGAGCACATGGAGCCACCGGGACAGATCCGGCATCCGGGTGATCGGGTTGTTGTCGAGGATCAGCGTGGACAGCCCGTACAGCTCTCCTAATGTCGAAACGGTCTTGAGCTTGTTTTTGGAAAGGTCAAGGCTCTCCAGGTCTTCCAAAGAAGCCAGCGCCGTAATCGACGAAATGGCGTTGCCGCTGGCATCCAGCTCCCGCAGGCTCGAAAGCCCCGAAAGCCCGGAAAGCCCCGTCAGCGCATTGCCGCTGACGTCTAAGTAGTAAAGGCTCGTGCATTTTCCCAGGGTCGTCAGGGTCTTCAGCTCATTGTCCGAAGCATCCACCCAGCTTAAATTCGGCAGCTTCGCCAGCCCTTTTAAGGACCTGAGCCCCATGCCGCTCAAATCCACCTCGGTGACCAGAGAAAGCTCGTATTCGTTGAGCTTCCCGTCTCCATTGGCATCTGCCGCATCCAGCAGATAGTCGTAGATGTCCGCATCGAAGTTTCTCGCCGCCACAACGGTCCCGCCGGCTGCCGCCGCCGGAAACGCCGGGAGCAGAGCCGCCGTCATCGCCGCAGCAGCCATTGCCGCCAGCAGCCGGAGCCCTTTTCTCGTGTGTTCCATATCCGTACCTCCTTCTTTCTTTGTCGCAGGTCCTGCGGGTCTTTTCCCGCTCGTTCTTTCTCCCCGCAAAACGGGGAAAACCGCCCAAAAATCGGTTCTGCGTCCAGTATACCACATTTTCCCCTGAAGGTAAAGTGGGAATTCCCCGGAATCCCTTGACTTTACACCTGTTTTTCATTAAAATAAGTATATATGAAATTCCGGCTTTTTATGGCCCGGGAAAGAAGGATCGATATGCTGAAAAACGAAGAAAAAACCATGAATCAGATCATCACCCTCTGTAAGGGCAGAGGATTCGTATACCCCGGAAGCGAGATCTACGGCGGACTTGCCAACGCCTGGGACTACGGCCCCTTGGGCGTGGAGTTCAAAAACAACGTGAAAAAGGCCTGGTGGAAGAAATTCGTCCAGCAGTCCCCCTATAACGTGGGCCTTGACTCCGCCATCATCATGAACCCCCAGACCTGGATCACCTCCGGCCATGTGGGCGGCTTCTCCGACCCGCTGATGGACTGCAAGGACTGCAAAGCCCGTTACCGTGCCGACAAGCTCATTGAAGAAGACGGCGGCGACCCCAATGGTATGACCTTCGAGCAGATGAGCGCCTACATCAAGGATCACGGCATCGCCTGCCCCGAGTGCGGCAGCAAAAACTTCACCGACATCCGGAAGTTTAACCTCATGTTCAAGACCTTCATCGGCGTCACCGAGGACGCCAAGAGCGAGGTCTACCTCCGCCCCGAGACCGCACAGGGCATCTTCGTGAACTTTGCCGCTGTCCAGCGCACCACCCGGAAAAAGCTGCCCTTCGGCGTCTGCCAGATCGGCAAGTCCTTCCGCAACGAGATCACCCCCGGCAACTTCACCTTCCGCACCCGGGAATTCGAGCAGATGGAGTGCGAATTCTTCTGCAAGCCCGACACCGATCTGGACTGGTTCTACTACTGGAAGGATTACTGCAAGAACTGGCTTCTCTCCCTCGGCATGAAAGAGGAGAATATGCGCCTTCGTGACCACGAGAAGGAAGAGCTTTCCTTCTACTCCAAGGCGACCACCGATATTGAGTATCTCTTCCCCTTCGGCTGGGGCGAGCTTTGGGGCATCGCCGACCGCACCAACTACGACCTTGGCCGTCATCAGGAGGCCAGCGGCAAATCTCTCGAATACTTCGATCAGGAGACCAACGAACGCTACATTCCCTACGTCGTAGAGCCCTCTCTGGGCGCCGACCGGGTGGCTCTTGCCTTCCTCTGCGAAGCCTTTGATATTGAACAGCTGGAAGACGGCACCGAGCGCACCGTGCTCCACCTGCACCCCGCTCTGGCTCCCTTCAAGGCCGCCGTCCTGCCCCTGTCCAAAAAACTCTCCGAAAAAGCCATGGAAGTCTACGCCATGCTCTCCGACAAGTTCATGGTGGACTTTGACGAAACCGGCGCCATCGGCAAGCGCTACCGCCGGGAAGACGAAATCGGCACCCCCTTCTGCATCACCTACGATTTCGATTCCGAGACCGACAACTGCGTCACCGTCCGGGATCGGGACACCATGCAGCAGGTCCGGCTCCCCATTTCCGAGCTGTCCGCCTACATCGAAGAAAAGATCCATTTCTGATCCAAACAATGACCCGAAAAGCCGGAGCAGATCCCTCTGCCCCGGCTTTTTCCTGCAAAGAGTGCAGATTTTTTCCATATCCTTTGCATTTTCTTTTCAAGTGTGCTAAAATATAAGTAATTATTTCTTTTGTACGAAAGGATTCTTGCAATGTCTTATGAAAAATCCTGCGGAGCAGTGGTTTTCCGGAAATATCATGGAAACATCGAGCTGCTTTTGATCAAGCATGTGGTCGGCGGCCACTGGTCTTTCCCCAAAGGTCATGTAGAGCCCGGCGAAACCGAAGAGCAGACCGCCCTTCGGGAGATCAAGGAAGAAACGGGTATCGACGTGGAGCTGAACACCTCCTTCCGGGAGGTCGTCTCCTACTCCCCCAAGCGGGACACCACCAAGGACGTCATCTACTTTCTTGGGAAGGCCAAAACCTTCCAGTACACCCCTCAGGAAGAAGAGATCGCCCAGATCAAATGGGTGGAGATCAACCTGGCCCACTCCTTCCTCACCTATGATAACGACAAGCAGCTGGTCAACAAAGCCAAACCTATGATCCGGGATCTTTACTGACAAAAAATTCCCCGCCGGAACCTCTCCGGCGGGGAATTTTCTTTTTAGTGGAATTTGGGGAGCCAGTCGCCGTGAGCCTCGATCAGGTCGTCGCACAGCGCCTTGATGTCATCGATGGACAGTTCGGAGCTGGTGTGGGGATCCATCATCGCAGCCTGATAGATGTAGGATTTCTGAAGCGTCTCCGCCGCTTTGATGGTCAGCAGCTGAACGTTGATGTTCGTCCGGTTCAGAGCGGCGCACTGCTCCGGCAGATCCCCGACGTAGCAGGGGTTGAAGCCGTTCCGGTCGACCAAAACCGGCACCTCCACGCAGGCGTTCTGAGGCAGGTTGGTGATGAGCCCGGTGTTCAGCACGTTCCCGTGGATCCGGTAAGGCTTGTCGTTCAGCACTGCCTGAATGATGTAAGATGCAAATTCGTGGGTCTTCTCGTGCTTGATGTGGGAGTCCTTCAGCAGGCTGTCCCGCATCTCGTTCCAGCCATTGATCTGGTTGATGCAGCGGCGGGGGTATTCGTCCAGCGGGATCTTATACTCCTCGATCAGCTCCGGATATTTATCCTTGATGAAGTAAGGGGTGTATTCCGAGTTATGTTCGCTGGATTCGGTGATATAGTAGCCGAATTCCTTCATCAGCTTTAACCGCACCAGATCCTTCCGCTCGGTGTTGTAAGCGGAGTTGTCCGCCCGACGCTTGATCTCCGGATACAGGTCGTTGCCCTGTAAATCTGCAAGCTCCAGAAGCCACGCCTGATGGTTGATGCCGGCAATCTTCCAGCGGCAGTTGTCCACATACTCGTTCATCCCCAGCTCCTCAAGCAGCCCCTTGGCGCAGCCCTGCACGGAGTGGCAGAGGCCCACCGTTTTAATGTTCGTGAACCGCTGCATATAGCCGGACAGCATGGCCATGGGGTTGGTGTAGTTTAAGAAGAGGGCGTTAGGGCACCAGCGCTCCATGTCATCGGCATAGGACTTCATCACCGGGATAGTGCGCAGCGCCCGGAAAATTCCTCCGATCCCCAGCGTATCGGCGATGGTCTGCCGCAGGCCGTACTTTTTGGGCACTTCAAAATCGGTGATGGTGCAGGGATCGTAAAGCCCCACCTGAATGGCGTTGACCACGAAATCCGCTCCCCGGAAAGCCGTCTCCCGATCCAGGGTCTGGGTGATATGGGCCTTCCCGTTGGCAGTCTTGTTCATGTTGCTGAGAATCTGATAAGATTCATCCAGCCGCTTTGGGTCAATATCAAAAAGACAGACGTCAAATTCCCCCAGTTCTGGAGTCAGAATACAGTCTCCTATGACGTTTCGGGCAAAAACCGTGCTTCCTGCACCAACAAATGTAATTTTCATACCTTTCTTCCTTTCTTTCGCAAGGCGTTTCTTCCCTTACATTATAATCCATCCGTCTGCAAAAAAACAGCCGATCCTGTTGCAGATTCTTGGTAAAATGTTGCATTTTATCCGATTTTCTGTTATAATAGAGAAAAGTCGAAAGGAGTGTCCTATGGAAGCCTTACACCCAGAAGAACAGCAGCTGGAAAATTTCTTCAAGCCCACTTTGGATCGGGGCGGAAACGTCTATCTCTACCAATGCGGCTTTGAACACTGTGAAAGCCTTCATTCCTTCGGCCCCGCCGTCCGGGACCACTACCTGATCCACTGCGTCCTTTCCGGGAAGGGGACCTTCACCGTGGGGGACCGGAAGTTCCGGCTGTCCGCCGGGCAAGGGTTCCTCATCCACCCCAACATCATCACCACCTATACCGCCGACAAAACCGAACCATGGTACTACTGCTGGGTGGGCTTCGGCGGGAGCGGCTCCGACTTCATCATAAACCAGTGCGGCTTAAGCCTGGAGCAGCCCATTTTCTCCTTCAAAAGCCCGGAGGAGATGGAAAAATGCGTAGGCGAGATCTACCGCAGCATCAACCCTTCCGAAAACCCCTTTCTCACCACCGCAAGGCTTTACGACTTTTTTGCCCTCCTCTACCGGGAGCGGTACCCCCGGGGCATCTTAAGCCGGGGCATTGTGGAAAACGCCATGGAATACGCCGCCCGGAACTACTCCTACGGCGTCACCGTGGAGGATCTGGCCCGCCACGTCGGCGTGAACCGGAGCCATCTCTTCCGCATTTTCAAAAAGATGCTGGGGATGTCCCCTCAGGAATACCTCTTGGGCTTCAAGCTGACAAGGGCACGGGAGCTGATGGAGACCTCCGACCTAAGCATCACTGAGATCCTTTACTCCTGCGGCTTCAACGACCTGTCAAACTTCTCGAAGCAATTCAAAAAGGCCTACGGGGTTTCCCCCGTAACCTTCCGGAAAAATCTTTCCCCCTCCCCCCGGATTCGTCCGCCGGAGCAGCCTTAAAGGTCGTCAGCGTCCTGAACCGGCTCTTCGTTTTCATCCGCCGGAAGCCCGGTCCAGCTCCCCTGCGGATCCGTCTTGCTGGGATGGGGGTGAATGAGTGCGCTGACTACCCCGTCTTTTACCATGACCGACCGTTTCTTTCCCTTTTTCATACCAAACATGACCCCTTTCTGCACCGCTTTTTTCGGCGCAGAAATAGGATTCCCCGTTTTCCCATTTTCTCTCATCAAAGGAGGGCTTTTCCGTGCAGACGACAGCCGAAATTCTGGATCATTTTTCCCATCTTCTTCCCTACGTTTTTTCCCTGGGGTTAGCCATTCTCTTTTTCTTTGCCTTTTTCCTTCTCCGGAAGCCGATGGTACGGCTCCTCTCTAAAATTTTCCACCGCTGCCTCCGCCGGTTCCATTCGGCGCAGGAGATCATCGACGGCTTTGAAAAGCCCCTGTGCGCCTTTCTGGTCTGCATCGGCGTTTATTTAGGCGTCTGGGAGCTGACCCGGGGCTTTTCCGCCTTATTGGGGCTTCTCCCCCTCCTCCGGACTTTCCTGCGGATCAGTTTGATCGTCGCCCTGACCTGGGGGCTGATGAACGCCGCAGAGCCCATCGTCGCCGCCGTCAAGGGCAGCCATGCAGGGCTTGACAAAGCGCTTATCTCCTTCGTAGCACGGATCGTCCGGGGTCTTTTGTTTGTCCTGTCGGTCATTTTAATTATCAGCGAAACCGGCTACGACATCACCGGCATGATCACCAGTTTAGGACTTGCCGGCCTCACCGTTTCCCTCGCCGCCAAGGATTCCGCCAGCAACTTCTTCGGGGGCTTGGCTATCATCGCCGACAAGCCTTTCACCGTCGGTGACTGGATCCAGACCCCGGAAATGGAAGGGGTCGTCACCGACGTCACCCTCCGCACCACCCGGATCCGCACCTTCAAAGACGCCGAGGTGGTCATTCCTAACTCCATCTTAGCCAACACCTCCATCGTCAACTGGTCGAGAATGTCCAAGCGCCGGGTTCACTTCACCTTAGGCGTCACCTACGATACCCCTCAGGAAAAGCTCCATGCAGCCGTAGAAGGCGTCCGTACCCTTTTGTCCCGCTATCCCGACGATGTGGAACAGGAAAGCGTCCTGGTCACCTTCGACGCCTTCGGAGACTACAGCCTGAATCTGGAAATCTACTACTACGCCCTCCGCACCACCTGGGCGGAGTACATGGGGCTGAAAGAAAAGGTGAACTTCGACATCCGGCAGCTAATGGACGACCTGCAGGTGGAGATCGCTTTCCCCACTCAGGTGATCCTTACCGGAAACACCGAACCCTCCAAGGGCGCTTAACCTTCTCCAAGAAGCCAGACACCCCGCAGCCTCCAAAAAAAGAGACTGCGGGGTGTTTTATACCTGTAAGGTGACCCGGCTGCCGCCGGAGCGGTCTTTCGTGACGATGATCTGCCGATCGATGCGGTTTTTCAAATCCGCTACATGGGAAATGATTCCCACCAGCCGATTGCTTTCCGCCAAATCGTTGAGAGCGCCGATGGCTTGATCCAGCGCCTCTTCGTCCAGCGATCCGAAGCCCTCGTCCACAAACATGGCGTCCAGCTTCACCCCGCCGGCGACTGACTGGATCTCGTCCGCCAGCCCCAGTGCCAACGACAGGGAAGCCTCGAAGGATTCACCGCCGGAAAGGGTGCGAACGCTGCGCTCCGTACCGTTATAATGGTCGATAACGCTAAGCTCCAAGCCCGTCTGACCCTGCCGGTTTTCCGCCGTTTCCTGCCGCTTCAGCTCGTACTGCCCGCCGGTCATTTTCATCAGCCGGATGTTGGCTCGGGCGGTGATCCGGTCGAAATAGGTGGTCTGCACATAGGTCTCCAGCCGGATTTTCTCCTTCCCCGGAACCTGCCCACCGACGGTATCCGCCAGCGCCCGCAGCCAGCCGTAGCGCTTCACCAGCTCCGCTCGGTCGCCGCTTTGCTGCTCCAGTGCCTTTTTCGCCGCCCCGTTTCCGCTGAGCCGCAGCTTTACCCGATCCAGCGTCCTTTGAGCTTCCGTCTTTTCGTTCAGAAGCTGCTGCCGCTCTTTCTGAAGGGCGGCGGCATCTGCGTCCTCGCCGTTTGCCAGCTGCCGTTCCAATGCGGCGATCCCGGCACGCTTCTCCTCCGTTTCCTTGAAAGCGGCTTCGTAGGCTTTCTGCGCCGCCAAAAGCCGCCGCTCCAGACCGGTCTTCTCCGCTTGCAGCTTCAAAAGCGCTGCTTCCGCTTCCTGCCGGGAAGCGAAGGGAAGCCCCTCGGAAAGGGCTTTCGACTGCCGGTCAAGCCCTTCAATCTCGGTTTGAAGGGTCAGCTGTCCCCGTTCCCCTGCCTCGATCTGAGCCGCCCAGCTCTGGCATCTTTTTTCCGTTTCCGGAATCTTTTCTTCCAGCAGCCGCTTTCTTGCAAGCACCATCTGTGCTTTCTGAAGCTGTGCGGCAGCCGCTTCCAAAGCATCTTCAAGCTCCTCCTGCTGCCGGAAAAGCCGCTCTTTTAACGACAGGGCGCCGGGGGTCAAAAGGGTTGCCGCCGCTTCCTCCACGGAGGCTCTGGCGGTCTCCGCCTTTCCTCTTGCTGCCTGTGCCCTGCCGCTTGACCCCATTGCCAGCTCCCGGGCCGCTTCCACGTTCCGTTTTAAGGCGTCCAGCTGCATTTTGGTCGGCGGGCCGCCAGCCGCTTTGGCAGGCGCCGGATGGGAAAGGGAGCCGCAGACCGGGCAGGGCTTTCCTTCTTCCAGCCCGGCGGCTAAGATCCCCGCCTGCCCGTCAAAGAAGGCCCGTTCCTGCTTTAAAAGCTCCTTTTGCAGCCGGTCGCTTTCCTCCGCCGCAGCCTGATATTTTTTCGCCGCCGCCTTGTAGTCTGCTTCCAGCCGCTCCGTGACCTGCAGGCTCCGGGAAAGCCCCAAAAGCGCCTCTTTTTTCGCATTCAGCTCCCGGAGCCGGCTTTCCGCTTCCGCCTGTTGTCCCTCCGCACCCGAAAGGGTCTGCAGTTCCGCTTTTCCTTCTGAGAGCCGAGCCGTCCAGTCCTGCTGCCGTTTCCGCAGCTTTTCCAAATCCGCCCCTTCCGTTTTCCGGCGGATTTCCTTTTCTGCCCTTGTCTTTAAAAGCGCTTCCAGCTGCCCGTAGCTGTCAAGCTGCTGCTTCTCCACGGCGATCTGTGCGGCCAGCTGATCCCGGCGGGGGGCTTCCTTTTCCGCCGCTTCCTGCTCCAGCCGAAGGGGAACGAGCTTCGGTTCTTTTTCCGCCAGCTCTTTTTTCAGCCGGGAAACATCCGCTTTTGCCTTTTCCCGTTCCAACCCTTGTCCTAACTTTTTCTGCACCGTTTCCAGCCGCACTTCAAGCCCGCCCAGCTGTTCCTTCAGCGCACCCTCGGATACCCGATCCTTTTCCAAAAGTTCCCCCAAAAGTACCGCCGCTTCTTCAGGATCCGCCGCTTCCCCCTGCGCCTTCAGCCGGGAAAGCTCCATCCCAAGCCCATCGCCTTCCTCCCATTCCGCCCCGGAAAGGGACTGGGCGGAACGGCGGCTCACCTCCTCTGCCTGCTGCTTTAAGGCGGAGGCATCGGCTTTTGCCCGCTCCTCGAAGGCTTTGTAATATCCGGTGTGGAAGATCTCCCGGAAGATCCGGATCCGTTCGTCGGTCTTTGCAAGGAGCAGCCGCAGAAAGTCCCCCTGGGCGATCATGGCGATCTGGCAGAACTGGTTCCGGTCAAGCCCGATCAGATCCCGAACGGCCTGAGTCACTTCTCTTGCTTTCGTCACCGGCGGCCGCCCATCGGGAAAATGCAGCTCGGCGTCTGCCAATTGTTTGGTGAGCCCCTCCCCTCTGGTTCTGACCCGAAAGTATTCCGGGTTTCGTCGCACCACATACTTTTTCCCCCGGCAGGAGAACTCCATTTCCACAAAAGTGGGGGTCTTCGGGTCGGCATATTGGCTCCGGAGCATGGAAGGCTCCCGGCTGCTGCCGCTGGGCTCCCCGTAAAGAGCGAAGGTGATGGCGTCAAAAAGGGTGGTCTTCCCCGCACCGGTGTCGCCGGTGATGAGATAAAGCCCCCTATCCCCCAGCTGCTCCATGGGGATCTCCGTTTTCCCGGCGTAGGGGCCGAATGCGGACAGAGTGAGCTTCAACGGTTTCATTCTTCTCCCTCCTTGACGGCTTCAAAAACGGAAGCGGCGTAGGTTTGCTGCTCCTCGCTCATCTCCTGATTGTTCTGGAGCCGGTAAAGCTCCGAAAGCAATTCCAAGGGGGACTTTTCTTCTACCCCGGAAGCACTTTCCAGCACCCGGTCGCTCCGGGTCCGGCGGTTGTCGTAGGAGAGCTTCATCAGATTCGGATAGATCGTCCGCAGCTTTTCCGCCGCCCCTAAAACATCTTCTTCATCGGTCAGGACGATGTGAAGATAATCCTCGGTAGGCGTGCCCTCATAAAAGCTCCGGGCGGTCAGCTCCCCGTATCGTCCCCGCAGCTCCCGCAGGTCATGAAGGGGCTTCAAGGGGATCGTCCGCAGCTGCAGGCTGCCCTTTTCCGAAAGCTCGACCACAGTAACGGATTTTTCCTGCCCTGCTTCCGAAAAAGAATACTTCAAAGGCGTGCCGCAGTAGCGGATGGTCTCCCCGATGCTCTGGGGGCTGTGGATATGCCCCAGCGCCACATAGTCGAAGGCAGCGAACACCGAGGCGTCCACGTTGTCCAAGCCGCCGATGGTCACCTCCTCCGACTCGCAGCGGGAAGCCCCCGTCACGAACTGGTGGGCGACCAGAATGTTCCGCCGGGAAGGGCCGATGTCCATGGCACCGACGGCAAGACGGAGGGCATCGGTGTAGCTCCCGATCTCCTCTTCCGGCCAGAACCGCCGCAGCATGGCGGGTTTCAGGAAGGGGAGCAGGTAAACGGCAACCTCCCCTATTTCGTCTTTTAGGATCACCGGCTCCGTTTTCCCCTCATAAAGCGGGGAGAGATAGATCCGGCACCGGTCGAGGATCCGGGAACCGTAGGCGATCCGCTCCGGGGAGTCGTGGTTCCCGGAAATGAGGAAAACCGCCGTCCCGGATCGGGAAAGCCGGGTAAGGAAATCGTCGAAAAGCCCCACCGCTTCCGCCGAAGGAGCCGCTTTATCGTAAACATCCCCGGCGATCAGGACGCCGTCCGGCTGCTCGCTTTTCGTGATCTCCAAAATCTGCCCCAAAATGTACGCCTGATCCTCCAAAAGGGAAAATTCGTTGAGTCGTTTCCCGATGTGAAGGTCGGAAAGATGAAGAAACCGCATCCGCCTGCCTCCTGTCCAAAGTGTTTTCTCTTGTATTCTTTCACTATACCACGTTTGCGAGCCGGCTTCAAGAAAAAAGAGCAGCAAAAACGCCGGAGGAAGATCCGTCCGGCGTTTTTGCTGGGAAAAGTAAAATGAGAATTAAGCATTGCGAAGGGCCTTGGGGGCAATATTGGTACGGTTGGCTGCGATCTGTTTCGACAGCGCTTTTGCCAGAATGCCGCCGACCACTGCGGTGAGGATCATCTCAGGGATCATGTAAAGGCCGTTGTAAACGATGGAATAAACAAGGCTCAGGACTTTTCCATGGAAGGTGCTGAGGAACCAGCCGCCCCACGGAACCTGCTCGCCGAAGAACCACTCGGCGTAGTCGCCGAAGAAGAGGAAGCCGGAGAGGGTGTGGCAGATGTACCGGGCAAAAAGTCCGATCAAAGAGCCCACCGCCACGGAACTGACCTGAGTTTTGCAAAACCGGGGAGCAAAGCCCGCAAGCCCGATGGAGGTGAAAGCCAGAATGTAGTCAAAAAGCATGATGAGCAGGAACAGCTTGATGCCGCCGTTCTCCTCGATCATGGCAGCCAAGCCGCCGGCACGTCCGCCAGAGATCATCATGGTGATCAGGCCGTGGGCAAGCCCTGCAAGGCATCCCCAGCCGGCGCCGTATTTATAGGCGATGATGACCAGTGGGAGCATGGAGCAAAGGGTGATGGAGCCGCCGTAAGCCCAAGTGGCATCGAACTTCAGAAAAGTATCGATGAGGATGCCGATGGCGAGAAGAATGCCGCTCTCCGTCAGCCGCAGAACCGTTTTGTTCTGATTGTTTTGCATGGAAGGATCCGTCCTTTGATAAAATTTTCAGGGAAGGAACGCACTCCAAGCCTGCCGCCGATGGAAAGCTGCAGCAAAAAAGCTGCAAGGCCTCCCTCGCAGCTGAAATTTGATTGTATCTCATCAAATCTCCCTACGATGGAATTACCCATTTCAGGTTGGAAGGGTTGAAACCTGCGTTTCTCTCAGCCGGCTTTTAAAGCCAGCACCCCTGATTCGACTTTATTTTACCACAGCAAGGCACTGCTGTCAAGTTATTTTTTGAGAGGCTCCACCGCCTTGCAGAATTCCCGCAGGGGGCAGGCGGTACATTGAGGGCTCCGTGCCTTGCAGAATTCCCGGCCGAAGAGCACCAGCCGATGGCAGAAGTCGCTGCTTTTTTCCGGAGGGAGCAGCTTTTTTAAGTCCATTTCCACCTTATAAGGTTCCGTTTCCTTCGTAAGGCCCAGCCGCCCGCAGATCCGGATGCAGTGGGTGTCGGTCACCACTGCCGGCTTTCCGAAAATGTCCCCAAGCACCAGGTTTGCGGTCTTCCGCCCCACGCCGGGGAGGCGGGTCAGTTCTTCCATGGTATCGGGCAGCTCCCCGCCGTAGTCGGAAAGGAGCATCCGGGATAAATTCACGATGTCTCTTGCCTTCGTATGGAAAAGGCCGCAGGGCTTGACGATGACCTCGATGTCCTCCACGGAGGCCTCCGCCAAGGAGGTGAGGGTGGGGTATTTAGAAAAAAGCTCCTTTGTTACGATGTTCACCCGGGCATCGGTACACTGCGCCGACAGGCGGGTGGCGATCAGAAGCTCGTAAGAGTGGGCGTAAGTAAGAGAGCAGACCGCATCGGGATAGAGCTTTTCCAGCGCTTCCACCGCTTTCAATGACCGTTCTTTTCGGGTCATGCCAGCTCCTCCTTTCGTTCACGGGTGACGTTTTTGATCCAGTTCCGGTTCCTCAGCCGCCAGAAAATAAGAAAGACCTTCACCGGCTCATCCAGCTTGATGGCGGCATAGACCAGAAGCACCGGCAGCCGGAAAACGAAGGCGCTCAAGAGCCCCGCCGGCACCGCCACCAGCCACAGAGTAAACAAATCCGTGCAGAGGGCAAAATGGGTGTCCCCACCGCCCCGCAGGATGCCTACCACGCCTACCGCTGTGATGGAGATGAAAAAGACCAGCCCTGCCTGGATCCGGATCATGTTCCCGGCCAGTTCTTTTGTGGTCTCCGGGATGTTATAAAAGCTCACGGCAAGGGGACGGATCAGAAGGATCGCCAATCCCGCAAACAAGCCGATGATCAGGGAAACGATCTTCAGCCAGTCCGCCTGCTGCCCCGCCTTTTCGATATTGCCTTCGCCGACGGAGTTCCCGATGATGACCGCCGCCGCATTGGCGATGCCGAAGACAAAGACGGTGGCAAACTGCTGCACCACTGAGGCGATCTGACTGGCGGAAACGGTGGCTTCTCCCAAACGTCCCAAGATCATGGATTGGACCGAAACGCCCACTGACCACAGAAACTCGTTGAAAACCACTGGGAGGCCGTGGCGGAAGTAGTCCCGGCTCAGGGTCTTGTCCCGCTTCAGAAGATCCTTCGGACGGAACTTCAGCTTTTTATCGATGCAGAAAGCATAGACGAGGACGATCGTGAATTCCGTCAGCCGGGCGATGAGGGTGGCAAGCGCCGCCCCCTCGATCCCCAGAGCCGGAGCGCCCAGGTTCCCAAAGATCAGCACCCAGTTTAAGAAAACGTTGACGCAGAGGGAGGTCAGATACACCACCACGGCGATCCGGATGGAAGCAACACTCCGCAAAACGCCGATGTAAGTGGAGGTAACGCCGTAGATCACATAGGTAAAGACGATGATCCGCAGGTACTTGACCCCCTCCCGGATCACCGCTTCTTCCGGGGTATAGATCCGCATGACCTGTTCCGGGAAAAGGAAGATCAGAACGGACAGCGCCAGTGAAAAGAAAAACGCCACCTTCATGACCAGCGCCGTCACCCGCCGGATGGGTTCGACTTCCCCTTTTCCCCAGTATTGGGCGTTCAGGACACAGGCACCGCTGGCAAGGCCAAAGGTCAGGATGGTGAAAACGAAAAAGGGCTGGTTGGCGAGGGAAGCCGCCGTCAACTGGGTCTGGCCCAAAGCGCCCAGCATGACGGTATCTGCCATCTGGATGGCGAAGGTGATCAGGTTCTGGGCAGCAATGGGTAAGGCGATCAAGACCAGTTTTTTCAGAAAATCCCGGTCCTTCAGCATTTTCTTCATGAAAAAATTCTCCTGTTTTTACTTCTTAAAGAGGAAACTGTAGGGGCTTTTCGGATCCCGGACAGAGGGCTTGGAGGCAGGCGCCGGCTTTGCGGGCTTTTCCTCCGGGACGTTCAGCTGAGAAAGCCGAGTCCTGGAATCGTCGATGCTCCGCTGCATCTGGGAAAGGCTGCGGATGATGCTGGCGGAACAGGTCTTGAAATCCTCCGACGCCTCGGAAAGCTGGGTGCGGATCTCCGCCAGGCGGGCAGAGATCCCCGCCGTTTCCGCTTCGGCGGAGGCGTGGGCGGCATCGGCCTGCCGACTGGCACGGCTTAAAATGCCATCGGCGGTCTTTTTGGCTTCCACCATCATTTCGCCGATCTCGATGCTGGTCTTCCTCCCGCTCTTTTCCTCTTCCAGCTCCTCGACCCGGGCTTTCAGGGTGCGGTTATTCTCTTCCAAAAGGCTCCGCTTCACGGAAAGCTCGGAGTTTGCCGCCTTCAGAGCCTGGATCTCCTTCTGCTGGGATTCCAGCTGGTTTTTCAGCTCGCTGCTGGCGACAATGGCCCGCTCGATCTTCTCCTGACACTCGGCAAAATCCCGGGTGCGGGCTTCGTTTTTCTCGGTCAGCTCGGCGTTTATGCGCTTTTGTTCTTCCAGTTCCTCCGTAAGGGCCTGAAGCTGCTCGGAAAGCTCTTTTTTCTCCGCTTCCTTTTCTTCCAGCGCCTCGGTATGGTGGGCATTCAGCTCCTCGATGCACTGGAGGACGTCCTGCCGCTTGAAGCCGCCGAAAGCGGATTTTCTGAATTTCTCGCCGTATTCCATAAGGGTCTTCCTTTCGTCCGTTTAAAGCTAGGTTCATTGTACCACATTCGACGAGTTCTTACAAGTGGGTCACTTGATCGCTACGTTCCCCTGCCCCAGAAGCTCCCGCAGCGCCTCAATGAGAGTCTCAGAAGCGTCCACCTGCAGACGGTCGGGGGGATAGCGGTATTTTCCCTCGTCAGAGAAATAGAAACGAACCTCTTCTCCGCCGGGATAGGTTTTCAAAAGGCGCAAAACCTCCGGGATTCGACGATCCTCCGCCGAATTGAATTTGAGGTACAGACAACGCCTTTCCGGAAGACTGTCCAGCTCCCGCACCCCAACGATCCGGTCAGCCAGCACCTTCGGCGTTTCCTCCTCTCTCAAGGACACCGTTCCCTCCAGCAAAAAAGGCTCGCCACTTTCCAGAAAGGGGCGGGCTTCCGGGTAAAGGGTCGGGAAGATCAGGACCTCGACCGTGCCGCTCCGATCTTCAAAGGTCAAAAAGCACATGGTCTTTCCCGTTTTGGTGGCGGTGAGCTTTTTTCCAGCCGCCCGCCCCAGGAGCCGCACCCGCTGCCGGTCGGCGTAAGGGGAATCCTCCACCGTAAGCTCCGCCGCCCGGTCGACCTTCAGCCGGGAAGCCAGCCCCTGATAGGCGTCCAGCGGATGGCCGCTCAGATAGAAACCCAGCGCTTCGTACTCATCCCGGAGCTTCTCGCCGAAGGGATATTCCCCCAGCCGGCGGATTTCCGCCTCCGGTTCCTCCAGAGAGGCGGAGGCGAAGAGATTCATCTGCCCACCCTCGTGGATCCGGGCGTAGTTTGCGGCGGCGTCCATGGTCTGCTCGTGAGCGACGACCATCTCCTTGCGGGTGTAGCCCATGCCGTCCATGGCGCCGCTGCGGATCAGGTTTTTGAGCGCCTGTTTGTTTAAGTCCTTTCCCGCCATCCGGCGGCAGAAGTCGGTAAAGCCCTTGAAGGGGCCGTTTTTCGCCCGTTCCACAGTCAGGTTCGCGATGACCGGCCGCCCCAAACCCTTAATGGCGGCAAGTCCGAAGCGGATACCTTTTCCTTCGGAGCGGAATGCCCCGAAGCTCCGGTTCACGTCGGGAGGAAGGATCGGGATCTCCCGTGCCTTGCACTCTTCCAGATATTCGATGAGCTTCCCCGTATTTTCCAGGACGGATGTGAGGAGTGCTGCCAGATACTGCCGGGGATAGTGACATTTTAAGAAGGCGGTCTGGTAGCTGACCACCGCATAAGCCGTCGCATGGGCTTTGTTGAAAGCATATTCCGCAAAGGCTGCCATCTCGTCGAAAATGTGCTGGGCAACCGCTTCCGACACGCCGTTTGCTACGGCGCCGGGGCATTCCACCGTGCCGTCTTCCCGCTTTCTGCCGTAAAGGAAGTTCTGCCGCTCCGCCTCCATGACGTCCTTTTTCTTTTTTCCCATGGCCTTCCGGACCAAATCTGCCCGACCGTAGGAATACCCTGCCAGTGTCCGGAACACCTGCATCACCTGCTCCTGATAGAGAAGGCAGCCGGAGGTCACCCGCAAAATCGGCTCCAGCATAGGAGTTTCATAGCGGATCTCCTCAGGATTTATGCGGTTTTTTAAGAAGGTGGGGATAGAGGCGCTTGGGCCGGGTCGGTAGATGGAGGTAGCCGCCGTCAGATCCTCGATGGAACGGGGCTTCATGGAGATGAGCAGCTGCCGCATCCCCGCCGACTCAAACTGGAAAATGCCCTCGGTCTCTCCCCGGGAAAACATCTCGTAAACCGCCGGATCCTCCAGAGAGATCTTCTGGATGGAAAAACCCGGATCCTCCTTTTGCACCTCCTGAACGCAGTGGTCGATGACCGACAGGTTCCGAAGCCCCAGAAAATCCATCTTTAAAAGCCCCAGCTCTTCCAAAGCCGTCATGGTGTACTGGGTCACCACCGACTCGTCGCTTTTGGCAAGGGGAACGTACTCGTCCACCGGGTCAGCGGTGATGACCACACCTGCCGCATGGGTGGAAGCGTGGCGGGGCATCCCCTCCACCTTTTTCGCCGTGTCCAGCAGTTCCTTCACCGCCGGGTCGTTTTCGTAAAGATTTGTCAGCTCCGGCGATTCGGAAAGCGCCAGATCCAGAGTGATCCTCGGACGGTAGGGGATGAGCTTTGCCACCCGGTCCACCGCCTGATAGCTCATGCCCAGGGCACGCCCCACGTCCCGGACGGCGGCTTTCGCCGCCATGGTGCCGAAGGTGGTGATCTGCGCCACATGGTCGGCGCCGTACCGGCGGACGACGTAGTCGATGACCTCCTGCCGCCGCTCGTCGCTGAAATCAATGTCAAAGTCCGGCATGCTGATCCGCTCTGGGTTTAAAAACCGCTCGAAGATCAGCTGGTACTTCATCGGATCTATCCCGGTGATGCCCATACAGTAGGCCAGAAGGCTTGCCGCACCGGAGCCTCTCCCCGGCCCCACCGGGATCCCCACGCTTTTGGCGTAACGGACAAAATCGTAGACGATCAGGTAGTAGTCCACATACCCCATGCCCCGGACCACGCTCATTTCGTAGTCAAAGCGCTCCTTCAGCTCCGGAGTCACCGTGCCGTAGCGTTTTTTTAGCCCCCGGGTGCAGAGGTCAACAAAGTATTCCGTGGAATCCCGACCACCGGGCGGGGTGAATTTCGGGAGCTTCAGTTCCCCGAAGGTAAACTCCACCCGGCAGCGGGCGGCGATCTTTTCCGTATTGTCCAAAGCATCGGAAAAATCCGGGAGTGCTACCTCCATTTCCTCCCGGGATTTTACATAGAATTCGTCGGTGGGGAAAGAAAGGGGCGAACCCTCAGAAACGGTGGCGTTCGTCTGGATGCAGACCAGGACGTTCTGCACCTTGGCGTCCTCCCGGCTGAGGTAGTGGCAGTCGTTAGTGGCGCAGAGGGGGATCCCCGTTTCATTGGACAGCCGCCGCAGAAGGGGAAGGATCTTTTTCTGCTCCGGGATGCCGTGATCCTGCACCTCCAGAAAATAATTTTCCCGCCCGAAAATCGCCCGGTACCGCAGGGCGGCGGATCTTGCTTCGTTATAATCCCCTGCCGCCAGTTTACGGGGAATCTCCCCCGCCAGACAGGCGGACAGACAGATAAGCCCCCGGTGATACCTCTGAAGAAGCTCTTCGTCCACCCGGGGCTTGCCGTAAAAGCCTTCCGTAAAGCCGGCGCTGACCAGCTTGATGAGGTTTTTGTACCCCTCCTCGTTTTCGCAGAGGAGGATCAGGTGATAGGGCCGGGAGTCCGCCTGGTGTACCTTGTCGAACCGGGTCCGAGGCGCCACATAGACCTCGCAGCCGATGATGGGGCGCACTCCCTCCTTTTTGCAGGCCTTATAAAACTCCACCGCACCGTAAAGGACGCCGTGATCCGTAATGGCCACGGCATCCTGATGGAGCTCCCGGATCCGCCGGGGAAGCTCCCGCAGACGACAGGCTCCGTCCAGCAGGCTATACTCTGTATGAAGATGCAGATGAACAAACCCCGCCATGTACGCTTCCTCCCGTCGTGCCGTTTTTTATTTCCGCACGGTATAGCCCGTCGTCACCACTTCCGCCACCTGCGTTCCCAGCTCGTCACTAACCGTCACCCGGTAATAGCAGGTGGTCTTCCCCTGCCGCACACAGTTGGCTTCGGCGATGAGCTTTACTCCCTTTGCGCCGCTCAAGTAAGTGATCTGGCTGTTCAAAGAAACAGTAATCGCTCCGCCGCCGCAGTTTGCCGCCACAGCAAAAGCAAAATCCGCCAGCGTAAAAATAGCACCGCCCATAACGGCTCCCGCCGCATTCCGATGAACGGGTTTCAGCTCCAGGCTGCACCGGGAAAAGCCCTCCCGGGCATCTTCGATCACGGCACCGGCGGCTTCCACCGCAAACCGGTCGGCTTTGAAAAATTCACGGGTCTCGTTCAGATTCATTCTGCTTCGTCCTTTCCTTCCTCCTGCATCCGCAGCTTAGCCGCCGCCTCGGAGATCCGTTTCAGCCGATGGTTCACTCCCGACCGGCTGATGGAAACAGAGAGCAGCCCCGCCAGCTCCCGGAGGGAACATTCCGGGTTTTCCAGCCGCAGGGCAGCCAGCTCCTGCAGATCTTCGTCAAAATAGGAAAGCCCCCGCCGTTCTTTAACATAGGCGATGTCCGCCACCTGTGCCTGAGAGGCTTCCACGGTTTTCCCGAGGTTCGCCGTTTCGCAGTTGGTGGTGCGGTTCACCTTGTTGCGCATCTCCTTGACGATCTTGATGTCCATGAGTTTCAGGGTCGCTTTCGTTGCTCCGGTCAGGGTGAGGAAATCCTCGATCTGCTCGCTTTCTTTCAGATAGAGCAGCGGCGACCCCTTCCGGTGGGTCAGCTTAAAGTGGACGCCCCGGGACTGACCCAAAAGCAGTACCTCTTCTGCCAGTGCATCGTCCGGCGCACCCAGCTCCAGATGATACCCCTTCTCCGGATTGGTCACCGAGCCGTAAAGGAGGAAAAGCCCCCGAAAAAACGCCCCGACGCAGCAGTCTTTTTCCAAAAACGCCGGAACCAGCGAAGGATACTCCAAAGAAAACCGCTCCGCCAGAAGCTCCCGCTGCCCTTCGTCTTCCACGCAGAGGGAATAGCGGGGCGCTTCCTCCTTCAGCCGCCGCAGATCCGTCCGCACGGTGGCAAAGGTCCCGGTGATCCCCGCCAGATGCTGGGCAAAATGATCCGCCACCGGCTTGCTTTCGGTGGTGAAGATCGTTTCCTGCCCCGGAAACGTCCGGCTGAAGACCAGCATAGCGTAAAGCTGCGCCCACTCGCAGCAGCTCTTTTTGCTTTCCAGCCGGCAAAGCTCCTTTTTCACTTCCTGATTGAATGTCACGTTCTGACCGCCTCACTTGGAAATGTCCCGGTGCACCACCCGGACGTTGAAGGCTCTTTCCGCAAGGAACTGGTAAAGCAGCTCCGCAAAGGTCACGCTCCGATGCTTTCCTCCGGTGCAGCCCATGGCGATGACCAGCTGGCTCTTCCCCTCTTTCTGATAAAGAGGGACCAAGAACCCCACCAGATCCCGGAGCTTATCGAGAAGCTCCTTCGAATTGGGCGAATCCATCACATACTCCCGCACCTCGGGATCCAGCCCGGTCTTGGGTTTTAACGCATCCACATAAAAGGGGTTCGGCAGACAGCGAACGTCAAAGACCAGATCCGCCTCACTGGGAGAGCCGTACTTGAAGCCGAAGGACATGACGTTGATGAGCATCCCGTTCTGGATGCTGTCCAGAAAGATGTTGTTCATCCGCTGCTTCAATTCGTTGGCGGAAAGGTGGGTGGTGTCGATGACATAGTCCGCCCGCTCCCTTGCCGGACGCAAAAGCACCCGCTCGTTGCGGATGGCTTCGGAAACGCCGCCGTTTACCACGCCCGACAAAGGGTGCCGTCGCCGGGTCTCTTTGTACCGCCGGATCAGCTCCGCATCCGAAGCGTCCAGAAACAGGAGCTTATAGGTAAGCCCCTTGTCCCGCATCTCGTCCAGCTCCTCAAAGAGCCCGTAAAACATATCGCCACCCCGGAGGTCGGTGACCACCGCCACCCGACTGATCTTGCTGTTGCCCGCAAGGCAGATCTCCGCCACCTTGGAGATCAGCTGCGGCGGCACATTGTCCACACAGTAAAAGCCGATGTCCTCCAAAGCGTCTACCGCCCGGGATTTTCCCGCACCGGACAGGCCGGTAACGATCAAAAAGTCCATTCTCTTCCGTCCTTACTCACTGAAAGCTGCCTACTTCCGGCTCCAGCCGGTAGCCCGTCTTCTTAAAAACCGTTTCCTGCACCTGCCGGATCAGCTCCTGCACATCGGCGCAGGTGGCGTTTCCGATATTGATGAGGAAGCCGCTGTGCTTGCGGCTGACCTCTGCACCGCCGACCCGGAGCCCTTTCAGGCCGCACTCCTCGATAAGCGCCGCCGCATAGGCGCCTTCCGGGCGCTTGAAGGTGCTGCCCGCACTGGGAAATTCCAGCGGCTGCTTGCTCCGGCGCTTCTCCATCAACTCGTCCATTCTCGCCCGGATGGCGTCCGGGTCGCCTTTTTGGAGCTTCAGTGCCGCCCGGACGATACAGAGGGATTTTCCTGTATAAAAGCTCTTCCGATAGGAAAACTGCAGCTCCTCCCCGCTTAAACGGGAGAGGTTCCCCTCCCCGTCCACATGCTCGCACCAGAGGACCACGTCCTTCATCTCGCCGCCGTAAGCCCCGGCGTTCATGTAAACGCCGCCGCCTACCGTCCCGGGGATGCCCCAGGCAAACTCCAGCCCGGAAAGTCCCGCATCCAGCGCCGCCCGGCAGAGCTTCATCAAAGGTGCTCCCGCCTCGCAGACCAGGGTCTCCCCGTCCGCCTGCAGCTCCACTTTGGAAAAATCCGATCCCAGCACTACCACAATGCCGGAGACCCCCTCATCGGGGATCAGGAGGTTGGAGCCTTTTCCCATAAAACAGATCGGGGCAAACCCCGACAGAGTCTTCCGGATCCAGCAGATTTCCGGAATGCTCCTGGGCTTTAAAAGCACCGCCGCCGGTCCGCCGATACGGAAGGTGGTGTAATCCTTCATCCTTGCGTCAAAAAGGCAGGCACAGCCCGCTTCTTCGCAGAGGGTGCGGAGGATCTCGCTTCTCTGTTCCATAGTACCTCCCATCGAAAATTTCGCCCGGACCGGCTGCTTCGACCGGTCCGGGCGGCACTTGCGGTATCCCGCTTCTTATTCGTACAGCTTCCAGAGGAATGCAGCGCCGATGGTGCCGGCGTCGTTGCCCAGAGCACAGGTGCCCAGCTTCGTGGAAGCGTAGCCGGCGATGCCGTAGCTTTCCTTGGCGATGATCTCCCGGAGGGGAGCCAGCAGGGTTTCGCCTTCCTTGCAGATGCCGCCGCCGATGAGAAGGACTTCCGGCTGGAAGACGTTTACGAAGTTGGAAAGGCCGCAGCCCAGATAGCCGATGTACTCGTCAACGACCGCCTTGCCCACAGGATCGCCCAGACGCATGGCATCGAATGCGGTCTTGCCGTTGACTTCGTCCAAGGTCTTTGCCACTTCCCAGAGCTTGGAATCCTTATGGGCTTCCATGGCTTCCTTGGTCATATTGATAAGGCCGGTAGCGGAAGCGTAGGCTTCCAGGCAGCCTTTCCGGCCGCAGGTGCACTGCCGGCCGTTATAAACGATGACATCGTGGCCCAACTCTGCGCCGAAGTGATTGAAGCCGCCGTAGATCTTGCCGTCGATGATGATACCGCCGCCGACGCCGGTGCCCAGAGTCACGACGATCACGTCGCTGTAGCCCTTTGCGCCGCCGGCAAGAGCTTCGCCGTAAGCCGCCACGTTGGCGTCGTTTTCCACATAAATCTTCTTGCCGATCCGCTCTTCCATATACTTGCGGAGAGGGGTGTTCCGGAACTGCAGGTTGTTGGCGTAAACGATGGTGCCGGTAGCCGGATCCACGGAGCCGGGGGTGCCTACACCGACGGAAGACACGTCGTCCATAGTCAGGCCGGCTTTGGCAAGGGCTTCGTTTGCGCACTGGGCCATCCGGTCTGCGACCAGCTCCGGATTACCCGCCGCATCAGCGGAGTCCACCATGGCCTTTGCCACGATCTGATAGTTTTCATCCACGACGCCGGCCTTCACGAAGGTGCCGCCCAAATCGATTCCAATATAGTAGCTCATGTTCTGTTCCTCACTTTTTTATAAATTTTGCGCCCGGAAGATTCCGGACGGAAGAGGCAGGTCAGAAATCCCACTCTTTTACGATGTCCCCGTTTCCCTCTACCGGCATCCCCAGCTTTTTGAGAAGCTCCTGCGCTGCGTTGTAGCCCATCTTTTTCTGGCGGTTGTTCATAGCCGCCACTTCTAAGATGATGGCAAGATTCCGGCCGGGCTTTACAGGGATGGTAAGGGAAGGAACCTTGTTCCCGAGGATGGTGGTGTACTCATTCTCGATGCCCATGCGGTCATAGGTCTTGTTGGGGTCCCAGTGCTCCAGATTGACGACCATGTCGATCTTCTCGGTGGTCTTGACCGCTCCCATGCCGAAGAGCCGGCGGGCGTTGATGATGCCGATGCCCCGGAGCTCCACGAAGTGGCGGATGTTTTCCGGAGAGGTACCTACCAGGCTCTTATTGGATACTCGGCGGATCTCCACGGCATCGTCGGCGATCAGGCGGTGGCCCCGCTTGACCAGCTCGATGGCCGTTTCGCTTTTACCGACGCCGGAATCGCCCAAGATCAGTACGCCTTCGCCGTACACCTCCACCAGCACGCCGTGCCGGGTGATGCGGGGCGCCAGCTCCACGTTCAGATAAGAGATCAGCGCTGCCATAAAGCTGGAGGTAGCCTCCTGTGTCCGGATGACCGGCACCTGATTTTCCTTTGCCGCTTCAATGATCTCCGGGAAGACTTCCAGCCCCCGGGTGACCACCAAAGCCGGGATCTTCAGGCTGAACATCCGGCTGACCCGCTCCAAAAGCACGTTGTGGGAAAGGTCGCTTAAAAACGCCGTTTCCATGCGGCCAATGATCTGAATGCGGTCGGGATCGAAATAATCATAAAATCCGGTGATGAAAAGCCCCGGACGATTGACCTCACTGGACGAGATCAGAATGGTGGAGGGTTCTGCCGGAAGGTAGACGCTCTCCATGGAAAAGTCCTTGATCAGCCGTTCCAGAGAAACGGTGAAATTGGTGGACATTCTGCGGTTCCTCCTTTGCTGCGGGATGGCCCGTTTTTCCCATTATACAACATTTCCGAAGGCTTTTGCAAGAGAAGAGGCGGGCTCCGGAAAAAAATCCGGGGCGAATGTAAAATGTCCGCTCCGGATTTTGTCACTTTCCACGAATCACGATTCCAGAAGGCTCTGAAAGAGAGCAGAAATTTTTTTTCGGCGGCGGGAGGTCTCCTCCGCATCCACCTGATACCCCTCTTCCGTCCGGATCAGCACGTCTCCTTCCCTCACCGTTTCCGGCAGCTCGGAAAGCGGAATCTCTACTTGTCCCCCGTCCCCTTCGCAGACGGCAAGGGGGGCTTCGATCCGATCTACAATGAGCATCGAACTCCTCCTTACTTTTCCATTTCCACACCGCAGGTCTCCCCGTCGGTGGTAAAAACAATGGTGCCGTTCCGGTCCGTCCGATAGACGGTATAACCGCCCTCATTCATCTTCTGAACCGTTTCCCGATGGGGATGGTTATAGGAGTTTCCCTCTCCTAGCTCCATAACGCAGATCTCCGGATCCACCGCATCCAGAAAGATCTGGCTGGTGGAGGTAGAACTGCCGTGGTGCCCCAGTTTCAGCACCCGGGCGGAAACGTCCGTCCCAGCATCCAGAAGGTCTTTTTCTGCGTCGGCCTCCATATCCCCGGTGAATAAGAACGTCCAGTTCCCGAAGGTGAACCGGCAGACCACGGAATAATCGTTCAGATCCTTATAGTCGTTCTTCACCGGCCCTAAAATCTCCAGCGTTCCTGTTCCGAACTCATAGGTGTTCCCGGGTTTTGCCGCCGTGATCTTCAGGTTCTGCGCCTGGATCGCCCTCAGAAGATCCTCATACGTCCGGGTCGTAGGGGTCATATCCTCCGGGATCACCGGGAGGATGATCTTTTCCGTCGGGTGGGCGTTCAGCACTACGTCCAATCCCCCGATGTGATCGGAATGGGGGTGGGTGCCGATGGCGAGGTCGATGACGTCCACACCCAGCTTCTCCAGATAAGCGTTGACCACCGTACCCTTGTCGTTTTCGCCGGCGTCGATGAGGATGTTCTTCCCGCCGCACTGGATGAGCATGCTGTCACCCTGGCCCACGTCGATGAAATGAACCTTCGCTGTTTCCCCGGAAAGAGGCGGCGTACTCAGGTCAGTCCTGGAAGACGGCTCCGTCCAGCTTGCCGCCGTTGAAGCCAGACCGTCCCAATCGGGGAAAAGGTCGCTGATCTTATTGCCGGTAGCCAGATAGATGATGAGAAAGGCGCTGACCAATACGGCTGCTGCCAGGATGGCAGGCCAGTTGTATTTCGGGTTCCCCCGGCGGGTCTTTCGTTTTGCCACGGTCGTTCCTCCTGTATGATGGGATCAGCCCCGTTTTTTTCCGTCGGGTCTCTTTCCGGCAGGAGCAGGCTTCCGGTGTTCTTTCTGAGGATGGGCGCTGCGGAAGGGCTGCGGCTTCCCGTCCCTTCTTCCGGAGGGCTTGCCTGCCGGACGGGCACCGGGTTTCCCGCCGTTTGTCCGGGTCTCCCCCACCGGAGCAGGAACCAAGCATTCCGGGCCGTTCCCGATCAGATCCGACCGTCCCGCCTTCCGCAGGGCTTTGACCACCAGCCCCCGGTTGTGGGGCAGGAAGTACTGTAAGAGCGCCCGCTGCATGGCCTTTTCTTCCGGTGTTTTAGGGACAAAGATCGGCTCTAAGGTATAAGGGTTCATCCCCGTGAAGAACATACAGGTGGAAACCGTTCCGGGCGTGGGATAGAAGTCCTGCACCTGCTCCGGGCGGATGTGCTGCTCTTTTAAGAACAGTGCCAGCTCCACGGCGTCTTTCAACGTGCTCCCCGGATGGGAGGACATGAGGTAGGGGACTAAGAACTGCTTTTTCCCCATTTTCTGGGTGATGCGGTAGAATTTTTCCGCAAATGCCTTGTAAACGTCGATGTGAGGCTTGCCCATAGCGTCCAGAACGTCGCTGGAGCAGTGCTCCGGCGCCACTTTCAGCTGGCCGGAAACGTGGTACTGCACCAGCTCTTTGAAGAAGGTGTCGTCGGGATCCTTCATCATGTAATCGTACCGGATCCCCGAGCGGATGAACACCCGCTTAACCCCCGGAAGCGCCCGGATCTTCCGCAGAAGCTCCAGATAATCCCGCTCGTCGGCATCCAGAGCCGGACAGGGAGTGGGTGCCAAGCACTTTCTTCCCATGCAAAGCCCCTTTTCCTGCTGTTTTTTGCAGGAGGGGTGCCGGAAGTTGGCAGTGGGGCCGCCAACATCGTGGATGTAGCCCTTGAAATTCGGAAGGGTGGTCAGGAGCTTTGCTTCTTCCAGCACCGATTCCTGACTGCGGACGGCGATCTTCCGCCCCTGATGAAAGGCGATGGAACAGAAGTTGCAGTTACCGAAGCACCCCCGGTTGTGGGCGATGGAGAATTCCACCTCCGCCAGGCCGGGAACGCCGCCTTCGACGTCGTACATGGGGTGCCACCGGCGGGTATAGGGCAGGGCATAAACGTGGTCCAGCTCCTCCGTGGTCAGGACACGCATGGGGGGATTCTGGACTAACATTTTTTCCTTCTGCCGCTGCAGGATCATCCGGCCGTAGACCTCGTCCTGCTGATCCATCTGGAGCTTCGTTGCCTTGCAGTAGGCTTTTTTGTCCGTACAGATGATCTTATAGTCCGGACACTGCATCCCGCCGTAGGGGGTGTCCGCCGGGGCGCAAAGGTAGCAGGTCCCCCGGATGTCGGTCAGGGTATGCACGTCCTCCCCGGCAGCCAGCCGCCGGACGGTCTCCGCCATTTGCAGCTCGCCCATGCCGTAGATCAGAAGATCCGCCCCGGACTCCTCCAGAATGGACGGGTGAACCGAGTCGTCCCAGTAATCGTAGTGGGCGAACCGCCGCAGCGACGCCTCCAGCCCGCCGATCACGATGGGGATGTCCCCGTAAATCTCCCGGATCTTTCTGCAGTAGACCGTCACCGCCCGATCCGGACGCTTTCCCATGACCCCGCCGGCGGTATATGCGTCCACCGTCCGGTGGTTTTTGGCGACGGTGTAGTGAGCCACCATGGAATCGATATTCCCGGAGGTGATCAAAAACCCGTATTTCGGCCGGCCCAACTTTTCAAAATCCCGGTTACTCTTCCAATCGGGCTGGGCAAGGACGCCTACCGTGAAGCCCTGATCCTCCACTACACGGGAAATGATGGAGATGCCGAAGCTGGGATGATCCACATAGCTGTCGCCGGTGATACAGATGTAATCCAGCTGTTCGATGCCCCGGGCTTCCATGTCTGCCCGGCTGACTGGTAAAAATTCGTTCATGTTTTCCTCTTTCAGTCGTCCATGTGGTTCCGCATCTGGAACTCGCTCCACTGGTTCTTGGTGATCAGGACTTCCCGGGGCTTTGAGCCGTCTGCCTGCCCGACGATCCCGCGATCTTCCAGCTCGTCCACCAGCCGGGCCGCCCGGGCGTAGCCTACTTTCAGCCGTCTCTGGAGATAGGAAGTGGAACACTGCCCGGCATCCAGCACGCACTGAACGGCGTCTTCAAAAAGCCCATCGACCGCATCGTCTGAATCGATGCTTCCGCCGCCCTTCTTCTTGCCTTCGGCGGCCGCCTGACGTTCAATTTCGTCCATAATTCCGGAATCGTAGACCACCGGTGCTCCGCCGCTCTTTAAGAAGTTCACCACGGCTTCGATCTCGCCGTCGCTGACGTAGCAGCCCTGTACCCGGACGGGCTTCACAAAGCCCATGGGATAATAGAGCATATCGCCCCGCCCCAAGAGCTTTTCCGCTCCGCCGGAGTCAAGGATCGTCCGTGAGTCCACCTGGGAAGACACGGAAAGGGCAATCCGGGAGGGGACGTTTGCCTTGATCAGGCCGGTGACCACGTCTACGGAGGGCCGCTGAGTGGCGATGATCAGGTGCATGCCGGCGGCACGAGCCATCTGCGCCAGCCGGCAGATGGAGTCCTCCACCTCATTGGGAGCAGCCATCATCAGGTCGGCCAGCTCATCAATGATGATGACAATGTGGGGCATATGATCCAGCGTATCGGAATTTTCCGCCAGCCGGTTATACCCCTTGATGTCCCGGACGGAATTCTCCGCAAAGAGCTTGTAGCGTTTGAGCATCTCCGTCACCGCCCAGTTCAACGCCCCGGCGGCCTTTTTCGGATCGGTCACCACCGGGATCAGCAAATGGGGGATGCCGTTATAGATCCCCAGCTCCACCACCTTCGGGTCGATGAGGATGAATCGCACGTCCCTCGGGGAAGATTTATAGAGCATGGAGATAATCATGGAGTTAACGCACACCGATTTGCCAGATCCGGTGGTGCCTGCAATCAGCAGATGGGGCATGGACGCCACATCCCCCACCGCCACGTTTCCGGCAATGTCCTTGCCCAAAGCGATGGAAAGGGGGCTTTTCGCTGCCCGGAACTCGTCGGAATCGATGATTTCCCGGATACAGACGGAATCCGTCTTCCGGTTGGGAACCTCGATGCCCACAGCGGGCTTATTAGGGATAGGCGCCTCGATACGCACGCCGGCCGTGGCCAGGTTCAGGGCAATGTCATCGGAAAGGCCGGTGATCTTGGAAATTTTCACACCAGCTAAAGGCTGCAGCTCATACCGGGTGACGGTAGGCCCCCGACTGTAGGCGATCACACGGGTCTGGACGCCGAAGCTCTTCAAGGTGTCCACCAGCTTAGCGGCAGTCGCCCGGAGTTCCTCGCTGACATCCACGTTTCCGTCGTTTTTCGGCGGTTTTAAAAGGGAAACCGGTGGATTGTGGTAGACCTCCTCCACCGGAGTAGGCGTCCCCACCCGGACATCGGCAGCTTTCGCCGCTTCCGCCTTGGAGGAGGGCTTTTCCAGCTCTTTGATGGCGCCGTCCAGCTTTTGATCCAACGTCGCTTCTCCGCTGGAAGCGACTGCTCCGAAGGCGTCGGAGCTAGGAGCCGCCTCATCCAGGATGGAATCATGAAGGGCGTCGAACACCGCCTCGTCCACATAGGACTCCTCCGGTTCGTCGGGGTCAAAGGGCAGAGGCACCTCTTCCTTTTTGCCGTCCAGTGCCGCAAGGGCGGAAGGCGGCAGCGGAGCGCTCCAGAGGGAATCCGGGTTCACCGGATTCTTCGGAATCGGCTTTTCGACCGGCTCCGATGGGGCCCGTTCCGGGTCTGCGGTGAAGATAGGTGCAGACGTCTCCGGCTCTTTTTCTGTAGGCTTTTCGACCGGATCGGCAAGAGTCTCCTGTTTTTCTTCAAGTTCCCCGGTCTCCGGATCGACGCACAGCTTTTTTGCTTCTTTTTTCCGGCGGCGCAGCTCTCTCGGGTCTTCCTTGAAGTGTTCCAGTGCTTTGTCAAAACTCTGGGTCGGCGAGAAGACCGGGTGCTCCGGCATGAGGGCATCCTCCCCGTCGATGGGAATATCGATGGCGCTCATCCGGGCCCGCTCCGCTTCCTCCCGCTGCTCCCGGCGGGCATTGTAGCTCTCCCCCAGCTGCTTGACGGGTTTGGCGCAGGAACGGAAAAGTCCCGCCAGGGTGCTTCCGGAGATCAGCATAAGGAACACAAAGACCAACAGAATCTGGATCACCGCGGCGCCTACCGTCCCCCCGGCAAACCGCATCAGCGGCCACGCTAAAATAGCCGCCATCAACCCGCCGCTTCTCAGCTGGGCGCCTTTCTGATAAAAGTTCAGCAGCTTCTTTAGGAAGGTGTCTCCTTCCGGTAGACCGAAGAACAACTGGGAAATGCCGCAGAGCAAAATCAGGAGCACCAGCGTCTGCCAAACCTTGCCCTCCGCCGAAACGCTTTCTTTTCCAAGGGTGATGATCACCGCCAGATAGATGACGCAGGGGCCTACCCCGAAGCTGATGGGGCCGAACAGCCCCCGCAGAATATCGTGGCAGACCTTCCAGCCGGAGGAGCCTTCAAAAAACGCCAGCACCGTCAGAAGGATCCCCAAAGCGAACAGGATGATGGCCCACATCTGGTTCCGGTGTTCCCGTTCCTCTCTTGCAAGCTCCGCCGAAGTCCGACGGGCGGTCTGCATTTTCGCAGCCGTTTTTTGGGAGCTGTTCTTTTTTGCCCCATTGGACGCAGTTCTCCCGGAGGCAGTCGTTTTCTTTTTTGCTGACGGCTTTTGGGTAGCGGATTGCTTCTTTGCTGCCATTTCCTCACCTTGTCTGTCAAAATTTCAATCCAATTTGTTATGTATCTTGTCAATTATACGTACTGTATGTCGAATTTCTGGAAATTTGTCGGGCTCCCGCCCGCTGATACGGGAAGAAGGAGCTTTGGGATCTACAGGTGGGCTGCCGCAAATTCTTTGCGGGTGGTCTGCGGACCGCTCTCCTTTTCGGGAAATTTGCTGACAAGGGAAATCCCTTGTCAGCAATGTTTTTCTCCGTCAAAGGGTCCGGGGACAGCCGTTCCGGGAAAAAACCGGGGATCCAGATAATCGGAAGGATCCGTGGAAAAGATCCGCCGGATCTCATAGCCCGTTTCCGTCCGAACGCACTCACAAAGTCTTCCCCGAAAGGTTCGGAGCTCCGTTTTCTCCGGTTCCGCTTCCGGAAAGTACGTTATCCAATCCACCCCCGCCGCCTCCTTCCCCAATCAGTTCGTAAAGGCAGGCGATGGCGTCGGAAAGATTTCCCAGGTGGTCGATCAGTCCCTCGGAAACGGCGGCCTCCCCGTCTAAAGAGGTTCCCATATCCATGGTCAGCTCTCCGGTCTCCATCATCAGCTGCCGGAACCGCTCCCCGGTGATCCGGGAATTGTCCGTGACGAACCGGACGATCCGATCCTGCATCTTCTGGAAATAGGAAAAGCTCTGGGGTACCCCCAGCACCAGTCCGTTCATCCGCACCGGGTGGATGGTCATGGTAGCGGACGGAACGATAAACGACTTCCGTGCGGACACGGCAAGGGGCACGCCGATGGAATGCCCGCCGCCCAGCACAAGGGAAACGGTGGGGGTCTTCATCCCGGCGATCAGCTCAGCGATGGCAAGCCCCGCTTCTACGTCGCCGCCTACGGTGTTCAAAATCACCAGAAGCCCCCGGATCTCCGGATCCTCCTCAATAGCCACCAGTTGGGGGATGACGTGCTCATATTTCGTAGTCTTATTCTGCGGGGGAAGAATGTAGTGCCCCTCCACCTGGCCGATGATGGTCAGGCAGTGGATCTGGTGCCGCCCTCCCGTGGTAACGGATCCGGTGGCGGCGATAAGCCGGGTCTGCTCTTCGGAAGGGGAAAACTCCTCTTCCTGAGAAAAATCCTGTTCAGACACGCCTGAAAGTTCCTCCTTCCTTTTTGTTTGGAAGCATGGAACTAGTTTGTGCCGCACCTTTTATTATATACGTTTTCCGGCAGGTTGTCAAACAAAACGGACCATTTGTTCGCATTTTACCGAATTTATACGGTCGGTTATCGCATCAGCGTGAATATGCAGTGAAGAAAGTGTGAATTTCCACAGGAAAGCAGCGGAGGAATGTGGAAAACCCGGTGGAAAAAGTGGAAAAATCCCAGTTTTCCGAACTTCGGCTTTTTCACAATTCCCACCGGCTCCTGTGATACAATTTGTATATTCAGAGGGTGAACGGTCGTTATTCCCCGAAATTCCGGGTGGTCAGCAGCCGGATCGCCCGCTCGATGGAGTCCCGGGAATTGCCCCAATCCCCGCCAGCGTTCCGATAATCGAACATTTTGCAGAAATGGGACACATCCTCGCTTACCTCATCGAATTTTTTGGATGCCAGCTCCAACGCCGCTTTTTCAAAAGCCGGGTATTCCTTTTTGGACAGCTTGTCCGCTCCGGCGCAGAGCAGCAGCTCCAGATGGGGCAGGCAAAGCTCCTCCTGCTCCGAGAAAAGCTGCCGGAAAGCGGCGTCCCGACCGTACAGCTCCACCACCGTCCCCAGCATCCGGGACAGCGCCCAGTCAATTTTCTCGCAGACGAAGCAGGTATCGTTGACCGTTTTCATTCCTTCCCGCTTTTTGGGCTTGGCGTGGGCTTTTTCCAGGATGGGTTTAAAATTATGAGCTTTCAGCTCTTTTAAGTGGCTTTCCAGCATCAGAGCCAGGGAAAGACGGTTCTTCTGGTGGAGCATCTGCTCAAAATGCTCGGTGCAGAAGCCCAGGCGGTTGGTTTCGATGCGGATGTCCGGCTCCATCATAGCGGCGCCCATGATGTACTCCACGCAGCGCTGCTCCAGCGTGTCCCGCATGGCGCAGATGGGGCAGCCCTTTTTCGGCTCGAACACCTCGCTGATGGGAATGGTATAGATACTGTCGCGCATAATCGCTCCTCCAATGCAAAATCCTTGTTACCAGTATACCACAGTTTCCAGAAAAGGAAAAGGGCAGCGAACATGCTGCCCTTCTGTTTTAATCCCCATTAAGCCAATCCGTCAGCGCCTGGCTCCGATACTCCTTCCCCACTGCTCCGCACCAGTACACATAGTCCTCTTCCACCTTCCCGAATTCCTTCAGCTTCTTTTCGATCGCCTTTTTCAGGGTGTTCACGCTTTTTCCATCGAAGGAGGTCATTTCCTCGTGGGAGCAAAAGCTGAAAAGAGTGTCGTCCGGCGGGTTGATGGCAAACGTGTTGCAATCGTAATTTAATGACTGATAATAAACATCCTGATGAAGGTCTTTTCGTAAGAAAAGGATCAAGACATCTCCCTTTTGCGGCTTGGGTAGTCTTCCAAATGTTTCATCCCCGACGATCCACACGTCAAGCTCGTCCTGCTGGGTGTCCCCAAACCAGATTTCATTGACTTCAACCGTATAGCTGGTATACCGCTGGGTCAGTTCCGGCGTTTTTTCCGACAACGGATCATCAATGATGATACCATCGGTTTTCACCGTTCCGATCAGGATCGCATCCGATGCGACCGCATTCGACATCATAAAATCGTCCGGAGGGGGGAAGGCGTCTTCGTCCGACCCATACCATACAGCAGGTGATTCTTTCCGTTCTTCGCTTACATAATGGTGGCGATTCGGATCATACCGACTTTTTGGGGTGCAGCCGCAGAGAAGCACAAGAACCAAAAGAAGGGGGAAAAGTCGTTTCATAAAGAATGCTCCTGCTCAGACGGAAAGGCCAAAGGAGAACCGCTCGCCGTAGGTCCCGCCGCCGGCGCTTTGAAAGACTGCATCATAAATGGCAAGCAGCGTTCCATTGATCTGCTTATACGAAATCTGAAGGGAAATACAAGTGTCTTTTTTCTCCGCCAGATAAGCATTTGCCATTTCCGAAAAGACCGCTTCCTGCTCCGGCGTGGCCTCCGCCGCATCAAAGCTCCCCTCAAACCCCAGGAACCGCCCGTCTGCAAAGTAAACGGTGTACTCATCCAGTCCGTTCCGATAGGTAAGGATCCATGCCCCCTCGCCGGGAGAAACGTGATCTGCATACGCATATTCCGAAAAATCGGGGATCCACTCGGAAAGCCGCTCCTCCGCATAGGCTTTTACGGCGGAAAGATCCGAGTTCTGCGCAAACAGCTTCACCTCCGGCGCGCACTGGAAAGAGGAGATGCACCCTTTCTCATCCCACTCGCAGCGGTTTCCTTCGGCATCGCCGTAGACATTCTTTCGATAGTCCGCCCCGACGCCGTTTACGGTCTGATAGACCTTCTGCGTGTGATAGAGCTCGGTATATTGATATTCGACCTGCTCCTCTCCGAAATCCCGGTATTCCCGAACCCGAAGGTCATAGAGCAGATCCGGGCTCTGGGCGCCGATGCTCACCGGGCGGAGGGCAGCCGGGAGATCCTCAAGCTGTTTTGCAGACAGCGCAGTCGGAACGCCGCTGTCCGCCGTCACAGTAACTGCCGCCATCCCCGCAAGGAGCGCAGACAGGCAAAAAGTGGTCAAAAGACGAAAGACTTTTTTCATGGGAAGCGCTCCTTCCTTTATCGAGGGAATGAGAGAATCTGATTCGTTTCTCCCTCAACCAACAAGTTAAAACCTTCATCTGCACCTGTTTGATTCTTTAAATCTTTGATGGCGTTCAGGGCGGCTTCCATAATTGTATAGCCCGACTCCAGTTCTTTCAGAAAAACAGTGCATACCCGTTTGCAAGGCGCTCCAGATATTCCTCCAGAGGAATCTCCACATAATCCGGATCCGGCGTGGGAAGCGGATGCGGTTCCGTAAAATCGTTGATCGAAATAGAAACCGCCGGTTCCTCTGCCCCCTGTCTCAGAAGGATCTTCCGCAAACACCGGTGCGGAAAGCGTTGTTAAGAACAATGCGGAGGCTGCAAACAATCCAATCACTTTTTTGAGCGGTCGATTCATTTTCTCCATTCTTTCTGTTTTTGACATTGCGAACCGACCTAAAAATCCTCATTTTTGCAGAAAAATATGTATGCTTTGTCAGCTTTATTGTAGCACACCTTTTTCAAAATGTCCACCGGCTTCTTTCGCCGGATTTCCATTGACCTCCTGAAATGCAATAGCTATGTGGCGCAAACGGTATCGGAAAAGGAAGCGCCGGGCGGCTTCCTTTTCCGCATAATCTTCCTTTCCCAGCAGATACTAGCTTTGCAGCCAATTTCTACGAATAAGGAGATTTGAGATATGAAAGCTACAGGAATCGTGCGTCGGATTGACGATCTCGGCCGGGTCGTGATTCCCAAGGAGATCCGCCGGACCATGCGGATCCGGGAGGGCGACCCGTTGGAGATCTATACCAGCAGCAACGGGGAGGTGGTCTTCAAGAAATACTCCCCCATGGGGGAAGTGCTGGAAAACGCCGGGCAGTACGCCGAGGTGCTGTCCCGGATGGCGGGGCTTCCCACGGCCATCTGCGACCGGGATCATGTCATCGCCGCTGCAGGCGTCCCCAAAAAAGAATTCCTTGAACGGCGGATCACCCCCTCTCTGGAGGCCGCCATGGAAAGCCGCCGCTGCACCGTCTGCCAGACCCCGGTGGAGGGGCAGGAGCGGGCCGCCCTTGTCTGCTGCCCTATCCTTTCTCAGGGCGATGTCACCGGCAGCGTCCTCCTCCTTTCCGGCAGTCAGGAGACCCCTGCCACCGAAATGCAATCCAAATTGGCGCAGACCGCCGCAGCCTTTTTAAGTAAACAGTTGGAAGACTGATTTGTGTAATATTCCGAATTTCCCTGCATTTTTTCAAAAGATATGTAGCAGATTTCTCCTTGACGCTTTTGAATTTTTCCGGTACAATAAATACAAATTTGCGAAAGGAGTGAAAACGATGGCCTTCTTTGTTTGGTTCAATCAGAAGAATAATAACAATCTCAAAGGATCAGCAGCCGTTTTCTTCTCCTCTCGTCTGCCGGCCCTCTGGGGTCCTGCGGGCCGCCTGTAAAGAGAAAAGAGAATCGAAAGCGCGCTTCTGATCCATTCAGAAGCGCGCTTTTTATTTTGCCCGATTCTGCAGGAAACTTGACGGATTCCTGCAAATTTCTCCCGGATGCCTCTGCTTTCCCTTGACATTTTCCGCAAAATGCGCTATGATAAAGGGGAAGCAATGGGGCTCCGACAAGGGGCTCCATTGCTTTTTATGCAGATGGAGCCGAGAGCCTCTTCCGCAGCGCTCTGGCAGGCGCACATCTATCTGCAAAGGAGAAACCATCATGTACACATCCGCTTACCGCACCCACACCTGCGGGGAACTCCGTGAATCCCACATCGGCCAGACCGTCCGGGTCTCCGGGTGGGTGGAAAACATCCGGGATCACGGCGGCGTCCAGTTTTTAGACCTGCGGGATCACTACGGCACCCTTCAGGTGGTCTTCAAAGACGCGACAATGCTCAAAGGCATCACCCGGGAAAGCACCATCTCCATTACCGGCTCCATCGTCCGCCGGGACGAGGACACCATCAACCCCAAGATCGAGACCGGCATGGTGGAGCTCCGGGCGGAAACGCTGGAGCTTTTGGGGAAATGCACCGCCGCCCTCCCCTTTGAGGTGATCTCCTCCAAGGAATCCCGGGAAGACCTGCGTCTCAAATACCGCTTTTTAGACCTGCGGAACCGGAAGGTGCACAAAAACATCATCCTCCGGGCGCAGCTTCTCTCCTTCCTCCGCAGCAAGATGGAGGAGCTGGGATTCTTAGAGATCCAGACCCCGATCCTTACCGCCTCTTCCCCCGAAGGCGCCCGGGATTACCTGATCCCCAGCCGAAAGCACCACGGAAAATTCTATGCCCTTCCTCAAGCGCCCCAGATTGCCAAGCAGCTCCTGATGGTCTCAGGCTTCGACCGGTACTTCCAAATTGCCCCCTGTTTCCGGGACGAGGATGCCCGGGCGGACCGCTCCCCCGGCGAATTCTATCAGCTGGACTTTGAAATGGCCTTCGCCAGTCAGGAGGACGTTTTCGCCGTAGCCGAAGAGGTGGCGGGCAGCGCCTTCCGGAAATTCTCCGACGCAAAAGTCACCGAGGGGCACTTCCCCCGGATCACCTACGCCGACGCCATGTTAAAATACGGCTCCGACAAGCCGGATCTGCGGAACCCCCTGATTATCATCGACGTAAGCGACCTGTTCACAAGCTCCGGCTTTGCCCCCTTCCGGGGGAAATGCGTCCGGGCCATCCGGGTGCCCGGCTGCGCTTCCCAGCCCAAGAGCTTTTTCGAGCAAATGCTCGCCTTCGCCGTGTCCATCGGCATGAAGGGCTTAGGCTACTTCAAAGTGGCAGAAGACGGCTCCTACTTAGGGCCCATCGACAAATTCTTAAGCGACGATCAGCGGGAAGAACTCCACTCCCGGGCGGATCTTGAGACCGGCGACGTGATCTTCTTCATCGCTGACTCCAAAAAAGCTGCCCCCAAGCTGGCGGGGCAGATCCGCACAGAACTGGGCCGCCGTCTGGATCTTCTGGAAAAGGACGCCTTCCGCTTCTGCTTCATCGTGGACTTTCCCATGTACGAAGAGGATGAGGAGACCGGCCAGATCCTCTTCACACACAACCCCTTCTCCATGCCCCAGGGCGGCCTGCGGGCGCTGGAAACCATGGATCCTCTGGACGTTTTGGCCTATCAGTACGACATCGTCGTCAACGGCGTGGAGCTTTCCTCCGGAGCCGTCCGGAACCACGACCTTGCCACCATGGTCAAAGCCTTCGCCATCGCCGGCTACGACGAAGCGACCATCAAGGAGAAATTCTCCGCCCTCTACCACGCCTTCCAGTTCGGCGCCCCTCCCCATGCAGGCATGGCGCCCGGCGTCGACCGGATGCTGATGCTGTTAGCCGGAGAAGACAGCATCCGGGAGGTCATCGCCTTCCCCATGAACGCTGCGGCGGAAGACCTGCTGACCGGGGCGCCTTCGGAAGTCACCGAGCAGCAGCTCCGGGAAGTCCACATCAAAGTCCGATAAGGAGGCACTTATGATCACCAAAGAAGAGATCCGGAAAATTGCTTCGCTCTCCAAGCTCTATATCGAAGAGGAACAGCTGGAAAACCTGACCGCCGACATGGCGGAGATCATCGCCTTTGCCGACACCATCAATTCCGCCTTTGAAGAGGGTCGGGATTTTGACGGCGTCACCGGGCTTAAAAACGTCTTCCGGGAAGACACGGTCGTCCCCTCCTTCCCCCAGGAAGAGATCCTCGCCAATGTGGACGGAGGCGAAAACGGGTACTTTCCGGTCAAAAAAAGGATGTAGGAGGGAACAAAATGGGTAAGATCGCAGAGCTCAGGGAGCAGCTCTTAAAAAAAGAACGCTCCTGCACGGAACTGACCGAAAGCTATCTCCGTGCCATCGAAAAGAAAAACCCCGTCCTCAATGCCTATGTAAAAGTGACCCCGGAGGAAGCCCTCTCCGCCGCAAAGCGGGTGGACGAAAAGCTCGCCGCCGGGGAGTCCCTCGCCCCCCTGGAGGGCATTCCCATGGCGCTGAAGGACAACCTTTCCACGAAAGGCTTGGAGACCACCTGCTGCTCCAAAATTTTAAAGGGCTACGTCCCCATCTACGACGCCACCGTCTGGGCGGAGCTGAAGCGTAAAAACGCCGTGCTCCTCGGAAAGGTGAACATGGATGAATTCGCCATGGGCTCCGCTTCGGAAACGTCCTGCTTCGGCCCACCGAAGAACCCTTTTGACACCGGCCACGTTGCCGGCGGCAGCTCCGGCGGAGCGGCCTCAGCCGTAGCCGGAGGGCTGGCGGCTTACGCCTTAGGCTCCGATACCGGCGGCTCCATCCGCCAGCCTGCCAGCTTCTGCGGCCTAACGGGGTTAAAGCCCACCTACGGCGCTGTGTCCCGGTATGGGCTCATCGCCTACGCTTCCAGCTTTGACCAGATCGGCCCCCTTGCACTGGATGCAGCCGATGCCGCCCTGGTCTTTGACGCCATTTCCGGAGCTGACCCCATGGATTCCACCTCCACCGGTTCCCCGGCGCCGGCTATCCCTCAACTGGAACTGCCCCTCGCCGGAAAAAAGGTGGGGCTTGCCCACGAATACTTTGACGGCGTCGGCGAGGAGGTAAAAAAGGCCGTCCTTGAAGCCGCCGAGGTCTACCGTTCTCTCGGGGCGGAGGTGGTGGAGCTTTCTCTGCCGGAATTAAAATTCGCCCTGCCGGTCTACTACATCTTAGCCTGCGCCGAAGCAAGCTCCAACTTAGCCCGGTATGATGGCATCCGCTACGGTTACCGGGCGGAGCACTATAACGGCGTCAACGACCGGATCGCCCGGACCCGCTCCGAAGCCTTCGGCCCGGAGGTGCAGCGGCGGATCCTTTTGGGGAACTACGTCTTAAGCTCCGGCTACTACGACGCCTACTATAAAAAGGCCCAGAGCCTTCGTGGAACCATCGTCCACGCTTTTGACGAAGCCTTCCAAAAATGCGACTTTCTCCTGACCCCTACGGTTCCCTCCACCGCCTTCCCTCTGGGTTTCACTGCCCAGTCCAAGGTGGAAGCCTACCTCACCGACATCTGCACGGTGCCGGTGAACATCTGCGGTCTGCCCGCTTTGTCGGAGCCCTGCGGCTTTGACAAAAAAGGACTCCCCATCGGGATGCAGCTGATCGGAACAAGAAACGCCGATGCCCTCTTGCTGGCGGCGGCTCACCAATACGAAAAAGCCACCGGCTTTTCCATGCTGAAAACGCCGGGAACGGAGGTGCAGAAATGAAATACGAACTGGTCGCCGGGCTGGAGACCCATGTGGAGCTGTCCACAAAAACGAAGATCTTCTGCGGCTGCACCACCGCTTTCGGAGGAGAGCCCAACACCCACTGCTGCCCCATCTGCATCGGCCTCCCCGGCACCCTGCCGAAGCTGAACCGGCAGGTGGTCAACTACGCCGTCCTGGCGGGGCTTGCCACCCACTGCGACATCGCCCCCATCGCCCGGATGGATCGGAAAAACTACGTCTATCCCGACCTTGCCAAAGCCTACCAGATCTCCCAGTTCGACAAGCCCCTCTGCGAGCACGGCTGGGTAGAACTGGACAACGGGAAAAAGATCCGCCTGACCCGGATCCACATCGAAGAAGACGCCGGGAAGCTGGTCCACGAACGGGGCGACACCTATGTCGACTATAACCGCGCCGGCGTTCCCCTCATCGAGATCGTCACCGAGCCGGATTTCCGCTCCATCGACGAAGTCCGGGAGTATGCGGAGAAGCTCCAGATCCTGATGAAGTACATCGGTGTTTCCGACGCAAAGATGCAGGAGGGGTCCCTCCGCTGCGACGTGAACATTTCCGTCCACCCCGCCGGCTCCGACGCCTTAGGCACCCGGACGGAGATCAAGAACATGAACTCCTTCACCTACATTGCCAGAGCCATGGAGTACGAGATGGCACGGCAGATCGACCTCTTGGAAAGCGGCGAGCCGGTGGTGCAGGAGACCCTCCGCTATAACGTGGACACCGGCGAAACGGAAAGCATGCGGGGCAAGGAAGACGCCCAGGACTACCGCTACTTCCGGGAGCCGGACCTGGTCGCCATCGCCGTTTCCCCGGAGAAAGTGGAAGCCCTCCGCTCCGCCCTGCCGGAGCTGCCCGATCAGAAATACGCCCGTTATACCGGCGAGCTGGGGCTGCCTGCCGAAGACGCCCGGCTCCTGACCAAATACCGCCGGGCAGCGGAATTTTTCGATGCGGCTTCCCAAGGCATGGCAAACCCCAAACCCGCCGCCAACCTGATCTTAGGCTCCATTTTCCGGTATCTGGAAACCGATTCCGCAAAAGAAGACTTCCGCCTCCCCTTTGATGCGGCGGAATTTCAAAAGCTCTTAGTCTTCTTAAACGACGGAAAGATCCGGATGAACCTTGCGAAATCCACACTGGAAAAAATGCTGGAAACCGGGAAGCCGGTTTCGGAGCTGCTTTCCGCCGACGACCTTTCGGGTGTGGACGAAAATGCCCTGAGAGCCGCCTGCGAAGCCGCCATCTCCGCAAACCCGGCCGCTGCCGCCGATTACAGAGCCGGCAAGGAAAAAGCCGTGAAAGCCCTGATCGGCGCCGTAATGAAGGCCACAAAAGGCAGAGCCGATGCCGTAAAAGCCGAAGCGCTGCTGGTCTCGCTGCTCAAAAACTAGATGTCAAAAGCCTCCGGCGCTGGGAAATCCGATTCCGAGCGCCGGAGGCTTCTTTTTTCTCTTACTTTTTGATCTTTCCAATATCCTTCCGATAGTGGACGCCTTCAAAAACGATCTTCTCCGCCGCCGCATAGCTCCTCGCAAGGGCTTCGGAAAGGTCGCTTCCAACTGCTGTCACGCCTAAGACCCGTCCGCCGGAGGTAAGGAATTTACCGTCCTCCAGCCGGGTGCCCGCATGATACACGGTGACGCCGGGAGCCTGCCCCATGGCGTCTAAGCCGTGGATCTCAAAGCCGGTCTGGTACTTCTGGGGGTATCCGCCGGAAGCCAGGATGACACAGGCCGCCGCTCCGTCGGAAAATTCTACCTTCACGTCCGCCAGCCGCTCATCTCGGACTGCCTTGAAAATCGTCAGCAGGTCGGTCTTCAACAGCGGCAGCACCACCTGGGTCTCCGGATCCCCGAAGCGGCAGTTATATTCGATCACCTTGGGCCCGTTTTTCGTCAGCATCAGCCCGAAGTAAAGGCAGCCTTTAAAGGTGCGCTTTTCCGCATTCATGGCCGCCATAGTGGGGAGGAAGATCTCCCGCATGCAGCGATCCGCCATTTCAGGGGTGTAATACGGGTTGGGGGCGATGGTTCCCATTCCGCCGGTGTTCAGGCCCTTGTCGCCGTCCAGCGCCCGCTTGTGGTCTTTGGAAGACACCATGGGGACAATGGTCTTTCCGTCGGTAAAGGACAGCACCGACACCTCCGGCCCTTCCAAAAACTCCTCCACCACGATCCGGCTGCCGGAAGCCCCAAAGATCCGGTCGCCCATGATGGAATGGATGGCGTCCATAGCCGCCTTTTCGTCCTCGGCGATGATGACGCCTTTGCCTAGGGCCAACCCATCGGCCTTGATGACGGTAGGATAGCTGTTCTGCGCTTTCACATAAGCCGCAGCCGCTTCCTCGCTGTCAAAAACCTCATACCGGGCGGTAGGGATGCCGTATTTTTTCATCAGTCCCTTGGAAAAGGCCTTGCTGCCCTCGATGGCAGCAGCCGCCTTGCTGGGACCGAAGGCGGGGATCCCCGCCTCCTCCATGGCGTCAGCCATACCTAAAACCAGCGGGTCGTCGGGAGCCACCACCACAAAGTCGATCTTTTTCTCCTTGGCAAAGGCCACCATGCCTTCTACATCCGACGCCTTGATAGGTGCTAACGTGCAGAATGCCGCCATTCCCCCGTTCCCGGGAGCAGCGAAGATCTCCTCCACCTCCGGGTTCTCCCGGAGCTTCAAAGCGATGGCGTGTTCCCGCCCGCCGCCGCCTACAACCAGAATTTTCATGTGTACCCCTCCCGGAATCAGTGATGGAACAGCCGCACGCCCGTAAAGGTCATGGCGATGTCGTATTTGTCACAGGTCTCGATGACATTGTCGTCCCGGATGGAGCCGCCGGGCTGGGCGATCCAGCAGACACCGCTCTTTCTCGCCCGCTCGATGTTGTCACCGAATGGGAAGAAGGCGTCGGATCCAAGAGAAACTCCGGTCAGGCCGTCTAGCCATGCCCGGCGCTCTTCCCGGGTCAGCACTTCCGGCTTCTCGGTGAAGAACTGCTCCCAAATGCCGTCAGCCAGCACGTCCATATAATCGTCGGAGATGTAGGAATCGATGGTGTTGTCCCGGTCGGGCCGGCGGATGCTGTCCTTAAAGGGCAGAGCCAGCACCTTCGGATGCTGCCGCAGGTACCAGGCGTCCGCCTTGTTCCCCGCCAGCCGGGTGCAGTAGATCCGGGACTGCTGCCCGGCACCGATGCCGATGGCCTGCCCGTCTTTTACATAGCAGACGGAGTTGGACTGGGTGTACTTCAAAGCGATCAGGGAGATGAGCAGATCCCGCTTGGCTCCCTCCGGCAGCTCTTTATTCTTGGTGGGCAGCTCCCGGAACAGCTCCTCGGTGATCTTCACCTCGTTGCGCCCCTGCTCGAAGGTGACGCCGAACACGTCCTTCTGCTCCACCGGTGCGGGAACGTAGGAAGGATCGATCTTCACCACGTTGTAGGTGCCTTTCCGCTTGGTTTTCAAGATCTCCAGCGCCTTTTCCGTGTAACCGGGAGCGATGATGCCGTCGGAGACCTCACGGGCAAGCAAGGCCGCCGTCGCTTCGTCGCAGACGTCGGACAGAGCCACCCAGTCGCCGTAGGAAGAACAGCGGTCGGCGCCTCTTGCCCGGGCATAGGCTGCGGCAATGGGGGAAAGCTCCAGATCCTCCACGAAATAGATCTTTTTCAAAGTGTCAGACAGGGGAAGCCCCACGGCCGCACCTGCGGGAGAAACGTGCTTAAAGGACGCCGCAGAGGGGAGTCCCGTAGCTTCCTTCAATTCCTTTACCAGCTGCCAGCTGTTGAAGGCGTCCAAGAAGTTGATATAGCCGGGCTTGCCGTTCAAAACCTCGATGGGCAGCTCGCCCTCCTTCATAAAAATGCGGGAAGGCTTCTGATTGGGGTTACATCCGTATTTCAGTTCCAGTTCCTTCATGATTCTCTTCCTTTCGTCCGATCACTGATGCTTGTTGACGATTCTGGTGGTCACTTCGCCGGTTTTTAAGTCGATGAACCGGGTGAAGAGGGAGACCTTGTTGTCGGGATTTAAGCTCTCCCACACGGCTTTGGTGAAGCAGTTGATGCAGGCATAGGGCAGTTCCACTGTTCTCGGCTCCCCGGAAAAGCTGGGGATCGGGTTCCCGTCCTGCTCGTAAGTGTGGATCAGATGGCCCACGCCGGCCTTGGGGTTTTCGTATTCATAGAAGAACCGCCGGGTGGAGCTTTCGTCGCCGTCGGCACTCTTTAAAATGGACAGCCGGTAGTCGCCGTTTGCCGACAGCATTCCGGAAATGCGGGGCGTCCAGTTGGGGCCGTCCGGCTCAAACGTCCGGGTTCTCAGAGCATCCTCAAAGGTACGTCCCATCTTTAAAAAGTCCGCCACGGTATCGGTCTGGTCGCCGTTTGTGACCACGGTGAAGTCCCCCGCCTTCCGGACGGGATGATAGATAATTAAAGAAGGATCGGTCATTTTGGACTCATCGAACGCCCGGGTGCGGATGCCGTCCTCCGTTTCCTCAAAGATGCGGTTGCGGCTGTTCTCGCTGCGTCCCATGATGAAATAGGCGATGACCGCATACCGGTCGTCGGCGGAGCGGCCCAGCAGCACGCCCCGGCCGGGATAGGTGTTCCCGCTCAGGTAAGTTTCCAGATTCAGCATAGTCTCCTCCTGTTACTCTTCCACATACGCCCGGCCGTCCCGGACGGTGATCTTCCCCTGACAGAAAAGGCTGGCAGCCCGGGGCAGGATCTTCCACTCTGCCTGCTCCATGACCCGCCGCTGCAGGGTCTCTGGGGTGTCGCCGTTCTTTACAGGAACGGCCTCCTGCAAAATGATGGGTCCGCCGTCACAGACCTCGCTGACAAAGTGCACGGTGGCGCCGGTGAGCTTTACCCCCGCCGCCAGAGCCGCCTCATGCACCTTCAACCCGTAATATCCCGGCCCGCAGAAGGACGGGATCAGCGCCGGATGCACGTTCAGGATCTGATTGGGGAAGGCAGCAGGAACCGACTGATCTAAAATAATCAGGAAGCCCGCCAGGATCACCAGATCCGCCTTCTCCTCCCGGAGCGCTTCCAGGATCGCCTTGCTGTACGCTTCCCGGCTTTCATATCCGCTCCTGGGGATCACCCGGGAGGGAATGCCGTTTTTCGCCGCCCGTTCCAGCGCATAGACCCCCTCTTTCGAGGAGATCACGCAGGTGATACGGCCGTTTTCGATCTCGCCCCGGTTCTGGGCGTCGATGAGGGCCTGCAAGTTGGTGCCCCCGCCGGATACCAACACCACAATGTTTTTCAAAAGGGCTCCGTCCTTTCCGTAACAACGGAAACAGGGGCCGCCGATAAGGCCGTCCCTGTCTTCCAAACCGTTTTATTCGAGGATAACGCCCTCGTCGCTTTCCGCCAGTTCGCCGAGAACATAGGCGTCCTCGCCGTTTTCACGCAGCACCTTCAAAGCCTTCTCGGCGTCTTCCTTTGCAACGCAGGCCACCATGCCCACGCCCATATTGAAGGTGTTGAACATATCCCGCTCCGGGATCTTGCCCATCTGCTGGATCAGGTTAAAGATCGGCAGGACTTTCACGTCTGCCTTGCGGATCTTCGCAGAAAGCCCGTCTTTCAGAGCACGGGGGATATTCTCGAAAAAGCCGCCGCCGGTGATGTGAGCCACAGCCTTCACGTTCACGGCATCAAACAGTGCCAGCATCGGCTTGACATAGATCTTCGTGGGGGTCAGCAGGGTCTCGCCAAGGCTCGCACCCAGGGATTCCACTTTCGTGTGCAGGTCGGATTTTTCGATGTTGAAGACCTTCCGGACCAGGGAGAAGCCGTTGGAATGGACGCCGGAGGAAGGCAGTGCGATCAGCACGTCCCCGGCCTTTTCCGTTTCTTTGTCAAGGATCTTCTTCTTGTCCACCAGGCCCACGGAGAAGCCCGCCAGGTCGTATTCGTCCGTCGGATAGAAGCCGGGCATCTCGGCGGTCTCGCCGCCGACCAGAGCGCAGCCTGCCTGAACGCAGCCTTCCGCCACGCCGGAAACGATCTGCGCCACTTTTTCGGGATAGTTCTTGCCTACCGCCACATAGTCAAGGAAGAACTGGGGCTTTGCACCGCAGCAGATGATATCGTTGACGCACATCGCCACGCAGTCGATGCCCACGGTGTCATGCTTATCCATGAGGAAGGCGATCTTCAGCTTGGTGCCGACGCCGTCGGTACCGGAGACCAGCACCGGATGCTCGATGCCGGTCATGTCCAGCTCATATAATCCGCCGAAGCCGCCCAGCCCCGTCAGGACAGAGGAGGTCATGGTGCGGGCGACGTGAGCCTTCATCAGCTCCACGGCTTTGTAACCGGCGGTGACGTCTACACCCGCCTTTTTATAGCTCTCGCTGAAACTTTTCATGATGTTCCTGCCTTTCGTTATTCTTTCCCCGACCAGCAGTAGGTGCAGACCTGCTCCTCGGGGAGGCCGATGGCTTCCAGCATTCCTTCACGACTCTGATACCCCAGAGTCGTGAAGTCCAGCTTCTTTGCGATCCGGGCGATCATTTCCTTATACCGCTCGCTTGCGGAAACGGTATATTCCTCCAGATGGTCGAGGGCCTTGTCCCCCTCGATCTCCAGCATGATCCGCCGGGTGATGAGATCCAGCTCCGAGCTGGACCGGGAAAAATTCAGGTACTTGCAGCCGTAAACAATAGGAGGACAGGCCGAACGGATATGGACTTCCTTCGCCCCGCTCTCATAGAGGAACTGCACCGTCTCCCGCATCTGGGTGCCCCGAACAATGGAATCATCGATGAACATCAGGCTCTTGCCCCGGATCAGCTCATCCACCGGGATCAGCTTCATATGAGCCACCAGGTTCCGCATTTCCTGATTCACCGGCATAAAGCTCCGGGGCCAGGTGGGGGTGTATTTGATGAAGGGCCGGGTGAAGGGGATTCCCGAGTGGTTGGCGTAGCCGATGGCGTGGGCAATGCCGGAATCCGGGATACCTGCGACGGATTCCGCCGTAGAATGATCGTCGTTTTTTGCCATGATCTCGCCGTTTCGACAGCGCATGGCCTCCACGTTGACCCCTTCGTAAACCGAAGTGGGATAGCCGTAGTACATCCAGAGGAATGCACAGATCTTCATGGGCTTCCGGGCAGGGGATAAGGTCTCCACGCCCTCCGCCGTGATCCGGACGATCTCTCCGGGACCTAACTCCCGCAGGGTGTGGTACCCTAAGTTAAGGTAAGCAAAGGACTCGAAGGAAACGCAGGTGGCTCCCCCCTTCTGTCCCACCACGATGGGCGTCCGCCCCAGACGGTCACGGGAAGCATAAATCCCCTCCGGCGTTAAGAGCAGGATGCTCATGGAGCCGTCAATGACTTCCTGTGCGTGCAAAAGTCCGGAGACCAGATCCTGCTCCTCGTCGATCACAGTGGCGACCAGCTCGGTGGCGTTCACCTTCCCGCCGCTCATCTCAAGGAAATGCGCCCGTCCCGAACGCATGGCCCGCTCCGTCAGCTCTGTTTCGTTGTTGATCCGCCCCACAGTGGTGATGGCATAGCTGCCCAAGTGGGAACGGACGAGCAGGGGCTGCGCCTCGTTGTCGGAGATGCAGCCAATGCCCATGTTTCCGTGCATTTCGTCCACGTCCCGCTCAAATTTCGTGCGGAAGGGGGCGTTTTCAATGTTATGAATGGAGCGCTCAAACCCCTCTTTGGAGTAGACCGCCATGCCGCCCCGGCGGGTGCCGAGGTGGGAATGGTAGTCGACCCCGAAGAAAAGATCCGTCACGCAGTCCTGTTTGGAGACGACTCCAAAAAATCCTCCCAAGGGTGATCCTCCTTAAAGCTGCCGCATTATTCGCCGAAGAGGCGCTTCATCATTTCCTGATACGCTTCCTCAGCGCCGCCCAGATCCCGGCGGAACAGATCCTTATCCAGATGGGCATGGGTCTTCACGTCCCAGAAACGGCAGGTGTCGGGGCTGATCTCATCGGCCAGCACGATGGTGCCGTCGGAGAGCTTGCCGAACTCCAGCTTGAAGTCCACCAGAATGACCCCGGCCTTCAGCAGGTAGGCTTTCATGAAATCATTGACGGCAAAGGCATACTTCTTGATGGTCTCCAGTTCTTCCTTGGTGCAGAGGTTGATGGCCAGAGCGTGGTAATCGTTGATCAGCGGATCGCCCAGGTCGTCGTTTTTCAGAGAGAACTCGATGGTGGGGATAGAGAGCTCCGTGCCCTCTTTCACGCCGTACCGCTTGGAGAAGGAGCCGGCGGCGATGTTCCGGACGATGACCTCCAACGGAACGATGGTGACCTTTTTCACCAAGGTCTCCCGATCGGACAGCTCCTCCACAAAATGGGTGGGGACGCCCTCTTTTTCCAGCAGGCTCATCATGTAGTTGCTCATGCGGTTGTTGACCACGCCTTTGCCACGGATAGTGCCTTTTTTCAGGCCGTTCAGGGCGGTGGCGTCATCCTTATACTCTACGATGTAAAGCTCCGGATCACTGGTTTTGAAGACCTTCTTGGCCTTTCCTTCGTAAAGCTGCTCCAATTTTTCCACGTTTGCCATAGTGACTCGCTCCTTTTTGTCAGAAGGTTTGTATGAATGAAAAGAAAAAACAAGGGTTACAAGGCGTTTACCTCGTCTTGCAGCTTCTGATCCTTCCGGATCACTTCTTCGGCCATTTCCTTTTTGGCTTTCGTGAGCTTTTCGCTCAGTTCCTCATCGGAAAGGGCTAAGATTTGAACCGCCAGATATCCCGCATTGGCGGCGCCGTCTACTGCTACCGTCGCCACGGGAACGCCCTTCGGCATCATCACGGTAGCCAGCAGCGCATCCATTCCGTCGAACGCCGCAGACTTGATGGGGATCCCGATCACGGGAAGAGTGGTGTGGGCCGCAAGGACGCCGGCCAAATGAGCCGCCATGCCCGCCGCCGCAATAATCACGCCGAAGCCGTTCTCTTTTGCGGAAGCTGCAAAGGATGCAGCCTCAGCCGGAGTGCGATGGGCGCTCATGACATGGGCTTCCACCGGCACGCCGTACTCCTTCAGCACAGCTACCGCCTTTTTCACGGTGCCCCAGTCGCTGTCGCTGCCCATAATGACGGCAACTTTTTTTCTCATTCTGATTCCTCCGCTTTTCAAACTTTTCTTTGTGTTTCTAAAACCGGGGTGCTTGAGTTCCCGGCTTCCGGATCACCGGAAAAGAAAAAAGCTGCGGCCCCAAAACGGCTTCGCAGCAGCAGTCAAAATCAGCAAATGGTTGCACGAATCCCACAGTACCGGTGGAATCCGGCTGTCCGGGTATCGGAAAAGCTGCGATGCAGCGATGGCCGAAAACTCATGAAAGCACCTCACGCAGGTTCGGGGCGTCCCTTACCATCCATTTGCAGAACTTGTCTTTACTTCTATTTTACGGCAAAATCGGCCGTTTGGCAAGGCTTAATTCTCCACAAATCGCCTCCTTCTCCCGTCCCCCTTTTGTGCAGAAAAACAGAGGCGTTTTTTCCTTGCCCTATAAAAGCTCCTGTCCGTTGATGACCAGCTTGAACCGCAGCCCCAGCTTCTCCGCCGCCTTCCGGCAAAGAACCATCCGCCCTAAAAAAATCTCGAAATAGTCCATCACCGCCGAAATTTCCGTGTCGATGACGATCCGCAGAACAATGGCGGTGTGCTCTTCGTTGATGGTGGTCTCCGCCGATTCCACGGCGTAGTTTACCCGGTCGTGGATGTCGAAGGTGGAAAAATCCCGGTTCCGCACCCGGCTGCGGCGCACATCGGTCTTGTCCGCTAAAATAAGCGCCGCCGCCACCGGGTTCACCGGCATGGCAGTCCCTTCGTCGTGATTTCCAATGGCGGAAATGACGTCGGCGATCTCTCCGGGATCCATTCCCATCTTATCGAGGATACGGAACGCCATCACCGCCCCGCTCTGGGCGTGATCCACCCGGTTCACGATGTTCCCGATGTCGTGGAGGTAGCCGGCGATCCGGGCAAGCTCCGCCTCCCTTTTCGGATACCCAAGGGTCTCCAGAATGCTTCCTGCCATGGACGCCGCTTTGGTCACATGGGAAAAGCTGTGCTCCGTATACCCCAAGGCAGAAAGCGAATCGTCCGCCTTCTGAATGTAAGTTGCCACCGCCTCGCTGCGGCGCAGGTCTTCAAAGGTAATCATACCATCCCTCTTTTTTCGTTTTCTCTTTTTATTCTACCGCACTTCTCAAAAAGATTCTGCCTCATTCCGGTAAAATTTTACCGCAGCGGCACCCCTTCAAAAATTTCCGACAGCCCCTGCCCGTGATACCCGTGCTCCATCAAAAACCGGCAGGCCGTCCGCAGCATCTCACGGAATTCCGGGATGTAGTGCCGATAATCCGAGTAAAAATATTGCTCGTGGATCATGACTTCCAGAAAATGGGCGTCCTGCTTTGTCTCCCAGATCTGCTCCATCCGCTCCAGAACCTTTGTCGGTGGGACGCCGTTTAAAATCGAGTCGATCCGGGCCAAGGCGATTCCCTCCGCCGTATCCACCCAGAAGTGCCGCTTTGAAAGTCGGTCGCCTACCTCTTTGGGATAGCAGTAGGTAAGCTCCACCTTTCCCTCTTCCCCAACGAAGCCGGTGAAGATCCTCACCCCTTCGTCCCGCAGCGCCCGCAGGTTTTCTATGGGGCAGCCGCAGCAATGGACGGTGGTCGCTTCCGAAAGGCTTTTTTCCCCGGCGAACCGCCGGATCTCTCCCATCGTCTTTCCCGCGTCCCCGGCAATGACTTCCGGCTCCACGTCCCCATAAGGAACCGGCCCCATAAACTCCTCCCGGGAATGGAAGGAGAGCTTCAGCCAGCCGGCGTTTTCCTCCCACTCTTCTTTAAACCGATCGGTCATCCTTGAAAGGTCAAAATACGATCGGTTTCCGGAAAAATAGCTCAGATCCCCGGTCTGATAAAAAAGGTTCAGGTGTACCTTGACCCCGGTCTCTTCATGAAGCTCCCGGTACATGGTAAGATAGGGGTTCTCAAAAATCGAACGGTAGGAAGTTTTCTCAGTCAAGTCGGCGAAAAACAGCAGATTGTCGTCCACCGAGAGCCGGAACCCCTTCTCCGCCTTGGGGAGCCAGAAAACGGAAATGGTCTCCCCCGGCATCCCTTCCGCCGAAAGGGCCAGTTCCCTTCTCCCCGGCTTTACCGGAACTGCCGCCGAAAACTCCCCCGGAAACGTTTCCAGAGCCGCTTTCCCGTTGATGCAGACCTTTGCCCCCGCCGGAGCCGCCGCCTTCACCTTTAAGAGAAGCATTTCCCCCTGCCGCAGCCCGTCCCCTTCGTTGAGACAATCGCCGTCAATGGGAAACAAAAACCGCACCGGAAGCTCCCGATGATAAATATCCCGCATATCCGATCCCCTTTCTCCAAAAAAGTGCAGCCATTTCAAAAAAGGATAACATATTTTTTCGGACGTGTCAACGAAGGACGTTCCCTCCCCGTCAGGAATCAGACGGGAGCCTGCGGCCGAACAGAAAGAGGTTCAGGAACCCTCCGACAGCAGCCGCCACAAAAAGGATCGCAATGGCCCGATCCCCGAACGACGTTTCCAGAAAAGACTGTATCCGGGTCGCAGCCGCCGAAGAAAAGGTGGACGCCAGGCTGGTGGTCGCCGCCGTGATGCCGATGTAAGCGGTCTTCCCGCTGGGCGGCGTGCTGACAAATTCCAGATTGGAAAATGCGATGGCAGAGCCGCCGGTGCAGGCCGCCGCAAGCACCATCAGTACCGGCGCCGCAAAAGGTGCCGAAGCCTTCCCGACGAACGACCAGCCAAGCGTACAGGACAAATTGAACAGCGCCGTCATCCAGACCACCCGGTTCCAGGTGTTCCGGTCGGCATACCGCCCCCAGAACCAGCTCCCCGCCATAGCGGCGATCCCGGATACGACCCCCACGCCGGTGATAAACGTGTGGCTGAGCCCCAGGATCCGGACTTCATAGACGGAAAGGAACGGAGAAGCAAGACCGCTGAACAGTCCCGCAAGGACCGAATAGAAAAACACCGGACGGAATTTCTGATCCTTTACCGGGATCAGAAGATCCGAAACATGCAGCCGGCTCACAAATTCCACCGGGTTTTCCCGAACCAGTGCCAGCAGTACCGCATCCAGGACGGCCAGCAGAAGGCAGACGATCCCGATGATGAAAAAGCCGGTGTAAAACTCCCCCTTCGCATTAAAATGATCCAGCTGCCACCCCAGTAGCAGCGTCATTCCGGAATTCACGCAGGAACAGACGATGTCCTTCAGGGCGAAAAACCGCCCCTTCGCCCCTTCCGGGGCCAGCCCCAGCGACATATGCTGAAGCCCTGGCGTCACCATCCCTGCGGAAAGGAACGAGACCGTGTAAAGAACGACAGTCAGGATCCGGACCGTTCCCGGATCCGGAAGAAAAGCCGGAAGGAGCATCATCATCCCCAGCGGCAGCCGGTAGATCAGGCACAAGATCCAGATGGCGAGCTTACGGTTGTGCATCCGTTCAAATAGGAACGGAGAGAAAAACTGCAGGACGCATCCAAAATTCGGGATCATGGCGACCAGTGCGCAGAACGATACCGACGCTCCCAGATAGCTTAAATATCCCACCAGAAAATTCCCGGTGGCAATGGAGTAGATCACGGCGGCCACAGCGCCCTCTTCAATAAAGCGGCGGCGGCCGACGGTCAATTCTTTTTCCGTCGGCTTTTCCGGAGGGAAAAAGAGCGTACGGAAGGTCTGCTTTCTCAGTGCTTTCATAAGGTTCTCCTTACCTGCGCAAAAAGGCGGCAGCCATTTTCCGGCTGCCGCCCCGGCAGGTTTTATCGAATGCGGATGGTCTTGATCTCAAAAGGCTTCACAAGGAAGGAGACCTTGTTCCCGTCCACCTTTACCGGCTCTCCGTCCGGCTCTTCCAGGCAGTTGCAGCTCTCCGCCGAAGCAAAGGGCCGGCTGAAGGTCAGTGTGACCGGCGTCCGGGCATTTTCACACTCGTACATCCGGAGGATCACGCCATCGCCGTCCTCTGCCTTTTTCACCGTCTCCAGCACCACGTTCGGCACGTTCAAAGACGCAAGGCTGAAGCTCTCGCCGGGCTTTCCGCCGTTGGAAACCAGCGCCGGCTGGTTCAAGAAGAACGCCTGAGGCACCGTCCCCGCTGCCTTCCACGTTTCAGCGTGGGGATAGAGGGAATAGGTGAAGAAGTGCATCTCCTGATCCGTGGTGGGGTTAGGCTCCGTGCCGGACTTGATCAAAGTCAACCCGATGCAGGAATCCTTCACAGAATGGCCGTACTTGCAGTCGTTTAAAAGGCTGACGCCGTAATGACCTTCGGACACGTCCATCCACTTCTGGCCGCAGCTCTCGAAACGTGCTTTGTCCCAGCTGGTGTTCCGATGGGTTTTCCGGGTGACGTTGCCATACTGAATCTCGAAGGTGGCCTCGTCGGTGTGCACATCCACGGGGAAGTGTACCTTCAGAAGGCTCTGGTGCTCCTTCCAGTCCACGGTGGTCTCAAAATCGATCCGTCGCAGATCGGCATAGAAGTGGATCTCCTGCGTGATGGTAGAGTGGCTGAACTGCCGCTCCAGCCGGAGGGTAGCCCGGACCGGCCCCATTTCCACCCAGGAGAAGCCCCGCAGGTCGGTAACGTCCCAGAACTTCTCGGTGTAATAAATATCCACGTCCCAGTTGTCGTAGTAAATGGGCTTATCCTCGTAGACCCGCATCAGGTTGCCGGCCTCGCCGGGTTTCAAAACGTTCCGGTCGTTTTCCTTATCGTAAATCTGGCCGATGCAGCCGTTCTTGTCAAAGACGACCTGATAGAACGGCGTTTCCAGTGCATGGCTGTCAGGAGACAGGCAGAAGGGCCGCTTCTCCTCCCCGGCGGAGACCTTCCCGAAGGTCTTATAGCCCTTGGAGGGCAGATCCTTTACGAAAGCCACAGCCCCTTTCCGGGTCTGCTGCACCGGATAAACGCTGCCGTTTTCGTCCAGCAGCGCCTCTGCATCGCAGTCGCCAAGCTCCACCACGTCGTCCCGTTCAAAGCCGGTGGTGTTCAAAACGGTAACGCCTTCTCCTTCGCGGATCAGCGCCCTCACCCGCTCATCGGTCAGGACGGAGATCTGAGCCTCCATCTCCTCGTATTCCTTCTTGGTCACTTCATAGACCTCATGGATGGAGGAGCCGGGCAGGATGTCGTGGAACTGGTTGATGAGGATGCCGTGCCACAGGCCGTCCAGCTCCGCATCCGGATAGGCTACCTTCGGATCCGCCAGAACACCCAGCAACTCCAGATCCATCATATGAAGCTCCGCTTTCCGGTTGGAGCGCTTGTTCCGTGCCATGGAGGTGTAGGTGCCCCGATGGTACTCGAAATAAAGCTCCCCTTCCCAGGTGGGAAGCCGCTTGTTCCCTTCGACCCGCTCTTTCAGCTCATCAAAATACGTCCGGGCGAAAGCCTGCCGCACCTTCGGCACCCCTTCGATGCCCTTGTCCATCCGGGAGGAGGTCTCCAGCATCTCACGGGTGGGGCCGCCGCCGCCGTCGCCGTAGCCGTAGGAAATCAGGATGTCGTTGTTGATGTCCTTCTGCTGGTACCGGTGCCAGCCGCCTAAGATTGCATCGGGATGGAGCATGCCGTTATAGGTGGTAAAGAAGTCCTTCTCGTCCTGTCCCACGCCCAAGGTGGTAATCAGGTGGGTCAGGATCTCCGTCCCGTCGATGCCCCGCCAGCGGAAGGTGTCGTATGGCATCTTGTTGAACTGGTTCCATGCCAGCTTCGTGGTCATGAAGTAGTCGATACCGCACTTGGCCATGATCTGGGGCAAGGCTCCGGAATAGCCGAACACGTCAGGCAGCCATAAGATCCGGTTGTCTACGCCGAACTCCTCTTTGAAGAACCGCTTGCCGTAAAGGAACTGCCGGACCAGGCTCTCGCCGCTGGTCAGGTTGCAGTCGGCCTCGACCCACATGCCGCCTTCCGGCTCCCACCGGCCCTCAGCCACCCGCTTCTTGATCTGCTCATAAAGCTCGGGATAGCGCTCCTTGAGGAAGTAGTAAAGCTGGGGCTGGCTGGACATGAACTTGTAGTCCGGATACTCCTCCATCAGCTTCAGCACGGTTGCAAAGCTGCGGCAGACCTTCTCTCTGGTCTGCGCCACCGTCCACCACCACGCCACATCGATGTGGGTATGGCCGATGCAGGTGGCAATCACGTCGTCATCCCCCGCCAGATCGGTGTAAAGCGCCTGTTTTAAGAAGGCTCTTGCTTCAGAAACGCTCTGGTAGAAATTCCCGTCATAGGGGTGCCGCAGATCCAGAAGGTTTACCGCATCGTTTAAGACCCGTTCCAGATCCCGGCGGGGCTTCCCGTCCGGCTCCAGCCGGGGGAACGCCTGCAGCGGCACTACCAGGTCATAATAAAGCCCCTGGATCTCCGGGTCGATCTCCCGCAGGTCGACGATGAGGTTAAACTCCGTGTGGAGGATGCCGGTATATGCCTGCAGCTCCAGCCGGTAGGTCTCCCCCGCCTTGGCGCAGCGGGTCAGGAGCACATCCCGGTGGTTCATATCGATGCCCTGAGTCACTTTTCCGTCTACGAAAAGCAGGAACTGAGGGTTCTTCGCATCGTCCCACTCGTCGATCTGGGTGCAGACGTGCATCCAGAGGGGCTTCCCGTCAAAGGACTCCGGAACGGTTACATCCGCCCGGAACCAGTAATGAATGTCCGGTCCGTACCAATGCATGGTCTTGCAGTCAAAGGGTTCAAACGGGACCGGATCCTCATCCGCATTTTCGGGACGGAGGAAGTTCCCGGTCTTATAAAGCCAGTGAGTCGTTTCATATCTCTGCTTGACCGTGAGCTTTTTCAGCTCGTTGCAGATATTGTTGACCCGCTTGTCAAGAAATTCGATGGTTCGCATGGCGCGCTTCCTTTCTGATTCCGGAAAGAAAAATTAAAGAGAGTTCTTCTTGATGTAATCGAGGATCCGATCCACCGTGGAGAAGGCAAGACCGGTAACCGTATCGGCGCAGCCGTAGTACATGGCGATGCGGCCGGTCTCGGCGTCCGCCAGAGTGGCGCAGGGGAAGGTAACGTTGGGGACGTCGCCCACGCACTCATAGATCTCATAAGGAGCCAGGATATAATCCTTACCCCGGCAGATTACCTTCCAGGGCTCGTCGATATCCAAGAGGGCAGCGCCCACCCGGTACACATAGCCATTGCAGGTATTGATCACGCCGTGATAGATCAAAAGCCAGCCTTCGTCCGTCTCGATCGGGATAGGCCCGGGGCCGATCTTCATGCTCTGCCAGCCGGAATCATTGCCCTTGATGGTGCCCATCATAAAGCGGTGACGGCCCCAGTAGACCAGATCCTCGCTCTGGCTCACAAAAATATCGCCGAAGGGGGTGTGGCCGGTGTCGCTGGGACGGCTCATCATCATGTACCGGCCCTGGATCTTCCGGGGGAAGAGGACACCGTTGCGGTTATAGGGGAGGAAGGCATTTTCCAGCTGATGGAAGGTTTTGAAATCCTCCGTCCATGCCATGCCGATGGTGGGGCCGTGATAGCCGTTGCACCAAGTAACATAGTATTTGCCATCCATGTAGCAGACCCGGGGATCGTACCGGTATTCCTTCTTCGTCACATCCGGGTCGCCGTCCATCTGAACCGGCTCGTCGCTGATGTTCCAGTGGATGCCGTCGTCGCTGAAACCAGGGTAAATATCCATGCTGATGGCGCGGCTGTCGCAGCGGAACACCCCGGCAAAGCCCTTCCCGAAGGGGACGACAGCGCTGTTGAAAACGCTGTTGGAGTGGGTGTTTCCGTCCCGACCGATAATGGGATTTTCCGAATAACGCCAGAAGGGGGTGCGGGTATCCTTCTGGGGTGGATCCTGCCACGGGATGTTGGGCAGTGCATTTCCGATAATCTTTGCCATAAAACGTTCCTCCTTGAACAAAAAATCGGGAACGGGAACATCTCGTCCCGCTCCCGAAGGCGCCCAAAAGGGCTTTACTCTATAGTGGGAAACTTATTTGGAAGCCAGAAAAGCGTCGACCTGCTCCTGAGCAGCCTTCTGGATCTCGTCGAAGCCGGCGGAGCGGAGCTCTGCCATCATCTGGGGAACCATGGTCTCGGGATCGCCGGTACCGGTCAGCAGCTCGCCTTTATACCGCTCGGCGATCTGGACGCAGTTCGTCAGCTGATCCTCAAAAGCAGAGGTGTCCAGAGAGAAGCCCAGCAGGACAGAGGGAGAAGCATTCTCGTTCAGGGTCTTCACTTCGTCGAACTGGTTGAAATCGAAGTCGTCGGTAGGAGTGACGGTGAAGAAGGAGCCCTGAGTGTAGCCAGCCATGTTCCAATCGGCGTTGTTCTTGTGGACGTTGGTCTTGGCGTCGCTGGTGTAATCCCAGTTGTCGCCTTCCACGCCGTAGTACAGCAGATCACGAACGTAGGGATCGGTGTTGACCAGCTGCAGGAAAGCCAGAGCCTTCTCAGGATTGGCGCAGTTGGCGGAGATGCAGTTCATGGAGCCGCGAACGGTGTCGTTGGAAACAACGGTGGGTCCCCACTGATAAGCAACGGCTTCCACGCCCATGTTGGGGCCCCAGGTGGTGATGGCAGCGCCGGACCAGCCCTGAGCGATGGAAACGGGGTTATACTTGTTGGATTCGGGCTTGGTGGCGGCGTCGGAGTTGATGATGCCGTCCTGATACCACTGATGATAGAGCTTCAGATAACCCATGATGTCGTCCTGCTCGTAAACGGAAACGACCTTGCCTTCTTTGTCGTCGTAACGAACGCCCAGTGCAGGCAGACCGGCGCCCATGCTGTCATACATATAGGTCAGGTAGGTAGCGCCGCTCTTGCTCTGGGGGAAGGAAGCCTCACCGGTCTTTTCCTTGATGGCAGTCAGAGGAGCAGTCAGGTCGGACAGGTCCTTCACGGTGGAGCCGTCAAAGCCGATGGAATCCATCAGTTCCTTATCCCAGACTACATACTCGGTCTGAGAAGAGTCCTTGTAGGTAGGAACAGCGTAAAGCTTGCCGTCAACCTTACAAGCCTCCCAGTAATCCTCGGGAATGAAAGCATACAGGTCGGGAGAGGCGGTTTTTACCAGCTCGCTGATGTCCATGAAAGCGCCGATCTTCACGTCGTTGTTGAAGGTGTCAGCGTTGGTGAAGAGAATATCGTAATCGCTGGCGGTGTTGACCACTACGCTGCGCCGGGTGCTCCAGTCGCCCCAGGGAATGACCTCAACGTCAATGTTGACGCCAATCTTGTCTTCCAGATAGGGGTTGATCTGCTTCAGCCATGCATCGTAGTTGGTGGGCTGGCCGCCGCCGACGGTGACCCACTTCAGGGTGACGACGCCGTCATTGGAAGAACCGCTGTTGGAGGAACCGGAAGAGCTGCTGCCGCCGTTGCTGCCGCAGGAAGTAAGGCCAAGAGCCATGGTGCCGGCCATTGCCAGCGCAATGATTTTTGTCATCTTGTTCATGTTGTTTCTCCTTTTCTTCAAAAAGATTTAAGGTTTCTCTATCTCGATTATCCTTAGCCTTTTACAGCACCCACCGTCAAACCGGAAATGAAGTATTTCTGGAAGAAGGGGTACGCACAGGCGATCGGGATAACGATAACGATTGCAATGGCCATCCGGACGGACTCCGAAGGCATGGAGTTGATATACTGCTGGAGGCTCAAGCCCGCCGAGGGGTTGTTCGCAATATAAGCCAGATTCTGCATCATGTTGTTGAGCAGAGCCTGCAGCGACACCAGATTGGAATTGGAAATATACAGGGCGGACTGGAACCAGTCGTTCCAGTAGCCGAAGGTCAGGAACAGGGCGATGGTGGCGAAAACGGGCTTGGAGATCGGAACAACGATCCGGCTGAAAATGGTCAGCTGAGTGGCGCCGTCGATCTTTGCGGATTCGATGATGGAATCCGGAACCGTCGTTCGGAAGAAGGTCTTACAAATAATGACGTTGAAGCTGCTCATTGCAAGAGGCAGGATCAGGCACCAGATCGTGTTGTTCATGTGGAGGATGTTGGCGACTACTACATAGTTTGCCACCATACCGCCGTTGAAGATCATAGGAATGAATACCATCCAAGTGAAGAAGCCTTTGAGCTTATAGCCCGGCCGGGACAGAACGTAGCCGATCATGGTCGTCAGCGCCACGCCCAGAACCGTGCCGACCACCGTGACAATCACCGAAATGAGCAGCGCATGGGAAATGGTGCCCCGCTCGTTCCAGAGGAACTGATAAGCCGCCCCGGAATAGCTGGAGGGGAAGAAAGCGTAGCCGTTCTTGCTGATGGACGCTTCCGACGAAACGGAGATCATAAAAACGTAAATGACCGGGAAGATGCAGACGAAGGAGAGAATCGCAAAAAGGATGTTGAACCACACATTGGTGGTGGGCTTGATCTGGTTCAGATGAAACCCGGTATTTTTTTCTTTCGCAGACATGTTCGCTTCCCCTTTCTCAGATGATGGCGCTTTCCTCATCGATCTTGGATACGATGAAGTTGGCAATCAGAACGGTGACGCAGCAGCAGACAGCCTGGAACATACCCGCAGCCGCCGTCTTGCCGATACTCACGTTGCTCTGCAGAGCCTGGAAGACGTAGGTGTCAAAGGTGCTGGTCGCATTGTAAAGGGAGTTGGGGATGCCCTGCGTTACCTGGAAGAACAGGCCGAAATCAGAGTAGAAGATGTGTCCGACGTTCAGGATGAACATCATGACAATGATGGGCTTTAAAGAAGGAAGGGTGATGTGCCGGGTCTGCTGCCATTTGGTAGCGCCGTCCAGCATAGCCGCTTCATAAAGGGTGCCGTCAATGCCGGTGATGCTTGCAAGGTAAACGACCATGTTGTAGCCCATGGACTTCCAGACTTGCATGAAGGTCAGGATGAAGGGCCAGTACTTCGGCTGGGAGTACCACATGACCTTGTTCCCGCCAAGTGCCATGATCAGGTTATTCGCAAGACCCTTGTCCGGATTCAGAAAAGCGTAAACAAAGTAGCTGATAACGACCCAGGACATAAAGTAAGGGAAGAACATCAGAGTCTGATAGGCTTTGGAGGCGAACTTATTGTAAAGCTGATTGATCAGCACCGCCAGCGTCACCGGGATCACAATGTTCAGAACGATGAAGAGCAGATTGTAAAGCAGCGTGTTCCGGAGCAGCATGGTAAAGGTGTTGCTGGTAAGGAAGAACTTGAAGTTATCAAACCCGGCCCATTCGCTGTGAAAGAGGCTGTACAGGAAGTTCTTTCCGGGGGTGAGCTTGAAGTTCTTGAATGCGATAATCAGTCCGAACATGGGCAAGTAGCAGAACAGTGCGTACCAGATCACTGCCGGCAGGCCCAGGAGGGTCAGTTCCGTGTCGTCGCGGTTCCAGCTCATGCGGCGGCGCTTGACCTTATCCTTTTTCATAAGGGATCGACTCCTTTCACGATTCCGGGCAGGCCGTATTTCCGTTGTTCCGGAGGTTAACATTCGGATGAATCAGCCTGTTCATTTCTGTTAGCTTAATATTAACCAATTCTGAGCTAAAAGTCAACTATCAAATTGCACAAAGCGGCAAGCGATTTGTTGGTGATGTTGCTTTTAACACTAAAAAAATGCCGTAGAATGGGGGTTTTGCACACCTTTTCTGCATATTTTTCCCGTTCCCTTTAAATAAAAAAATTAATGTTAATAAAAGTACTTGATTTTTGTAAAGCAATGCGTTATAATAAGCTTATCATACACGATGGAGTGTGTTCCAATGAGTAAACCGACTATGCAGGACATTGCTAACAAGCTCTCCACTTCCCGCATTACGGTGTGGAAAGCTTTGAATAACCGCCCGGGCGTTTCCGACGCTCTCCGCCGCCGGATTCAGCAGACGGCCGAAGAAATGGGCTACTACCACACCCCCGCCATGCTGGCGGATCCCGCCCCCAAGGCGGAGCGCTCCCATAACATCGCCGTAGCTGTCTGCCGTCCGGAATCTTCTTTGTTCTGGATGCAGATCATCCACCAGATCGCCAAGGATCTGGCTACCCACGATGTGAACCTGATCTACACCTACCTTCCCACTTCTTATAAAGAAGGCTACTCCCTTCCCACTACCCTGACCGACGGGACGGTAGAGGGCGTCATCGTTTTAAACACCTATGCGCCCCCGGTGCTGCAGCTGCTTTCAAACCTTCCCCTTCCCAAGATCTATCTGGACACCATCCCTGCCATGCCTTATGACAGGCTCCACGGCGACCTTCTGATGATTGAGGGGCGGGATCTGGTGCGGCAGATCACCGGGCGCCTGCTGGATCGGGGCTATAACCGTCTGGGCTTCATCGGCGACGTGGAATATGCCCAGACCAACTCCGACCGCTACCTAGGCTTCTTGGACGCCTTTGCCCAGCGGGGCATGACCCCCAACCCCGCCTACTGTCTCACCGGCTCTCTGGGCCTTCGGACCCACTACGAGGAGATCAGCCGGTTTTTGGATTCTCTGGATACCATGCCTGACGGATTTGTCTGCGTCAGTGATTATATTGCCCATTTTGTCCAGCGGTATTTCGACGAATCCGCCATTGACCCCGAAGGACACATCATCCTGACCGGATTCGACAACAACACCGAATATACAAACGTAGCCGACCGGATCTCCACCGTGGACGTCCAGCCCCGGACCATCGGCGCCCGGCTGGCGGCGAAGATCCTCTTCAACGTCTCCCACCCCAACGCCGCCCATGAGGTAAGCTACGTCACCTCCGATATCCTCTACCGGGGACAGCTTTCGCTCCCCACCCGATAAATTTGCTTTCTTCTTTTTTACCATCCTTCCAAACCGGAAAACGGAGCGCTTCCCGCAATTGGGCAGCGCTCCGTTTTCCGGTTTTTTCTTTTTCTTATTCTTCCGCCTCATGGGCTTTCTGGATCTCCGGATGCACCGACAGAAGCGGCTTTACCTCCTTATGATGGATCACCCGGTCCACATAGTTTTTGGTGATCTTCCGCACCAGCCCCGACAGAGCCACAACGCCCACCAGGTTTGGCAGCATCATCAGCCCGTTGAAGGTGTCCGAAATGTCCCACGCCAGCGACGAGGTCATCACCGCACCGGAAACCACCATCAGTACGAAAATGATCCGATAGATCTTGAGCCCCGTTTTCCCGCTCAGATATTCCACAGCCTTGCTGCCGTAATGGGACCAGCCTAAGACCGTCGTGAACGCAAAGAAGAACATGCAGACCGCAATGAACTTCTGCCCGAAGTTCCCGGCGCCAAATACCGAGTTAAAGGCAGCACCTACCAGCGTTGCATCGGTGACACCCTCCACAGCGATCTGCCCGGTGGACAGATCATAGACCCCGGAGGTCAGCACCACCAGAGCGGTCATGGTGCAGACCACGAAGGTGTCCGCAAACACCTCGAAGATGCCCCACATGCCCTGCTTTACCGGCTCCTTGACGTTGGAATTGGAGTGAACCATGACCGAAGAGCCGAGACCCGCTTCGTTGGAGAAAACGCCTCGCTTGAACCCTTGGGTCATGACGGTGCTGATGATGTAGCCGATACCGCCGCCGGCCGCCGCTATGGGCTTAAAGGCGGTGACAAAAATCGCCTTGAAGGCCGGCAGGATGTGGGCGTAGTTGACGCCGATAATGACAAGGCTTCCCGCCACGAAAAGGATGACCATAAACGGCACGATCTTCTCCGCTACGGAGGCGATCCGCTGTAAACCGCCCAGCACGATCACCGCCACCAGCGCCATCAGGCAAAGGCCGATCACCAGCGAATAAAGGGTGGTGTCTCCGAACAGCTTCACATTTGCAAGCGCCGGGATCGTAAAGGCAGATTCGATATTGGCCACGATCTTATTGACCTGCCCCATATTGCCGATGCCGAAGGACGCAAGGACCGCAAAGATCGCAAAGAGCACGGAAAACACCTTGCCCAGCTTCTTACATCCCTTTTTACTCCCAAGCCCGTCGGATAGGTAGTACATCGCCCCGCCGGACCATTCCCCATCGGCATTCCGCCGCCGGTAGAAGATGCCCAGCACGTTTTCCGAGAAGTTGGTCATCATCCCGAAGAAGGCTGCGATCCACATCCAGAACACCGCTCCCGGCCCGCCGATGACGATGGCTGCCGCCACGCCTGCAATGTTGCCGGTGCCGATGGTCGCCGCCAAAGCCGTACACAGTGCCTGAAAGGGAGAGATTGCCGATTTGTCCTTGTGGTGCCCGATCACGTCCTTGTGGAACAGGCTGCCGATGGTGTTCTTCATCCAAAGGCCGATGTGCCCCACCTGAAAAAAGCAGGTGACGATCGTCGTCAGAATGCCGGCGGCCAGCAAAAGCCACACGCCTACCTTCGTCCAGACAAACCCGTTGATGACGTCGTTTATCTGCGCTACCCTGTCGAAAAATTGCTGCATATTGTCCATCCTTCCGCAAAAAAATCCAAAAAAACGGAGAGCCGCCTCTATGCCGCTCCCCGAAAATTCCGAAAGGATCCGCGAGAGAAAAAACACTCCCGCCTTCCGATCTCTATCCGTCCTTTTGCCTGAGAGATTAGGCTTTCGCCTTGCACCTTCGGCACCTGCGCTGACTTAAAAAGCCGGCAGGCTTCTCCAGATATGCCATCCATTTGCAGTCATCATCATAAAAATGAAACCTGAGAGTGTTACCCCTTGGGAAAGGCTTTCGCCTAATTTCCTGCAAATTTCTTCTGGCAATACGAAATTGTTGCATTTATTATACAGGATTCGCCGAAAAAAATCAAGAGATATTCTAAGAAAACCATTCTTTATTCAAAAGAAAGTTTTAGTGAAATTTTCCTTCCTGCAAAGACCACCTTGCCCCCTGCGCCGTTTTATGATAAACTGGAAACAGTAAGCTCAAAAGAATCGAGTTGCCCCAAATATCTTTGCGAAGCGATTTGAAAAAGCTCTCCCCCGAGGATTGGCGGAACGAACGGATAAAGCTCCGCCCGCTTTTAACGGAAGACAACCTGATCTACGCCGCCTGCGACTGCCAGCTGACGGAAGAACAGCAGGAACGGGGCAATCCGGCGTGGTTCTCCATCGAAAGAGCCTATCTCTTCCCAGAAGCAAGCCTCCCCTGTCTCATCGAAAACGAGCAGAGCGAGCCCATCGGCTTTCTGAACCTTGCCAGTGGTCAGCCGAATCTGACACTTCTTCATGGAGCTGTTTTATCGGCCGGCGCCACCAGAAAAAAGGCTGCGGAAAAACCGCCGCACAGCTTGCCGTCCATATCTTAAAAACAGCCGCCCCCGAAAAGCCCATCAAGCTGGCGACCGAAGCCCAAAACCTTCCCGCCCAATCCCTTTATGTGTCCTTAGGCTTCCAAAAACTCCCCGAAATGGACGGCGACGACCTTGTTTTCGCCTTATAAACACCCGTCAGGAGGATTTTTATGCAGTACGATGTCACCGCTCTGGGGGAGATCCTCATCGACTTCTCCCCTGCAGGGACCGATCCAAACGGCGACCCCCTCTTTGCCCAAAAAGCGGGAGGAGCGCCGGTGAACCTTCTCGCTGCCGTCTCCCGCTACGACGGCCGCACCGCCTTTATCGGGAAGGTAGGCGACGACCTCTTCGGAAAAACGCTCCGGAAAACCCTGATTCAATGCGGCATCTCCGACCGGGGGCTCCGGACCGACCCTCTCCGCAATACCACCCTTGCCTTCGTCGCTCTGGACGAGCACGGCGACCGGAAATTCAGCTTCTGCCGCAATTTCGGCGCAGATCTGGCGCTGACCCCGGAGGAAGTTCCCGAAGACCTGATCCGGGAAAGTAAAATTTTCCACTTTGGCTCTCTGTCCCTGACCAATGAGCCGGCCCGCAGCGCCACAAAGCACGCCCTCTCCCTTGCAAAAGCCGCCGGCTGCCTTATTACCTACGACCCGAACTACCGCCCGCCCCTCTGGAGCAACGTCGGAGAAGCCGTGGAACAGATGAAAAAGCCCCTCCCCCTGGTGGACATCCTGAAGATCTCCAAAGAAGAGCTGACCCTCCTCTTTCCTGGCAGCGAGGGGGAAGCCGTTTCCGCCATTCTCGCCCTGGGCGTCCGCCTGGTCTTAGTCACCGACGGCGGAAACGGCGCCCGGCTTTACACAAAATCTCTCCGCATCTCCCGCCCCGCCCGGAACGTTCACCCCGTGGACACCACCGGTGCCGGCGACATCTTCTTCGGCACCTTTCTGGGCCAACTCCTCCGCCGCTCCCTCTCCCTCGATTCCCTCCGGAAGGAGGACGCCGCCGCCTGTCTCGAGACCGCCATTTCCGTCTCCGGAAAAAGCACCGAACGCCCCGGCGGCATTGCCTCCATCCCCGACCCGTCGGAGCTTTGACATTCTCCAGCCTTTTTACACACCTGTGGCCAGAGTCCATGGAACCGGTGGAAAAAGGAGAGATTGAAAATCAAATCATTTTTTGAAAAGATCCGAAAGCCTATCTGACGATCTGGGTCAGGATCTCTTTCCTTTCGTTTTTCCCGGCATACGTCTGCGGATATACAAAAGACGAAGGAGCGGTTGTGATCCTCCTGCGTAGAAATCCGAAAGAGTATGTGATCAAGATTGCATGATCCCTTCCGATCGCATTTGTGCATGAGTTAATGATCCCGCATGGGAATAACGGCAAATCGGGATCTGAAATCCAACGGTTCCGAAAAAGCACGATTCACAAGAGATCCATTCCATGGAATTTTTTTGCTGAAAGCTGTCCCTTTTCCAAAAAAATCAGATCTCACGCATCCCGAAAGGGATGACATCCATATCAATCCGTATGCCGAAACCTTCTTCTCCCACCCGGCTTTTTCGACCGAACATGCCGAAAACATGACCCTTGTTATTGTCTCTTTTTAGAAGAAATCGGTCTCAAAAACGGCGCAGCCCTGCATGAGATCTTCCGGCAAGCGAAAAAAATCGGCTGCAGACCCTGCCCGGAAAATACGGGATTGTTCCTCCGTCTGGCATGGAAAAGCCAGCCCCAAAGCCGCAGTTCTGTTCTCAGCGGCACGCATCGTTCTCCGGAACAGTCTGTCGTGGTCCTTTCCGAGGAAACGGAAAGAGACGATGCGTTTCCGAAAGAGCTCTATCTTCGGAACGCAGACGGAATCCTTTGGTTGCACGGATATGCGTATGATCCTGCATATCGGTTTTCCGGAGCGGATCTCTTTGCATTTGAAAAAATCTCTTCGCCCAGCTCCAACTAATCCCCTTTGTAAAATCCAAAAAGCAAAATTTTTCCTGAAAATCTCTCTTCCCAGCCCACCCTTTTTATGCTATACTGTTTCCAAACAAACCGTTCTGCACCTTCAGAGCAGGAAAGGACGAAATCTATGGCACGCATCTGGTACATCGACTCCGCCGCAAAGGGCGGCAACGGCCTGACCCCCGAGGCCCCTCTCTCCACCTGGGACGGCCTCACCCTTCTTCCCGGCGACACCATCCTTTTAAAACGGGGAAGCCTCTTCCGCAAGAGCATCCTTTCCCCCAGCGGCGAGCCCGGTGCTCCCATCGTCTGGGGCGCTTACGGCGAAGGGAACGCCCCGGTCATCAGCGGCTCTCTGGACTACTCCTCCTCGGAAAACTGGTCGGAGATCTCCGACGGCATCTGGGAAGCAAAAGGCCTGCCCCGGGACGAGATCTGCGCCCTGTTTTTTAATTCCGGAACCTCCTTCGGTACCCTCCGCTGGGATCCTTCCGAGTTAAAAGACCCCGGCGACTGGTACTTCTCCTACTACGCCTCCAATGGCAAGATCCCAGCGGACGCAAAGCTCCAGCTGCTGGTGGCAGCACCCGAAAACCCCGGCAGCTACTGGTCGGACATCGAGGTCGCCCCCTATCGGGATCGCCGCCTTGCCTCAGCCAAGCACGACGTGACCATTCAGGACATCGCCTTTAAAAACGCCGGTATTCACGGCTTCGCCGCTACTGATACCGCCCGCATCTCCATCCTCCGCTGCCGCTTTGAAAACATCGGCGGCGGCGTCTGGAGCGCCAAGCTGAAGATCCGCTTCGGCAACGGTATCGAATTCTGGAACAGCGCCGAAGATAACCGGGTGGAGGACTGCGCCTTTATCCAGATCTACGATTCCGCCGTGACCCATCAAGGCGGCGGCGAGTACCCTGTCCCCCGCCGGCTCAGCTATCACCGGAACTTCTTCGCCTGCTGCGGCATGGCGGCTTATGAGATCCGGGACGTGATCCCCTTTGACACCGTCTTTGAGGACAACATCTGCCTGGAAGCCGGCACCGGCTTTGCGGAACAGGGCGATCTGGTTCCCCGCCGTTCCGAGATCTGGCCCCAGCCCATGGGTCACCATCTCTTCGTCTGGCGGATCGAAAAACCCACCCCCGGCGGCCGGATCCTTATCAAGCGCAACACCTTCGGCTCCTCCCCCGTGGGAAGTGCGGAGTATTCCATCATCGCCCCGGAAGCCGAAGCCCAGATTCTTTTCGAGGACAACACCTACCTGACCCCCTCGGACACCACCCTCTTCCGCTGCGGCGCCTATCAGCGCCCTTAAACCAGCCAAAAACACCCCGGCACAGCTGCATGAAACGCTGCGCCGGGGTGTTTTTTTAGAGCTTACTTTTCATCGCCATTCCGGATGGCATCCAAATAGTTATAAAGGGTGAATTTGGAGATCTGCAGAAATTCGCAGACCCGTTCGTTGGATTTGCTGATGAGAAATGCGCCCTTTTTATCCAAGAACCGTAAAAATTCCATCTTCTGCTCCCGGTTCATCTCGCTGGGCTGGCAGCCGATGAGGTGAACGCCATCGTTAAAGAGGAAGTCCAGGATCTGGGAAACGTCGTCCACGAAGATCTCCTTGATATCCTCCGGAGAAGTCTCGCCGGTGGAGCTTAAGTCATACTGGTTGTACCCCTTGAGGAAATCCTCAAACTTAATGGTCTCGGTGATGTCCAGATTGACGCAGAGCGACCCTACGACCTTTCCCTCATCGTTCCGAAAATAGATTGAAGAGGAACGGAACACCTTCCCATCCCGGGTATGCAGCACATAATTGAACCGGTTCCCGTCCTGATTCTTTCCGTTCAGGACCTCCAGCCCCAAGTTGGTTCCGCTTCCGCCGATCTTTCTTCCGGTCAGATAGCCGTTGCGGATATCCACAATGGTATGGTTGTAATCTTTCGTCAGGTCGTGAAGCACGACCTCACAGTGAGAGCCGAACTGCCTCTCCAGCAGATCCATCACACTCTTCAGCAGTTCCTTTTGCTCGTTCACCGAATTCATGTTGTTCCTCCGTCGTCTGTTTCTTTCCGCCTTTATCACGTTAAACTGTTACAGATTTATTGTATCACAATTTCAGAAAAAAAGAAAGAGAAACTTATCTGTTCCTTACTTTTGGGACAGCGCTTCCAAAAAGCAGGGAAAGGCCCGGCAAGGACCAGCCCGAAAGTTGGCTTTGCCGAACCAGACCCGATGGAAGAGCCGATCTCTTATTTGTAAACTTTGTCGTAAGCAGACTGCAGGACGTTCAGATAATCCTCAAGGCCAAGAGCGTCGAACTCGGAAAGGTAGGAATCCCAATCCTTATCGAGATCGTAGGTGCCGGCTAAGAACCCGGAAATCATCTCATCAACATAAGCGTTGATGGCGGTCTTATACTCGTTGACCACTGCAGAATCTTCCGCACTCATGACCATCAGAGGATAGGTCTGCTCCTTGGCATAGGGGTAGTAGTACTTGGAAGCAGCCTCATACAGACGCTCCTCAGACTTGTCGTCGCCGCCGACAGCCTGGCCCAGACGGAAGTCGCTGGTCCGGTTGGCCAGAGCGATGTTGGGCATAGCCAGGTTCTGGATGGTCTCTGCGCCGGTGTTGTTCACGCCGTCCAGGACAACATAGAGGGCCTGCTTGCCGTTGATGCCGAGGGTTCCTTCGGGAGCCTTCTCCCAGCCTTCGCCTTCGGGGCCCCAGGAGGAGAAGTAGGTGGCTTCTTCGCTGAACTGAGCGTCAGCCCAACGGAAGAGGATCTCAGGATTCTCAGCCTTGTTGGTGATGGTGAACTGGCCGGAAACGATACCGGTTGCACGAACGAAAGCGTTGCGGACGCCGTTGGGGCCTTCCAGGGGGCTCAGGCCGATGTACTCTTCGTCGTTGGCGCTAAGCACGTTCCAGTAAGCCATACCGGTGGCAACACCTACGGTAGCCACATCGCCGCCGGTGAGGACATGAGCCTCATCCTCGGTGATGGTCAGAGATACGGGGTCGATGAGCTCTTCCTCGATCAGACTACGGATGAAGCGCAGGCCGTTACGGAACTCTTCGGTGTTGGCAACGTAGTTGACGGTGCCGTTCTCAACAGACAGACGGTCGGTGAAGTCGTTGTAAACGAAGGAGCCCAGCAGGAAGTCGTAGCAGCTTGCACGCCACATGCCGCTGATGCCCAGCATGGGAATCTCATCGTTGGGGTCGCCGTTGCCGTTGGCGTCCTGTTCCTTGAAAGCACGAAGGACGTTCACGAAATCCTCGGTGGTTTCGGGGTAATCCAGTCCCAGATTATCGAGCCAGGTCTGGTTGATCCAGGCACGGCCGCAGTACAGGCAGTGGTAGCACTCGTTGACGCCGGCCAGAGCGAAGATCTCTCCATCAGGGGTGGTCACAGCGCCGGGCAGCAGGTTGTTGGCCTCATATGCCTTGGGGATCTCGTAGCCATACTGCTCGATCAAGGGAGCCATGTCGACGAACACGCCTTCCTTGCCGTACTTCACCTGAGAGGCAGAGTCGATGTTGCAGGACAGGTAAGCGTCAGGGATCTCAGAGCTTGCCAGGGACAGGTTCACCTTCTCGGTCAGAGCCGCTTCCGGAACGGTCTCATACTCGATGTGAACGTTGGTCTTCTCTTCCAGCCACTGGGTGTAAGCGTTGGTCTGGAGATCCAGAATGTAGTTGGTCTGAGGAGCCATCACCGTGTAGGTGACCTTTTCATTTACGATGGGGTACTCGCCGGGAGCCGACATCGTGACACCGGTGTTGTCAGAAGAGGAGGAATCGCTGTTTACGGGAGTGCCGGAGGAGCCGCTGGAGCTGGAACCGCCGTTATTGCCGCAGCCGGCAAAGACAGAAGCAACCAGAAGTCCGCACAGAATGGAGGAGAAAATGCGCTTCATTTGTTTTTCCTTCCTTTCAATAAATGAATGGTTCGTAAAAGATCTCCGGAACACCCCGGAAACCGTATTACCGATTGGGATCAGCCCTTCAGAGCGCCGATCATGACGCCTTTCACGAAATACTTCTGAATAAAGGGATAGAGAATCAGCATGGGAACGCTGGCTACTACGATGAGGCAGTATTTCAAGAGGTTATTTAACCCCTGCCGCACCAGCAGCTGATCCACGTCCACCATGTTGGACTGGTCTTCGTTGGCCTCGATGATGATGCTGCGCAGGACGACCTGCAGGGGATACTTCTTTGAGTCCTTCAAGTAGATCAGGGCATTGAAGTAGGAGTTCCAGTGCCCGACCGCATAGTAAAGAACCAGAACTGCCAGGATCGCTTTGGACAGCGGCAGGACCACCGTAAAGATATACCGGATGTCCGAGCAGCCGTCCAGCGTGGCCGATTCGTACAGGTCGTAGGGGATGGAGCTCTGGAAATACGTCCGGGCAATGATGGTGTTGTACACGCTGATGCAGGTGGGAAGGATCAGGGCCCAGATGGTGTTGTAGAGCTTTAAGTTGTTGACCACAATGAAGGTGGGGACCAGGCCGCCGTTAAACAGCATGGTGAAGGTGACGATGGCGGTGAAGACCTTCCGGCCGGCAAAATCCCGAACGGAAAGCGGATACGCCAGCATGACCGTCAGAACGATGTTCACCGAGGTGCCTACCACGGTCAGCACGATGGAGTTCCAATAGCCTCTCAGGACGTTGGGGTTTTTAAACACCTGCTTGTAGCCTACCAGCGTCGTTTCTACCGGATAAAGCCAAACCTTACCGGTCGTAACGGCCTGCGGAGAGCTGAAAGAAGAGCTCAACACATAGATCAGCGGGTACAGAACCAGCAGCGACAGGAGGGTCAGAAAGATGTAGTTGACAACGGTAAAAACACGGTCGCCCCGACTGGAGTTGATGGTGCTTTTTCTTTTTTCTGCCATGAAGAGAACCTCCTTTCTTACCAGAGCGACGTATCGCCCACACGTTTTGCAATGGCGTTCACGGTGGTGATGATGATCAGGTTGACCACCGAATTGAACAGGTTCACGGCGGTGGACAGACTGTACTGGGCATTGACCAGGCCGATGCGGTAAACGTAAGTGGAGATCACGTCGGAGGTGGACATATTGAGGTTGTTCTGCATCAGCAGGATCTTTTCGTAGCCGACGCTCATGATGCTGCCGGTGTTGAGGATCAGGGTAATAACGATGGTAGGCAGGATGCAGGGGATGTCGATGTGCCAGATCCGTTTCACTCTGGAAGCACCATCGATGGTAGCCGCTTCGTGAAGCGCCGGATCGACGCCTGCCAGGGCCGAGAGGTAAAGGATGGAGTTGAACCCCATGCTCTGCCACACGCCCGACCAGACATACATGGATTTGAAGAACCTTGCCTCCCCCATGAAGTTGATCCGCTTGCCGCCCAACGCTACGATGGCGTTGTTGACGATGCCGGTCTTCATAGAGAACATCAGCGTCATGATGGAGACGATAACAACAGTGGAAATGAAGTGAGGAGCGTATGTGATCATCTGTGCGGATTTTTTAAACCGGAGAGATCCGCATTCATTTAAGGAAATGGCCAGCAGGATCGGAATGGGGAAGCTGGCCAATAAGCTGTAAAGGCTGATCCCGATGGTGTTCCCTAAAAGCCGGGGGAACTGGCGGGTCTTAAAGAAGGAGGCAAAATACTTCGTGCCGACCCATGTGCTCCCGCTGATCCCCTTTGTGGCAATGTAATCCCGGAAGGCGATCTGGATGCCGTACATGGGGCCGTAGGAAAAGATAAAGATCAGAATCAGCGGGACTGCGATGACAAGGTAGAGCTGCCAATGCCGCAGGATGCGCTTCTTCAAGGAAAGATCCTGTTTCCCGTTTTTCAAAAGAGCTCACTTCCTTTAATTTTGTCTGAAACGTTGTCTACGCTTCATATTATACATACTTTTTTTCAGATGTCAATACTATTTTTGATATTTATATTTTTTATTTTCAGATACTTTACCAGTTTAAAGGCAAAATACCCCCTGAAATCAGAAAAATCTTTTCGATTATTGGAAATTTATCAAAAAAACTTTCTTAAATCATGGATTTCACCCTTGATTTTTTCTTACAAATAGTTATAATAAGAGTATAGTCTGCAAGGATGGCAGAAGCGAACGGTTTTTGACGTTCATATGGAAAGGATGTTTACAATGAAAGTAGAAGCAAAACTGGAAAGCATGGGCTACAAGCTCCCCGCACCTCCCGCCCGGGGCGGCGTTTACACTCCCATCCGGGAATTCGGAGACAACCTCCTCTACGCTTCCGGCTTCGGCCCCGCCATTGAAGGAGTAGAGCCCATTATCGGCAAAGTCGGCAAGGAAGTCACGCTGGAAGATGGCCAGGAAGTGGCACGTCGCTGCACCCTGAACCTTCTCTCCGCCCTGAAAGCGCTGGTCGGCGATCTGGATCGGGTCAAACGCATCGTAAAGCTTCTGGTCTTCGTTGCCTCCGACGATGAATTCTATCAGCAGCCCCAGGTCGCCAACGGCGCAAGCCAGCTTTTTGTTGACCTCTTCGGCGAAGAAGCCGGTTTAGCCGCCCGTTCTGCCGTAGGCATGAACGTTCTTCCCGGGAACATTCCCGTGGAAGTGGAAGCCGTCATCGAGTTGAAGGACGCCGAATAACGGAGGTTTCGCATGAACACCAAATCTCATCTCCTGCCTATCCCCGGTCAGATGAAGACCTCTGCGGTGGACGAATCCGTCACCATGGACAACACTCTGGCCTCCAAAGAGGAAATGGTCTCCCGCAATCGTCCCGAGGATCTGGAATGGCTTCGGGATGCCGGGCTGGGGCTTTTCATCCACTGGTCTCTGGACTCCCAGCTGGGCTGCGTCATCAGCCACTCGCTGGTAGGCGCTTCCAAGGATTATGTGGATCGGTTCTACGAAGAACTGCCCAAGACCCTGAACCCCAAGAAATGGGACTTTGACCATCTGGCGGAGCTGGCACGCTTAGCCGGCTTCCAGTACGCCGTTTTCACCACCAAGCACCACAACGGCTTCTGCCTCTGGGACAGCAGGACCACCGATTTCAACATCATGAATACCCCCTACGGCAAGGATCTGGTGAAGCAGTACGCCGAAGCCTTCCGGAAACAGGGCATCAAGGTGGGCCTTTACTTCTCCCCTGAGGACTTCCGTTACCTGCGCAGTCAGGGCCTGACCATCACCCGCACCCCTTTGGAGCCCTACTCCAAAGAGGTCATGGAAGGCTATCGTCAGCTCCTCACCGAGCAGATGACCGAGCTCATGACCAGCTTCGGCAAGATCGACGTCATGTTCTTCGACGGCGGCGAAACCATGTATAATGAAGAAGGCGAGAGCCTTCAGCAGCTCTGTATGCGGGTGGCATGGGACTTACAGCCCGGCATCCTTATCACCCGTGGCGCTATTCCCACCCCCGAGCAGCAGCTCCCCGGCGTCGGCGTGGACTTCGCATGGGAAGGCTGCATCACCTTAGGCACTGCGTGGCAGTACCAGCCCACCAACGAGACCTACAAGACCGGCCTCCATGTGATCCGCCTCCTCACCGAAACAAGAGCCAAAGGCGGCAGCCTCCTCTTGAATATCGGTCCCGACGCCAACGGCGAGCTTTGCCGGGCTCAGGAAGACATCATCCGGGAACTGGCTCTCTGGCACTTCTTGAATCACGAAGCCATCCACAATACCCGTCCGTGGATCATCACCAACGAGGATTCCGCATGGCTTCTCCGCTCCAAAGACGGAAGCGCTCTCTACGCCGTTCTCTTTGACCAGAAGGACTGGGATCGGGGACAGCGCCGGGAATTTCTCTTAAAATCCGTCAAAGCAAGCCCCGACACCATGGTGGAAGTCTTGGGCCAGACCGGCGAGCTCACCGAGTACCGCCCCGACTTAGACGCCCACACTTACTGGGAACAACGGGAAGACGGCCTTCACATCTCCGCCATGCACGCCCAGCGGATCTATTGCGGCATCCAGTGGCGGAATCCTCTGGTCTTAAAAATCACCCATCCCATCCCCGCCTTCTCCCCCCTGCTGGTGGAAACGGAAAACGACCGTCTGACTCAAGATGCTTCCTCCGTCACCCTGTTTGCGAAAGTGGACACCTTGGGCAGCTTTGAAAGCGCCCGGCTGGCCTTTGACTTCCGGGAATACCCCGGCTTCGCCCTTTCCTCCTATGAGACCGGCTGGCAGCGCCTGCCCGAGCAGACCGTCTCCGTCCCCGGGATCTATTCTTACACGCTGGAAGGCTTGAAGCCCGGCATCACCTATCAGTACCGGGCGGTTCTTTTCAATGAAAGCAACACCATGCGGGGCGAGATGAATCTCTTCGTCAAAGAATGACATTCAGAAAGGGGCTGGAATTATGATGCCGGAAGAACTGCTTTCCCACCTTTCGGAACAGCGGGTCACTGAGATCCTCTCCGACCTGATTCGCCGCCCAACCGATACGGAAACCGGTGACTACCTCATCGATTTTCTGACCCACTGCGGCATTTCTGCCGAAAAGCAGGACTGCGGGGAAGGCCGTTTCAACGTCATCGGCCGGATTCCCGGCTTGGAAGGCCCGGGGGATCTTTACATCGGCCACACCGACGTGGTTCCCGCCGGCGACTTATCCGGCTGGCGCTTCCCGCCCTTTTCCCCCACAGTGGAAGGTGGACTTCTCTACGGCAGAGGCGCTTCCGATATGAAAGGAAGCGTCGCCGCCATGCTCCATGCTGCCGAGCTGCTGACGAAGCTCCCCGCCCCGAAGCAGGGGCTGACCCTCCTTTTCGATGCCGATGAGGAGTGCCACAATCTGGGGATGAAGCGCTTCCTGAACGATTCCGTTCCCGGACGCTTTGCTATTGTCGGCGAGCCTTCGGAGCTGCAGCTCCACTTGGGCCACCGGGGTGTCATGGCTTTTCAGGTGACCTTTCACGGAAAAAGCGCCCACGCCGCCCGCCCCGAGACCGGCGAGAACGCCATCACGCAGGCAATGGCCTTCTGCCGGAAAGCGGAAGCACTCAATGCTTTTCTGACTCAAAAAGCCCCTTCCCCTCTGGGAACCGGGCTTTTGACCGTTACCATGATCTCCGGCGGCACACAGGTGAACATGGTTCCCGAGTGCTGCACCATCCGGCTGGATCGCCGTCTCATCGAAAGCGAGACCCCCGAAGCCGCCGAAGAGGAGCTGCGGCAGCTGCTGGCTCCCTTCCCGAAAGCGGAGCTGAAAGTCACCACCTGCTGCCCGCCTTCCCTTACAAGCGAAGCCCTCTGCGCCGTGCAGGAATTAAAAAGCGCCCTCCTCTCCGCCGGAGAAAAGGGACGCATTTCCGTTTTTCCTGCCACCTGCGAAGCAGGGCTCTTCACCTGCTCCACCGGGATTCCTTCGGTGATCTTAGGCCCCGGCAGCATCCGACAGGCTCACCAAACCAACAAATTCGTAAAAATTTCCGAACTCTTCTCTGCGGCCAAAGCCTACCTGCTTTTCTTCTCCCGCAGGATGCTTTCCGCAGACGGAAAGGATGTGCTTTAAATGTACGATTATCTGGAAACCCCTGCCGTCGCCATTGAGCTGGACACCGTGGAGCGGAACATCCGCACGCTGGTGGACCATGCGGCCAAATACGGCATTTCCCACCGTCCTCACACCAAGACTCACCGCAGCGTGGAGCTGGCAAAGCTCCAGCTTTCTCTGGGCGCTAAGGGCATCACCTGCGCAAAGCTGGGCGAAGCCGAGGTCATGGCAGACGCCGGCATCGACGACATCTTCGTCTGCTACCCCCTGATTGGGCCGGAAAAATTAAAACGCTTAGGAAAACTCATGGAAAAAGCCCACATCTCCACCCTTATCAACAGCGTGGAGGGTGCTAAGGGCCTTTCCGATTTGGGCGTTTCCATCGGCAAAAAGATCCCCGTCCGCATCGACTTGGACGGCGGCTTAAAGCGGGGCGGCCTCCAGCCGGGACAGCCTGCGCTGGACTTTGCCGAATCCGTCCGGGACTTCCCCGGCATCGAGATCATCGGCCTCATGTACTACGGCGGTCTGATCTATCATGAAAAAGACCGGGAAGCCATGTCCCGCATCGCTCAAAAAGAGCACGATGACTTAGTCGGCACAGCAGAGCTTTTAAAAGCCCACGGCTTTAAAATGGACGTTCTCTCCGGCGGCACCTCCTTCTCCGGAAAGATGCCGGAAATTCTGAACGGCATTACCGAGATCCGTTCCGGCCACTACATCTTCAATGATTGCGGCCAGCTTTTCGCCGGCTTTGTAACCGAAGACGACTGCGCCATGCGGGTAGTTCTCTCCGTGGTCAGCATCGTGGATGACCATCACGCCATCCTCGACGCCGGGACCAAGATCCTCACCAGCGACGGCTGCGAAAAGCACCCCGGCTACGGCTATGTCATCGGCCGCCCGGATATGGTCATCACCAATCTGAATGAAGAGCATGCCTTCCTTGAAAGCAAGGAACCTTTAAACGTAAAGATCGGCGACAAGCTGGCCATCATTCCCAATCACTGCTGCGTGGTTTGCAATATGCTGGACGAGGTCTACGGCATCCGGAACGGCAAGGTGGATCATAGGATCCGTATCGACGCCCGTGGAAAGAGCATCTAAAGGAAGAAGGCATTCCGATGAAACGAATCTGGATCAAAAACGGACGGGTCATTGACGGCACTAATACCCCGGCTCACACAGCCGACGTGATCGTAGAAGGCGACCGGATTGTCTCTGTCGGGGAACCCGGTTCCCCCTCCGATACCGTTATTGACGCCGCCGGAAAGGTAGTCTGCCCCGGCTTTGTAGACATCCACCGTCACTGTGATGCAAAATTCCTGCAGGATTCCGATTTCGGAAAGGTCATGCTGGCGCAGGGAATCACCACCACCGTGGTGGGCAACTGCGGCATGTCCCTGACCCCCTCCCCGAAGGATCCGGCGGAAATGTACGATTTTATGGAAGCCGTCTTAGGCTCCGGCTGCGAAAAGCTGGGGCTTCACGACTACAAGGACTACGTTGCCGTCCTTCAGAGCCGTCCCCTCCCGGTCAACGCTGCCTCCATGGTAGGCACCGGTTCAGTAAAGATCACCGTCAAGGGCTTTGCCGACACCCCCTATACGGCAGAAGAGCTGAAAAAGGCTGCCTCCCTCATTGAGGATGCCTTAAATGCCGGCGCCGTCGGCGTTTCCTGCGGCATCATGTACCTGCCGGAATGCTACAGCACCACCAACGAGTTCGCCGAAATCCTAAAACCCCTGGGCAAAGCGGGCCGTGTTCTCACCGCCCACATCCGGGGCGAGGGTGACAGCCTTGTTTCCAGCGTGAAGGAGATCATCGAGATCGGCAAAAAAGCCGGCTGCCCCGTGGAGATCAGCCACTTCAAATGCTGCGGTATGGAAAACTGGCGGAAGGGCATCCACGAAGCCATCGCCCTCATTGAAGAAGCAAGAGCCGCCGGTCAGGACGTGACCTGTGACTTTTACCCCTATGAGGGCGGCTCCACTGCCCTGACCACCATGCTCCCTCCCTGCTGCGTCGCCGGCGATATGACCGCCGCCTTGGCACGTCTCGGCACCCCCGAAGGCGTGGAGGAATTCCGGAAAGCTGCTGCCGTCCGCTACGACGACTGGGACAACTACGCCATCACCTTAGGCTGGGACCGCATCCTCATCAGCGGTGTTTCCGCTCCGGAAAACCGCAGATTCTTAGGCCTCACCGTGGAAGAGGCCGCCAAAAAATTCGGATTCCCGGACAGTGCTTCCTGTGCCGCCCACCTGATGCATACCGATAACGGCAAAACTGCCATCATCAACATGAGCATGTGCCAGGAGGACATCGACACGGTGGCCCGCCTGCCCTATTCCACCATCATCTCCGACTCCATCTACGCCGACACGGACACTCCTCACCCCCGGATGTACGGCTCCTTCCCAAAGATCATCCGGGAATATGTGAATGAACGCCATGTTCTCACCCTGGAGCAGGCCATCGAAAAAATGACCTCCCGTCCCGCCCGCCGCATGGGGCTGAAGGATCGGGGCGAGCTCCGCCCCGGCGCTTATGCCGACCTTCTGATCTTCGACCCGGATACTTTTAAGGATCGTGCTACCTTCTCGGAGCCCACCCTCCTGGCAGAAGGTCTTTCCTACGCTCTCTTAAACGGCGTTCCCGTCTGGCAGGACGGCGAGCTTTTAAGCCACTCCGCCGGACGCTGCCTGCTGGCTGACCGCTGACATTACAAAAACGAGGTATTTTTATGAGCAAGCTGCTGACCCCCTCCCTCCCCAACATCCCCTGGCAGGAAAAGCCCGCCGGAACCACCGCTCCCGTCTGGCGCTACACCGAAAACCCGGTGATCCGCCGCCACGAAAAACCCGACGCCAACAGCATCTTCAACAGCGCCGTAGTTCCTTTCAAAGACGGCTTCGCCGGCGTATTCCGCTGCGATTCCCAGGCGCTGAGCATGGATCTTTACGCCGGCTTCAGCAAGGACGGTCTCCATTGGCAGATCAACAAGGATCCCATCCAGTTCACCGGCGCCGATCCCGAGATCCTCAAGCGGGAATACCGCTACGATGCCCGGGTCTGCTTCATCGAAGACCGCTACTACATCACCTGGTGCAACGGCTACCACGGCCCCACCATCGGCATCGGCTACACCTTCGATTTTGAGACCTTCTATCAGCTGGAAAACGCCTTCCTCCCCTACAACCGAAACGGCGTCCTCTTCCCCCGGAAGATAGGCGGGATGTATGCCATGCTCTCCCGCCCCAGCGACACCACCCACACCCGCTTTGGCGACGTTTTCTGCTCCGTCAGCCCGGATCTGACCTTCTGGGGCAAGCACCGCTTCGTCATGGGCACTTATAAGGGCGATGCCTCTGCGTGGCAGTCCACCAAGATCGGTCCCGGTCCCTCTCCCATCGAAACCGACGAGGGCTGGCTCCTCTTCTACCACGGTGTGCTGAACACCTGCAACGGCTTTGTTTACCGCATGGGTGCAGCCCTGCTTGACAAGGACGAGCCCTGGAAGGTGAAATACCGCTCCCGGTTCTATCTCTTGGCTCCCGAAGAGCTTTACGAGTGCGTCGGCGACGTCCCCAACGTAGTCTTCCCTTGTGCCGCTCTGACTGACGGCGACACCGGCCGCATCGCCATCTACTACGGCTGCGCCGATACCGTCACCGGCCTTTGCTTCACCACTGTGGACGAGACCTTAAACTTCTTAAAGACCCACAACCTGAGCCTGTAACAGCCGCTTCTTAAAAAGGAGGACTTCCATGCGTTCCGTCAAACTCCGGTTTTTAAGCCTCTTGTCCGCCGCCCTGCTCACCCTTTCCCTGTCCGCCTGTGCTGCTTCCCCCTCGGGGAGCAGCGCCCCTTCCGAGCCTTCCTCCTCCGGATCTGTTTCCTCTGAAGCTTCCTCCGAGATTTCTTCCGAGCCCTCTTCGGAAGCCGAATCGTCTGAGCCGGAAAGCTCCGCCGTGGACACGGAAAAGCTCTACTACTTTTACGACGAAGCCTGCGCCTCCTGCGACCCTGCCGGCGAGTTTTACGATCTTGCCCTGGATTGTCTGCAGGGCGTGACCCTTCCGGAAGACTACAACATCTTCTGCTACAACACCTTTACCGACCGCTCCGGCTTCTTTGAATCCGTCTGCGATGCATTCGGTGTTCCTGAAGAGGACCGCACCACGCCCCTTTTCCTCTCGGCAGAAGGCTATGCTTCCGGCGAGACCGCCATCACCCAGCAGCTGCGGCACCTGATCTGCACCCACTACGGACTCGCCGACGGCAAGACCCTCTGGTACTACTACCGCCCCACCTGTTCCGACTGCAGCCGGATTGAGGAGTTCTTTACGGACACCTTCGCCGCCAACCCGGAGTTCTCCGTGATCTGGGTGGACACCACCGACGCGGAGCCCAAGGCCGCTTTCAAAGAAAAGCTGGCCGAGTGGAACGTTCCCGACGATGAATGGCAGATCCCCTTCTTGGTCGATGAAAACGGTCTCTACCTCTCCGGCGACAAGCAGATTGAAGCGGAGCTGGAATCCTTCTTAGCGGAACGAGCCTCCTGATTGAAAATCCCAAATCAAGATCCGCCGCAGAAACCTTCTCTGCGGCGGATCTCTTCTTTTCAATTCAAAAACCCCTCCCGAACCACGGATCCGGTTCGGGAGGGGTTTGCTTTTTAAGCAGTCTTACACAGAAAACGTCCGGTCTGCCTCAATCTTTTCCACCTGGTTCTGTCCGGCGACTACACAGCTGCCGCCCGCCGCAATGGCACGATCCAGCCTGTCCGAAAAGGCTTTCAGATCCTCCGCGGAAGCCGTCAGCAGCGCCTTCCAGAACTCGCACCGCTTTTCGTAGCTGATGCCCTTCCAGTAGTAGGAATCCGCCGTCTTCCCCTTCACCCGGGGCGTCATCAGCGGGGTGGCGTCCGATACGGTTCCAATGATGAATCCGGTCAGATCCGGATCCCCCGCCGCAAACTGCCGCAGGAAATCGCCGCTGCCCGCATATTTTTCCAAAGACCCGGCGCCGTTGGGATCCCGGTAGGAGTAAAATCCGGCAAACCCGCTGTCACGGACCAAAAGCCCCGTGCCGTAAGCGCCGCCCTGCACCCGGATCACGTTCCAAAGGTAGGCAAGGCTCACGATCTTCCCGGCTACGGCCATCTGCCCGGAGTAATCCCCCAAATCCCCGCCCCGGGAAGCAAAGGCGATATCCGCCGGGATGACGATGATTTCCTTGGAAACGCCCCAGGGCTTCAGCCCGCAGACACCGGCAGCCGTCCCCTCCGGAAGAGTGGCAAACTGCTCCGCCGGGATCTTCGCAAAATCACCGTTCCCGGTCACGCTCACCGTCAGCCGCTTCCGGCAGACCAGCCGGAACAGCAGCCCCGTGAGCTTCTCTTTTACGGCGTTCCAATCCCAATTGGCTTCCGTATCCTTCAGCCACTGATAAGCCGTAAAACCGTCCACGCATTCCTGAGCTACCCGATGGGCGAAAAGCTGTGCCCCCACCCGACAGAGGGCGATCTGATGGCCGCCCATGACGATGCCTTCCAGGTTCTGGGTCTTCTCCTGCCGCAGCAGGTCGAGGACGGTGTTCTCCTGATCGAAGACCGTCTCCGTCAGGATCTCCGCCACCAGCTCCGTCGCCTCCGGCAGCTTCTTCTCCAGTGCGCTGTAGAAAACGGTGAACTTGATCCCGCATCCGTCGTTTTCCTGCCCGTAAACCGTCACGTCGAAACTCAGGTCGCCGCAGATCAGCCGCACCCGGTCGGTCAGCTGCTCCACGCTCCGGTTCTTCGTCCGCACCTTCCCTAAGATCCGGCAGAGGAAATGGAGCGCCGACAGTTCTTCCTCACTGCAATTCTCCGCATCGAAATAAAGGGTGGTATAAACGATCCCGTTGGTGGCAAGCTCGTGCTTTAAGACCGGCACGCCGGCAAATTCCGTCTTTTCAAGGGGCAGCTCCTCCGGCTTGTCATCCAGATCCGACAGCGCCAGATGAGGCAAAGTCGCCAGCTGCTCCGGCGTATCCTCGCTGTGCTGCCAGCTTTCGAGCTTCTCCTGCTCCGCTTTCAGCAGAGCCTTCTTTTCCTCCGTCCAAGCGGCGGCTTCCTTCTCAAGCCGTTCCGCTTCCAGCCGGTTCCGTTCCTCCCCGGCGGTCTTCGACGGCGTCAGCACCACCTTGCAGCAGTGGGAGTTCTCCAGCAGCACCTCCCGGATGAGCTTTTCAAAATACCCCTCCGACAGTTTCTTCCGAAGCCCTTCAAAGAGATCGCCGACCTCCAGATTGGCCTCCGGCTTCCCGCCGTAAAGCCAGCTGTCCATCATTCCAAGCCCGAAGACCAGTCCCGTCGGCGCATAGCCGTAGTCCCGCTCCCGAAGCTGGAACTCCATATTCGCCAGGATCGCTTCCAGCTGCCCGTGGTCGAGTCCTTCCTCCGCCAGTCGCCGAAGCTCTCCGAAGAGCTTCTCTTCCACCTTTCCGGCGTCCTCCGCCTTCAGGTTCTTGACCTCCAGGATGACCCACGGCTGGGATACGCCGTCATAAACGAAAAGATTCACGTCCTCCGCTAACCCCTCGGACAAAACCAGCTTGGAAAGGGGTGCATGGTTGCCGTCGCAGAGCACTTTGGAAAGTGCTTCCACCGCCGTCAGCTTCTCCCGGTCGGCAAATGTCCCGACCACTCTTCCCCAAGCCAGACGGGTCTTGCCTTCTTCCTTCTCATCGGCGCCGATCTCATAAGTGGTGCAGACCGTACCGCCGTTTATCGGTTTCTGCATAGCCGGAGGGGCGATCCGCTCTGTCTTTTCGGCACCTGCCAGATAATCCCGATCCAACAGCTCCAGCACGGCGTTGATGTCAAGGGCGCCGTCTAAGAACACATAGGCGTTGGAGGGAGAATAGAACTTCCGGTGGGCTTCGAGGAATTTTTCGTAGCTGAGATCCGGAATCTTCGCCGGATCGCCGCCGGAAACGAAACCGTAGGCGTTATCCGGGAACAGCGCCCGCTGGAGCTGCGTCCAGGTGATCCGGTCCGCATCGGCAAACGCACCCTTCATCTCGTTGAAGACGACACCCTTATAAGAGGGCTTCCCCTCCCCGTCGAACTCGTAGTGCCACCCTTCCTGATGAAAGATCTCCGGCTTCTCGTAAATGGCGGGGCGGAACACGGCGTCCAGATACACCCGGGTCAGATTGAGAAAATCCTTGTCGTTCCGGCTGCATACCGGATAGACCGTCTTGTCCGGATAGGTCATGGCGTTCAGAAACGTGTTGAGGGAGCTTTTCAGAAGCTCCACAAACGGCTCCTTCACCGGGTATTTCTCCGACCCGCAGAGCACCGAGTGCTCTAAAATGTGGAACACGCCGGTATCGTCCCAGGGAAGGGTCTCAAAAGCGATCCCGAAGGTCTTATTCTCCTCGTCCCGCTTGAGCCAGGCCAGCTTCAGCCCGGTTTTTTCATGAATCATCTCATAAAGCACGCCGGAAAGCTCTTTCAGCTCCACCTGCCGCTCCTGCACAAAGCCGAACCGCTCTGCTTCAATTTTCATAGCAGTACCTCCTCTTACTCGAATTCCGCACCCGTTTTAAAAATACCGTCTTCGGCTGCGTCCGCTCTTTTCATTATACCCCTAAAACCGCCGCTCTGCAACCCTGCTTTTCCAAAAAGCTCCCGATATCGGGAAGGCGCTATTCCTGCCTCCTTTCGGAACACCCGGCTGAAATGCAGCGGATCATTGTACCCTAAGGTGTCCGCTACCTCCGACACTGTCTGCCCCCCGTACCGGAGCAGCTCCTTTGCCGCCTGCATCCGGAGTCCCCGCTTGTACCGGCTGGGGGAAATCCCCATTTCCTCCGTGAAAAGGTGGAGAAACCGGGAAGGGGATAAGCTGCAAAGCCCTGCCAGTTCTTCCGTGGACGTGCTCCGGGTGAAATGGGCGTTTAAATATTCCACCGCCGGCTGGATCTTCTCCATCCCTGCGCTGACTCCCTCCGTTTCCTCCGCCGCCATTTCCGCCAGCCGGACAAGCAACACCGCAAGCCTTGCCGCCGCTTCCTCTTTTCCGTATTTCCCCCCGGAAAGCACCGACGCCAGCACCTGCCGGAACAGCTCCGACGTTTCCGGCCGCCTGTCCGTTTCATAGACTCGCCCCGAACAAAGCCCCAGCCGGGAAAGGAACCCTTCCGCCCCCGTTCCGGCAAAATGGATCCAGTAGATCTCCGGCCCGATCCACCCGTCGTACCAGTATTCCTGAAGTTCCCCCGGCGCATACAAAAGGAACTGCCCGTTCAAAACGTCCTGCACCGTTTCTCCCACCCGATACCTTCCCTGCCCTTTTGATACATAGAGCAGCTGGTAATCCGCCATACCCTCCGGCCGGAAGGTATGGGATTCCCGCTTTTTCGGCCGGTCGATCCCCGCTGTATCCACTGCTAAGAATCGATCGCTCTTTCCCCGCTCCTCCTCGCTGTTCAGCAGAGATGTCCATACCATCGAATCTCCCAAAAACAGCTGCTGAACCGTGGCAATTGTGTTCATATCCGGATATTTCCCCTTTTTTCAGAACAAAAATCCTTTTTTGATCCCGTTTTGTTCTGCTTTTTCTCCTCCTCATTTTAGCAGAAAACAGCTATTTTGTCCATATAACTGACCAGTTTACCAATGGTTTACCTGTTTTTTCCCTCTATAATAGAATAAGTAAGAATGAGGTGATCTATTTGTTAAAATTCAAACCGTCCGTTTTCGCCATCGGCGACAGCTACCGGATTTATGTTGTTGCAAGTGTCCCTGCTGTCTTTTCCGTTATTGTCGGTGACCGCACCTATTATGACGCCTCCAACGGCGTCCTCCGCTCCTCCTCTAAGATTCACTGCGTCACCGTCCCTGCCAAAGAGTTAGATGCCGCCGGAGAATACAGTGTCCTTCTGGAGGAAGTTCTCTCCCGACGCATTGCCTTTTCCACCATCGGCCGCCGGGAGCTTTTCCGCTTTTCCTTCTCCCCCCTGCCCACCGGCCGCCCCGTCCGCATCTATCACATGGCCGACACCCATAACGGCGTGGAGCTTCCCGTAAAAGCCGCCGCCGTTTACGGCAGCTATGACCTCCTGATCCTGAACGGCGACATCCCCAACCACTGCGATGAAGAGTCGAACATCGAAAACATCTATTGCCTGACCGGTCAGCTGACTGAGGGCCGGATCCCCATCCTTTTCTCCCGGGGCAACCATGATATGCGGGGCAAATTTGCCGAGCATTACTGCGACGTCACCCCCACCTGCCACGGAAAGACCTACTACACCACCCGTTTGGGGAACCTCTGGTTCTTAGTCTTAGACTGCGGCGAGGACAAAGTGGACGGCCACCCGGAATACGGCGGAGTCAACTGCTGCTTCTCCTTCCGCCGGGAGGAAATGGAGTTTTTAAAAGCCGTCGCCTCCCATCCCGAAACGGAGTACGCCGCTCCCGGCGTCACCCACCGCTTCGTGATCTGCCACATCCCCTTCACCTTTGTTTCCGAAAATCCCGAATGGGCCATCGAACGGGAGCTTTACACCGGCTGGGCGAACCTTTTAAAAGAAACCGTCCGCCCAGACCTAATGCTCTGCGGCCACCTGCACCGCTCCGGCATCAGCCCCGTCGGCGGCTATCTTGACCATCTGGGCCAGCCCTGTACCGTCATCGTCGGCGCCGACGTGGATAAGGATCACTGGCGGGGTGCAGGCATCCTCGTGGAGGACGACCGCTATACCGTGGAATTCACCGACAGCAACGGTGCAAAAAGCGCCCCCACTGTCCTGAAAAAGGAAGGTTAAAATGACAAAACGCATCCGTATCCTCCGCATCAGCGGCGTTTGCATTTTGGTATATTGGATCAACTACATCACCCGCAATATGCTGAGCGTCACCACCCCGGAAATGCTCAAAGAACCCTTTTTCACCAAGGAGTACACCGGTCTTCTCTCCTCTGTCTGCTTTCTCTTCTACGCCGTAGGACAGCTGTTCAACGGCATCATCGGTGATCGGGTCCGTCCCCGCTATATGGTGGGCGCCGGTCTTCTGATCAGCAGCGGCTGCACGGTTCTGATCCCTCTTTTTGAAAACCGGATCCTCCATCTGGTCTGCTTTTCCGTCATCGGCTACAGCCTTTCCATGCTCCGGGGACCCATGGTGAAAGTAATCTCGGAAAACTCGGAGGCCCGGGTTGCACAGCTCACCTGCACGTTTTTCAGCATGGCGGGCTTCGTCGGTTCCCTTCTTGCCAGTCTCCTTTCCATGTTCTTCAACTGGCGGAACGTTTTCTTTGCCTCTGCCGCTCTCTCCTGCACCGCAGCTGTGGTTTTTTTCTTAAACTTTCTCCCTCTGGAAAGATCCGGCGTCATCATCTTTACCCCTAAAACCACCACCGGCTTCAAGTGCTTTGCGGAGATCTTCCGCCTGAAGGGCTTCTTCTTTTATATGCTCATCAGCGCCATCACCGAGGTGGCCTTCTCTTCCATCACCTTCTGGATCCCCACCTATGCCACCGAACGGCTGGGACTTTCTCAGGCCGGTGCTTCCATGATCTACACCCTGATCTCCGTCACCGGCATCTGTGCCCCTTTCCTGAGCCTCTTTCTCTATGAAAAGGCGGTCAAAAACGACGTCTTCCTTGCAGGCGGGATGTTTACCCTTTCGGCTTTCTTTTTCTTCCTGACTTTTTTGTTCCCTACCCCGACCCTGAACATCCTTTTCCTGATCCTTGCCCGCCTTTTCGCCGCCTGCGCCAGCTCCATCGTCTGGACGGTTTACATCCCCGGCCTTGCCGGAAGCGGGAATGTCTCCGGGGCCAACGGGGTCATCGACGCCGCCGGCTACCTCTTCGCTTCCGTCTTCAACGCCATCTTTGCCGGAGCCGTCGGCATCGTCGGCTGGAACGGCCTGATCCTTATCTGGTGCGGCGTCATGCTGATCGGCGCCCTCGCCGCCCTAATCCGCTTTTTACAGCTCCGCAAATCCTCCCGCTGACCCTCAGAAAGCTCCTCCGTCCGGAGGAGCTTTTCTTTTTGTCAAAAATTTTTCTTCCCGCTTCCCACTTCCATAAAACGTGCTGCAATAAAACAAAATCAAGGGTTGCTTTTCTTTCACATAAATATAAGCGGATGTCCCGGCTCCTTTACAGTCCCCCCGCCATCCCCCGTTTAAACATCTGCGAATTTCACTGGTGAAACGAAGTCTCCCACGACGTGGCCCGTACCGGAACCGCCACCGTCTTCCCCCACACCATCGCCACGGCTGCCTTCGATCCGGAGCTTTTGGAGCAGGTGGCAGACGCCATCTTCACCGCCGGCTGCGCCAAGCATTTTGCCGCCCATTCCGGCCGGAGCGGCTCCGTGCCGAAAAGCGCTACTTTGAAGAGAACCGGGAGGTCTGGCGTGCCCCGGAGGACGCCCATCTGGCAAAAAGCGAAGACCATCGGCGTTTCCAACTTCCTCCCCGACAACCTGCAGAACCTCCTTGCCGACTGCCGTGTAAAAAACCAGCTCCTCCTCCACATCACCAGCACCGGCCTGCCGCTTCTGGATTTCTGCCGGAGCCACGGGATCTTGGTGGGAACCTACTCCCCATTGCCCACAGCGAAGCCCTCAAGAACCCCGCAATGGCGGAAAATACGGCGCCCCCCGCTCAGCTCTGCATCCGCTGCGCTCTGAAGCTGGGCGCGGTTGCCCTCCCCAAAACCGCAAATCCCTCCCACATGGCGGACAACGCCATGGTGGACTTTTCCATTTCCTTTGAAGGCACGGAGGCCCTGAAAGCCATGAAGCACATCGAGACCTACGGCGATTTCGACGTCTTCCCGGTCTTCAGCGGCAATCCTCTTTCCCGACTCTTTTCCCTTGACATCTCCCTTCCGTGTGATACAATGGTAGGGAGATTTTTATTTAAGGAAATGTGATACCATGCCATCTGTCAGCCAAAAAACCAAAGGCATCTTCTACATTCTCGTTGCCGCCTTCGGCTTTTCCCTTATGTCCACCTTCGTCAAGCTGGCCGGCGACCTTCCTGCCATCCAGAAGGCGTTTTTCCGGAACTTCATCGCCCTGCTCTTCATCCTTATCTTCATGCTCAAGGAGCACATCTCCTTCAAACCAGAAAAAGGCAACCTCCCCGCCCTCTTCGGCCGCTGCTTCTGCGGCACCGTGGGGCTGCTCTGCAACTTTTATGCCATCGGAAAATTAAACCTTTCCGATGCCAATATGTTAAATAAGCTGTCCCCTTTCTTCGCCATTCTCTTCTCCGTGATCCTCTTAAAAGAAAAACCCACCCTCGTTCAGGTCATCGGCGTCCTTATGGCCTTTGCGGGCAGCCTCTGCATCATCAAGCCGGGCTTTGAGAACCCTGCCCTGATCCCTGCCATTGCCGGAGCCATCGGCGGCATGGGCGCCGGAGCTGCCTACACCTTTGTCCGGAAGCTGGGCGGAAGGCACGAAAACAGCAAGCGCATCGTTTTCTATTTCTCTGCTTTCTCCTGTCTGGTCTGCCTGCCCTTCCTCCTTTTCTCCTACGCCCCCATGACCGGGAAGCAGTTTCTCTTCCTGGTCCTCGCCGGCGCCTTTGCCTGCGTAGGACAGCTGGGTATCACCCAAGCCTACCTCTGCGCCCCTGCAAAGGAAATTTCCGTCTACGATTACACCCAGGTCATCTTTGCCGCCGTTTTGGGCTACTTTATCTTTGGAGACATTCCCGATTGGCTCAGCATTCTGGGATATTTCCTCATCTGCGGCGCAGGCGTTGCCATGTTTTTCTATAATAACCGCAAGTCTGCCCGCAGCTGATAAACCCGCTCAAAAAGCGGCTGCAAATGGTTTTTTAAAGCCATCCGCAGCCGCTTTTTCTTTTCACTGTTTCACTCACTCTGTGATCCGGGTGACCGTTCCCTCTTTTCGGGGCTTTGCCGCCGGTGCTTCTCCTGCCGGGAAGCCCAGCGCCACCGATCCCACCGGCCGGTATCCCGCAGGAACGCCCCACTCCGCCGCAGCGGCCTCCTCTTTAAAGAGGTCGTTGACGCAGTGGATCCAGCAGCTGCCAAGCCCCAGAGCCTTGGCAGCCAGCAGCAGATTCCCGATGGCAAGGCTCCCGTCGCAGACCGGAGCAATGGCGTCCTTTTTCCCGAACACAAGGATCATCGCCGGCGCCCCGTAATAGGGATCCCGCCCCAGCTTCTCCATGCAGTAGGTACGGTACCGTTCCGCACCCTTTCCGCTGATCACTACAAAGTGCCACGACTGCTGGTTCATGGCGCTGGGCGCCATCAGCCCCGCCTTTACTACCGCTTCCAGCTTTTCCGCCGGTACCGGATCCGTCCGATAGCTCCGGATGCTTCTTCTTCCCTCAATGGCACAAATGACCTCGTTCATACAAAAACCTCCTTATTCTTCAGCCGGAACCGGTTCAGATCCCGTTTCTTTTTTCTCACGCTTTTCGTCCAACTTCTTCTTGAGCTTTACATAGCTGCAAACCGTTATCACCAGCCGGATGACCGGCCGTACCGCTCCATATACTGCCGCAACCGACGAAAGGATCCGCAGCCATTTTTTCAGTTTCTCCGCCTTTTCCTTCCGCTCGGCCATCGCCCGCCCCATCGCCGTGCATGGGACTTTTTTCTCCTTCTTTTCCGCCGTTTTCCGAATGGATTTTGCCATATTTCCCCCTTCTTTCCCCTTTATTGTACCACATAAAATCCCCCTCCTGTCAAGAGCGGGAAAATCGAAAAAACGCCGTCACTGGTTTACTTTTCCCCAAAAATCAGGTACAATAGAATTATCTGATAAAAAAGGAGGGGCTTTTATGTCATCGCCCCTTGCCGACCGGCTCCGGCCTCAAACGTTAGACGAAGTGGTGGGACAGCAGCACCTGCTCGCCCCCGGAAAGAGCCTCCGCTGCATCATCGAAAGCGGCAATATCCCCAACATGATCTTCTACGGCCCGTCCGGCGTCGGAAAAACCACCGTCGCCCGGATCATCGCCTCCCAGACGAAAAAGCGTCTCCATAAATTAAACGGTACCAACGCCTCGTTAGCCGACATCAAGGCCATCGTGGACGAATTGGATTCCATCATCGGCTACAACGGCGTGCTGCTCTATCTGGACGAGATCCAGTACCTCAACAAAAAACAGCAGCAATCCCTTTTGGAATACATCGAGGACGGACGCATCACCCTCATCGCCTCCACTACTGAGAACCCCTACTTTTATATCTATAACGCCGTTTTGAGCCGCTCCACTGTTTTTGAGTTTAAGTCCGTCCCTCCCGAGGAGGTGGAAAAGGCCGTGGAGCGTGGCTTCCACGTTGCCGAAGCGGATCTGGACGAACCCCTTCTCATCGAAGACGGCGTTGTTTCCCATATTGCCCGGAGCTGCGGCGGGGACGTCCGCAAAGCCCTGAACACCGTGGAGCTCCTCACCTTAGCTTCCGCCCACACCGACGAAGGCCGGCGCATCTCCCTTTCCCTTGCGGAAGAGCTGTCCCAGCGCAGCGCCATGCGCTACGACCGGGAAGGCGACGAGCATTACGACATCGTCTCCGCCTACCAGAAGTCCATGCGGGGCTCCGACCCTGACGCCGCCATCCACTATCTGGCGCGGCTTTTAGAGGCCGGGGACCTGCCTTCCGCCTGCCGGCGGCTCATGGTCTGCGCCTGCGAGGACGTGGGGCTTGCCTATCCCCAGATCATCCCCATCGTCAAAGCCGCCGTGGATGCCGCCCTGCAGGTAGGGCTTCCCGAAGCCCGGCTCTGCCTGGCGGACGCCGTGATCTTAGTCGCCACCGCTCCTAAATCCAATACCGCCCACAATGCCATCAACGCCGCCATGGAGGATCTGAAGGCCGGCCGCTCCGGTCCCATTCCCCGCACCCTGCAGAACAAGCACTTCGACGGCGAGGATGCGGCGGTAAAGGGGCAGTTCTACCAATATCCCCACGATTTTCCCAACCGCTGGGTGGATCAGCAGTACCTTCCCGACGCCTTGAAGGACCGGATCTACTACGAGTACGGGGACAACAAGATCGAGCAGGCTGCCAAAGCCTACTGGGACAGGATCAAGGGCAAAAAATAGGAAAATACCCGCTCCCTCCGGAGCGCTTTGGAGGTCACTATGCTAAAAGATCAACTGGAACCCCTTCTTTTGAAGGTGCAAAAGCCCATCCGCTATGTCGGCGGCGAATTCAACAGCGTGGTCAAGGATAAGAAAAACATCAGGACCCGCATGGCCCTCTGCTTCCCGGATAACTATGAGATCGGGATGTCTCATTTAGGGCTCAAAATTCTCTATTCCCTCATCAATGCGAGAGAGGACTGCTGGGCGGAACGGGTCTACGCCCCCTGGCCGGATATGGAAGCCCTGATGCGGGAAAACCACATTCCCCTCTACGGCTTAGAAAGCCTTGACCCCCTGCGGGAGTTTGACTTTTTAGGCTTTTCCTTGCAGTATGAGCTTTCCTACACCAACATTCTCAATATGCTGGATTTGGCCGGCATCGACCCCCTTGCGGAAAACCGGACAAACGACGACCCCGTCATCTTCGCCGGCGGTCCCTGCGCCATGAACGCCGAGCCCCTCTGCGACTTCTTCGACTGCTTCCAGTTAGGCGAAGGCGAGGAGATCATGCTGGAAATGATCGACCTTTACCAGAAGCACCGTGCTTCCGGCAAATGGGACAAAAAGGCCTTCCTAAAAGACGCCGCCCAGATCCCCGGGATGTACGTCCCCTCCCTCTACGACGTGACCTATCACGAGGACGGCACCATCGCCGCCATCACCCCCAAGGACGGCGCCCCCGCCACGATCACCAAGCGGATTGTCAAGGACTTCGACAAGGTCTTCTATCCCGATACCTTCATCGTCCCTTACACCGAGGTCGTCCACGACCGGGCGGTGCTGGAGGTCATGCGGGGCTGCATCCGGGGCTGCCGCTTCTGTCAGGCAGGCTTCATCTACCGCCCCATCCGTGCCAAAAAACCCGACACCCTCTGCTCTCAGGGCAAGGCTCTCTGCGAATCCACCGGGTATGAGGAAATGTCCTTAGCATCCCTTTCCACCTCCGATCACCCTCAAGTGGAGGAAATGCTGGATAAGATCATCGACTATACCCAGGAGGAGCACATCAACCTCTCCCTCCCCTCCCTCCGGGTGGACAACTTCTCCAAAGAGCTGCTGGAAAAGGTCAGCAAGGTCCGGAAAAGCGGTCTGACCTTCGCCCCGGAAGCCGGGACCCAGCGTCTCCGGGACGTTATCAACAAAGGCGTTACCGAAGAAGAGATCATGCGCACCTCCCGCATCGCTTTTGAGGGCGGTTACACCAGCGTCAAGCTCTACTTCATGCTGGGGCTCCCCTTTGAGACCATGGACGACGTTTTGGGCATCACCGCTCTGGGCCAGCGGGTGGTGGATCTTTACTACTCCCTCCCCACCAAGCCCAAGGGCAAAGCCGTCAACGTTTCCATCTCCGTTTCCACCTTCGTTCCCAAGCCCTTTACCCCCTTCCAGTGGGCGGCACAGGACACCTATGACGAGATTGTCGAAAAGCAGCACGCCCTGACCCACTCCGTCACCACCCGGAAGATCAGCCTTGCGTGGCATGAGGTCCGCACCTCCGTTTTGGAGGGTGTCATTGCAAGAGGCGACCGCCGTTTGGGCAAAGCCATCTATAACGCCTGGAAGCTGGGCTGCAAGTTCGATTCGTGGGAGGAATTCTTCGATTTTGACAAGTGGGTCAAGGCCATCGCCGACGCCGGGCTCACCATGGAATTCTACGCCTCCCGTCAACGCACTCCCGACGAGATCTTCCCTTGGGATCACATCGACATAGGCGTCTCCAAAGCCTTCCTCCGCCGGGAATACGAGAAAGCCTCCCGGGCGGAAGTCACCCCCAACTGCAAGGAACACTGCGCCGGCTGCGGCGCCAACAAGCTCATCGGAGGAGGTCGCTGCATTTGAACGCCAAGGAACCCAAGATCATCATCGTCGGCGGCAAGCCCGTCTACGACATCCGTGCCTTCTACCGCAAAGAGGGAAGAGCAAAGTATATCTCTCACCTGGATCTCTACCGCACCGTCCAGCGGGCGTTCCAGCGCTCCAAGCTGCCCATCTGGTTCACGCTGGGCTTCAACCCCCACATTTACCTGACCTACGCCCTGCCGCTGGCGCTGGGTTATGAGGGCGTCCGGGAGAGCTTTGACTTCCGCCTGACCGAGGATCTTCCTTTGGAGGAAGCCGCTGCCCGCTTAAATGCCGCCATGCCCGAGGGCATCGTCATCACTGAGCTTGCTCCCCCCGTCCACAAGGCCGATGACATCGAAAAGGCCGACTATACGCTGGAATTTTCCATGAAGGAGCTTTCTCCCGAAGAACTGGAAAAAGTCTTCACCGATTACATCTCCCAGCCCGCCATCGAGACCCAGAAGCATACCAAAAAAGGTCCCAAAACCATCGACCTAAAGCCCTCCCTCCTCCGCTGTGAGGTTGAGAAAACGGATCGGGGTATTCTCCTTTCCCTGACCCTCCCCGCCGGCATCCATGAGAACATAAACCCCACCCTCCTCATCGATGCCTTCGGAAAAGCCGTGGAAAAAGAGCCGGACTACCACGCCATCCGACGGGACAGGATCCTCTGCTCCGACGGGACGGAATTCTGCTGAACCCTTTTACGCAAAAATGCGATGGAATCTCCCGTTCCACCGCATTTTTTCATTTTACCCGTTTTTCTCGTTGTAAAGCTCCTTGCAGCAGAGCCACCTCGGATGTGCAAACTCCGGCCAGAACCGGTTCCGCCACGCCGCCGGATACTGGCAGCAGCAGCCGTTCTCGTCACAGCAAAGCTGATACATCGTCTCCGCCGGGCAGCTGCAATCGTACACCTGAGGTTTCACGCCGCAGTTTCCATTTCCGCCGCCGCAGCTGCAGCTCCCCGCCGTCTCTTCCGGCTCTCCCGGAACATTCGCCGGCGTTACCGGCCTCCGGATCCCCCGGCGATAGTTGTAGCTGGCGTCCGGAAATGCGATCCCCTTTCCATTGGGCACGTTCGACCCCTCCCTCACTTGAATCTGCGAAGCCGCAGCTCCGCTTTTCCATTCTATGCGGGAGGCGTTTTCCCGGTTCGCCTTACTTCTGAAACTTCACCGGGATGCCGTTGACCTCCACCCCTTCTTCCACCCGGATCAGGATGTATTTGGCGCCGTCGATGTATTTCGTTTCCACCAGCCGGCTGCACTCCGGCTTCACCTGTACGCTGATCCCCGGGGTCGTCAGGGTGACCCGGGTGCTGTCCACCAGATTTCGTGGGCTTAACCCCTCTTCCTCTCCGAAAACTTCCCGATACCGCCCATCGAAGGCTTCCACCCGCTCCTCCGAAACGCCGCAGTCCTCTAAGATCCCCACGACCGCCTGCCGGGACACCTGCAGCGGCTCTTCCACATGATTCGCCTTATGCTCCGCCACCATCTCCCGGAGCTGCTCGTCCACCCCCTGAATCACGTCATAGCTGCACTCCTCCGAAAGGGTTTCGGAAAGGATCTCCTGAAATGCCTCCTTCTGCACCGCCGCCGGCATGGGCGGCTCCACATTGAAAAGCCCCTCGATCAGCTCCGGATGAATCTCCCCCGTGTTCCGGGAATAGTAAAGGGCGTTATAGATGTTGCTGCTCCGATCGTCAAAGGCTGGGAACAAAAAACCTGCTTCCGGCGGCGCCACCAGCCAGTCGATGTCGCAGGTGCGGAACTCGTTGTCCGAAAGATAGTACCCCAGCGCCGGTTTGGTGGTCTTCACCGGGCAAATGCCGCAGAGAAGATAGGAGAACACCTCCTCCGAAGCATCCTCCAGCCGCTCCCCGTCCTTCGCCCGGTACGGCACGTCGTAAACATCCCTTGCCAGCAAGATCAGGTAGTTCCCCTCCATGGTCAGGGACGCCGCCGTTTTCTCAAAAAAGGCTGTCACCACCTCCGGATTCTCCAGCGCCGACTCCCTTAGCGCCATGAGCAGGCGGTGCTCGTCGCTGTCCGCCACCTGCTGGGTGGAAAAGCTGAGATCCATCAGGTTCTTCCCGATCCCCCCGGACAGCGTCTTCCGCAGAAGTGTGAGCAGTTTTTCCAGCTCGTCCTCCTGCATGATGGCAAGCGACTGCCGGAACTGGGACACGATCTCCCCTTTTTCGTTGACGCAGCACCCCAGAACGCAGGGAATGCTATTTTTATCCGGCCGGATCCTTCTGCGGATCTCGCCGACTTCCTTTTCATTCATTCAAAACCGCTTCCTTTCGGAACAGATTGGCTTTTCCCTTTCAAGCTCCCAGAGAGGAAAAGCCGCACTCCTATTTTACCATAACCCGTCCCCCTTTTCCAGAGTGAAATTTTTAAGCCCTTTCTGCAAAAGGCTCACAAAAAATGCAGCTTCCGGGTTGCTCTCTTCCGAAAGCTGTGATATGCCATAGTTAGAACTCCGGATAGGGAGAGCCGTTGAATCGATAAGATCCGAACCTCCCCTACGACCCGGGGTTCTGTGTTATGTCCCGAAATGCCGCCATACTGTACGCCCCCTTGATCTTCCCTTGCAGCCTCATTCGGGCAGCAAAGCACCGATCTCTTTGGTTCTTATTGTTCTTCCTCAATTTGTGATATTCTTTTATCAGGAAGGGCTTCCCCGGTGCTCGTTTCGGACGCGGGGTCAGGAGCGCTCTTGATTGTGCGATTGGCTGTACCGGCGGTGTCCTTCCTTTTTGCTTCAAAAACAGAAATTTTCCCGAACCCCGCTCAAGCGCCAAAAGCTCCCCCTAAATTTCCCCTTCCAGCTGCCCCCGCAGCCGCTTGATGATCCGCTTTTCCAGCCGGGAAATGTACGACTGGGAGATGCCGATCCGATCCGCCACCTCCTTCTGGGTCATCTCCCGCCGGCCTCCCAGCCCGAACCGCAGCTCCATGATCGTCCGCTCCCGCTGATCCAGCCCGGCGATGCACCGGTTGAGCGCCGCCCGCTCCGCCTCGCTTTCCATTCCCTTGTGAACGCAGTCCTCCTCCGTCCCCAACACGTCGGAAAGCAGCAGCTCGTTTCCGTCCCAGTCCACGTTCAGCGGTTCGTCCAGAGAGATCTCCTCCTTCTGCCGGCTGGTCTTCCGCAGATGCATTAAGATCTCGTTTTCGATGCACCGGGAAGCGTAGGTGGCTAACTTAATGTTCTTCTCCGGCGAAAAGGTGTTCACCGCCTTGATCAGCCCAATGGTGCCGATGGAGATCAGATCCTCGATGTTGATACCCGTGCTTTCGAATTTCCGGGCAATATAGACCACCAGCCGCAGATTGTGGGTGATCAGAATCTCCCTGGCCCGATCCGGATCGGTAGACAGTTCCGCCAGCACCTTCTGTTCCTCCTCCCGACTTAACGGCGGAGGAAGAGTCTGTGGCCCGTTGATATAATCGCATCGATGAAGAAGCCCCAACGTTTCCAGAACCCTTGCCGCAAACCGCTCCCACGCCCACCGAATTTTTTCAAACATGGTTCTCACCTTTCTTACTGTCTTCATGCTCCCTGCTTACAAATGCGTACCCGCCGGAATCCCATTTCCCACCCGGCTCTCTTTCCCGAATCCTTGCTCCTTCTTCCCCGCCTTTGCGCTCCCCATTAACCATTCGCCGCAGCTTTGTTTCCGCAAAATCCTCCTGATCCGAAAGGACTGCTTCCAACCGCTCCCCTTGTTTCCTTTACGCTTTCCAGCAGCACCCGCAGCTCTCCAGCCTGAAATTTCTGCTCTCAACTGCTTCGACACAACGAAAAACCGCCAACACATTTTCTGCCCCTGCCGCCTCTTTTTTCTAGCCGCTCCGCCCCGGAGAATCAAAATCAGGACCGCCGCATCCACCTTCCAAGGAAACTCGCCGTATTCTATAAGCCCCTCTGTTCCTCAAACTGTTTTCGGAAGGGAACGAGCCTACCCCAAACTTACTCGCCGGATTTTTCTCCGACGATTTTGCCATACCTGCCGCAACCATCTCTTTGACCGCACCCGTCAGCCGTCCCGCTCCCTTTTGGACCCTTTCCGATCCCTTTCCGTTCCTTATGTAACCCCTTCCAGCACCCCGGAAATTGCCTGATACTCCTCTCCCGGAAGGTCGTCCGCCGGGATCAGGATGCAGGGCACCGCCCTTCCCCTCTCCGGCCGGAATCCGTCGGTGCGGATCCCCCAAAGTGTCCGGCTCCCCGCCGCCGTCCGACAGGGCAACACCGTCAGCCGCCTTTTCCACTCCTCCGGCAGACCGTCCGCCTTTTGGGGATCTTCAAGCGCCGCCAGCACCTCCTCCGGAAACAGCTGCGCAAAAATCTCCCGCCGACAAAGGACCGCCGGAAGCCCGCCTGCTCCCCGGAGTCGGTTCCCCGTGTCCAGGAACACCGTGCAGACCGTCCGCCGATCTCCGACGGCCAGCTCCGCCCGATAAAGGAGCTTCTCCGGCGTTCGCCGTTCCCGGAAAAACGCAAACAGCCGAATCCCGCCGTATGCCAAAATGGTGGAAACGGCCAATGTCAGGGCGGAGATGTGGTAGTAAACCGCCCCGTTCCGGATCACCAGCCGGGGCGGTGAAAACGCCAGCCATAAAGCGATCATCGCCCCGGCGAAGAGAAAATTTGCGGCGAAAAAGAAGATCATTTCCTTGCAGAAGCGCCGCCACCCGCCGTACCCCCCGGCGATCCAGACGATCCCCGCCGCAAGCAGAAGTTTCCCAAAAAACAACAAAGGAAAGGGCAGCTCCGGCAGGAAGATCAGAAGCGAAGCAAGCCCTCCGCAAAGAGCAGCCAATCCCCGCCGCAAAGCGCTGCTCCGAACCCCCGCCAGCCGCTCTGAGGCCAGCAGAAGGAACCAGGTCACATAAAGATTCATCCCCACCAAAACGTCAGCGTAAACCGTAACCATACTCCTTCCCCCCGTCCCTTCCATTATATCCGGCCTGGCCGGAAAATTCTGTCGCTTTCGGCGCAGAAGCACAGACACAAAAATCACCCGCCGATAAATGAATACGGCCTTTCTTACCCTGTCGAAATAATCGAAGAGGTTGAGCAGACATCCCGAATCGAAATTTTCCGCATACAAAAATGGCGTCCTCCTTTCGGAAGACGCCGCTTCTTTTATTCCAGATTTTTCCGCAGCCAGCGGACCCGCTTGACCATACATTCCCGAACCACCCGGCTTTTCCGTGCCACATCATAGCCGTGAACCGTACCGGACGTTTCGTGAAGCTCCAGCGGGATCCCCGCCCGGATCAAGCGCTCAGCATACTTGATTCCCTCATCGTGAAGGCAATCGAGCTCTGCCGTTTCCAGATACACCGGCCCCCGAGGGAGCGATTGCTCCATAGGCGAACATTCGGAAAGCTCCGCTCCTGCCCGGTACATTTCCCACATTTTCCGGTCGTTCCGGGCGTTCCACATGGGGGTATCGGTGTAACGCTTCATGGAATCTGTTTCCATCGCCCCATCCAGCACCGGATAGAGCAGCATCACCGGCACGCTCCCCGCTTTTAGGGCGATATAAACCGCCAGTGTTCCCCCGGCGCTGTCGCCCACCAACCCCATCCTTTGCCCCGGAAAACGCTTCTGCGCCCAGTCCCACGCCGCTTCCGCATTCTCCCTCGCCGCCGGATAAGGGAATTTTGGCAGCAGCCGATATTCCGGCATCACCACCCGGCAGCCCACCCGCTTTGAAAGCTCTGCTGCCAGCTGCTTATGATGGGGCGCCGCCGGGTAACCAAACCCGCCTCCATGGAAGAACAGCAAAACCGGTGCCCTCTCCGGCAGGTCCTTCGGGGTGAAGACCCGAACCGTCTGCTCCCCCGTCTGTTCTTTTGTAACCGCTACCCCCGGCGTCGGCACAAACGGAAAGGCGAGCGGCAGCACAAGCTGACTTCCTTTCAAAATCCACGGGGAAAAAGGGGCACGGATCGCATACCGCCGCAGCTCCGGATCCATCCGTTCCTTCATTTCTGCTCCTTTATGCAAAAGGACGGCACAGCCCAAAAGCCGTACCGTCCGAAAAGACGCTTTTTCGAGGGAGAAATTCCTTAGTTGAGGATGACTTTCTCGGTCTCTTTGTCGAAGACGTGGATGTTGTTCACGTCAATGGCCATCTTGATGATGTCGCCGGCTCTCACGGTAGAACGAGGAGAAACACGAGCGGTCAGGTTGACACCAGCGCAGGTCAGGTACAGATAGGTCTCAGCGCCCATCAGCTCGGTAACCTCGACGTTGCAGTCGATGATGCCGGTAGAAGCGGCGGAGATGAACATTTCCTCATCCTTGAGGCTCTCAGGACGAACGCCCAGAACAACGTCCTTGCCGACGTACTCGGAAAGCTCATCGACCTTCTTGCTCTCAGGGATGGCAACTTCGTAGGTGTTGTTTTCATCGCCGAAGGTCACAACGTAACGGCCGTCCTTCTCAACCAGCTTGGCGTCGATGAAGTTCATCTGAGGAGAACCCATGAAGCCTGCAACGAACATGTTGGTGGGCTTGGTGTACAGATTCTGAGGAGTGTCGACCTGCTGGATGAAGCCGTCCTTCATAACAACGATGCGGGTACCCATGGTCATAGCCTCGACCTGGTCATGGGTAACGTAGATGAAGGTGGTGCCCAGACGGAGGTGCAGCTTGGACAGCTCGGTCCGCATCTGTGCACGGAGCTTTGCGTCCAGGTTGGACAGAGGCTCGTCAAGGAGGAAGACCTGAGGCTCACGGACGATAGCACGACCCAGAGCAACACGCTGACGCTGACCGCCGGACAGAGCCTTCGGCTTCCGGTCGAGCAGGTGGGTGATGTCGAGGATGCGGGCGGCTTCTTCTACGCGGCGCTTGATCTCATCCTTGGGGGTCTTGCGGAGCTTCAGGCCGAAAGCCATGTTCTCGAAGACAGTCATGTGAGGATACAGAGCGTAGTTCTGGAACACCATTGCAATATCGCGGTCCTTAGGAGCAACGTCGTTGACCAGACGGTCGCCGATGTACAGCTCGCCTTCGGAAATTTCTTCCAGACCGGCGATCATACGCAGGGTGGTGGACTTACCGCAGCCGGAAGGACCGACCAGAATGATAAATTCCTTGTCCTGGATGTCGAGGTTGAAGTCGGAAACAGCGGTAACGCCGCCGGCGTATTTTTTATAGATGCCTTTTAATGTTACGCTTGCCATAGATGGACCTCCTAATTTTTCTGGTAGTGTTTACCTCGATATAATCATATCAAATTTTTAGGGTTCTGAAAAGCTCTTTATTGCCCAAACTTTCAAAAACTGATTTGTCTACATTGACCATTTCCGTAAATTTCCGTTATTTTCATCGATTTCAGCGGATTTTTCTCATTATGCGCCTATAATGTTTTATTTTTTCTCATTTTCTTCTTCTAGGTTCTCAAATCCATGCATAAAGCCACCAAATTCGAGGGAGCAAAGGTCTCCTCCGATAATTTTTCCATTAAAAACCAGCAAATTCGCACGAATTCCCTCCGGATAGTTTGGATAATTCGTCACAACGTATTGGAATCGCTGCACCTCTTTCCCTGCGTATTTCCGCAGGTCGAAGCCCTGATCCCGCTGGATCCGATTGTAATTTTCGTAAACGATGTCAAATTTCATCGGGATCGTCAAGTCCTTCCGCCTGCATTCTTCCTGCAACTCCCAGCCGAAGCGCTCCAAAAACGCCCGCCGTTCCGCTTCCGTTCCCCCCGGGATCTCCGGTTTCCTGCAAAGCAGGAAGATCCCTGCGGCCAACGGTAAAAACAAAAGCAGCAGCCACCTTTTCCTTCCCCGCATCCGCTCTGCCCCCCTTCGCTTTATTCCTATGCCGAAAAAGGCGGAATACCTCTTGTGGAAGAAAAAAATTTGTGTTGAGCTATCCGTTGGTCAATGCTAACCAATTATCAGAAGGAGCCGAATGACCCAAAAACGCTTTTTCTTTCTCGTCTCAGGCTGCATTGGCATTGTGCTGCTGATTCTGCCCACCGTTTCCTTCTTTCTGCTGACTGTCTTCTGCTTCGCCAACTCTTCTCAGAAGCTCCACGACTGGTTCATCGGCACGAAGATGTACCGGAAGCACCTGGAATTCTTCGTCCAGAGAAAGGACATGACTCGAAAGGCCCTTTGAATTCCCCTGCGGCATCCTTGTAGCCGTGTGGCTCTGCCACCTGATCTACTTTCTCTTCGGCCTCAAAACCCTTACGGAAGAGACGGGAAAAGAAGCCGACCCTGCCTGAACGTAAACACGCAAAAGCCCCTCCGTACGGAGGGGCTTTCTTCTTTTCTTATTGTGCGTCCGGGGTGAGCCGCTTGGAGTTTTCGATGACCGACGCCTCCAGATTGGAGGGCAGCGGATCGTACCGCAGGAAGGAAAAGGCGAAGCTGCCGCTCCCCTGAGTCATCTGCCGTACCAGCGTGGCAAAGTCCTGCATCTCGCTCATGGGGACTTCCGCTTCGATCTCGGTCATGCCATCACCGATGGCGTTCATGCCCAGCACCCGACCACGGCGCTTGTTGAGCTCGCCCATCATATCGCCGGTAGTGTCGTCGGGCACCTGCACCTTCAGGCAGCCGATGGGCTCCAGAATGATGGGGGACGCCTGAGCAAGACCCGCCTTATATGCAAGACTGGCGGCGGTCTTGAAGGCCATTTCCGAAGAGTCTACCGGATGATAGGAGCCGTCCACAAGGGTCGCCTTCAGCCCGACTACCGGATAGCCTGCCAGGACGCCCTTCTTCACGCAGTCCTGCAAGCCCTTTTCTACAGCCGGGAAGAAATTCCGGGGCACGGAGCCACCGAAGACATTCTCGGCGAAGACCAACCCCTCGCTGTCGCAGGGTTCGAACTCGATCCACACGTCGCCGTACTGGCCGTGACCGCCGGACTGCTTCTTATGCTTACCCTGAACCTTCACTTTCTTCCGAATGGTCTCCCGGTAAGCAATGGTAGGCGTTTCCAGCTTCACTTCCACGCCGAATTTATTCTTGAGCTTCGCCACGGTCACATCCAGATGCTGCTCGCCTAAGCCGCTCAGGATCTGCTCCTTCGTCTCCGTGTTCAGCGCATAAGACAGGGTTGGATCCTCTTCCAGAAGCCGTGCCACACCCTGAGAAATCTTGCTCTCGTCGCCCTTGCCCACAGCCGTCAGAGCCATGGAATAGCAGGGGGCGGGGAATTCCGCCTTTGCGAGCATTACCTTCCGCTTCGGCGAGCAGAGGGTGTCGCCGGTATTGGCAAGGAGCTTGCTGACGGCACAGATATCGCCGGCAGGAACTTCCTTCACTTCTTCCTGTTTCTTGCCCCGGACGTAGAGGAGCTTGCCCAGCTTCTCCGGCTGCCCGGTGGTCATGTTGATTAGCTCCGCATCCGCCGTCAGCTTACCCGCCACGACCTTGACATAAGAGAGCTTGCCGACAAAGGGGTCGGCAATGGTCTTGAAGACATACGCCACCGTAGGAGCCGATGCGTCGCACTCCACCTCTACGATGTCGTCGCCGGAGAGCCCTTCCTCGTTTGCCACCTCCGCCGCAGAGGGAAGCATGGAGACCATGGCGCCCATCAACAGGCTCAGGCCCTCCAGATTGGTGGCAGAACCGCAGAACACCGGCGTGATGGTGCCTTCATAAATGCCCTTGTGGATGCCCCGGATCAGCTCCAGCATGGTGAACTGCTCGCCGGAGAAGTACTTCTCCATCAGTTCCTCATCCGTCTCTGCAACAGCCTCGGAAATGGCGTTGATCAGGCCCTCGACCCGGTGGCCCATATCCGGCATGACCACCTCGGCACGATGGCCGCCTTCATACGAATACGCCTTCATACCGATCAGATCGACGTAGCATTTGACCTTGTGATCCACCACATAGGGAACCACCAGTGGGCAGACCGACGGCCCAAATTCCGTCTTCAGCTGCTCCAGCACTTTATAGAAATCTGCGTGGTCGCTGTCCATTTTGGAGACGAAGAATGCCCGGGGCTTTCTCATTTTCACGGCTGCTTTATAAGCCTTCCGGGCGCCGACGGTAAGGCCGGACTTGCCGGAAAGGACAATCAGGACGCTGCCGGCGGCCCGCATAGCCTCGCACTGCCCCAGCGCAAAGTCGAAAAGCCCGGGAGCGTCTAAGAGGTTGATCTTTACGTCGCTGTATTCGATGGGGACAATGGAAAGATTCAGGGACGCTTTCCGCTTGATCTCTTCCGGATCGTAGTCGGACACCGTTGTTCCTTCGGTAGCCTTCCCCAACCGATCGGTGGCACCGGTCCGGTAAAGCAGCGCTTCCACCAGACTCGTCTTTCCGCAGCCGCTGTGGCCAACGACCGCTATATTCCGAATGTTGCTTGCCTCATACTGTCTCATACCGTACCGCTCCTTATCTGTGATGGGTTTTGTTTGCAGAATGAAATGCTGTGTCTCTATCTGCGGATTTTGCCAGCAATCTTGTAAAATGTAAATAAAATCATATTGCCGACAAGAAATATTATAGCATATATTGCTCTAAAGCACAAGAATGAAACCGCCCATTCTCCCGGTTTTTCCCTTGCTGAAACGTAAAAAATTCCGGCGTTCTCTCATGCAATCTTCACAAAATCGCACAAAAGACGCCGGAAAAATCAAAATAATTTAAATAAACTGCGAACAAATTACAGATTCTGGCGATACCCTCTGGGGGTGACGCCCACCTCCCGCTTGAAGACACGGTCGAAATAAGCGATGTCCTGAAACCCCACTTCATAAGCCACCGCCCGCACCGTCCGGTTGGGATCCTTTAAAAGCTCCTTGGCCTTCCTGACCCGCAGGAAGTTTAACTGCTCCGTAAAGGTCCGCCCTGTGACCTCTTTAAAAATGCAGGAAAAACTGGTGGCGGACATCATAGCGATCCGCGCCACCTCCTCCAGATAGATCTTCTTCTGGAAGTTTTCGTTGATATATGCCGCTGCCCGGGCCACCGAATCCTTATAGCGATCCAGATACAGCTGCCGCACCTCGTCCTGCTCTTTTCCGTACTGTCTCGAAACGATGGCGAGTACCTTTAAAACATCCGCCCGGATGAACAGCGGATACCCTTCCTCCTGGTGCTTGAATTCCCACAGCATCTCGTCGAAAATGGCCTCCACGTTCCGGGCCGCAGCGCCTTCCAGCGGAAACCGGGGCTTCACCTGGTCGAGGCTCACCGTAAAGGGCTTCAGGTAGCTGCTCCAGAAGCTCTCCTCCCCTACATCGGGACGGATGAATTCCTTGGTGAACTCCATCCCCACAAGGCTCGTTTCATCGTTTTCGCATTCCATGTAGTGGGGGATCTCCGGCGGCAGCACAAAGATGCTCCCGGTGGTCAGCTCATGCCCCTCTCCACCCATCCAGTGGGTGCAGATCCCATGGCGGACAAACCAGATCTGAAAATAGTCATGGGTGTGCAGGGGCTGCTTTAACCTTCCCTGCACCGTATAGATCTTAAACGGAAACCCTTCCGCCAACTCATCCTGCGCCCGAAAGCTCACCGGCGCTTCTTCCATGGGGACCCCTCCTCCCGGCGCTTTTATTGTACCACATTTTCCATCGTTTTGGAAGACGGCTCTGTCCCGAAATAAGCGCAGATGGCAAGATAATACCGCCATGCCGCCTGCCTGCAGCCCTCTTCACCGGCCAGCCGCTCCATATCCGCTTCATTGGTGACAAACCCCTGCTCCACCAGCACCGCCGGGCAGCCGGGATAGTCCACCATGGCAAAGGACGGCGCCTCCAACGGCTCCGCTGAAGGATCCTGCAGGATCTTCTCCCCGTCTACATAATAGGCGTACCGGATCCCTTCCTGCCCCCGGAGGGTGATCCCCGTCTCTGCCATGGAGCGACAGATAAGCTGCGCAAACCGCAGGCTCTCTTCGTGATATTCCCGCCCCGGCGGCGCCGGATAGGCTTCAAACCCCGTGGCGGTGGGATCCGCCGCCGAATTTCCGTGAACGGAAAGCAGGAGCTTCGCCCGATGGAACCTTGCCTTCCGCCACCGATCGTTTAATTTCACCGTTTCTCCCGCCGCCCGGCAGAGGACTACCCGGTAAGCCGGATCGGCCTCCAACAATTCCGCCAGATACTGCACGGTAGGCTCCGTCAGTTCCGTTTCGTTCAAAACGCCCACAGCGCCCACGTCGGTGCCGCCGTGACCCGCATCCAGCGCGACCACGATCCTTGGATCGGAAAGCGTCCGCCAGATCCAGAACGCCCCGCCTATCAAAAGCAGAAGGAGCAAAAATTTCACCGGTTTTTTCAATCTCCGGCGTTTTGTCTTCATCGGATCGCCTCCTAAAAAAGGAAAAGCCCCGCCGCAAAGGCGGGGCCGTGAGATCTTAGCCGTTGATGGCTTCGGGAGCCTTTTCCTTGATGACCTTCAAGGCTGCGTCGTCTGCGACCACAACCACGTCGGGATGGAGCTGCAGCACGGAAGCGGGAATGTGAGGGGTGATCGCCCCGCAGCAGGCTTTGTAAAGGATCTCCGCCTTGCCCTCGCCGTTGGCGATCAGGAGGATCTTTTTGGACTTCATGATGCTCTGGATGCCCATGGTGTAAGCCTGTTTCGGCACGTCGTCGATGGACTGGAAGAACCGGGAGTTGGACTCGATGGTCTTGGGGTCCAGATCCACGCAGTTGGTGCCTTTTTTGAACTCGTCAGCAGGCTCGTTGAAGCCGATGTGTCCGGTCAGGCCGATGCCCAGCAGCTGGATGTCCACGCCGCCCATGGAATCCACCACGGCGTCATACCGGGCGCACTCTTTCGCAGCGTCCGGCTCGGTGCCGTCGGGGACGTTGGTGTTGGCGGGATCGATATTGATGTGCTTGAAGAGGTTCTCCCGCATGAAGTAAGCGTAGCTCTGGTCGTTGTCGGGAGTCAGTCCCCGATACTCGTCCAGATTGACGGTGCGGACCTTGGAGAAGTCCAGATCCCCGGCTTCATAGCCTTTGATCAGCTCGGCGTACAGCCCCAGAGGGGAGGAACCGGTAGCCAGACCCAGAACACTTTCGGGTTTTAAAATGACCTGAGCGGCAATGATGTTTGCGGCCTTGCGGCTCAGCTCGGCATAATCCTTTGCACGAATGATTTTCATATCAAACACTCCTTCATGTTTCATTTCTGCCTTCAGTATAGCACGGGCGTTTCCAAAAAGTCCACGGATTTTTGAAAGATAGCAATATAAACTAACGATTAACCAAAAAATCGTTAAGGTTTACTCTGCATTGATCCGCAGGATCTCCAGAAGCACTTCCGGGACCTTCTGCATTTCCTCCAAAACGGCGTATTCGAACCGCCCGTGGAAGTTGTGCCCGCCGGTGAAAAGATTCGGGCAGGGCAGCCCCATATAAGAAAGCCGTGCCCCGTCGGTTCCGCCCCGGATGGGGGTGACCTCCGGCGTGATTCCCAGGTTCTCCATGGCCTTCAGAGCGGAATCCACTACCTCCCGCCGGGGGAGGATCTTCTCCTTCATGTTGTAGTAGGAGTCGGTGAGAGCAAGCTCAAAGGTGCCCGCTCCGTACTTTTTGTTGAGAAAGTTCGCCGCATCCCGGAAAAGCTGCTTTTTCTCCTCGAACAGCCTCCGGTCGTGATCCCGGATGATGTATTCCATCACCGTTTTCTCCACGTCCCCTTCGATGGCGTCCAGATGATGGAAGCCCTCGTACCCTTCGGTGCAGGCAGGGATCTCCGCTGCCGGCAGCATCCGGTCAAATTCCATCCCCATCAAAATGGCGTTCTTCATGTGCCCTTTTCCGGCACCGGGGTGGATGCTCTGCCCATGGACGGTCAGAATGGCGGAAGCGGCGTTGAAGTTTTCGTACTCCAGTCCTCCTTCTCCGCCGCCGTCCACGGTGTATGCAAAGTCGGCGCCGAAGCCTTCCACGTCAAACAGATCCGCACCTCTGCCGATCTCCTCATCGGGGGTAAAGCCGATCTTCACCGGCCCGTGGGGCAGGGTGGGATCCTCCGCCAGCCGGCGTGCCATTTCCATGATCCCGGCGACCCCCGCCTTGTCGTCGGCTCCCAGCAAAGTGGTGCCGTCGGTAACAATCAGGGTCTTTCCCACATACTTTTTCAGCTCCGGATAGGCCTCCGGTGAAAGGATATCGCCGGAGCCTTCCAGCAAAACGTCCTTCCCATCATAATTCTCCACGATCTTCGCCTTGACGTTTTTCCCGGAAACGGCGTCGGAGGTGTCCATGTGGGACACGAAACCGATCGCCGGCGCCTTTTCACAGCCTTTGGATGCCGGCAGGGAGGCGTACACATACCCGTCCGCCCCGCACCGGGCTTCCCATCCCAGATCGGAAAGCTCCTTTTTCAGAAGGGCGGCCAGCTTCAGCTGCCCCGGGGTGCTGGGGGTATCCTCCGAAGCCGGATCGGAGGTCGTCTCATAAGAAACATAGCGTAAAAACCGCTCAAGCAGGGTGTCGTTCATAAAAAATCTCCTTTACCGTCAGATTCTTCCTTCATTGTAGCACATCTTTTCTAAAAAATCATCCCTTCCCGATAAAAACGGCCCCGGAAAATCCGGAGCCGCTTTCTTCTCCCTCTTATTTGACAGTGATCCATTCGTATTCCTTCTGCCCGATCCCCAGCTTCACCGCATGGTCGATGCAGCTGTGCCAGTTGGTCTCCGGGAAAGTGTTGGTGAAATGGTCATGGTGGCAGTCCCCATGGTCGTGGAGGTTGCCGTCCAGCTTGCTTCCCGCCAGCACCGGCATGGCATTGCAGGCGTCGGCGCAGGCCACATCCAGCGCCACCGGGTCGAAGGATGCGAACATTCCCACATCCGGGATGATGGGCAGGTCGTTCTCCGCATGGCAGTCGCAGTAGGGCGACACGTCCATGACGATGCTGATGTGGAACTGGGGCCGGCCATGGACCACCGCTTTGGCATACTCGGCGATCTTACAGTTCAGCTCGTCGTTGGCACTGGGGCATCCGTTGTAAATGGCGTCGAAGTTGCACGCCCCCAGACAGCGCCCGCAGCCCACGCACTTGCTGTGGTCGATGGAGGCCTTCCGGTCTTCCCCGAAGGAAATGGCTCCGTGGGCGCAGTTCTTGGCGCAGACCCGGCACCCCTGACAGACAGACTGGTCTACCGTAGGCTTTCCGGAGCTGTGCTGCTCCATCTTCCCCGCTCGGGAGCCGCAGCCCATCCCTAAGTTTTTCAGCGCCCCGCCGAAGCCTGCCGCCTCGTGACCTTTGAAGTGGTTCAGGGAAATGATCACGTCGGCGTCCATAATGGTGCGGCCGATCTTCGCTTCCTTCACGAACTCGCCGCCCTCCACCGGCACAAGTATCTCATCCGTCCCCTTCAGGCCGTCGGCAATGATCACGGGACATCCGCAGGAATAGGGGGTGAAGCCGTTCTCCCACGCCGTTTCCAGATGATCCAGCGCATTTTTCCGCCGCCCCACATACAGGGTGTTGCAGTCGGTGAGAAAGGGCTTTCCCCCCTGCTCCTTCACAACGTCCACCACGGCTTTTGCAAAATTCGGCCGCAGATAGGAGAGGTTTCCCGGCTCACCGAAATGGATCTTGATCGCCACGAACCGCTCCTTCATATCGATGTCGCCGATTCCCGCCTTGCGGATCAGCCGCTGGAGCTTCGTCAATAGGCTCGTCCCGGGCAGTGCCCGCATATCCGTAAAATAGACCTTGGATTTTTCCACAAACGTCATCCCTTCCGTTGTTTTGCCTTTCTTTTCTCCCGATCTTCCGGTCAGTGGGCCGTCACTTCTTCTTTCCGAACCAGCCGAACAGCCGCCGTTTCTTTTTCCCATCCGACTTAACCGGATCCCATTCGAACGTTTCCGGCGGCTCCTTGGCCTGCTGCATAAACGTCTCCTGGGCATTCAGCGGCGGGTCGTTCAGTGGCGTGCGCAAAACGTACCGCCCATCGGCGAACTGCTCCCTGGCCTTTACGTTATCCCGGAGCAGGAGGTCCATCATATCCAAGAGCCGCTGCCGGATCCGTCGGTCATAAATGGGACAGGCCACCTCTACCCGACGCTCCGTGTTCCGGGTCATCATGTCGCCGGAAGCGATGAATACCTTCGTATCCTCCCCGACGCCAAAGGCGTAGATCCGGGAGTGTTCCAGAAACCGTCCCACGATGCTGACAATGCGGATGTTTTCGGTCATCCCCGGGATCCGGGGCGTTAAACAGCAGATCCCCCGGATCACCAGCCGGATCTGCACTCCTGCCCGGGATGCATCGATGAACCGCTCGATGATTTCCTTGTCGGTGAAGGAATTGCACTTCACAAGGATCCTTGCTTCCTCCCCGTTTTTCGCCTTTTCGATCTCCCGGTCGGTGAACTTCAAGATGCTTTCCTTGAAATTGGCAGGTGCCACCCAAAGATGCCGGTAAGAGCCGTCCAGATTCGACAGCGACAGGTTCATGAAGAAGGCGGCGGCGTCCGTCCCGATCCCCGGATCCGCCGTTAAAATGGCAAGGTCGGTATAGAGCTTCGCCGTTTTTTCGTTGTAATTCCCGGTTCCGATCTGGGTGATGTACTGGATTCCGTTCCTGCTCTGCCGCGTGATCAGGCAGATCTTGGAGTGGACCTTATACCCGTCCATCCCGTAGATCACCCGGCAGCCCGCTTCCTCTAACCGCTGGGCCCATTCGATGTTGTTTTCCTCGTCGAACCGGGCCCGCAGCTCCATCAGCACCGTCACGTCCTTGCCGTTTTCCGCCGCTTCGATCAGGGCTTCCGCCAGCGCCGACTGCCTTGCGATCCGATAAAGGGTGATCTTGATGGACACCACTTCCGGATCTCCCGCCGACTCCCGCAGCAGGCTCAAAAGGGGCTTCATGGACTCGTAAGGGTAAGAAAGCAGCACATCGTGCCGCAGCACCTGCCCAATAATAGGCTGGGACGCATCCACCATGGGGGAAGGCTGGGGGGTAAAGGGCGTCTGCAGAAGCGACCGCTTCAGATCAAAGGGCAGCTTCGCGTCCAGCCCGAAGCAATAGGAAAGATCCAGCGGCGCATGGGAATGGAACACCTGCGCCTTGTCGAGCTCCAGCTTGGAGCGCAGGTACTTCTGCGCCTCATCGCTCATTTCCCCCTGGATCTCCAGCCGCACCGGGGAAAGGCGCAGCCGTTTTTTGAGGATCTTCTTCATGTGCTGCCGGTAATCGGTATCCTCGTCCAGAAGCCCGGCGTCGGTATCAATATCGGCGTTCCGGGTGACGCAGATCACCGCTTTCTCGGAGCCCTTATATTTCTCGAAAACCTTTTCGGCAAAATGTAAGATCACGTCCTCCACCAGCACGAACCGCCGCTCAGAGGGATCCACCGTAAACACCCGCCTTGTCACCGACGGCACCGGGATGATTCCGAAGACCCGGTGGCCGTCCTGGTGCAGCGCCACGGCGATATTCAGCTGCTTGTTGCCGATGTGGGGGAAAGGGTGGCTCTGGTCGATGATCTGGGGGGACAGCACCGGCAGGATCTCCCGCTCGAAGAAGTCCTCCACCAGCTTTTCCTCCGGCTTCCGCAAAGCGTCCATGGCCACATAGCTGATCCCCTGATCGGAAAGCTCCCGGCTGATTCTCGCAAATGCCTCGTCCCGCAGCAGATAAAGGGGCACACAGGCCCTGTAGATCTCCGACAGCTGCTCCGCCGCCGTCATGCCGGTCTTGTTGTCAAAATAGTCGGGAGAAAAGAGCATATAGTCAATTAAGCTCCCCACTCGCACCATGAAAAACTCGTCTAAGTTGCTGGTAAAGATCGAAAGGAAATGGAACCGCTCCAAAAGCGGCGTTTCCGGACAGTTTGCCTCTTCCAGCACCCTTTGGTTGAACTTGAGCCACGAAAGCTCCCGGTTCTGCATACAGCTGCGATAATCTACTGTTTCCGTACTCATAAAATTCCTTCCGCCCGTTTCTGTAATTTCCCGTCCGGAGCCACCTTCTGAGGCTCCAAAAACCGGGTGATGAGGTACCCTTCCCGGACGCCCGCCCGGCTCACAAAGAAGTCGGTGCAGTCAAACCGCTTAGCGATCCCCCGAACGATCAGAAGACCCGGCACCATGCTGAACATCCGCTCCGGCACCAGCTTATAGGCCTGCTTGGAAAGCTCCGCTTCATCGCAGCAGGCGATCTTGATGACCCGGTCAAGCTCCTCTGCCGTAAACCGCGCACCGTCCTTGGGAAGCCCCAGAAGCTCCTGACAAAGCTGCAGGGACATCCGCATGGTGCCGCCGATGCCGCAGACGGAAGCCCCCTTCTCCACCGGCCAGTCCACGGCGTCCAGCTGCTCCTTGATTGCTTTCCGCATCTTTTCTCGCTCCTTCTCCCCGGGGATCAAGCCGGAAACGAACTGGGTGTGGAGCGCCAAGGAGCCCATAGGAATGCTCAGAAGATCCCGGGGGCCTTTTCCGTCGAACCAGACAAGCTCCGTGCTGCCGCCGCCGATGTCGGCTAACAGTCCCTTCTCCATGGGATAGAACCGGGTGGCGCCGATGAAGTCCAGACGGGCCTCTTCCTTGCCGGAAATAATTTCTGGTGTGATGCCGGTGACCCGCTGCATCTGATTCAAGACCTCGTCCTGATTGCAGATGTTCCGAAGGGAGGCGGTGGCGAAGATCCCCGCCCCGTCTACATTGAAGTTTTCAAGGATCTCCCGCAGGGCTTCCAAGGCAAGGCAGGCCCGCTCGATCCCCGACTGGGTCAGCCGCCCCTTTTTCACATACCCGGCAAGCCCCGCCATCACCTTTTTCCCGATGACTTGGGTGATGACGCCGTTTTCCTCCCGAAAGATGGAAAGACGGACGGAGTTTGAACCCATATCAATGATTCCGTACAGCATAGCATTTCCTCCTCTGTGCGGTTTTTTACAAAGTATTCCAGTTTTATTATACCTCTTTTTTCCTTCCCGTCTATCACAATTTCGTAAATTTCCGCCCCTTTTGTTTATCCTTTTTTATCCGGGGCATACTTTTCTTGAATCAAAAACGAAAGGAGGCGTCCTGTATGGCAGATACCGCAAACCGGAGCATCAAGTGCAGCGTCACCCAGTGCTCCCACCACTGCAGCGGGGAAAACTACTGTTCCCTCAACTGCGTCACCATCGGCACCCATGAAGCAAACCCCACCATGGTTCAATGCACCGACTGTGAATCCTTCGAGGCAAAATAGTCAAAATTTCCCGGCTCCGGAACCTCATTCCGGAGCCGGGATTCTTTTTTCTTCCGCCAAATTCCACAAAAGGCAGCCTTCAGCAGCGCTCTCGTTTTTCTTGCTATTTTCCCGCTTTTATGCTATGCTTAAATAAAGTTTTGATTTCCACAAGAGGAGGCCGTCATATGTCACTATCCAAGGTCCAGCTGCCGGAGGGCTACCGCCCGGCCCTGGACATCCTGCAGACGGAAATCGCCATCAAGCTGGTCAAGGACACCTTTGAACGGGAGCTTGCACAGAAGCTCCACCTGACCCGTGTGTCCGCTCCCCTGTTCGTCCGGAAGAACAGCGGCATCAACGACGACTTGAATGGTGTCGAACGCCCCGTTTCCTTCGACATCTCCGACATCGGCGAGGAAGTGGAGATCGTCCACTCTCTTGCCAAATGGAAGCGTCTTGCCTTAAAGCGCTACAACTTCGGCCCCAACACCGGCCTTTACACCGACATGAACGCCATCCGCCGGGACGAGGAGCTGGATAACCTCCACTCCGTCTATGTGGACCAGTGGGACTGGGAAAAGATCATCACCCCCGAAACGAGAAATGAGGAGACCCTCCGCCACACCGTCCGCCGGGTCATGCGGGCGCTGAAGGAAACGGAAGAGGCCCTTCATCGGGCAAACCCCGAGATCGAGCCCTTCATCAGCGAAAAGGTCACCTTCCTGACCTCCCAGGAGCTTCTGGACCGCTACCCCGGCCTTTCCCCCAAGGAACGGGAAAACGCCGCCGCAAAAGAATACGGCACCATCTTCGTCATGGGCATCGGCGGGGCCCTCTCCGACGGCAAGCCCCACGACGGACGAGCACCCGACTACGACGACTGGGCGTTGAACGGCGACATTCTCATCTGGTACCCCGTCCTTGACCGTGCCGTGGAGCTTTCCTCCATGGGCATCCGGGTCAACGAAGAGTCCCTCCGCCGCCAGCTGGCACTGGCAGGCTGCCCGGAACGGGCAAAGCTCCCCTTCCATGAAATGCTCCTGAACGGCAAGCTGCCCCTGACCATCGGCGGCGGCATCGGCCAGTCCCGGCTCTGCATGGTCCTGCTCCACAAAGCCCACATCGGCGAGGTGCAGGCTTCCATCTGGGACGACGAGACCTTAAAAGCCTGCGCGGCAGACGCCATCACCCTTCTTTAAAATCCACCCCGCCGGGCCTGGCAGCCGGCGGAGATCTTCAAGGAGGCCAACGCAATATGGGATACGATTTTTCAAAATTCGGGCGCAGCGTTTTCCATGACACCGTCATGCGGGAAAAGCTGTCCAAAAGCACCTATCAGGCCCTTCGCCGCTCCATCGATCTGGGGGAACCGTTAGAACCGGACGTGGCGGAGGTGGTCGCCTCCGCCATGAAGGACTGGGCGGTGGAGCAGGGCGCCACCCACTTCACCCACTGGTTCCAGCCCATGACCACCTTCACCGCAGGAAAGCACGACGCCTTCCTCACCCCCACCAAGGACGGCAGGGGGATCTTGGAATTCTCCGGCAAGGAGCTGATCGTCGGCGAACCGGATGCCTCCTCCTTCCCGAACGGCGGGCTCCGCAGCACCTTTGAAGCCCGGGGCTACACCGCATGGGACTGCACCTCCCCCGCTTTCGTCCGGGAGGGCACCTTATACATCCCCACCGCCTTTTATTCCTACACCGGCGAGGCGCTGGACACCAAGACCCCGCTTCTCCGCTCCAATCAGGCCATCAACCGGGAAGCCCTCCGTGTCCTCCGCTCCTTCGGGAACAAGACTGCCACCCGGGTCAGCCCCACGGTAGGTGCGGAACAAGAATACTTCCTCATCGACCGCAAGACCTATGAAAAGCGGCTGGACTTAAAGCTCTGCGGCCGCACCCTTTTTGGCGCAAAGCCCCCCAAGGGTCAGGAAATGGACGACCACTACTGCGGCCGGATCCGCCTGCGTGTGCGGCAGTTCATGCGGGATCTGGACGAGGAGCTCTGGAGCTTAGGCGTCCCCGCCAAAACCGAACACAACGAAGCCGCCCCTGCCCAGCACGAATTAGCTCCTGTCTTTGAAGCCGTAAATGTCGCCTGTGACCACAACCAGCTCATCATGGAGGTCATGCGGGAGACCGCCAAGAAAAACGGTCTGGCGTGCCTCCTCCACGAAAAGCCCTTTGAGGGCGTCAACGGCTCCGGCAAGCATAACAACTGGTCGCTTTCCACAAACGACGGTCAGAATCTTTTGGATCCCGGAAAGACCCCTTACGAAAACCTCCAGTTCTTGGTCTTCCTCTCCGCCGTTATCACCGGCGTGGACAACTACGCCGACCTTCTGCGGATGAGTGCGGCCTCCGCCGGAAACGACTTCCGCTTAGGTGCCCACGAAGCACCTCCCGGCATTGTCTCCATCTTTTTGGGTGACCAGCTGTGGGGAATTCTTACCCACATTGCCCACGGCGACACCGTTTCCGAGACCCCTTCCTGCCTGCTGGAGACCGGCGTGGCCACCCTGCCGAAGCTCCCGAAGGACGGCTCCGACCGGAACCGCACCTCCCCCTTCGCCTTCACCGGCAATAAGTTCGAGTTCCGGATGGTAGGCTCCTCCGCCTCTGTGGCGGTGTCCAGTTATGTGCTCAACACCATCGTGGCCGACGCCCTCCGGGAATTCGCCGACCGTCTGGAAAACTGCGACGACTTTGATGCCGAAATTTTGAGCATCGTCAAGGATACCGTGGAACAGCACGGCCGCATCGTCTTCAACGGCAACAACTACACCGACGAGTGGGTGGAGGAAGCCGCCCGCCGGGGCCTCCCGAACCTTGCCAATACCGTAGACGCCGTGGAAGCCGCCGTCGCCCCGAAAAACATTGAGCTGATGGAGCGGCTGGGGGTCATGACCCCCGTCGAATGCGAATCCCGTTATGAGATGATGCTGGAAAACTACTGCAAGGTGGTAAACATCGAAGGCGCCGCCATGGCGGAAATGACCCGCCGTCAGATCCTCCCCGCCGCCACAGATTTCGCCGGGAAAACGGCGGCGTCCTATAACGCCCTCTCCGCCGCCGGGATCAAAAACGACAGCATCTTCCGGCTCCTGGCCCGGCTCTCCGAACTGATCACCAGTGTGGAAAAAACCACCGGCGAGCTGGAAAAAGCCCTCCTCCGCTGCGAGGAAACTGAAACCCTCCGGGATAACGCCCGGATGCACCGGGACGAGGTGCGCTCGGTCATGCTGAAGCTCCGCCGGGAAGCGGACGACATGGAGCGTCTCATTTCTGACGAAGCCTGGCCCATTCCCACCTACGCCGACCTTCTCTACCGCATCTGACCCTTCCGGACAGCAGCCGACCCGCTGCTGTCCGATTTTTATTTGTAAACAAATTCCGTTTTCCTTGAAAATCCATCCGAACTCCCTTATAATGATACCATACCGGTATGGTATCACAAAGAAAGGAAGGATCCTATGTCTTCTATCCTCTCCCGGAGCGTCCTCCGCCAGGTTTTGGAAAAGGCCGTTTCCTACGGTGCGGACTTTGCGGAAGTCTACGCCGAACACACCAAATCGAACCGCATGACCATGGTGGACGGAAAAGTCGAAACCATTATGGACAACTTTCTGAGCGGCGCAGGCATCCGTGTTTTCAAGGGCCTGAAAAGCGCCTATGCCTCTACCAGCGACCTCTCCCTGCCTTCTCTTTTGAAATGTGCGGAAAACGCCGCTGCTTCCCTTTCAAACACTCCCGCTTCCCGTGAGATCCTTCTCACCGAGCGGCTCTTCGGCGACGTCCACCCCATCCGGATCGTCCCCGACACCGCCCCCAATGCCCGGAAGGCGGAGATCCTCCGCACCGCCTACACCTCCGCCAAGAGCTATCATGAAAGCATCTCCCAGGTGGAGACGGCTCTCATCGACGTGGATCATGAGATCCTCATCGCCAACACCGACGGCCTCCTCACCGGCGACCGCCAGATCCGCACCCGTCTCTTCACCCAGGCCGTGGCCAGCAAAAACGGCGAGAACCAGACCGGTTCCTGCTCCCCCGGACGCCGCATGGGCCTTGAAATGTTCGATGCCATCGACCCTGCTTCCGTAGGCCGGGAAGCCGCCCGCCAGGCGGTGGTCATGCTCTCCGCCGGCTATTGCCCCGCCGGGAAAATGACCGTCGCCATCGAAAACGGCTTCGGCGGCGTCATCTTCCACGAAGCCTGCGGCCACTCTCTGGAGGCCACCTCCGTCGCCAAAGGCAACAGCCAGTTCGCCGGCAAGCTGGGTGCCCGGATCGCCAACCCAAAAGTCAGCGCTGTAGACGACGGCACTATCCCCCACGCCTGGGGCTCCATGAATATCGATGACGAAGGTCACCCCTCCCAGAGAAACGTCCTCATCAAGGACGGCGTCTGCACCAGCTACCTCATCGACCGCTTGAACGGCCAGCGGATGGGGATGCCCTCTACCGGCAGCTCCCGCCGCCAGAACTACACCTTCGAACCCACCTCCCGCATGACCAACACCTTCATCCTGAACGGTCCCGACAAAAACGAGGACATCATCCGCTCCATTGACAAAGGGCTTTACTGCAGGAAGATGGGCGGCGGCTCCGTCAACCCCGTCACCGGCGAATTCAACTTTGCCGTCACCGAAGGATACTTGGTCCGGAACGGCCAGATCTGCGAGCCCGTCCGGGGCGCCGCCCTGATCGGCAAGGGCAGCGAGATCCTGATGGACATCGACATGGTGGGTCAGAATCTGGACGTCGGACAGGGTATGTGCGGCTCCGCCAGCGGCTCTATCCCCACCAACGTGGGTCAGCCGCTGATCCGTGTGTCATCCATCACCGTCGGCGGACGCTGAGTGTAAAAAGGAGACGAAGATCATGACATATACCGAATTCAAGGAAGTCGTGGCCGCCGCAGCCAAAAAGGCCGGGCTTCAGGATTATGAGCTTTACTGCGTGGAAGACGAAGCCGTCACCATCTCCGCCTACCAGATGGAGGTGGAAAGCTTCTCCAACACCATCGACAGCGGCGTCTGCTTCCGCTGCATCGTAAACGGCAGGATGGGCTACGCCTCCACCGAGCTCTTTGACGAAGAGCAGGCGGAGGAGCTGGTTCGCCGGGCAGTCGAAAACGCCAAGACCATCGAAAATTCCGACTCTGTCTTCCTCCACGGAGCCGGCGACACCTATAAAGAGGTTCCCTCCTTCACGGAGACCCTCCCTACCGCCGAGGAAGCCATCCCCTTTCTGCTTGACTGCCAGCGTCAGACTTACGACGCCGATCCCCGGGTCTGCGACGGCACCGTTTCCAGCTTTTCCGCTATGCGCACCACCACCCGCCTGACCAATTCCAGAGGGCTTGACCTCGAAAACACCAGCGGCTTCCATTTCGGGTACATTCAGCCTGTTATGGAAGAAGGCGGGGAAAAATTTACAAGTCTCGACTACCGGGTCGGCCGCCTTGCCTCTATGGACAGCGCCGAGCTTGCTAAAAGCGCTGTCAAGGAGACCGCCGGCACCATCGGCGCCGAAATAGCCGAAAGCGGCAAGTACACCATCGTCCTTTCCCCCGACACTACTGCAAGCCTCCTTGACATCTTCGCCGACGTTTTTACCTCCGACAACGCCCAGAAGGGGCTCTCCCTCTTAAAGGGCAAGGAGGGCGAGAAGATCGCCGCCGACTGCGTCACCCTGATTGACGACCCCTTCTGCGAAGATTCTTTCATTCAGGTCTCCTTTGATGCGGAAGGCGTTGCCACCCGCACCAAAAACGTCGTCGAAAACGGCATCCTCAAAACCCTTCTCTATAACCTGAGCACTGCCGCTAAGGAAAACCGGGAAAGCACAGGCAACGCCTTCAAGGCAAGCTGCGCTTCCTCCGTGGAGATCGCCCCCTACAGCTTTTATTTAAAGCCCGGCGAGACCACCAAGGAAGAGCTGCTCCGGCAGGTGGGAACCGGCATCTACATCACCGAGATGAACGGCGGCCACGCCGGCGCCAACGCCGTGACCGGCGATTTCTCCCTTCAGAGCGCAGGCTTCCTTATCGAGAACGGCGAGCTGGGCCGCCCCGTCCATGGCTTCACCGTCGCCGACAACTTCTTTGAGCTTCTCAAGAAGATCACCTGCGTCGCCGGTGACCTGAAGTTCACCATTCCCTCCGGCTTCACCGTCTTCGGCGGCTCCTCCGTAGCCGTCACCGATGTTTCTATTGCCGGAAAATAAGCGCTATTCCCCGATCCCGGAAGGTTTGAAGCCTTCCGGGATCTTTCTTTTCCCACATAAATCCCTCCTTCCCCGCATAAGCTCTCCTATCGCTTATGAAGGAGGAATTTTCATGAACCCGCCTGCCTTTGTCCCTTTGCAGGAAATGAAAGCCTGCGCCATCTTTGAAAACCCGGAGTTTCTCCGCACCCTCCAACACTCTATCCTCTCCGACCTCTTCCGGGAGGGGAAGCTGTCCGCTTCCGAATACGCCCGCTCCCTGCGGGAGCTGCAAAAGCCCTGACCCTAAAAATTTCTCCTATACATCCGGTGAAAATTATGCTAAGATAAAAGCAGTACGCCGCAAGGAGGAATCGCAATGGAATTTTGCATGGAGGACTGCCGTGCCGCTTTAAACGGCGCCATCCTCACCATCGAAAACAGCCGGATCCGCCGCCGGTTCACCCTCCGCCCGGAGGGCCTTCTCCCCACTGAAGTCCGGGACCTAAGGAGCGGAGTCGTCTTCTCTCAGGAAAAAGGTTCTGCCCCCGTGATCCCCAGCGGCTTCGCCCCCGACGAATCGCCTTCCCTCCGGCTGTCCGGCAGCCCCGACGGAAAAGGCTTTTCCGTCTCTGTTTCCTATGAAGAAGGGGACTGCTCGGCAGAATTCCAGTTCTTCTTAGCCCCCAAGCTCCCCTTTGTCCGACTGGAGCGGACGTTCCACGGAGACTGGTCCTTCCCGAAAGAAGAAAGCTCCACAGCTTCCTCCCCCGACGGCATCGAGCTTGCGGAAAATGCCGCCGCATCCGAAGACGTCATCGATGCCGTCCCCCTGCCCGGAAAGCACTGGGATCTGGAGACCACTATTCTCTTCGACCAGACCGACCGCCACGACACCTTAGCCCGCAGCATCCGGGAACCCCTCTATACCTCCGCCCGGGAACGGGGCAATCTGTTCCTCTTCACAAACCGCCTGACGAACCGGGGACTGCTCCTCATCAAAGAAAGCCCCACGGTCTTGAACTGCCTGAACCAATACCCCGCCGATCTTTCCGTCTCCGACGGGACGGCACGGCTCTTGGGCTCCGGTCTCCCCGAGGGTGGAAGCGGAAAAGACTTCAAAAGCTACGGCTCCACCGTAGGCGTTGGCGACTGCGACCGGATCTTTTCGGAATATAAGCGTTTTTATCAGGCTCAGTGGACCTCCATCCCGGAAACCGCCTTTTCCATGTCCAACACCTGGGGCGACCGCCATCAGGACTTAGCGGTCTGCGACTCCTTCATCCGGAAGGAGATCGATGCAGCCGCCTCCATCGGCATCGACTTCGTCCAGATCGACGATGGCTGGCAAAAGGGCCGCACCGCCAATTCCGCCCGAAAAAAAGGCGTCTGGGAGGGTTACTACGCCTCCGATCCCGATTTCTGGAAGCCCGATCCGGACAAGTTCCCGGAGGGGTTAAAGCCCCTTTCCGCCTACGCCGCCTCTAAAGAGGTGAAGCTGGCGCTCTGGTTCTCCCCTGATTCCTCCCGGGACTTCAAAAACTGGAAACGGGACGCCTCCACCCTTTTGGAGCTGTGGCGCAAATGCCGGATCACCGCCTTCAAACTGGACGGCGTCAAGCTCCGCACCAAAGCGGCGGAACGGAACTACCTTTCCCTCCTTTCCCGGGTCACCGAAGAAAGCAAGGGTGTCATCGCCCTCCAGCAGGACATCACCGCCGAAGACCGCACCGGCTACCTCTGGCAGAAGCAGTACGGCACCCTTTTCGTGGAAAACCGCTACACTGCCTGGGGCAACTACTACCCCCACAACACCCTCCGGAACCTCTGGACGCTGTCCCGCTTCTTCCCCGCCCGGAAGTTCCAGTTTGAGCTTCTCAATAACCGCCTGAACCGGGAGCAGTACCCAAACGACCCCCTCGCCCCCGAAAAGGTGGACATCCGCTACGAACTGGCCGCCGTCTTTTTTGCAAATCCTCTTTTCTGGATGGAGCTGCAGCACCTGACCCCTGAGGATCAGAAAGCGCTGGGAAGTCTTCTGTCGGTCTGGAAGAGCTGCCGCAAGGAGCTTGCCGATGCGGAGATCATTCCCATCGGCCGAATCCCCTCCGGAGCCTCTGTCACCGGCTTCCAGGCTGACTGCGGCAACGGCAGCGGCTACCTTCTCCTCTTCCGGGAACCCCTCGCTCCGGAAAACGGCGTTTTAAAGATCCGCCCGGTCGCCGCCCCATTAAAGCCCCTGGCGACCAACCTCCCGAAAGACGGCTTCACCGTCTCCTGCGACGGCGAGTGGCTGACCGCCACCCTCTCCCATCCCAACTCCTACCTCCTCCTCCGCTACCGCAAATAACCGTTTCAAGCAGCTGCAGCATCCTTCCAACACCCTTCTCACCCCAGCGAGAAACCTTAAGTATTTCACGCCTTTCAGCTTTTTCAAAGTCTTCCAACCTAAGCGAGAAACTCCGGAAAAATATCGGAACTTCCATAAAGAAAATCCCGTGTTTTCACACGGGATTTTCTTTGCTCTTTTCCAATTCGTTGACCCGGAAGCAAAGGGTCGATAAGCTGTCCCCTAAATGGACATTCTCCACAGCGATCCCGGGATAATCCAGCGTCATATCGTAGTGGCTGAAATTCCAAAACCCCCTGATCCCGCAGTCGACCAGCGTTCCCGCCAAGCTCCTTGCCGCCTCTTTCGGGATGCAGAGGATCGCCACATCCGGCCGAATCATCCGGCAAAACGCCTCTAAATTGGCGCAGTCGCTGACCGTCACACCGCCGACATCCATCCCCACCAAAGCCGGGTTACTGTCAAAGATCGCCAGCAGTTCAAACCCTCTGGAAGAAAAATCCATATGCAGCGCAATGGCTCGCCCCAGATTCCCGGCGCCCAGCAAAACGGCTTTCCGCCGCTTGTCAAGCCCCAAGATCTTCCCGATCTCCTCATACAGATCCTTCACGTTGTAGCCATACCCCTGCTGCCCAAAGCCACCGAAGCAGTTTAGATCCTGTCGGATCTGGGATGCGGTAAGCCCCATCTTTGCCGAAAGGTCGCCGGAAGAAATGCGGACGGTTCCGGACGCCAAAAGCTCCTTTAAAAAGCGGTGATACCGGGGAAGCCGTCGGACAACGGAAAGCGAAACGTTCTCTTTTGCCATAACTGCTGTCCTCTCCTTGCTTTCAATTGATAAAAAGAAAACGGGCGCTGTACCCGACTGTTTGTTAAGTAACAAACAACAAAATAAGATATTGTTATTATACTGCAAATGCATGGCAAAAGTCAAGCGGATCGCCCGTTCCCACGCCTTGACAGTCCTTTGCCGAAGTGCTATACTAAACTATACAGTTGCACTCGCAACAAAAGATTCGGAAGAAGGACTGCCCATGAACTCCTTTATGCGCTGCGTCAGTCGCACTGCCCGCTGCGCCAGCCTCTACCGTGGCGAAAAGCTGGAAAAGCTGGGATTAAATGGCTGCCACCACACCTACATTCTGGCGATCTGCCGCACCCCCGGCATCTCCCAGGAACAGCTTTCCCGCACCATCTACATCAACAAATCAAACGTCACCCGCCAGCTGACCTTCTTAGAACAGAACGGCTTTGTCACCCGCACCCCCGACGGGGAAGACCGCCGGATCATGCGGGTCTACCCCACTCAAAAGGCGCTGGACGCCTACCCCATCGTGCTGGAAGTCTTAGAGCAGTGGCAGGACTTCGTCATGGAGGATTTTTCCCCGGAGGAGCGGGAGGAGCTGACCCGCCTGATGCAGCGGGTCAACGAAAAGGCCGCCGCTTACGCCGAAGGCCGCCTTGCTCCCAAAGAACGCCGGGAAGGCGGTGAGGTGCGTTGAACCTGCTGGTGCGCTACCTGCGCCCCTACTTCGGGCGGATGTGCGGCGGAATGGTCATCAAGTTCATCGGGACCATTATGGATCTCCTGCTCCCCTGGTGCCTGGCCCACATCGTGGACGACGTGATCCCCTTGGGAAACATGGGCTTCATCCTCCTCTGGGGCGGACTGATGGCAGTTTTTTCCGTCATCGCCCTTTTGGGCAACGTCATCGCCAACCGCATGGCTTCCAAAGTGGCAAGAAATACCACTGAAACCATCCGGCGGGATCTTTTCGCTAAGACCCTCTCCCTTTCCTGTGCCCAGTCGGACCGCTTCACCATTCCCTCCCTTATCTCCCGTCTGACCTCAGACACCTATAACGTCCACAGCATGGTTGGTATGATGCAGCGGCTGGGGATCCGGGCGCCGATCCTGTTGCTGGGCGGGGTCATCGTCACGCTGACTTTGGAGCCGGTGCTGGCGCTGATCCTCATCGCCTGCCTGCCGGTCATGGCGGCGGTGATCGTCACCGTTTCCCGGAAGGGCATTCCCCTTTACACCAATCTGCAGCAGGGGGTGGACAAGCTCCTCCGCACCGTCCGGGAAAACGTCACCGGCATCCGGGTGGTCAAGGCCCTTTCCAAGACCGAATACGAAAAAGGGCGCTTCGACGGGGTAAACGCCGACGTTTCCGCCCGGGAGCGGAAGGCCGGCCTTACCATGGCGGTCACCAACCCCACCATGAACCTCTTTCTGAATCTTGGCATGATCGCCATTATCCTAGTCGGCGCCTATCGGGTCAACGGCGGCCTCAGCCGGCCGGGAAAGATCATCGCTTTCTTGAACTACTTCACCATCATCTTAAACGCCATCCTTTCTATCAACCGGATGTTCGTGATGTATTCCAAAGCCATCGCCTCCGCCAACCGCATTGATGAGGTGCTGCAGACTCCCTCCGACCTTCCGCCCCAGCTGTCCGAGCCGGCTAAGGAGGAGGCACACATCGTCTTCGACCACGTTTCCTTCTCCTACCTCAAAAAAGAAGCTAATTTAATCGACATTAACTTTTCGCTGAAGCGGGGCGAGACTTTAGGGATCATCGGCGCCACCGGCTCAGGGAAGAGCACGGTGGTGAGCCTTCTCATGCGGCTTTATGAAGCCGACAGCGGCAGCATCCGTGTAAGCGGCGTGAACGTCAACGCCATCCCGCCGGAGATCCTTCACTCCCTCTTCGGTGTCACCTTCCAGCACGACGTGCTGTTTGCCGACACCGTCCGGGAGAACATCGCCTTCGGCCGGGAGCTTTCCGAAGAAACCTTACGGCAGGCGGCAGAGGACGCACAGGCGGCGGAATTTTTGGACTCCCTCCCGGAGGGGATGGATCATCTGCTGACCATCAAAGGCTCCAACTTAAGCGGAGGCCAGAAGCAGCGGCTGCTGATCGCAAGGGCTTTGGCCGGGAACCCGGAGATCCTTATTCTGGACGACTCCTCCAGTGCGCTGGACTATAAAACCGACGCAAAGCTTCGGAAAGCCATTGCCGAGCGGTTTCAGAACACCACCTCTATCATCATCGCCCAGCGGGTCAGCTCCATCCTTCACGCCGACCACATCCTGGTGTTGGAGGACGGCCGCTCCATCGGTTACGGCACCCATGAGGAGCTTTTAAAGACCTGTCCCACTTACCGGGAGATCAGCGAATCGCAGATGGGAGGCGACACCGTTGCCTGAAAAGAAAAAAATGCCCCGTCCCCAGAAGCGGGCGCTGATGCTGCGGCTCTGCGGCTATTTCGGTCAGCATAAGCTCCTTGTCTTCTCCGCCATCGTCCTGACGTTGGGAAGCAACCTGTTGGCTCTGGTGGGTCCCACCCTTTCCGGAAAGGCCATCGATGCAATCCAGCCGGGGAAGGGGGCGGTGATCTTTTCGGAGGTTTTCCGCTACTGCGGGCTGATGGTGCTTTTCTATGCCGGATCCTCCATCCTTTCGTACATTCTTTCCTCCCTCATGATCTTTTTGAGCCAGAAGATCGTTTATCAGATGCGCCGGGAGATCTTCAATAAGCTCTTGGACCTGCCGGTCAACTACTTTGACCGACACCAGACCGGCGACATCTTGAGCCGCATTTCCTACGACATCGACACAGTGAACGCTTCCCTTTCCAACGACCTTCTGCAGATCTGCACCAGTGTCATTACGGTGGTCGGCTCCTTTATCATGATGCTGCGGATCTCCCCGAGGCTTGTCACGGTATTCCTGTTCACCATCCCGGCTTCGATTCTGTTCACCCGCTACCGCTCCAAAAAGGTGCGCCCCCTCTTCCGGAAGCGTTCGGAGAAGCTGGGGGAATTAAACGGCTATGCGGAAGAGATCATCTCCGGCCACCGGACAATCAAGTCCTACCACCGGGAAGCCGTCATGGAAGAACGGTTCAACCGCCGGAACACCAACGCCGTGGATGCCTACTATCGGGCGGACTACTACGGCAGCGTCACCGGCCCTTGCATCAACTTCATCAATAACCTTTCCTTCACCCTTATCAGCATTTTCGGAGCGGTGCTTTTCTTAAACGGGATGCTGACCCTGGGCACCATTTCCACCTTCATCCTCTATTCCCGGAAATTTTCCGGCCCTATCAACGAGGCCGCCAACATCATCAGCGAGCTGCAGTCGGCCCTGGCGGCAGCCGAACGGGTCTTCCGGCTGATGGACGAGGAGCCGGAAGCCGCCGACGCTCCCGATGCGATCGTGCTGGAGGACACAAAAGGGAACGTTTCCATGGAGCACATCCGTTTCGGCTATCTTCCGGGGCAGACGATCATCCACGACCTGAGCCTGACTGCTCCTGGCGGCTCCACCGTTGCCATCGTCGGCCATACGGGTGCGGGGAAGACCACCCTGATCAATCTCCTCATGCGCTTTTACAACCCTCAGAGTGGCGTGATCGCCGTGGACGGAAAGGATATCCAGTCCCTTACCCGGAAGAGCCTGCGGCTTTCCTACGCCATGGTGCTTCAGGATGCGTGGCTCTTTTCCGGCACGATTTTTGAGAACATCGCCTACGGCAAGCCCGACGCCACCATGGAAGAGGTGGTCGCCGCCGCCAAGGCCGCTCACATCCACAGCTACATCAGCCGCCTCCCCGACGGGTATCAGACGGTTATCAACGAGGACGGTCTGAACATCTCCCAGGGGCAGAAGCAGCTTTTGACCATCGCCCGCGCCATGCTTTTAGACGCAAAAATGCTGATCCTGGACGAGGCCACCTCCAACGTGGACACCCAGACGGAGAAAAAGATCCAGACCGCCATGCAGGAACTGATGAAGGGGAAGACCTGCTTCATCATCGCCCACCGCCTTTCCACCATCCAGCACGCCGATACCATTCTGGTCGTCGACGGCGGCGACATCGTGGAGCAGGGCACCCATTCGGAGCTGATGCAGAAAAACGGCCGGTACGCCGCCCTTTATAACGCACAATTTCAATGATCGGATCCGATCCTTCCGAAAAAGGGATGCGGAGCAGAAAATAAAGACTCGTTGACATCTTTTAGAGGGATCCAACCTTTCTCCATAAAAAAGCGAACGAAAGCCGTTTTCCGCTTCCGTCCGCTTTTTCTTTGTCAGATGGTGGCGATGTCCACCAACTCCACGTCGTCGATGGTCTTGTCCATGGCAAGGCAGTCCGCCACGGCGTTTGCCGTATCCAGAGAGGTCAGGCAGACGATGGAGCGTTCCACCGCCTTCCGCCGGATCCTTACACTGTCCCGGGCTGGGAGCCGCCCCTTCTCCGAAGTGGAGATCACATAATCAATCTTCCCGGAATCCAGAAGGGTCAGGACGTTGTTTTCCTCGTCCTCGTGGATCTTTTTCACCGTGTTGGCGGCGATCATGTTCCGGTTGAGGTTCAAAGCCGTTCCGCTGGTGGCATAAAGCTCGAAGCCCATGGTTGCAAATTTGTCTGCAACCTCTAAAACCTCCTGCTTGTCCGCATCCCGGACGCTGATCAGGACGCCGCCGCTTTTTTTCATCTTGTTCCCGGAAGCCACAAGCCCCTTCAGAAGCGCCTCGTCAAACCGCTTGGCGATGCCCAAAACTTCGCCGGTAGACTTCATTTCCGGACCCAGATGGGTGTCCACGTCGCTTAACTTCGCAAAGCTGAACACCGGCACCTTCACCGCCACATAATCCCGTGCGGGATAAAGCCCGGTGCCGTAGCCCAAGTCCTTGAGCTTCTTCCCTAAGATGATCTCTGTCGCCAGCGCCACCATGGGGACGCCGGTGACTTTGCTGATATAAGGCACCGTCCGGGAAGAACGGGGGTTCACCTCAATGACATAGACCGAGTGGTTGTAGACCACATACTGGATGTTAATAAGCCCCTTCACCTTCAGCGCCAGCGCCAGCCGTGCGGTATAGGCGATCAAGGTCTGCCGGATGTGGTGGGTCAGGGTCTGGCAGGGATAAACGGAGATGGAGTCGCCGGAGTGGACGCCGGCCCGCTCAACGTGCTGCATGATGCCGGGGATCAGATAATCCTCGCCGTCGCAGATGGCGTCTACCTCCACCTCGGTGCCCATCATGTACTTGTCGATGAGGACGGGGTTCTCGATGTGGTGGGAGGTGATAATGGCCATGTACTCCTCCACGTCCTTATCGGAGTGGGCGATGATCATGTTCTGCCCGCCCAGCACATAGGAGGGCCTTAGCAGCACGGGATAGGTCAGCTCGTTTGCCGCCTTGATGGCCTGCTCGGTGGTGAAGACCGTGTGCCCCTGAGGACGGGGGATCTCGCACCGTTCAAGCAAAGCGTCGAACCGCTCCCGGTCCTCCGCCTCATCGATGGCGTCGGCGGAGGTGCCTAAGATCCGCACCCCCAGCTCGTCCAAGTATTTGGTCAGCTTGATGGCCGTCTGCCCGCCGAACTGCACCACAACGCCGTAGGGCTTTTCCGTCTCGATCAGGCTCCGGACGTCCTCCTTGGTCAGAGGATCAAAATAGAGCCGGTCGCCGGTGTCGAAGTCGGTGGAAACGGTCTCCGGGTTATTGTTGGCGATGACCGCCTCATACCCCGCTTCCTTCAGGGCCCACACGCAGTGGACACAGCAGTAGTCGAACTCGATGCCCTGCCCGATGCGGATGGGCCCGGAGCCGAAGACGATGACCTTTTTCTTGCCGGTATTCTGCTCTTCGATAAACTCGGCGGCCTCGTTCTCGTCGTCAAAGGTGGAGTAGAAGTAAGGCGTCTGCGCCTTGAATTCCGCCGCACAGGTATCGACCATTTTATAGGAGGCGTACCGGGGATGCTCCACTTTTTGTCCGGAGATCCGCTCAATGGTGGAGTCCAAGTACCCCCACTTTTTCGCTTTCAGATACAGCTCGTCGGTCAGCGGCTTTTCCGCCAGCTCTTTTTCCAGATCGGTGAGGTTTTTGAGCTTTCCTAAGAACCACTCATCGATCATGGTGATCCCATGGATCGTCTCAAAGGAAACGCCCCGCTTCAACGCCTCGAAGACCACGAACAGCCGCTGGTCATCGATGATATGGAGCATTTCGAGAATCTCCTCATCGCTCTTTTTCGCAAGGGTGGGCATGGTCAGGGAGTCAAGCCCCAGCTCGATGGAGCGGACGGCCTTCATGATGCCCTGTTCGAAAGAGGTGCCGATGGCCATGACCTCGCCGGTGGCCTTCATCTGAGTGCCCAGCGTCCGCTTGGCGTACACGAATTTGTCGAAGGGCCATTTCGGGAACTTGACCACCAGATAGTCCAGCGCCGGCTCAAAGCAGGCGTAGGTGGTGCCGGTCACGGCGTTGACGATCTCGTCCATGGAATAGCCGATGGCGATCTTCGCCGCCACCTTTGCGATGGGGTAGCCCGTGGCCTTGGAGGCCAGCGCCGAAGACCGGGACACCCGGGGGTTCACCTCGATGACGGCATACTCCATGCTCTCCGGATGCAAGGCGAACTGGCAGTTGCAGCCGCCCTCCACCTTCAGCTCGGAAATGATGTTCAGCGCCGCCGTCCGGAGCATCTGGTACTCCTTATCGGACAAGGTCACCGCCGGAGCCACTACGATGGAGTCGCCGGTGTGGACGCCGACGGGGTCCAAGTTCTCCATGGAGCAGACGGTGATCACATTGTCCTTTGCATCCCGGATCACCTCGAACTCGATCTCCTTCCAGCCGGAGATGCACTTTTCTACTAAGATCTGGGTGATGGGGGAAAGCCGCAGGCCGTTCCGGGCGATGTCCCGAAGCTCTTCCTCATCCGCCGCAATGCCGCCGCCGGTGCCTCCTAAGGTAAACGCCGGCCGGACGATGACGGGGTAATCAATGGTCTTGGCAAACTCCACGGCAGCCTCCACATCGGTGACCACCTTGGAGGGGATGCAGGGCTGGCCGATCTTCTCCATGGTATCCTTGAATTCCTGCCGATCCTCCGCCTTGTCAATCGTCTCCGGGTTTGCGCCTAAGAGCTTCACGCCGTGCTCTTCCAAAAACCCTTCCTTCGCAAGCTGCATGGAAAGGGTCAGGCCCGTCTGACCGCCTAAGGTGGAAAGCACGCTGTCCGGCTTCTCCAAAAGGATGAGCCGCTTGATCACGTCCAACGTCAGGGGTTCGATGTAGACCTTGTCCGCCATGGCCTTATCGGTCATGATGGTAGCAGGGTTGGAGTTGATAAGAACGACCTCCAGCCCCTCTTCCTTCAGTGCCCGGCAGGCCTGGGTGCCTGCATAGTCGAACTCCGCAGCCTGCCCGATGACAATGGGTCCGGAGCCGATGACCAGAACTTTCTTGATATCGCTTCTCAGCGGCATATTTCTCATCCTTTCTTATGGTTCTCAAAACACGATTAAAAGAGATATAATCCCCATTGACCTTCCGATTTCAGCCAGGCGCCTCCGGGATAGGGCGCTGCGCCGTCATACTGACAGGGGACGATCTCCACGCCCTCGCCGTTTAAAACGCCCCATTTCCCATCCCGGAAAACCGGAGCCGTCCCCTGCCAGAGATCGTAGGCAAGGCAGGGAGCAATCTCCCGGTATTCGCCGGCTTCCCGGTCATAGGTCCCGCTGCTTCCAAAGCAGCTGTCATACAGAAAGTCGGTAGCGAAGGTCCCGTTCGTTCGGACATACGCCCATTTCCCGTCTTTCTGTACCGGAGCCAGCTGTTCGCCCCGGAACCAGCCCACCTGCTGGAACTTTTCTTCCGGAAAAAGCATCGTCCCGTCGGTTCTGGCGTAATTCCAGAAAGCGTCGTCCGGCGGGCGCAGGGGTTTTGTCTCCCCGCCGACCAAAGTACCGTACTGAACGGGAACGGATTCGTCCCCCAGCAAATCTTCTTCCTCCGCCGGGTAAACCGCCGTAACGCCCTCCAGTTCCCAAAGGATACCCGGAACATCCCCCGGCTCCTCCGCAATGAACCAGCGGGCATACCCGCCATGGGCGACGCAGAACGGCCTTCCTGTTTTCTCCTCGACAGATCCGGAAAGCTTTTTCAGCGAGTCTTCCGAACCCCACCAGAGCCATTCACCGAATTCACATAGGCTCGGTGCCCTTTTGCTCTCGCAGGGAAGCACTTCCGTGCCGTTTTCGTCGATCAGGCCCCAAAGCCCGTCCTTTTCCGCCCCGTAGAAAAGCCCGTTTTCATCCGCCGGCGGTGCGCTTGGGTGCCGGAACACGTCATAGGTCGCCAGCTCTATGGCATCATAATCCGCTTTGACGATCCGAACCGCCTCCGGCAGCAAAAAGCCGGAAGGCTCCGGCTCCTCTTCGCTGGATTCCGGCTGCAGCTCCGAGAAAACGCTTCCGACGCTCTCGTCCATCCGGCTGCTTTCTGACTGGGAAGGAACCGGACTTGCCGCCCCGTTCCCGCAGGAAGAGAGCAGCAAAATGAACGCTATCAGAGAGAGCCGGAAACTTACCCGTTTCATTGCGTCCTCCTTTTTACCGCACCGTCACAACGCTCCCAATGTCGTCCCGCATCTGAATGGCGGCCGCCCGGGCGGCTTCAGCGAACTGATCTTCCTTCCAATCGCCCTTCTTATAAGCACAGATGATCCCCCGGGAGGAGTTGACGATGGCTCCCAAGCCGTTTTCATCGAAGGCGCCGGCCACATCCTTGGCTCCGCCGCCCTGTGCACCGTAGCCGGGGACTAAAAAGAAGGTATGGGGCAGCTTCTCCCGCAGTTCGGAAAGCTGCTCCGGATAGGTGGCGCCTACCACGGCTCCAACGGCGGAATAGCCGCTGTCGCCGGGGACTTCCTTCCCCCACTTCTCGCACATGGAGCCCATCACCTCATACACGGTGCGGCGGCCGATCTTCTTGTCCTGCAGCTCTCCGGAAGAGGGGTTGGAGGTCTTGACCAGCACGAAAATGCCCTTGTCCTCCTCCTTGCAAATCTTCAGAAGGGGCTTGATCCCGTCCGTTCCCAGATAGCCGTTGACGGTCAGTGCGTCCCCGCCGAAGGGGGTAGCCTTCACCCCGTCGATGTCCACCGTCCCCAGATGGGCGGCGGCGTAGGCTTCCATGGTGGAACCGATGTCGTTGCGCTTGCCGTCGGTGATGACGTACATCCCCTTTTTCTGCGCATAGGTGATGGTCTCCGCCAGGGTCTTTACCCCGTACCAGCCGTACAGCTCATAATAAGCCGCCTGGGGCTTCACCGCCGGGACAACGTCGCAGATGGCGTCGATCAGCGCAGTGTTATACTCCAGCACTGCCTTCGCCGCCCCCTCCAGAGGATCGGAAAACTGCCCGGCATACTTCTTCCGGATAAACTCCGGCACATAGGAATAGGCGGGATCCAGCCCCACCACGGTGGGGTTTTTGGTTCTCCGGATCCCTGCGATCAGCGATTCAAACGACATGAAAACTCCTCCTTAAAAACAACGGTAAACAATTCTTCCGCCGCAGAGGGTGCAGACGACCTTCCCGGTCAGCTCCATCCCCTTGAAGACGGTATTTTTCGATTTGGAGTGGAGCTTTTCCGGCTCCACCACCCAGGATTTCTCCAGATCCGCCAGCGTCAGATCCGCCGGATCCCCCACCCGGATGTGCCCGCCGGGGATCCCTAAGATCCGTGCGGGATTGATGCTCATCAACTCCACCAGCCGGGAAAAGGACAAAAGTCCTGTTTTCACCAGCCCCGTATAACTGGCAGCGAAACTGGTCTCCAGCCCCACCACGCCGTTGGGCGCTTTATGGAAATCCGCCTTTTCCTCCGCCGCATGGGGCGCATGGTCGGTAACGATGCAGTCGATGGTGCCGTCTAGAACTGCCTCCCGGATGGCATCCACGTCCGCTTCTTCCCGAAGAGGCGGGTTCATCCGATAGTCGGCGTCCAGCTTCCGGATCAGCTCGTGGGTCAGTAAAAAGTAGTGGGGCGCCGTCTCACAGGTGACCTTCACCCCTCTTGCCTTGGCAGTACGGATCTGCGCCGCCGCCCCGGCGGTGCTCACATGGGCGATGTGGATCCGGGTCCCGGCGGATTCCGCTAAAGAGATCTCCCGGGCGGTGATGGAGTCTTCGCTGGCACGGTCCATGCCGGGCAGCCCCAGCTCTTTCGATACGCTTCCCAGATGAACGATCCCTCCGTGGATCAGATCCAGATCCTCGCAGTGGGAGATGGTGAGGAGCCCTGCCTCTTCCGCCTGCTCCATGGCTTCCTTCATCATCCGGGCGGTGGGCACCGGCTTCCCATCGTCGGAAACCGCCACGGCTCCCGCCGCCTTTAAGGCCGCCATATCCGTCAGCTCTTTTCCCCCAAGGCCATAGGTGATGGCTCCTACCGGATAGACGTGGGCTTTCGCTTTCTCCGCCTTTTCGAGGATGTACCGGATTACCTCCGGCGAATCGATGGCAGGCTTCGTGTTGGGCATACAGGCCACCGACGTGACCCCCCCCGCCGCCGCCGCTTCGCAGCCGGTCAGAATGTCTTCCTTATAAGTGAACCCCGGATCCCGCAGATGGACATGCATATCCACGAACCCCGGCATCAGCACTTTCCCCTTGGCGTCGATCACCGTATCCTCCGGCTGGATCTCCGGCAGCAGCCCGATGGATGCGATCTTCCCGTCCGCCACCCGGACGCTGCCTTCCATGTCGAGCCCGTCTGCCGGGCTGACGATCCGGGCGTTTGCAAGTACATAGGATTCCATTTCTTTCCCCTTTCCGGTCACTCTAAGATCACGACCCTGTCCTCCCCGTCGGTCTCCTTCATCAGCACCCGCACCTTCTCCTCCCGGGAGGTAGGGAGGTTTTTCCCCACATAATCCGCCCGGATGGGAAGCTCCCGGTGCCCCCGATCCACCAGCGCCGCCAGCTGGATGCTCTGGGGCCGCCCGATGGCGAATAAGGCGTCGATGGCCGCCCGGACCGTCCGCCCGGTGTAGATCACGTCGTCCACCAGCACGATCCGCTTATCGGTGATGTCAAAGGGGATGTCCGTCCGGTCTTCCGCCGGCGTTTCCCGGCTCCGGTCATCCCGGAACCGGGTGATGTCCAGAGCCCCGCAGGGCACCGGTTCCCCTTCTACGGCTCCGATCCGCCCGGCGATCCGCTGCGCCAGATCCTTTCCCCGGCTCAGGATCCCCACCAGGCAGATTCCTTCCGCCCCCTTGTTCCGCTCCAAGATCTCGTAAGAGATCCTCGTCACGGCACGAGCCATGGATTTTTCATCCAGAATCAGGGCTTTTTCCTGCATACCTTCTCCTTCTCTGAAAACAAACAAAAAAGACCAAACCGCCGGATCGCCGGGCAGTTTGGCCGCTCATTCGCTTTCAGCCGCACCCGGACAGATACGCTCCGGCTGCAGCTTCCGATATTCAGCAGACCACCTTGCCAGCCTCACGGGACCAACTTAAAGGTTGTCGATTTTCACTGTCCTTATTTTACACGGTTTTTCCACGTTTGTAAAGGGGCTGCCGCCGATTTCGCAATCTGCCCGGAAAATTTGACAGATCCTTTGGATTTTTTTGCAGATTGTTCCGCTGCCCCTTGCTTCCTGCCTTCCTTCTTTGCTATACTCAAAGAAAGAAACCGTCTCCGGAAAGGATCGGATGCTTATGAAAGAAAAAAGCCGCCTTCGTGTCTGGTTCAACTCCCTCTCCCTTCGGGTGATGGCCGGGACCATTTTTCTGACCCTCACCGCCGCCCTTTTTATCGGAGCGCTGGCGGGTATGTTCATCCGCCGGCAGCTGAAGGATCAGCTGGCCGCCCAGAGCCGCCAGCAGGCGGAATACCTGATGCGCACCGTGGACATCGGCGTCATCGCCCCCTGCTACTCGGAAATTTCCCACCTGCGGGTCAATGCCCGCTCCGCCATCAGCCGCCCGGATCAGCGTGCAGCTGACGGTACGGCGAATTTCGACTACTCCGCCGTGGGGGAGCTTCTGACCCTCCTGCGGGATCGGGTCACCGGCTCCGACTCCCTTTTTCACTCCATCTCTGTCTGTTACCGCACCCCCGGCGTCCTTCTTTCCACCCGGGAGGGCATCACCTTTCTGGAGCAGCCCGGAAACAGCCAAATGGACGCCGACTGGATCCGCCTTTATGAGGAAGAAGCCGCCGGGACCTTCCGGGTCTGCTTTCTTCCGGTCCGGGACTATCCGGGAAGCGTCGGCTCGGTGCTTTCCGTGGTCGTCCCCCTTTCGGCGGCGGATTCGGATGTGCTCCTCTGCTTGAATGTGGACGCCAAAGTCCTCCAACGCTTCCTCTCCCAGACCGCCGGCTCGGAAAGCTGCCGGATCACTCTCCGGGACGCCGCAAGGGATCGCCTGATCTATGAAACCGGCAGTCTTCCGGAGCCCTCAGACGGCTCCTCCGATCTTTTAAAAGCCCAGGCGGATTCCCAGTACCTTTCCTGGCAGTGCATCCTTCTCTCCGAACCGCCCGTCCTTTTTCAGGATGTCTCCCTGACCAGCCTCATCTACGCCGGAGGCAGGATCTTAGTGCTCCTTTTGAGTCTCGGCGTCTTCCTTTCGGTGAAAAGCACCTATAAAACCAGCCGCTCCATCACCGAAGCCGCCCGGCTTTTAAACCCCGATCCGGATGCCCTCCGCTCTCTGGACAAAGCCGTACTCCAGCTGGAAGAAGGCGTCTCCCGACAGAAAAGCTACATCCTCCAGAGCCAGACCCTGGTCCGGAACAGCTTCCTCCTCTCCCTTCTGGAAGGCCGTCCCCTCCCGCCTGAGGAGCAGCAGCAGATCTCCGGCTTTTTAAAACTCTCTTTTCCCTATCGGTTCTTCAACTGCTGCGTCTTACAGTACCGCACCTTCTCCGGCGAGGTCACCGAAGAAGCCTTCCATCTGGTCTGGGAGCAGTTCCGCTCCTGTTATGAGCAGGAGCCCCTCTCCCTGGAATACTGCCGCATCTCCGGGGAGCAGCTGGCGCTGATCCTCAATTACGAGGATGAGGACTTCTCTCCCGCTTCCTTAGCGGAACAGCTTTCCGATGCCATGGAAAGCCGCTTCGATGTGCTGATTCACTGCGGGGCCGGTGCCGGAGGGAACAGCCGGGACGCCCTCCCCATCCTTTACGAACAGGCCCGCTCCGCCCTCCGCTACCGGGATCTTTACCCCCACCGGTTCTTTTTCCCCTACGAGGAGACCTCCCTCTGGGATCAGAACCTCTGGAATCGGGAGGGCTTTCCCGAATTTGCCGCCGCCTTAAGCCGTGGCGAAGAGGGACCCTGTCTGGAAGCATTGGAGTGCTTCTTCCACCGCCTGATCAAAGACCGCCTCTCCTACGCCTCCTACCGGGAAATGGTGGACGCCGTCCTCCGGGAGGTGGAGAGCTTTGCCCAGCAAAACCTCATGGATCTGCGGGATCTCTTTCCCGCCCCCCTTTCCGAGCTTTTCCGCTCCCTCTCCGATTCAGAGCAGGTCCTTGCCCGCCTTTCCGCCATAATCCGCCAGATCCTTGCCGCCTCCCGCTCCGGCGACACTGCCCGCAACACCGTAGTCATCCGCAAGGCCCTCCGTTTTATTCAGGAGCACTACGCCGAAGACCTCTCCGTCCAGGACATCGCCGACGCCGTTTCCTTAAGCCGCTACCACCTGAGCCGCCTTTTTAAGGAAGCCACCGGCGTCACCCTCCTCGCCTGCCTGAACGACGTCCGGATGAAGAAAGCAAGAGAACTTCTGGAACAGGGCGACCTCACCGTATCGGAGGTCTCCCTCCGGGTAGGATTCCGCTCCGCCTCCTATTTTGACAAAAAATTCAAGCAGTTTTACGGCTGCTCCCCCGCCGGAGTCCAGCCCCCTCCCACCGACGAAGCCTGAGAAAAACGGCGCAGGAAGCCCCCTTCCTGCGCCGTTTTTGCGCACTCCGCACGATTTTACAACCGGTCGCACAATTTTTCTATGCAAAACCGCACGATTTTCTTCCGTTCCCACATAGTTTTTATAGACATTTTTCCTTCCGTCCCCTATAATAAGCTCATCGGGCCGGACGGCTCAAAAAGAAAGGTGGAAATCCTATGGCGAAGCTCCCTTGGTACAAACGGTTCCTTCACAGCTTTTCCGGTTATCGGGAGCATTACCAACTGGTTCTCATGTTCCTGCCTGTGGTGGTGCTTTTCGTGATCTTCCAGTACATCCCCATGGGCGGCATCGTCATCGCCTTTAAGGATTTCAAGATCTCCAAAGGCATCTGGGACAGCGAATGGGTGGGCTTCAAAAACTTCCAGACTCTCTTCGCTATGCCCAGTTTCCTGGAAGTTCTCCGGAACACCATTTACATCAGCGCCTTGAAGATCCTCTTCGGCTTCCCCGCCCCTATCCTTCTGGCGATCCTCTTGAATGAGCTGATGAGCCCCCGCTTCAAAAAGACGGTGCAGACCATCAGCTATCTCCCCCACTTCTTATCCTGGGTCATTTTAAGCGGCTTATTCCTGCAGGTCCTTTCCCCCTCCGGCGGCCTTGTGAACAACCTGATCGTGGCGCTGGGCGGAAAGCCCGTCTACTTCTTAGGCGACACCAAATATTTCGTGGGCACGCTGGTGGTCACCTACATCTGGAAGGAAGTCGGCTGGGGCTCCATCATCTATCTGGCATCGGTGTCCTCCATCTCCCCGGAGCTTTACGAAGCCGCACGGGTGGACGGCGCCACCCGGATCCAGCGGATCTTCGCCATCACCCTCCCAAGCCTCTTCTCCGTCATCACCATCATGTTCGTCATGAACATCGGAAACCTCATCAACGCCGGCTTCGACCAGATCTACAACCTCTACAATCCCGGCGTTTATAAAGTGGCGGACGTGCTTGACACCTACGTCTACCGCCGGGGCCTCATCGATATGCGCTACAGCTTCTCCGTTGCAGCCGGGCTTTTCAAGAATCTGGTTGCCTTCGCCCTTGTGGTGCTGGCCAATCAGGTGACCCGCTGGCTGGGCGGAAGCGCCATCTGGTAAGGAGGGATCGTCATGGCTAAACTTTTCCGGCGCTGCACCAAAGGCGACATCGTCTTCGAGATCGTAAACGTCGTCGTCCTGCTCTTCCTCTGCATGACCATTCTCCTGCCCTTTCTCTACCTGCTGGCGCTCTCCTTCGATAAGCTCCCCAGCAGCTTCGACAACAATCTCCTCTTCTGGCCCAAGCAGTTTACCTTTGAAAATTATAAGACCGTTTTCCGGAACAAGGACATCTGGACCGGCTACGCCAACACCCTCTTTGTCACCGTCGTCGGCACAGCCGGAGCCGTGATCCTCACCTCTCTGGGGGCTTACGCCCTCTCCAAGCCCTGCTTCCCTCACCGGATCTTCTGGACGTTTTTCGTGATCTTTACCATGTACTTCAATGCCGGCCTGATCCCTCATTACCTCTGGCGGAACCAGATCCACCTGATGAACAACCGGCTGGTGCTGATCCTCCCCGTTTTGGTCAGCGCCTACAACCTCATCATCATGCGCAACTTCTTCCAGCAGGTGCCCAAAGAAATGGAGGAGGCCGCCTTCATCGACGGCGCATCCGACTTTCAGACCTTCCGGCTGGTGGTGCTTCCTACCTCCCTCCCCATTATCGCCACCATTGCCCTCTGGGTCGCCGTTTATCACTGGAACGCCTGGTTCGACTGCATGGTCTACATGAAGGACACCAGTAAAATGGTGGTTCAAGTGGTGCTCCAGCGGATCATCTCCGACGGAACTGCCAGCATGACCCGGGATCAGCAGCAGTACAGCGACTTTGTCCCCAAGCCCGAAACGTTAAAAGCGGCGTGCGTTTACGTCACCACCCTGCCCATCCTCTGCATTTATCCCTTCGTTCAGAAATACTTTGTAAAGGGCATCTACATCGGATCCCTGAAAGGCTGAGAACCAAAGCCCGGGTAGCCCCGGCTAAAAATATGAAAAGGAGTGTTCCCATGAAAAAGCTGACCGTTTTCCTGCTCTGCACTGCCATGCTCGCCACAGCCCTGACCGGCTGCGGAGGCAGCGGCTCCTCCTCTTCGGAGCCATCCAGCAGCACCCCCTCGTCTTCCACCCCCGCCAGCTCTTCCGATTCCTCCGGTGAATCCAGCACCGAACCCGAACACTACACCTATCGCTTCTTCCAGGAGCTGACCGCTGAGGTCGACCCCAACGGCGAAATGATCAAGTATTGGGAGGACTATTTTAACTGCACCTTCCAGTTCGACTACATCGAAAAAGACAAACGCTCCGAGATTGTTCCCCTCCGCCTCGCTACCGGTGACATTCCGGACGTGATCTGCACCATGGGCTACAACAACTTCCGCTCCTGGGTGCAGGAAGGCATCTGCGGCAGCTGGGATCCCGAACTCTTCCGGGAGCACGCCCCCGCCGTTGCGGCAGCCATGGACGACTTGGGCGAGACTGCATGGAAGATGGCTACCATCGATGGCAAACAGTTCACTATCCCCGGCGTCAACGGCAACTACGCCTACGGCTGTGCCATCATCTACCGGGATTCGTGGCTTGAAAAAGCCGGTCTCTCCATTCCCCGCACCTTCGACGAATTTGAGAAGGTCATGTACAGCTTTGCAAACGATGATCCCGACGGAAACGGCGTGAAAGATACCTACGGCCTTTCCAATACCGGCATCTCCTTCCTTTACGGCAACTTCGGCGTCCCGGAAAAAACCTGGATCGACGACGGAAAGGGCGGCGTCATCTACTCCGCTCTCCATCCCCAGACCAAGGCCGCTCTGGAAGTCTTAGCCAAATGGTACGCCGACGGCGTCATCGACCCGGAATTCATCACCGGCGAGAACAAGGGCGGCTACTGGGCATTGAGCCACGCCTTTGACAACGGGCGCATCGGCTTCACCGCCATGGGCATCATGAACCACTGGCGCAGCAAGGAGACCTACGAAAACGGCGTCGCACTGGCCGCAAACCAGGAGCTCTTCTATCAGAACTTCCCCGACGAGACCTACTCCTTCGGCTATCCCATTGAGGTCGAGGGCGGACGGAAATACACCGGTCTGACCGACTACGCCTACTGGAGCAGCTTCTCCGCAGACTTCTGCGCCGATACCCCACGGCTGGCACGGTTCTTTGAGATCATCGAAAAGACCAACGGCTTTGCCGACCCCCAGGACGCCCTCATCGCCCAGTACGGCATTGAAGGCGAACAGTGGGAGTACGATGAAAGCAAGACCCCCGTCCTCATCGGCGAATACGCCGAAGACCGGAACAACCTGACCCGCATCGGCGCCAACGGCTGCTTCATCTTCGCCAACAACTATAAGACCGACCACGTCTTGAACCCCATCTACGCCACCTGGCGGGATGACACCCTCTACGGCGACAAGGACCGCTGCGCCATGTGGGACAAAGCCGTCCCCGTCCAGCCCGCCTCTGCCGCCGACTACATCACCGAGATCGAAAAGATCTTCGATGAAGCTTCCATCCAGATCATCACCGGCGCCCAGCCAATTAGCTACTACGACACCATGGTGGAAAACATCAAGGCCGTCGGCTACGACACCCTCCTGCAGGAAGCCACCGACATCCATAACGAATTCTACAAATAACCTCCTGATCTCTCCTTTAAGGGGCGGCTTAAAAAGCCGCCCCTCTCTCTTTCTCCCGAAAATTCTCCCCACCCACTTTTCATCCTTCGTCCTTTGTGGTAAAATAAAAGATAGATTCAGCGGAAGGAGCGATTGGATGGCTGAAACGATCATTGCGGGGATCTCCCCCGGCGGCTTAAAGGAAACCTATGAGGTAAAGATCCTCGTCTGCTACCTTTTAAGCACCTTAAACGCCCCCCTTACCCCGGAAAACATCGTGGAGGTCTGCACCGAAGGCGGCCTCACCGACTACTTCACCCTGACCACCGCTTTAAGCGAGCTGAAAGCAAGCGGCCAGCTTTCCGAAGAAAACGGCTCCCTCTCCCTGACTCCCTTGGGGAAAGAGACCGCCGAGAACCTCAGGCAGGCACTTCCCTCCTCCCTCCGGGACAACGTGGTGCAGCAAGGCATAGAGCTTCTTTCCCGCCTCCGCCGGAAAAACGAAGTCGCCGCCAAGATTCTCCCCGACGGAAAGGGCTTCCGGGTGGTCTGCTCCGTCCACGAAGGGGACTTGGACTTCTTCACCCTGACCTTCTACGCCCCCGACCGGGAGCAGGCTCAGATCATCTCCAAAAACTTCACCGCCCGCTCCACGGAGATCTACCGGGATCTGGTCCGCACCCTCACCGCTTCCGATTGAATTTTAAAAAGCGTCTGCCTCATAGACGGGTGTCCGTAAAACAGTTAATCCTCCGTATGGCTTAGACCATGCGGAG
>ERZ827363.18-NODE-18-length-168889-cov-9.845416_pt1 | contig 168889 bp, 147 predicted proteins | sample MGYA00519776_ERZ827363 | MGnify/ENA primary metagenome ERZ827363 (study PRJEB31778, sample SAMEA3449288) | human gut metagenome | biome: human gut; feature: human-associated habitat; material: faeces | place: United Kingdom | collected 2010/2012 ... | reverse complement strand
CAAAGGGGACCGCTCAGTACGAGGTGGATGCTCCGTAAGGAGCAGACGGAGGGATGAATCCCCCTGTCAGCTTACGCTGACATCCCAGCACAAGGCACACCCTACGGGCGCCTTTTCAAGAGGGACAATGAATCACCTCATAAAAGGAACTGACGCACCCTCAAAACTTCTCATACTCATGCTTTTTCGGGCGGCTCATCAGGTTGTCCAGCGCCTGTTTCGGGTCTGCGCCGTCAAACAGGATGTGATACAGCTGCTCCGTAATGGGCATGGAAACGCCGTGTTTCTGCGCCAGCGCCCAGGCTGCGTGACAGCAGTAATAGCCCTCGACTGTTCCCACCTGCTTGACCGCATCTTCGGGAGAAGTTCCCTCGCCGATGAGGATACCTGCCCGGCGGTTGCGGCTGTGTATACTACAACAGGTCACGATCAGATCGCCGATGCCGGACAGACCGCCGAATGTCTCCGGCTTTCCGCCCATTTTTACGCCCAGGTTGGTGATCTCATGGATGCCACGGGTCATCAGCGCCGCCTTGGTGTTGTCGCCGCAGTGCAGCCCGTCGCAGATGCCTGCTGCAAGAGCGATGATATTTTTCAGTGCGCCGCCAATCTCACATCCCACCGGGTCGGCGTTGATGTAGATGCGCAGGGTGTGGCTGGAGAAAACCTCCTGGATCTGCACCGCCGCCGCCTCGTTTTTGGACGCAGCCACTACTGTGGTCGGCACGCCACGTCCCACCTCTTCCGCATGGGACGGTCCGGTGATAACACCCACGGCATTTTCCGGGTATTCCGACTGGATGATCTGGCTCATGGTGAGGAATGTCTCCTCTTCCAACCCCTTGCTGGCGTTCACCAGGATGGTGTCCTTGGTGAGAAACGGCTTTACACGCTGCGCCACAGAGCGGATAAACAGAGACGGCACGACAAATACCACCATGTCGCTGTTTTCCATGCAGTGCGGATCGGTGGTGAACCCGATACCCTTCGGGATCTTCACGCCCGGAAGCTTGGTCTTGTGTTCGCCGTCCCGGAGAATCGCCTGGACGATCTCTTCCGAAATGTCCCAGACGGTGACCTGGTGCTGATTCTGATATGCTGCGATGGCGAGACTGACTCCAAAGCCGCCTGCGCCGAGAATGGTGATTTTTGCCATATGAACCTCCTTGTTTTCTGATTTTTGATGTTGGGTTGTCATTGGTGGAAACGGATATTTTCCACGATTTCGTGTGTTTCCCCTTTTGCAGCGCCTTTGTAGGGGCGAACCGTATTCGCCCGTTGGTGTGTTACTCCTCAGTCAAGCCTACGGCTTGCCAGCTCCTCTGGAAGAGGAGCCAAAATGTCTCCTCTCCTAGAGGAGATGCCCGACAGGGCAGAGGAGTCAACCCCTACGCCTTCTTCGAATGAAACGAAAACTTATTCTCGTTCCCGGCTCTGAGCCGCTGGATATTGGTGCGGTGCATCCAGATGACCCACGCACCCATGAGCGCCGCCAGCCCGGTGTTGAGCCAAAGATACCACATGGGCAGGTCGCCACGCTGCCAGAACTGGAACAGAAACGTCACAATGGGACAGCAGACCGATGCCACGATAGAGCCGAGGGAAACATACTTCGAGATCGCCAGCACAACGGCAAAAATGACGATGAGACAGAGAAAGACTTTCCAGTCGATTCCCAGAAAGACCGAAACGCCCACCAGAACGCCCTTGCCGCCTTTGAAGTGGTAATAGAGCGGAAAAACGTGTCCCAGAATGGCGAAGATGCCGGCGATATAGCCGATGAAATGCACATCGTTCTGCGCCGTCAGCCCGGTATGCAAAAGTTCACAGATGCCACGGGAGAGCAGCACGGCGATGATGCCCTTTGCCAGGTCTCCCACCAGGGTCAGCGCCGCACAGCCTTTTCCAAAACAGCGCAGCGTATTGGTCAGCCCGGCATTGTGGCTGCCATAGTCCCGGATATCCTTGTGTTTCAGCAGGCGCACCACCAAAATGGAGCTGTTGAAACTGCCCAGCAGGTAGGACAGCACCGCCGAAAGCAAAATTGCGAGTATCAGCATGATCGTTTTCTCCTGTTACTTTTCGTCTCTCGCCCGTTCCCGCACCACAAAGCGCACCGGCGTTCCCGTCAGCCCGAAGGTCGAGCGAATCTGGTTCTCGATATACCGCTGATAGGAGAAGTGGAACAGGTCGGCACGGTTCACGAAAATGACGAACGTCGGCGGCTTGGTGCTTGCCTGGGTCATATAGTAGATCTTCAGACGGCGTCCCTTATCCGACGGCGGCTGGACACGGGTGGTGGCATATGCCAGCACATCGTTGAGCATACCGGTGGAAATGCGCATGGCGTTCTGCTGGTACACCTCGTGAATCTTGGCGAACAGCTTCGGCACACGCTGACCGGTCTTTGCCGAAATGAAAAGAAACGGCGCATAGGACATAAAGCTGAAATCCCGCTGGAGCTTTTCCTCGAACTCCTTCATGGTGCTGTTGTCCTTTTCGATCAGATCCCACTTGTTGACCACGATGATGGACGCCTTGCCCTGTTCGTGGGCATATCCGGCAACCTTGGAATCCTGTTCCGTAAAGCCTTCGGTAGCGTCAATGAGAATCAGGCACACGTCCGCACGGTCTACCGCCATATAGGCACGCAGCACGCTGTAATGCTCGATACGCTCGGTGACACGGGCTTTTTTCCGGATGCCGGCGGTGTCGATGAGGACGAACTTTCCCTCTTCGTTTTCCACCACGGTATCCGTTGCGTCACGGGTCGTGCCGGCGATGTTGGACACGATGGCACGCTCTTCCCCGGCGATGCGGTTCACCAGCGAGGACTTGCCTACGTTCGGCTTGCCGATGATCGCCACGTGGATGGCATCCTCATCGTCCTCCAGCTCGTCCTCCGGAGGCAGCAGGTCATAGACTGCATCCAGCATATCGCCGGTGCCGTGACCGTGCGCCGCAGAGATGGGAAACGGGTCGCCGATGCCCAGGTTATAGAATTCGTACAGCTCCATCGGCGGCTCGCCGATAGAGTCGCACTTGTTGACCGCCAGCACCACGGGCTTGCCGCTCTTCTGGAGCATACTTGCCACGGCGCTGTCGTCTGCGGTCACGCCGCAGCGCACATCTGTCACCAGCACGATCACATCGGCACGCTCAATGGCAAGTTCCGCCTGGCGGCGCATCTGCTTGAGGATCACGTCGTCTGTGACTGTTTCAATACCGCCGGTGTCCACCAGCATGAACGAACGATCACGCCACTCGCCCTTGGCATAGATCCGGTCACGGGTCACGCCGGGCGTGTCCTCCACAATGGAGAGCCGCTGACCGATCAGCTTATTAAACAAGGTAGACTTTCCCACATTGGGTCGTCCCACCACAGCTACAACAGGTAATGCCATAGTGATTTCATCTCCTTTATCGTCATAAGGCAACATCGCACAAAGCACGCCTGCGGGGTTTTTGTGCGGTGTCGCCGTAAATTTTTATTGCAAATGGGTGTGCAGAACAGGGGGCGTATGGTTTCCGTTATCGGGTCGATGTGTAAAGTCGCTCTGTAGGGGCGAACACTGTTCGCCCGTTGGTGTGTCACTCCTCAGTCAGCCTTACGGCTGCCAGCTCCTCTAAAGAGGAGCCTATATACACGCATTCGTCTCCTCTTTAGAGGAGATGCCCGACAGGGCAGAGGAGTCGTCCCGGGCGAACATTGTTCGCCCGTTAGTGCGTTACTCCTCAGTCAAGCCTACGGCTTGCCAGCTCCTCTAAAAGAAGGAGCCTATATACACGCATCGTCTCCTCTTTAGAGGAGATGCCCGGCAGGGCAGAGGAGTCAACCCGGGCGAACGATGTTCGCCCCTACGGTAGAAACACATAACATTTCATATTTTGATACGCTATTCCTCAGTCAAACCTACACCTCTAAATAGCCTCCCTTGAAAAGGGTGATTCCCCACGGGGTGGGGAAATGTCACCGTAGGTGACAAAGGGGACCGCTCAGTACGAGGTGGATGCTCCGTAAGGAGCAGACGGAGGGATAAATTTGATAAAAAGTGACAAACCTCTTTTTGCGCAGCACCGTCTTGACCTTTTTTGCGAAAAACGGTATAATAAGTCGTATATCGGATGATTTTATCACAGGAGGTAATTTTTTATGGATCTCATCTCGATTTTTCCGGCGCTCTGGACGGCTGGGGCGGACACTGCCACGGGCACTACGGATCTTGTTCCCTCAGTGCAGGATGTAGTGGACACCATGGGTGAGGAGGTCAAGCAGACCTCCAGCATCCTGAGCAAGATCTTCCAGCCCATTCTGGACAAGCTGCCGTCTCTCATTTTTGCGGTACTGTTCCTGCTGATCGGAATGTTTCTGGTTAAGCAGATCATGCGCATTCTGAAACGGGCGTTCAACCGCTCCAATATGGACGGCATTATGTCCAGCTTTATCCGGTCGGTCGCCAAGATCATTCTCTATGTGCTGCTGATCGTCATTGCCCTCTCTATCCTGGATGTCCCCATGGATTCCATTGTGGCGGTCATTGCATCTGCCGGCGTGGCAATAGGTCTGGCGCTGAAAGACAGCCTTTCCAACCTGGCAGGCGGTTTTATCATCCTGTTCTCGAAACCGCTGAAAGAGGGTGACACCATCGAGGCGGACGGTGTCATGGGCAAGGTTGAGGCGATCACCATCCTGTATACCCGTATCGTCACCGTGGACAACAAGACAGTGTTCATCCCCAACGGCGTGGTCGCCAGCGGAAAGATCATCAACTACACCGACAAGGAGACACGCCGGGTGGATCTGAACTTCGGCATCAGCTATGAGGATGACATTGACGCTGCCCGTGCTGTGCTGCTGGACGAGGTAAAGGCTGCGCCGGAGTCGCTGGATGCGCCTGCACCTAAGGTTGTGGTACTCAGCCACGACGAAAGCGCTGTAACGCTCCAGCTCCAGGTCTGGACGAAGAGCGAGGATTACTGGCCGCTGCACTATCGCCTGCTGGAAAGCGTCAAAAAGGCGTTCGATGCCAAGGGCATTTCCATTCCGTATCCGCAGATGGATGTACATTTACCGGAAAACACTTCTAATTCCGACAAATAATCCATGCTTTTGGAAATGCGTTCGCCGGGAAAAAGGCTGCCAAATATCTCCATGCGCAAAATGTTGCATCTGATTGTATTTATTATATAGAATATTTGTAAACTATATGTGATTCTCTTGACAGAGGGGGTAGACAGGGGTATAATATAAATATCCTTTCTTAAAAATTTTTTTCATAAAAATTCCCTTACTAAAACTCCCGTCTGCTCCCTCAGGCGGGAGTTTTACTTTTTCGGAAAAAAACGGGAGAGATCCCGAAAAAAAGGCGCTGACCCATTGCGAACGGGTCAGCGCCTTTTGGTTGTTGTGTGAATCACACAAATCAATTTTTTAGAAAGTCCCCCTTGAAAAGGGGGATGTCAGCATAAGCTGACAGGGGGATTACCCTTTTAGTGAAATTAAAGCAGTTAAAAACTGCGTGATTACTGCACGTACGCATTCCAGGTGACGTTGTTGCCTACCGCTTTGTTTGCGATGTACAGCATCAGATAATACATATCCGTGCTGTTCAGCGCTGCGTCACTGGTCATGCCCCATGTGTCGAAGTCCATCAGATACATGAGGAAGGATTCCATGTATTGGTTAGAGGATTTGCCGTCATAGAGCTTGGCATCATCGCTGCCCACGCCCTTCAGTGCGATATAGTACATGAGATAGAACAGATCCTGGCTGTCTACCTTGCTGTCGTGGTTGATGTCGCCACGTTTGCCTACCATAATGTTCTGGGTTACGTTATTGCCGGTGTCTTTCCACTTCAGCAGGCTGCCGTTGCAGTACAGGGGCATATTCTCAGAGATGAAGAAACCGTCCTGTGCCTGCTTGTCGTACAGGGTCTTGGGGGTTGCGCCGTAGCAGTCCACCAGACCGGTGATGTCCACGCCGGTTTCCGTGGTGGAATCTGCATAGGTCACATCTGCGGTGATCTTTGTGGCAAAGTCTGTGGCACGGATCGCCTTGGTGTTATCATCGGTGTAGAACTTCACGTCGTCCTGTTCGGTATCTGTGACCACCAGGCTGTCCACGCCGACAGCGATGGAAGTGCCGACCAGTTCGGTGGGAAATTCCTTGCTTCTGCTGCTGGTCAGCTGGCAGGGTGTCTCGCCGGATGCCGCAGACTGACGGTCCAGGAACTTGATGTCATATACGCCGGGCTTGGTACCCTGCTGGATTACCACGTTCACCTGGAACAGCGGAAACTCGTCAGAGGCATTGCCCAGGAAGGATGCGCCGTCTTTCAACTGTGAAGTACCAGCCACCCACATCACGCTGCTGCAGGTGTCCGGCAGCCGTTCGCCCGCCGGGGTGTCCGGATTGTACCGGGGAATGGATGCGGTCTTGGTGACGGTCTGGAACGTGGTCTGGTCGATATACTCGTAGGAGTATACGCCGTTGCCGTCTGCATCAACGGTGACGTCACAGGGGAAGTCCTTGGTCGTCTTTGCCTTGCCGTTTTTACGGTCTTCTGCGCTGGTATAGAACGAAGCAGAGAATGTGATCTTGCCGCTGCCGGCACTGTAGAGTGTAGAGCCGAAGATCGGGTCACAGGCGTATTCTCTGGCGGTGAACATGGGGGAGTTGTTGGTATAGGTGTTGTTCTTGCCGATCAGTGAGCCGAAACAGTAGGGAACCTGGTCTGTGGTGAACGAGCCGACGCTGCTGTTATAAGTCTTTTTCTCCGAGTTTTTGTGGGCGTTGTCGCCGGTGGTGATGTCCTTGAAGTAAACATCGCCGGTCTTTTCGCCGTTGTGATAGGCGTTGTACTTCACCATGGCAGAGCCGAAGGTGTTGGCGGTGCTGCCGGTGATGTAGACCGATGCCGGGATGACAACGTCGCCGGCTGCCACTTCTTCTGCGGTGACGAAGTTCCGTTCCGGAACAAAGCGCAGCTGATAGGGCAGGGTATTTTCCGTACCGGTTGCTGTCAGTGCATTTTCACTGTATGCGGCATCGATCAGCGCATCGCCGTCCTCCTGCGCAGCGGCGGAGAATGCCATGGTCTGCGGCAGCAGGAGCGATGCCGTCATGACAGCGGCACTGACCAGAGAGATCATTTTTTTCATAGAGCGATCCTTTCTTGAAAACAGCGTAATCACGCTTTTGCTAAGCCGCCATGGCTGCCTCCGCAGGAACAAGGCGGCGCTTGAGTTTGCGCATATCCACAAAGTAGACGGTGATGAGCAGCACATCGGCAAAGATCCATGCCACCGGGCTTGCCATAATGGCAGCCATATAGCCGAAGGTGGGGACAAAGCCGAAGCAGACCAGAGAACGGGCGGCCAGCTCGCTGACGCCAGCCATCATGGGCATGAGACTGTATCCCATGCCCTGGAGGGAATTGCGCAGGATAAAGAGAACGCCGAGTACCGGATAGAACACGGCATTCCAGCGCATATACTGCACCGCCAGGCGGATGACCTCGGTCTCAGACGGATCCAGGAACAGATACGCCGTGTATTTTCCCAGGATCCAGAGAAAGGCGATGCAGAAAGCGCAGTAGCACATGGAGACATACATACTGAGACGGATGCCGTCCCGGATGCGGTAGAACTTTTTTGCACCCAGGTTCTGACCGCAGAATGTCGCCATGGTGATACCCAGAGATTCCAGAGGTCCCATGACAATGGCACAGATCTTCTGCGCCGCTGTGACGCTGGTAACTGCCAGAGACCCCAGGCTGTTGACGGAGGTCTGCAAAATGATGGAGCCGATGGCGGTGATGGAAAATTGCAGCGCCATGGGCAGACCGATGGAGAGCAGCCGTCCGCAGCGTTTCAGCTCCGGCTTGCATTCGCCGTGCTGGAAACGCATGATGTGAAACTTTTTATACAGATAGATCAGGCAGAGGATGCCGGAGATGCCCTGTGAGATCACGGTGGCATAGCCTGCGCCGGCAACGCCGGACTGCATCCCCACCAGGAAAACCAGATCCAGGATGATGTTCAGCACGGACGAGACCGCCAGGAACAGGATCGGGGATTTGCTGTCGCCCACGGCACGCAGGATCGCAGCCAGGCTGTTGTACAGCACCGAGGTGAGAATGCCGCCGAAAATGACAATGATGTAGTCGTAAGAATACTGATAGATGTCATCCGGTGTTTTCATCCAGTGCAGGATCGTGCCTGTGCCGATCATGGTGAGGATGGTCAGCAGAACGCCGATGAGCGCTCCCAGATAGTAGGAGTTGGCGATGTTCTTCCGCATACTGTGATAGTCGCCTGCGCCGAACGCCTGCGCCACAGGAATGGAAAGTCCCGTGCAGATGCCGGTGGCAAATCCCACCACCAGAAAGCTGATGGCGCCTGTTGCACCAACGCCAGCCAGCGCACTGGCACCCAGATAGCGCCCGACGATGACGGTGTCCACCATGCTGTAGAGCTGCTGTAAAATGTTGCCGAAAACCATCGGTCCGCAAAAGCGGAGAATCAACCCCAGCGGCTTTCCGGCTGTCATATCCTTTGTCATAACAGAGAATCCCCTTTCAGAAAAGTACGTTTCTCTATTATAGCAACATCATATGCTTTCGTCTAGTCGCATTTCCGCCAAAGATTCCTGACTGAAATCGGCGGAAACTTGTGGATTTTACAGGAACTTCACCACATTTTAACGCAATGCGTTTTTCGTGTGTCAGCTTTGCATTGTTTCGTGGAAAAGTCTGGAATCTCGACAAGATCCGCCTTTTTTCAGCCTTTTCATTTTCGGGAAAAAGTGCTATACTGGTAGACAGAAAGAGATATCACAGAGCCGTTTCGCTCGCAAAAGAACAGGAGTATCACAATGAAACTGAAAACCAGAAAGAGATCCGACCTCCAGCCCCGGCTGTCCGAACCCATCGTCTATATGGAAGTGTACGGCAGCAACCGTGTGATCTATCGTGTCACCGCCGGGAGCGTGATCCGGCAGAGCGTCTCAGAGCCGTTTTACGGTGTGACGCTGGAGGACCTGCGCACCGGCGAACGATACAGCATCGCCGACTTTTCGTCCGATCTGGAACAGACCATCCGCTTTGCCAATGCGCTGGTGCAGCAGGAGATTCGACCGTCCAGCCTGTATGATGCAGCCCTGGCGGCGCTTTCCCGGAAGGCAGGGGTTATTTGCCGCCCGTCTTGTCCTCCCGGAGGATCTTTTCCCGATAAGCTGCCGCAGCCTGTTCCTGCCGGTTGTCTCCAAAGCGGTAGTACACCTTATCTTTGAGAATATCCGGCAGATACTGCTGGCGGACATAGTGGTTAGGATAGCTGTGGGGATAGAGATAGTGCTGTCCCCGGATGCTTGCCTCTGCGCCGTCAAAGTGTTTGTTCTGCAAATGCCGTGGAAAGTCCGGCGCACCGTATTCCTCCACGTCTGCCATTGCCGCATTGATCGCTTCGTAGGCGCTGTTGGACTTTGGCGAAGTGGCGAGGAGTACGACTGCCTCCGCAATGGGAATGCGTGCCTCGGGCAGCCCCAGCTGAAGGGCGCTGTCTACGCAGGCTTTCGTGATGACAATTGCCTGGGGATATGCCAGACCCACGTCCTCTGCGGCAATCACCAGCAGCCGCCGGCAGACAGACAACAGATCATTTGCCGCAAGCAGCCGTGCCGCATAGTGCAGGGCTGCGTTTTCGTCTGAGCCACGGATGGACTTTTGCAGCGCAGACAGCAGGTCATAGTGCTGGTCGTTGTCCCGGTCATAGCGCATATTGCTGCGCTGGGTGAGTTCCTGCGCCAGCTCGTCGGAGATGACGATGCCGTTTTCGGTGTGTTCGCCGGAGAGAACGATCAGCTCCACCGTGTTCATGGCTTTGCGGACATCGCCGCCGCAGCCACGGGCGATCCAGCCGCAGACGCCGTCTGACAGGTGGATTTCTTCGCCCAGTTGCTCCGCCATGCAGCGGAACCCACGTGCCACGGCACGCTCCATCTCCTCCGGCGGGACCGGCTTGAACTCGAACACGGTAGAACGGCTGATGAGCGCATTGTACACCGCAAAATAGGGGTTCTCCGTGGTGGAGGCGATCAGCGTGATCTGTCCGTTTTCCATGTACTCCAGGAGCAGCTGCTGCTGTTTCTTGTTGAAATACTGAATCTCGTCCAGATACAGGAGGATGCCGTTCATGCCGGAGAATGTGCCGACCTCTGCCACAACGTCCCGGATATCTGCCGTAGAGGCAGACGTGCCGTTCAGCTTGTGGAGCGTCATAGAGGTGCTGTCGGCGATGATGCGTGCCACCGTAGTTTTTCCCACGCCGGACGGTCCGTAGAAGATCATGTTGGGAATCTTGCCGCTTTCGATAATGCGCCGCAGGGGTTTTCCCGAGGCGAGCAACTGGCGCTGTCCCACCATGTCATCCAGGGATGCCGGACGGATTTGGTCTGCAAGAGGTGTGTGCATGGATTATTCGTACAGCGGATACTTTTCGCACAGTTCGCAGACGCTCTCACGGACTTCTTCTGCCTTGTTCTCGAAGTCGGATGCGGTGAGGTACATTGCCTGTGCGATGATATCCATATCAGCCGGCTGGAGACCACGGGTGGTGACTGCCGGAGTACCCACACGGATGCCGCTGGTGACAAACGGCTTCTGCGGGTCGTTGGGGATGGCATTCTTGTTGACGGTGATGAACACTTCGTCCAGGCGGCGCTCGAATTCCTTGCCGGTGAGGTCGCCGAAGGGACGCAGGTCAACCAGCATCAGATGGTTGTCTGTGCCGCCGGATACCAGACGGAAACCACGCTTGGTCAGACCGTCAGCCAGAGCGGATGCGTTTGCAACAACGGTCTTGCCGTAGGTCTGGAATTCCGGTTTCAGCGCCTCGCCGAAGCAGACAGCCTTTGCAGCGATCACGTGCATCAGCGGACCGCCCTGTGTGCCGGGGAATACTGCCTTGTTGATCTTCTTTGCCAGTTCCTCGTCGTTGGTGAGGATCAGACCGCCTCTCGGTCCACGGAGGGTCTTATGGGTGGTGGTGGTGGTGATGTCAGCATACGGCACCGGAGACGGGTGAACGCCTGCGGCAACCAGACCGGCGATGTGCGCCATGTCTACCATCAGATATGCGCCCACAGACTTTGCGATCTCGGACAGACGCTTGAAGTCGATGATGCGGGGATATGCGCTTGCGCCGGCAACGATCAGTTTCGGCTTGACTTCCTTTGCCAGAGCCTCGGCACGGTCGTAGTCGATGTACTCGTCATCGCCCAGCTCATAGGGAACGAAGTTGAAGTACTTGCCGGAGATGTTGACCGGAGAACCGTGGGTCAGGTGACCGCCGTGCGCCAGGCTCATGCCCATTACGGTATCGCCGGGCTGGAGCAGTGCAAAGTATACGGCGGTGTTTGCCTGTGCGCCGGAGTGGGGCTGTACATTGGCATACTTTGCGCCGAACAGCTTGCAGGCACGCTCGATGGCGATTTCCTCAACCACGTCAACATATTCGCAGCCGCCGTAGTAGCGCTTGTGGGGCAGACCCTCTGCGTACTTGTTGGTGAGGGCAGAACCCATCGCTGCCATAACTGCCGGAGAAACCAGGTTCTCGCTGGCGATCAGCTCCAGGTTGCGGCGCTGGCGACCCAGCTCCTCATTCATTGCCTGTCCGACCTCCGGGTCGAACTGGGATACAAAACCAATGGTGTCCATCATATTCTGGTACATGGTAAAAAAACTCCTTTATGATAAATTGGGAATGCCGCTGCATTTCCCTATACTTTTTCATTATACAATATTTCGGGGAGAATTACAAGCGTTTTGCGGAAAAAATGAAATTGGCAATGAAATAGTTTCTTTGAAAGACAGGAAAATATTCTTGGATCGAAGAAGTTCCTGTTCTGTTTCCGTGAAAAAATCACGCTTACAGCGAATTTCTTTTAATTGGGGAAAATCAAGTAAAATGGAAATATCGTCGTTTTTCATATCTGCAAACTCTAATATTTCAAACCAATCAAATTTTTCTAGTTTGGACAGGGAAAAATCCTCTTTGCGGTAGAATTCTCCGTTAAAATATCCATAGTGAAATTGTTCTGAACTGGAAAATCTCTCGTTTGTTGCAGGGTCAAAGTTACAAATTATGATATCTCCCAGTCGGTCACATGACTCAGAACCAAGGGTGATTTTTTTCCCGCATAAAAAAGACCTGGGATTGTTTTTGATGTATTTGGATATATAGTCAGCAACTTCACACATTCTCACTAATGCACTTTCTTTTTCTTGACCGGAATTTTCAAAATACATCTTAATCTCGTTGCTTTCCTCATGATAAGACAGAGATGTGCATTTTATGCGTTCATTTTCAACGCAGATAGTTTGATTTATTTTGTATTCTATATATTTTGTTTCATATCTGAAAGCAACATTATCGTAACAAGATACGACTAATGCTGATGTGAGAATCAAACGAACAGCCAAAGCCAGTGCAATTAGAAAATGTTTTGTTTTTCGATTCATGTGTTCACCTTTGACAGCGGCATAGGGACAACGATTGGGTAAATGCTGATTTTTGTCGCTCTTAGCCGAAAAATGCTTGTGTATACTTTTTTATTGTACGATATTTCGATGGAAATTACAAGCGTTTTGCGGAAAAAAGATAGGGAGTGGTTTCTGTTGCTGTCTTTGCAAATTAGGCTCCCCTGTAGGGGAGCTGTCACTGCAAGTGACTGAGGGGTTCTTCTGTGATATCAAGAAAAAGATTTCATGAAGAAACTCCTCCACCGCCTTACGGCGGTCCCCCTCCTCTTTCAGAGGAGGCTCATACACAACAAAAAGCGGAGAACGTCCCAAAAAACGTTCTCCGCTTTCTCTTTTCTCCGCTTGAGACCTGCCGCTTACAGTGCGGCGATGACCTCAACCTCTACCAGCACGCCCTTGGGCAGGTCTGCCACGCCGACGCAGCTTCTTGCCGGCTTTGCGTCGCCCATTGCCTCGGCGTACACTTCATTGAATGCGCCGAAATCCCGTGCAACATCCTTGAGGAAACAGGTGGTCTTGACAACCTTGTCAAAGCTTGTGCCTGCTGCCTCCAGAACGGCTTTCAGATTCGCCATGACCTGCTTGGACTGTCCTACGATGTCAGCCGCCTCTACATTGCCGGTCGCCGGGTTAATGGCGATCTGACCGGAAGTGTACAGCATATCGCCGATCTTTACCGCCTGGGAATACGGTCCGATTGCGTCCGGTGCGTTTTTGGTGTAAATGGTATCCATGATAAAAACCTCTTTTCTTTGATATAGGTGTCATGATGAAAATATTTGCTGGGGTGTAGAGGAGAATCCCTCCGTCTGCTCCTTATGGAGCATCTACCTCCCTTTTCAAGGGAGGCTTATTACCACTCATTATGTCCCCCTTGAAAAGGCGCCCGTAGGGTGTGCCTTGTGCTGGGATGTCCCGTAGGGACAGGGGGATATTTTCCCGGAACTTATAAAAGACAAACAACCATAAAATTGATTTACACGGCACAAAAACGGGCATACTAAAAATGTGTCCACAAATATCCGGCTGTCTGTTGACACGACTCGTTTTTTCTGGTAGAATTAAGGCAATACCGAACAAAGGCTGCGCATCTTACGCACAAGCTTTTGCGGTATTGCCTTAACTTAAAAAAACCACAAAAACGAGGTATTTTATTATGCGTCAACACAAAGAATCGGCGCAGTCTCTCAGCTATCATATTGCCCTCGGCGGCATTATCGCTGCACTCTGCATTGCCTGTATGTTTCTCACCGGCGTTTTCCCCATGTTCTACCTGATCCTGCCCATGCTGGCGAGCGCCTTTATCTATATCATGGTACTGGAAACCAGCGGCTACTGGGGCTTTCTCACCTATCTTTCCGTGGGACTGCTGTCCATTTTCGTCACGCCCAACAAGGATGCCTCTCTGGCGTTCCTGTTCTTCTTCGGCTACTTTCCCCTGCTGCGCCATCTCATGGAGCGCTTTCGCTGGAAGTTCGTGGGATTCCTGCTCCGCCTGGCGGTATTCAACGCCGCTGTGCTGGCGTTCTTCTGGGTATCCGTCTACGTACTGGGCATGAAGGAGCTGCTGGAATCCCTGGGCGACTACGGCAAATACGGCGGCTGGATACTGCTTGGCATCGCAAACGTCATGTTCTTCTGCTACGATTTCAGCATGGGGAATTTTCCGGTTCTGTACCGCCGCTATCTCAAGCCACGCATTTCTCCCGGCGCAAACCGGGAATCCTGAAAGGAGCATCTCATGTCCGAGAAAAAAGAACGCATCGCCTTTTTCGACACCAAGCCCTATGACCGCAAGTGGTTCGACCAGCTGAATCAGCACTATCACATCAAGTACTACGAACACAAGCTGACGCCGGATTCCATCTCCCTGGCGCAAGGCTGCCGGGCGGTGATTCCCTTTGTGAATGACACCCTGGACAAAACCGTCATCGACGGGCTGTGCGATGCCGGCGTGGAAATGATCGCCCTGCGCTGTGCCGGCTACAACAACGTAGACCGAAACGCTGCCGCCGGACGCATTGCCGTGGTGCGTGTGCCGGGCTATTCCCCGTATGCCGTGGCGGAATTCACCATGGGACTGCTGCTGACGCTGAACCGGAAGATCCACAAGGCATACTTCCGCACCCGTGACTTTAACTTTTCGCTGAACGGTCTGGTGGGATTCGACCTCCACGGCAGAACTGTGGGCGTCATCGGCACGGGCAAGATCGGACAAATCTTCATCCGCATCTGCCGTGGATTCGGCATGAACGTGGTGGCATATGACCCCTATCCGCTGAAAGACGCTGACTTTCCCTACGTCTCCCTGGAGGAGCTGCTGCACCAGAGCGACATCATCTCCCTGCACTGTCCGCTGACGGAGCAGTCCCGGCATCTCATCAACGCCGACACCATCGCCCAGATGAAAGACGGCGTATACCTGCTGAACACCTCCCGTGGAATGCTGGTGGAGAGCGAGGCGCTGCTGGATGCGCTGAAAAACGGCAAGATCGCCGGCGCCGGACTGGATGTCTACGAGGAAGAGACCGAATTTTTCTTTGAGGACCGCTCTGAGATGGTAAAGCGGGACACCCTGCTCTCCCTGCTGGTCTCCATGCCCAATGTGGTACTGACCTCACACCAGGCGTTCCTCACCAACGAGGCACTGCACAACATCGCACAAGTCACCCTGGAAAATCTGGATGCTTACTTCCAAGACGGCACGATCCTGAACCAGGTACAATAAAGTTTCTAAGTTTTCGAACACGGTGCGCCGTGTTCCTACATACAGAAAGAAGGATTCACTATGCTGCCAGAAGCAGTCTGCAACCGCATTCACACCAACCATGCCGACGCTGTAGAGACTCTGTCCCGTCTCATCGGATTCCCCAGCGTCGCCGCACCCCAGCCCCAGGATGGCTATCCCTACGGCAAGCCTGCCGCAGATGCCCTGGACTTTATGCTGCACCAGCTGGAAGAACTGGGCATGACCTGCACCAACTATGAATACCACATGGGCGCCGCCGACTGGGACGCATCCCTGCCCCAGCATCTGGGCATCCTGTGCCACCTGGACGTTGTCCCGGCTGTGCCGTCCAACTGGAAGTCCGACCCGTTCACCGCAGAGATCCGGGACGGCAGAATCTACGGCAGAGGTGCTATCGACGACAAAGGTCCGGCTGTGGCAGTGCTGTATGCGCTCCGTGCCATCCGGGAATCCGGCATTCCGCTCCGGAAAAACGTCCGGTTCCTGCTGGGCTGCAACGAGGAAAACGGCTCAACCGACCTGGAATATTACATGGCACGCCACGCCATGCCGCCGCAGGTGTTCACCCCGGACGGCAGCTATCCCATCATCCACCTGGAAAAGGGAATGCTCCGGTTACAGTTCACCAAAGCGACCGCCGACCCCATCGCCCGGTTCTCCGCCGGCACTGCGCCAAACGCCGTTCCGGCAGATGCCGCTGTGAGCCTTTCTGCGGCGTTCTGCGGCACAGCAGAACAGGGCAGTCAAATTACCCGCCAAGGAAACGAACTCGCCTACAAGGGCATTGCAGCCCACGCATCCACGCCGGAAAGCGGCGACAACGCCATCACCGGACTGCTGACCTATCTGGGCAGTGACAGCGCCTTTGCCGACTGCCGGGCGCTGGCACAGCTGTTCCCCCACGGCTGCACCGACGGCAGCGGTTTGGGCATCGCCTGCGCCGACACGGAATCCGGCGCACTCACCTGCATTTGCAGTATGCTCCACGTGGAAAACGGCACGCTCACCGGCTGTGTGGACATCCGTTTCCCGGTCTGCACCACCAAGGAGACCGTTCTGGAACAGGTACAGGCTGCCTTTGCCGCAAAGGGATTCCAGTGCGAGGCGCTGATTCAGAGCGATCCGCACCATACCCCGAAAGATTCCCCGTTTGTACAGGACCTGCTGGCGGTCTACGAGGAACAGACCGGTACACCGGGCGAGTGCATTGCCATCGGCGGCGGCACCTATGTGCATGACATTCCCGGCGGCGTAGCGTTCGGCATGGAATACCCCGGCTGGGATTACCATATGCACGGAGACGACGAGTTCCTGCCGCTGGAACAGCTGGAGGAAAACACCCGGATGATGGCGGCGGCGATCCTGCGAATCTGTGGAGCATAACATCATGGCAAAACGAAACAAACACCGGAAAAAGAACCCGAAATGGCATTACGGCACTGCCGGAGAGATCCCCATTTATGTTCCTTTCCTCGGCGCTGTCGATTTTCTCCTGTTTTTCATTCTGTTTCTGATCGCATTGTACCAGTCTGCCGGCATCCCTGTGTTGATCGGACTGGGGCTGTTCTGCCTGCTGGGACTGGTACTAATCCTCACGGTGAACCAGAAAATCACCTACACGCCGGAAAATTTTACCTACCGGGATATGCTGCGGATCTCTCACACCTATTCCTACAGCCAGATCAAAAAGATCCGGTGCGGCAAAGATGTCACCATCCACGTGGGACACCGCATCATTCTCATTGACCAGATGGCGGGCAATGGAAAAAAATTCGCCCATATTGCAAGGATGCACGCCCCGGATGCCGAGTTTCTCACACCGGAGCAGGCAAAACTGTTCGGCGGAAATGTCTACAATCCCGGTGAATTTGTCTTTATCTTTATTCTGATCGGCTTGATACCGGTGGCAGCGGCGCTGTTTTTGCTGCACTTAGACCGTGCCGTTTCTCCGAAAGATCTGTACCAGGAAACCTGTACAGTTACGTCCTACCAGTTCACAGAAAATGATGACGGCGACAAGCGGCTGGAACTGGAGCTGCCGGGATACACTGCCGCTTTCTACACCTGGGGAATCGAACCCGATTCGGCAAAAATGGCGCAGATAGAACAGGAAATTGCGGACAAAGTGACATTTATTGTGTCTTTTCCAAAAAGTGACCAGAACAAGAAAGACTTGATTCCGATCATACAGCTGGAATCCGCCGATCATGTTTATCTTTCTCTGGCGAATTATAACCACGACACCTTAAAGGCACGAAACGAACTTATACTCCTCTCAGGCGGTTTCGAAGTACTCTGGCTGCTGTCTGTGCTGGTGTTCAGCTATGTGGTGCGACATGCAGACAAATACCCGAAACTGGTAAGGCTTTTCGTGAAGCCAAGCTATCTCATCGACAAATCTGACATGAAGTAGGTGAACATCCATGACACTGACCCCCAACCTCATCGCCTGCCTTGCCATCGGCGGCGCAGGCATCCTCACTGCCCTGCTCTCCATCCCCTTTTTCCGACGGACAGGAAAGCTCCGGCGGCGCTGCTGCGCCCGGACAGAGGGAACTGTGATACGCTATCACTACCAGCCAAAGCAAAGCGGCGGTCCATCCATTGCCCCGGTGGCATCGTTTCAAGTGGACGGTGTAAGCTATACCGCCCGTCTCCACTACAGAGGCGTGGCGACCGTTTCCAGATCGGCAAATCTTTTCCGGAACGATGCCGACCAAAAGAACTGCATCGCCGTGCGGAACGACATCTTTCACGCCCGGCTGGAACATCATCCCCGGAGCATGGAGGAAATGGCACGGGAGACCTGGCAGCCGGGCAGCAAGCTGCCCGTAGTCTACGACCCAACCGACCCCCGGTGTGCCTACATCGACCACGTGGTATCCAAGGCGAGCGTGGCAGGCATCACGCTGCTGTGCGTCGGCGCAGGGCTGGTGGGGCTGGCTATGCTGGGCGCAGGATTGTTTTCATAATCGGTGAAAACGATTTTCCAAGACAGCACTGCACAAAGCTGTTCGGTGTGTTTTGTACAGCGCTGCCCTGATAATTCAGACGTGTAAAAGGCACGTCAGCAAACTCTTATGATAATAGGGAAAATGGGGTATCAAAAATGAAAATGCAAAAGAAAAAGCTGCCGGACAGTATTTCCCGACAGCTGGAAAAATTCGTAAAATTTGTGAAAAAACAATTTTCCAATGCAAAACCAGCACTGGAAAATCTGCGAAACCATCTCAGCACGCTGCAAAAGCAGTCAGCCCGGCAAAAAAACATTCCCATTCCGGCACAGGATGCTCCAACACCTGTTCGAAAACGGCATATGCGCTATGACCGCATGATCCTGGCGGCACTGCTTCTCTTTCTCATTGTGTTTCTGCTGATCTCGCTGATCCGCTGTGCCGCAAAAGGCGGAAAACCCGATGTGCAGGCGGCAAATGCGCCAGTTGTCACCACAGTGGTCACAACGCTCTCACCGGAACAGCTGCAGCAGCGCCATGCGGTCTATCCGCATGCCATTACGGTAGTCGGGGATTCGATTGCCTCCGGTTTTTCCCTGTACGGTGCCATCCCGGAGGAAAACGGACTGGCAAAGGGGTGCGTTGCCATCCGCAACATTCACGATTTCACCTTTGCAGACAGCAGCGGCGCGGAAAAGGATATCCTGGAAGTGCTCCGGGAAAAACAGCCGCCGTACATCTACTTATCCATGGGCATGAACGACATCAATCTGCTCAGTGCAGAGGAATACACCGCGCAGTATGCCGCAGAGATCGAAAAAATCCTGACCATCTGCCCGGACAGCGATATCATCGTTGCCGGGATCACACCCATCCTGCCCTCTTCAGACTTCACCAGCAACGCAAGCATTCAGCAGTATAACGCTGCCCTGGCACAGACGATACAGCAGCTGAACAGAGAGAATGTCGCTTACTTTGACGCATATGCCGTGATAAGCGACCCTGCCTCCGGCGGTCTGGCTGAAATGTACTCTGCCGGAGACGGTGTGCATCTGGGAAATGCCGCCTATCCTGCATTGCTGAATGCGCTCTGTCCTCTGCTGGATGCAATGCCTGTCCCGCCGGCATTTCCGGCGCTGGAACAGCGTCTGACTGAGACCACCGCCGCAGAGACAGCCATTTCCGGCACAGAATAACAATACAACAGAGGATACCGCACAAGGCAAACGCTGCATTGCAGGCGCTGTCGTGCGGTATTTTTCGCTTTACGAACATTTAACGCCATAATTTGTTGCGAATTAACCTTTCTATGGTATACTGTTAGCAGAAATCACCATGAAATCTGCAGCACATAGAAAGGATACCACACATGAAAACCGCAAAACAAAAACGATTTGCCGCCATATTCGCCGGGATGCTCTGCATCAGCTGTCTGAGCGCTCCCCTCGCCGTGGATGCGGAATCCGCCGGGACAGCCGGCGAAAACGATTCCATCGCCACGGCAGAGGAACTGCCGCTGAACACCGCAGTTTCCGGGGACATCTCCGCAAAGGGTGACGTGGACTTCTACCAGTTCACCCTGCCGGAGGACGGCTTGCTGCAAGTCAGCATGATCGCCGACTGGGTCTCGGACTTCGGGGACAGCTACCGCATCACGTTCTACGATGCCGACGGCAACGAGATCAGCCAGGATGATTACGTCCACAGCAACACCCAGTTCCCGGCGAACGGCTGGACAGCCGGCGTGTACTATCTTTCCCTCGCCCCCTATTACGCCGACTATCCGCCCGCAAGCACCTATACCCTCACCGCAAACTTCACCCCGAAAAGCCAGTGGGAAAGCGACAGCGCCTATGAGCTGGAACCCAACGACAGTTTCAGCAACGCCAACGCCCTCACCCTTTCCGCACCCTGCCGGGGCGTTTTCCACAACTACCAGGACACGGACTATTACACCTTCACCACCGACCAGCCCGGAAAGCTCTCTGTCACGCTCGGTGACGAGACCCAGAGCAGCGGCTACCTGGGCTGGAGTCTGTTCCTCTACAACGGCGACCGGGAGCAGATCGGCAAAACCGAACTGACGCAGGGAACTGCCTCAGTGACGATTCCGGAGCAGGGCTTTGACCCCGGCACATTCTACATCCAGGTCAAGACAAACGCCATGACAAACGGGAATTGGTCCGGTGCGGAACAGTACACCCTCACCGCCGACTTCACCCCGACCGACAGCACCTATGAGAGCGAACCCAACGACAGCACTTCCCGTGCGGATGTCATGCTGCCCAACACGCCCGTTTCGGGAAAGCTTTCCGACGAATCGGACGTGGATTACTACAAAGTCACCCTGGACAGCGCCGCACAGTTTTCCCTGTGCCTGGAACACGCCCTGCCGGACGATCTGAGCAGCAGCGGCACGCCCTGGACGGTGACCTGTTATCCCTTTGACGAGAAAACCGGAACGCTCCGGGAGGACAAGGCGGTCACCCTGGATGCGGCGCTGGGCAAGACCAAAACGGAAAGCGAGACCGTTCTGGTGCGTGGCGGCACGTATTATGTGGAAGTCCGGCACAAGGGCATCGGCGGCTTTTCCGACCTGGAATACACGCTGACCATGCAGGCGGAGATGCTGACCTATACCAAAGGCGACGCCAACGCCGACGGAAGTATCGACTCCACGGACGTTTTCGAGATGATGTACTCCTGTGCGAAAAAGGCTGTGGGCAGAACGGACGACCTGCTGGAGGGCGCAAACTTCCTGGCGGCGGACATCGACGAAAACGACACGCTGGACTCCACCGACATTTTCTACGAGATGCTCTATATCGCCAGCAAGGGCGCAGGCGTGCCGGTAGACTGGGATTCCATCGTGAAGTAGGCTTTTGGGGCAAAATCGCCCTGTTTCTCATTTGTGAATAATTGACAAAAAAAAAAAAAAACAGTGTATTTTTTTACGAAATACGCCGTTTTTTAGTGAAATGCAGAAAAATCGGAGACAAATTATTGCGGAACCGCTCAAATTATGCTATAATAGGAGTATCATCTAAGAAAGGGGTTGCGTAAAATGAAGCAATCAAGCAAAAAGCTGCTGGCGCTTATGACCGCCGGTATGCTCTGCGCAGGAAGTCTGGGAGCGCTCCCGGCATTCGCAGAGACCGAGGGAGAGTCCGGCAAAAACGACACCATCGAAACCGCTGAGGCGATTGATGTCAACACAGAGGTAACGGGAAATTTGAGTTCTGATAACGATGTAGACTGTTATAAAGTTACATTACAAGAAGATGGCACATTGTCCGCAACATTCACTCGACCCTCATTAAACGATTATCGTTCATTTTGGACTCTCAAACTCGTTAATGAAAACAATACACTTGTACAGGAATGGGATATTGACGGAGAAGGAACTGCTTATCGAACCGATAATGAGGGAATAAAAGCAGGAACTTATTATTATATTGTCTCAACAGCATCTCTTCATTCCAAAGAAACATACACATTAAATGTAACTTATACACCAGTTTCAGAAACAACAACGTACTACGAAGCAGAATTCAACAACGACGCAGAAAGTGCAAATCCCATCTCAGTGAATACTCCATATTCCGGAAATATCCGCAATGACAATGACGTTGATTATTATAGCATAAATCTTGATAATCCCGGTTCTCTTGCAATTCAATTTAGTACCTCATCCAATGAAGATAACAGAGACTTTTGGGATATATATCTTTTAGATGAGAATGAAAATCAAATTGATTCTTGGAAAAAAAGTGCCGACAACTTAAAAGTCACTTTTAAGTCAATTGGATTGAGAAGTGGAAAATACTATATCAAAGTCACTTCCGATTCTCTTTCTCTAAAAGACACCTATACTATTCAAGCAAATTTCACTCCGAGTACTGATGAGAAAAAATTTGAAGAAGAACATAACGATGAATTAAGTGCTGCAAATACCTTTGCATTGAATTCCAGCATCACAGGAAACATTCATGATGATAAAGATATTGACTATTATGCTCTGAATTTAGAACAGGATGGACTCATCCAATTTAATTTCAAGCATACTGATATAGAAGATTCTCGTGACTTTTGGAATTATTTCCTGACTGATGCAGAGGGAAATAAAATTTGCGACTGGGAAATTTCAGGTACAACAACAAATCAGAAAACCTCAAAAATGGGATTGCAAAAGGGAACATACTATCTTGTTGTTAAGTCTGCCTTTTTATATAATGATGTAGATTATATTATTTCAAATACATTTTCCAGTGATGGGGTATTTGAGGCTGAATCCAATGATACAATAGAAACTGCAAATAAAATTCCCGTTGCAACTGCCTGTGTAGGAAACCTGTATAAAAATAATGATGTTGATTATTACAGCTTTACAGTAGATAAGACTAGTGAAGTTTCAATTTCTTTTAACCATGTCGATTTGGAAGATAATAGAACATTCTGGAATTTCTCACTTCTTTCAGGTGATGAAAATGCTCTTCTGAAACAATCCGTAAATGGAGATAAAACCAATGTAAAATCAGACACGGTTAAATTAGAAAAGGGCACTTATTTTATTAAGGTTGCAAGTTCATACCTTTCCTCTGACATCAACTACACCCTCACCGTCAACGCCAAGGAAATCACCTACACCAAAGGCGACGCCAACGCCGACGGAAGTATCGACTCCACAGACGTTTTCGAGATGATGTACTCCTGTGCGAAAAAGGCTGTGGGCAGAACCGATGACCTGCTGGAGGGTGAAAACTTCCTGGCGGCGGACATCGACGAAAACGGCACGCTGGACTCCACCGACATCTTCTACGAGATGCTCTACATCGCCAGCAAGGGCGCAGGTGTCCCGGTAGACTGGGATTCCATCGTAAAATAACTCCATATCTCAAAAACAAACGGCTGTAAGCTGCCTTTCCGGGCGGCTCACAGCCGTTTTTGTTATCCTGTTAAGCCGGGCTGCCTTACTGCTTTGCAGCCATGCCCAGCTGAATTGCCTTGAGGTTCGCCTCGATCAGATGCGCACGTTTCGGCGGAATGCACTTTTCCATTGCCTTTTTCACGGTGTCCAGGTCAAACAGGCTGGTCTCCGCCAGCATTCTGCCCAGCAGCACCATGTTTGCCGCACCGTTCAGTCCGGCATCTGTCGCCATATCCGTTGCCGGCAGCGAGATCGCCGTGATATCCGTTCTCTCGCAGGTCTCCTCCACGATGGAGTTGTCGAACAGCACCAGACCGCCCGGCTTGACTGCATCAATGAACTTCTTATAGGACGGACCGTTCATGGCGATGAGGTAGTCCGGGGTGGTGACGACCGGAGAGCCGATGGGTTCATCCGAGATGCAGACGGAGCAGTTTGCCGTGCCGCCACGCATTTCCGGACCGTAGGACGGCAGCCAGCTCAGTTCCTTGCCTGCCATCAGACCGCAGTATGCCAGGATCTTTCCGGCAAACAGGATGCCCTGTCCGCCGAAGCCTGCTAAAATAATTTCTGTTGTCATGCCTTTGCGCCCTCCTCTGCGGTAACATCCTTATATACGCCCAGCGGATAGTAAGGGATCATCTTGTCCTTGACGAACTGCATGGACTCTGTGGGAGACATACCCCAGTTGGTTGGACAAGTGGACAGCACCTCGATGATGGACAAGCCACGCTTTTCCTTTTCATTCTCGAACGCCTTGCGGATCGCCTTCTTTGCCTCACGGATGTGCGGCACGCTGTCGATGGCAACACGCTGTGCCAGCGCCGTACCGCTGAGAGTCGCCATCATCTCGCAGATGCGGATGGGATAGCCGGCAGTCTCTACGTTTCTGCCGAACGGCGTGGTCTGTGTCACCTGTCCCGGCAGGGTGGTGGGCGCCATCTGACCGCCGGTCATGCCGTAGGTCGTGTTGTTGATAAAGATGACCACGATGTTTTCCCCACGTGTGCCGACATGGACGGTCTCAGCCGTACCGATGGCAGCCAGGTCGCCGTCGCCCTGATAGGAAAAGACGAACTTGTCCGGGTTCACACGCTTTGCACCGGTAGCCACTGCCGGCGCTCTGCCGTGGGGCGCCTCAATGACGTCGCAGCCGAAATAGTTATAGGACATAACGGAACATCCTACCGGAACTACACCGATGGTGTCGCCCTCGATGCCCATTTCATCAATGACTTCGCAGACCAGACGGTGTACGATACCGTGGCCGCAGCCCGGGCAGAAGTGTGTGGACACATCCAGCAGGGACTTGGGATGATCGAATACAACAGCCATTATTCTGCACCTCCTGCCAATTTTTCAATCTCCGCCAATACTTCTGCCGGAGTCGGGATCACGCCGCCGGTTCTGCCGAAGAACGATACCGGCAGACGGCATTCTGTTGCCAGACGAACGTCGTCGATCATCTGACCCATAGACATTTCCACATCCAGGATGTGGGATGCGTGCTTAGTTGCCTCGCACAGTTCCTTTTTCGGGAACGGCCACAGGGTCTTGGGACGGAACAGTCCTGCCTTGATACCCTTGCGACGTGCGGCAGTCACTGCGGACTTGGACACACGTGCCGATGCGCCGTATGCGGTAACCACAATCTCTGCGTCCTCACAGCAGTACAGCTCTGCGTCTGTCTCGGTCTCTTCGATGATAGCATAGCGCTTGAAACGCTCCTTGACCTTTGCCTCCAGCAGCGGCGCATCCAGGTACAGGGAGTTGATGATGTGGTGTTCCCGTTGGTTTTTGTGACCGCAGGCAGCCCAGTCGGACTTGTCCGGCAGTGTGGTGCGGGGTTCCGGGAATGTGACCGGCTCCATCATCTGACCCAGCAGACCGTCTGCCAGGATCATTGCCGGCATACGGTACTGATCCGCTTTGTCGAAAGCCAGCGTTACAGTGTCCACCATCTCCTGGACGGAACATGGCGCATACACCAGAATATGAAAATCGCCGTGACCCATGGCGTGGGTCGCCTGATTATAGTCAGACTGCGCCGGCTGGATGGAACCCAGTCCCGGACCGCCACGCTGTACGTTGATGATGAGTCCCGGCAGATCAGAGCCTGCCATGTAGGAGATGCCCTCTGCCTTCAGCGAAACGCCGGGCGAAGAGGAGGATGTCATGGCACGAACGCCGGTGGATGCAGCGCCCAGCACCATGTTGATGGCTGCGATCTCCGACTCTGCCTGCAAAAAGACACCGCCGGATTTTTCCATGCGCTTTGCCATATACGCAGACAGCTCGGTCTGCGGTGTGATCGGATAGCCAAAGAAACACTTACAGCCGGCACGGATCGCCGCTTCTGCCAATGCCTCGTTGCCCTTCATCAGACTTCTTTCCATTGGTTATTGACCTTCTTTCACTTTTGAATTGAAATTGCACAATCCGGACACATCATCGCACACATCGCACAGCTGATGCACGCATCCTGGTCGGTACATACTGCGGTGAAATATCCCTTTTCATTCCGGTGTTCTTTTTGCAGGGCAACGATCTGCTTGGGACAGACTGTCACGCAGAGACCGCACCCTTTACAGCGTTCAAAACGAACCTGCATTTTCTCCATATTCCTCACTCCTTTCTGCGTGCGTTTTATTCTACAAAACACTTATAAAATAAGGCGTTGTAAATCAAGATTGTATAAAATGGTATTGTAGGGGCGAGCGATGTTCGCCTGTTGATGCGTTTCCGAATATCCCGGGCGAACAATGTTCGCCCCTACGGTGAAATAAGCGCTTTTTGCCGGGATATCAATGCAGGCGAACAGAGAGGATTGCACTCTTCATTCGCCCGACGACCTCAGTTCACTCCTCCCACACCGGCTTGACAAACACATCCACCGGCAGTCCGTTTGCGACTGAAACGTCCAGATCCCGCCGATAGGTGGTGTAGACCAGGGGCAGCTTTGCCTGCGCTGCGATCTCTTCCGCATACGGCACTGCCTGCAAAACGGTGTCTGCCATGGTCTCTTTTCCCAGGTTGGAGTTGTTCACGATCCCGGTGTGGCGCATCCGGGAGACCGCCTCGATCTCGTACATCAGTTCCAGGGTCTCTCCGGGTTCTTCCGTGAGATAGCGGTAGCGGTTCACCACATACCACAGATCCAGCTGATCCGGCGCATAGGCGGAAAAGCCCTCTGCATACCGTCCCAGACCGATGGCGCCGGCATCATCGCCGCCCACGTCTACGATCAGATACCCCGGCTCATACGCCATGCGCTCCATGTCAAATGAAATCGCCGGAATGTCCAGGCTGGTGTTGGCATACATGGATGCCGCCAGCGTCACCCCACGTTCTTCAAACAGTTTCGCAAAATCGGCGGTGCGGAAGTAGGGGTTGACAATGTCAAAGTCCACGATCGTCACCTTTTCTCCGGCATCTGCCAGCTGTAGGGCGAGGTTCACCGCCAGGTTGGTTTTTCCCGAACCGTAATGTCCGGTGATAATGGTAATTTTCTTCATAGATGCTCCTTTCCGCAAGCTTTCCTGCGAATCTGTTTAATTTTTATTATAGCATATTTCATGAAAAAATGCAACAGAAAATCCTGGATTTTTATACAAATCACTTTACGAGATAAAGAGATATCATGGTGTGTGACAAAGAAAACCTGACAGAAAAATAGTTTCTACGAAAGTCTATTGTCGCTCATCATGTCCCCCTTGAAAAGGCGCCCGTAGGGTGTGCCTTGTGCTGGGATGTCCCACAGGGACAGGGGGATTAATCCCTTCATAAAAAAATACCGCATCCCCTTGCAGAATGCGGTATGTGTTTTTCACAGCAGCTTTAGCAGACAATTATACCCGTGTCAGTCTGCCTTCCCGGCAGTCCAGCTCTGCCAACTGTTTCATAACACAGTGCATTTTCTTTCCGGTGACATTCCGGGGCAGCTCTGTGACAAAGCGGTAATAGTGCGGCCGCTTATAGTTGGCGAGCAGCGGACTCTCCTTGCAGTAGCGCTCCAGCTGCTGTGCCGTCAGAGACGGGTCTGACGGGATGATATACGCCGTCACGATCTCCCCACGTTTCACATCCGGCGCTGCCGTAACGATGCAGTCTGCCACGCCGGGGTGCAGGTTCAGCACCTCTTCCACCTCTACCGGGTAGATGTTTTCGCCGCCGGAGATAATCATATCATCCTTTCTGCCCACGATCCGGAGAAAATGGTTCTCGTCCCATGTTCCCAGGTCGTTGGTGTAGAAAAAGCCATCGTGAAACCGCCGTTTCGTCTCCTCCGGATTGCCGAAATAAAACGCCGCCGACTTGGCATCCGAGCGAATGATAACTTCGCCCACTTCATTGCCGTCCCGTGCCGCCAGATCGTCCGGCGATGCGGTGTGGTCGTCATAGACCCGGATCACACGGACATCATCATCCACACAGGAACGTCCGGCACTGCCTGCCTTTTCCGGCAGATCGTCCGGCCGCAGGAACGTGTTCCAGAACGTTTCCGTTGTGCCGTAGCCGTTGAAGATCCGCTGTGTCAGAATCTTCTGATACCGGATACAGTCCGCACGTTCCAGCGGACTGCCCATGGTCACGATGCCGTGCAGGCTGCTCAGGTCTCTGGGATGGTTCTGTTGCTCTTCCGCCAGCAGTTCCAGCACATTGGGAACGCCGATGATAAAGGTCAGCCCGTACTTTTCCACTGCATCCAGGGTCTGCGCCGCCTGGAACTTCCGCTGGATGACCACTGTGCCGCCGGCATACAGTGTAGGCGTAATGCCGCCGGAGTGGAGTCCGCCACGGTGAAACCACGGGGTGGTGTTCATGGAGACATCGGCAAAGGAAAAGGGGAAATGAATCATCACATCGTGGGCAGAAAGCACCTCATTGATGCTGGTGAGGCAAACGCTCTTCTGTCTGCCCGTTGTGCCGGAGGTGAAAAGCCGCAGAGTCTCATCGTAAATGGAGAGTTCCCAGGAGAGCGCCGGGTCGTCTGTGGGACAGTCCGCCACAAAACCGGTGTAGCTGTGCGGCGCTGTTTCCTCGGTAGTCAGCAGAATCTGGGGCGCAGAACCGGTTCTGGTCAGCGCCAGGTCTACTTCTGCTTGGACTTCCGGCTCAGACAGGAACACCTTCGGATGGCTGTTGTCCATGCAGTCAGCGATCTCCTTGGCAGAGAGCCGGAAGTTCACCGGACAGAACACCATGCCGGTCTTGTGGCACGCCAGATAGGCGAACACAAACTCCGGGCAGTTGTGGAGCTGTACCATGACCACATCGCCTTTCCGCAGTCCGGCACGAAGCAGTCCGTGGGCGAAACGGTTCGCCTCTGCATTCAGCTGGGTATAGCTCCAGACTCTGCCGCTTTCCAGATCCGCCAGCGCCCGTCTGCCGCCAAACCGTGCCACGTTCCGCAGAAAGCCATTGCGCCAGGTATAGCCGTCCTCAAACTTTCCCCGGAACGCCTCCATGGCACGCTGTTTCTCGTCCAGGATACGGGTCTTTCTGACCTGCTGCAAAAAACTTTCCAGATGTGCCGCAGCCTTTTCCAATCCGGATGTTCCCCCGCTGTTTTCCGCTGCCAGCACCATCTGTTCCATCTCCCGGAGCGCCGCCATCTCGTGCTGTTTCACGCTGTCAGTTCTCCGGGTACGATTGCCGGCATATGCCGCCTTTTCCTTGGTCTCTCTGCGATACATGGTGCTGCCTCCTCAGAATGTGAAATATGCTGTGCCGTAGCTGAGTCCGCCACCAAAGCCGGAAAGCATCACACTTTCTCCACGTTTGACAGCGCCGCTGCGCACGCAGTCATCCAAGGCAATGGCAATGGATGCTGCGGAAGTGTTGCCGTATTTTGCAATGTCCAGGAAAAACTTTTCCATGGGTTCTTTCAGCTGCTTGGCTGCCGCCTGGAGGATCCGGGCGTTTGCCTGGTGACAGATGTAGTGTTCCGGATAGCCGCCCACCTGATCCGCCACACGGCGAATGCTGCCGGACAGTGCCTGCACTGCAAAGCTGTACACGGCTCTGCCCTCCATCTTCACCTGCTGTTCCGGCTGTTCCGGCAGAGATGCGGCAAAGGGGTTGGTGTTGTGATAAAACTTCGGGCAGTACAGCACCTCGGTGTTGCCGTCTGCACCGCAGTCAAAGGCATAGCGGCTGTTTTCATCCAGGGTGATGACTGCCGCACCTGCGCCGTCGCCGAACAGCACGCAGGTATTCCGGTCTGCAAAGTTGGTGACACGGCTCAGCAGTTCGCTTGCCACAACCAGGGCGTATTTCTTTTCCGGCATGGTGCAGAGCAGCGACCGTGCCGTGTGCATGGCATACAGAAAACCGGTGCAGGCGGCGCAGATGTCAAAGGCAAAGATCTGTTCCGTGAGACCCAGGCTCTTCTGGAGCAGGCACGCCTGTGACGGCACGATGTTGTCCGGTGTAATGGTGGCGCAGATCACAACGCCGATCTCTTCCCTGGGGATGCCAGCCATTGCGATCGCCTTTTCGGCAGCCTCTGTGCCGAGAGACAGGTTGGTCTCCTGGTCGGCAAAGTGCCGCTCGGAGATGCCGGTACGGGTGGAGATCCACTCGTCGCTGGTCTCCACGATGGTTGCCATATCGTCGTTGGTCACGGTGCGTGTCGGAACGCTGCTGCCTGTGCCGCAAATGCGGATACCGATGTTCTGTGTGATGTTCATGTAGGGGTTCCTCACTTTCCTTGGCGCTTTTCGCCTTGCTTCTTGCACCATTTAGTATACCCCTTTTTTCAGATAGAATCCACCTACTCCCGTGCAGAACCACTCTACCCGTTTGAGAATTTTCGATTCTCTGACAAAAAAAGGCACAGTGCCGCAATACGGAAACGATTTCATCACGATACATCTGAAATCCATTTCACGATTGCAGTACTGTGCCTTTCGCACCTGTTTTATTTTTTCCTTGGGAACGGATACGGGATGAGCCACTGATGCCTTGCAGAGCAGCGCCAGAAATAGCACAGCAACACCGGCAGTTCCAGCACGCCGGCAAGGGCGAAGATCACGCCGCCTCCGGAGATCCCGGAAAATGTCACGAAAACGGACAGCGCCGCACCCCAGACGATGCCGGAAATGGCAATGAAGATCCACGCCCGTGGCCACCAGAGACTGGCAAAAATGAGGAACACCACAAAGGATGCTGTCACCGCATAGCACATCACTCTGCCGTCCCACAGGTCGGCGATGCCCGGCGCAATGTACTGGAACAGGCAGACGATCAGAATTGCCACCAGCCACACCCCGGCAATGGAGAGTAGAGTGATGAAAAAGTGCCTCCAGCAGAATCTACCGTCAGTAGAATCCCCCGGTTTTGCGCGCTTTTCCGGTTCTTCTGACTCTACCGGCTGCTGCGGCTGTTCCTGCGGCGGATAAATCAGATCATCCACCGATACCCCGAAGATCTCTGCCAGCTGCACCATGGTCGGCACATCGGGAATGCCGTCGCCACGCTCCCATTTTGAAATGCTTTTATCAGAATAATTGATCTTTTCGGAAAGATCAAGTTGTGTCATACCCAGTTGTTTGCGATACCGGGAGATGTTCCCGGCGATGGTCTTTCTCATGCTTTCATCTGTCATTCTATCGAACTCCTTCCCCAGATGATTTTCTCTATAATCATAGTTATTATAACACAAGAAAACCGCTTTTTGGTGAAATTCCTATGAATGTTCCTGCCATAAAAAAGTTACTTGACAACTGCCGGAAAGGGTGGTATACTAGAGACAGCTTCAGGGTACTGTGTAATTCAGAACCGGCAGTGAACGGCGTTTTTGCCGCAGTCTGCGAACCAGTTTCGAAAACTGGCTGATTCGGTGCAATTCCGAAACCGACGGTATAGTCCGGATGAGAGAAGCCACGCAAAATCAATTTTACGTGTTTCCCCCAGAATCCAGAATCATAACGGCATCTTTCCAAGCCGTTTTTCCTGCCCTGTTGTGCATTTGCAGAACAGGGCATTTTTTGGAGGTGTTTTCATGACAGAGCATTCTTTTTATATGGAACGTGCCATTCAGCTGGCACGGCGTGGCACAGGGTTCACCAACCCCAATCCCCTGGTGGGTGCGGTGATCGTCAAAGACCACCGCATCATCGGTGAGGGCTGGCACGCCAGATACGGCGATCTCCACGCAGAACGAAACGCCTTGAAGCACTGCATCGAAGACCCTGCCGGTGCGGATATCTACGTCACCCTGGAGCCATGCTGCCACCACGGCAAGCAGCCGCCATGCACTGAGGCACTGGTGGAAAGCGGCATTCGCCGGGTGTACATCGGCTCCCGTGATCCGAACCCTCTGGTCTCCGGAAAAGGCGTGGCGTTTCTCCGGGAACACGGCATCGAGGTTTTCCCGGACTTTCTCCGGGAAAAGTGCGACCAGCTGAACCCCATCTTTTTTCGGTACATCACCACGAAGATGCCCTACACCATTTTGAAGTACGCCATGACCGCAGACGGCAAGATTGCCTGCGCCGGCGGTGCGTCCAAGTGGGTGACGGGTGAGGCTGCCCGGAATCACGTCCAGCAGACGAGAAAGCGTGTGGCTGCCATCTGCGTGGGCATCGGCACTGTTCTGGCAGATGACCCCATGCTCACCTGCCGCTGTGAGAATCCGTCTCAGCCGGTACGTGTGGTACTGGACACCCGGCTGCGCATTCCCATGGAGAGCAAGCTGGTACAGACTGCCGGCGAAGTTCCGGTCATCGTCTTTTGCCACGCCCCGGACAAGGAAAAAAAGGCAGCCCTGGAACAAAAGGGTGTCACTGTTCTGGAGGCGGAACTGCTGCACCAGACAGACCTGGAATCGCTCCTCGCCCGATACGAAAATCTTCCCGTGCCGAAAGAGCATCTGCACGGCAGACACATTTCCCTGCGGAACTGCCTGGAACAGCTGGGACAGCGTGGACTGGACAGCATTTTGATCGAAGGCGGCGAATCCATCCATGCGGCGGCATTACAGGAGGGCTGCTGTGACCTGGTGCAGGTCTATGTCGCACCGAAACTGTTCGGCGGAGACGGTCTGTCCCCCATCGGCGGCATGGGCATCACCACCCCGGACCAGGCAGTTCTTCTGTCTGCACCCACGGTGACACGGCTGGGGCAGGATCTGCTGCTGGAATACACCCGAAAGGAGTCATGCTGATGTTTACCGGAATCGTAGAAGAAATGGGAACGGTGCGGCGGCTGAACCAGGCACCGAACCGATGCGAACTGGAACTGACCGCATCCAAAGTATTGGAAGGCACTGCCATCGGCGACAGCATCGCCGTGAACGGCGTTTGTCTGACTGTGGTTCGCATGGGCGAAGACCACTTCACGGCGGATGTCATGCCGGAAACCCTGCGACGGAGCAATCTGGGGCAGCTGAAAACCGGCTCGAAAGTGAATCTGGAACGTGCCATGGCGGCAGACGGCAGATTCGGTGGGCACATTGTTGCCGGACACATTGACGGCACGGGAACAATTCGTTCCATGCAGCCGGAGGGCAACGCAGTGCTGGTGACGATCAGTGCCGCACCGGAACTACTCCGGTATGTGGTGGAAAAAGGCTCCATTGCCATTGACGGCATCAGCCTGACGGTGGCAAAGGTTTCCCACACGGATTTCACCGTGAGCCTGATTCCTCACACCGGTGAGGAAACCACCCTGCTGAAACATCGCTCCGGTGAGATCGTCAATCTGGAAACCGACATCATCGGCAAGTACGTGGAAAAGCTGATACAGCCCAAAAGCGGCGGCGTCACTATGGAACTGCTGCAACAGAACGGATTCTTTTAAGGCAACAAAATTAAAGCAACAAAATGAGCCATAACCTACACAACCAAGGAGGTCATTTCTATGGCAATTACATATAACACCATTGAAGAAGCTTTGCAGGATCTGCGGAACGGCAAGTGCATTCTGGTGACAGACGATCCGGATCGGGAAAACGAGGGCGACCTCATCTGCGCCGGACAGTTCGCCACCACGGAAAACGTCAACCTCATGGCAAGCGCCGCAAAGGGACTGATCTGTATGCCCATGAGCCATGACAACATTGTCCGGCTGGGACTGACCCAGATGGTTTCCCACAACACGGACAACCACGAAACGGCGTTCACCGTTTCCATCGACCACATCGACACCACTACCGGCATTTCTGCGGTAGAGCGTGGTCTGACGGCACGCATGGCAGCAGACCCGGCGGCGCATCCCGGCGATTTCCGCCGTCCGGGACATATGTTCCCGCTGGAGGCAAAGCCCGGCGGCGTTCTGGAACGGAACGGTCACACCGAGGCTACGGTAGACCTGCTCCGTCTTGCCGGACTGACCCAGGTGGGTCTCTGCTGTGAGATCATGGACGACGACGGCACCATGATGCGTGGGGAAAAGCTGGCGGACTTTGCAAAACAGCACGGTCTGTCCTTTATCACCATCCGGGAACTCCAGCACTACCGCCGCAATCACGACAACTTCGTGGAAGAAGTGGCACGGGCAGAACTGCCCACCGTCCACGGGCATTTCCAGATGTTCGGTTTCCGCAACACTATCAACGGCGACGAACACGTTGCCCTGGTCATGGGCGATGTGTCGGACGGCAAGCCGGTATTGTGCCGGGTACACTCCGAGTGTCTGACCGGCGATGTGTTCGGCTCCTGCCGGTGCGACTGCGGCGAACAGCTCAATCGTGCGCTGGACATGATAAACGCAGAGGGCAGAGGCGTTCTGGTCTATCTGCGCCAGGAGGGCAGAGGCATCGGTCTGCTGAACAAGATCCGGGCGTACAAGTTACAGGAGGATGGTCTGGACACCGTAGAGGCAAACATCAAGCTGGGCTTTGCGCCGGATCTCCGGGATTACAGCGTAGGTGCGCAGATTCTGAAGCATCTGGGCGTGACTTCCCTGCGGCTCATGACCAACAATCCGGAAAAGATCGCAGAACTGGGCGAATACGGACTGGAAGTTGCCGAGCGTGTTCCCATTGACATTCCGGAAAAGCCGGAGAACCTGCGGTATCTCAAGACCAAGCAGTTCAAGATGGGACATTATCTGCATTTCTGAGAAAAACACAAAAACTCTAGGAGGTACAATATCATGAAAACACTGGAAGGTATGTATGACGGCAAGGGACTGAAAATTGCCATTGTGGCATCCCGTTTCAACGAATTCATCACCACCAAGCTGGTAGGCGGCGCTGAGGACTGCCTGCTGCGCCACGGCACAGACGGCGACGACATCACCCTGGCATGGGTACCGGGCGCATTTGAAATTCCGCTGGCTGCCAAAAAGCTGGCATTCTCCGGCAAGTATGACGCCATCATCTGCGTCGGCGCAGTCATCCGTGGCTCTACGAGCCACTATGATTATGTTTGCGCTGAGGTCTCCAAGGGCATTGCACAGGTGGGTCTGGAATCCGGTCTGCCGGTACTGTTCGGCGTACTGACCACCGACACCATCGAACAGGCGATCGAGCGTGCCGGCACAAAGGCAGGCAACAAGGGCTATGACTGCGCTATGTCTGCACTGGAAATGGTCAGCCTGTTCAAGAACGCCTGAAAAACAAGACACTTTCCGCATGGTTGAAACCTGCAAATCTGAAATTCCCGTAAAGTGAGTGATTTTATGAAAAATTTCATTTTCTTTGACATTGACGGCACGATCATCTCCGAGGACGGCTATCTGCCGGAATCCGCAGTCCGTGCCATCCAGGCAGCCCGGAAAAAGGGCAACGCCACCCTCATCAACACCGGACGCACCGCCATGAATGTAGACCCGTTTCTCCGGGAGATCGGCTTTGACGGCTACATTTACGGCTGCGGCACAGAACTGGAATATGACGGAAAGGTCCTGTTCCACGAAAAGCAGACCCCGGCACGCAGCCGTGAAATGGTAGAACTGGTGCGCCGCACCAACGTTGCCGTTCTGTATGAGCGGAGCGACGCCATATTCATCGACCGCAAGGCGAGAACGCTGCCGAACCTGCAAAAGCTGCTGGAGCTCTACGAAAGCAAGCAGCTGCCGTTCGCCGATGTGCCGGAGGATGGGGACTGGTACACGGACAAGTTTGTCATCTGGTATGACGGCGAAAGCGATTTGGAGGGTTTCCAGGCAGGTCTGACGGGAAAGTTTGACTATATCGACCGTGGAAACGGTTTTGCTGAAATGGTGCCCTGCGGCTGTTCCAAAGCCACCGGCATGGAAAAGATGATGCAGCTGCTGGGTGCAGACCGCTCTCATGTTTTCGCCGTGGGCGACAGTCTGAACGATCGTCCCATGCTGGAGGCTGCCGGAACGGGCATCGCCATGGGCGACAGTCCCATGCTGCACCCCTATGCGGACTACATCACCGCAAACCTTGCTGACGACGGCTTGGAAAAGGCGCTGGCACACTTCGACTTGATCTAAGGTTATATCCCCAAAAGCAAACTCCCGCAGTTTCAGAAATCCTTGAAACTGCGGGAGTTTTTTATCGTATCACAATATTTTCAAATCATTCAGCGCTTTCCTGCTTTGCAGCATCCCGATCCATGCGGATGGCTTTCAGCACGATGGCGCATTCCAGACGCTTTTTCTCGATCTCACAGGACAGCTTGTATGCCTTGTGGACATCGCCGCTGTACTGGTAGTTGTTCGCATTACAGCCGCCGCTGCAGTAGAATCTTGCCCAGCAGTTCCGGCAGTCCGGCTTGCTGTAGATATGGGTCTTGGCGAAGTCGGACTTCATTTCACGGTTGAATGTGCCGTCGTCCACGTTGCCCATCTTATAATCTGCCTCGCCGACAAACTGGTGACATGGGTAGATATCGCCGTCCGGTGTAATTGCCACATACTCGTTGCCGCAGCCGCAGCCCCGGAGACGCTTAATGGCGCAGGGTCCCTGATCCAGGTCCAGCATGAAGTGGAAGAAGTTGAACTTCTTGCCGGTTGCCTCATAGTCCAGGATCTTCTGCATCAGCCGTTCGTACTCCTCAAAGATACGGGGCAGGTCTGCCTCGGTGATGGCATAGGGTTCCTTCGGGTCAGCGATAACCGGCTCTACAGAGATCTGGTCGAAACCGGCATCCAGCAGTGCAAAGACGTCGTCAGAGAAGTCAAGGTTATACTTGGTGTATGTGCCACGGACGTAGTATTCCTTTTCACCACGCTGGTCTACCAGCTTTTTGTACATGGGGACGATTCTGTCATACGAACCCTTGCCGTCCACACGGGGACGCATCCGGTCGTTGACATCCTTTCTGCCGTCGATGGACAGAACAACGTTGGACATCTCCCGGTTAATGAAGTCGATCTTGTCATCGGTGAGAAGCATACCGTTTGTGGTGATGGTGAACCGGAACTTCTTGTTGTAGACCGGTTCCTGAGAACGGGCGTATTCCACGATTTTCTTGACGGTCTCGAAGTTCATCAGCGGTTCGCCGCCGAAGAAGTCCATTTCCAGATTCACACGATCCCCGGAATTTTTCAGCAGGAAATCCACTGCCTTTTTGCCGGTCTCATAGGACATCAGCTTTCTGCCCTCGCCGAAGTCGCCGGTAGAGGCAAAACAGTACTGACAGCGCAGGTTGCAGTCGTGGGCGATGTTCAGACACATCGCCTTGATAGGAGATGCCACAGCGAAGTTGGCATATTTTTCGTAGTCATCCGGGGAGAAGAGGATGCCCTCGTCATATGCCTCCAGGATCTCGGCATAGCAGGAACGGATCTCTTCCGGGTCATAGAACCGGGAAAGCTTTGTCACGACCTCTTCCGGACATTCCGGTGCAAAAGGCGGTGCGATATTGTCCAGCATATCATAGGTCAGCTCGTCCACCACATGAACGCCGCCGCTGTTTACGTCCAATACCACATTATAGTCGCCCAATTTATACTTATGAATCATAATTCTGTTTCCTCTTTCCAGCTGCATGGGGAAAAGCAGCATAACTCTTATAAATGCGAAAAAAGGGACAACGAACTGTCCCTTTTTTCTATCGGTTGCAGACTTGCGTTAAGCGGTTCAAAAACCACTTAGTGTTCGCACTTCTGGTTCGCTACTGTGCAGGAAGTCTTGCAAGCAGACTGACAGGAAGCCTGACACTTGCCGCAGCCGCCCTTTGCAGCAGAAGCCTTCAGGTTTGCTGCATTGATGGTCTTGATGTGCTTCATTCGAAACCCTCCCCCAAAAAAAGTTTAACTACATTATATCACAAAATCACCGGATTTTCAAGCGTTCCATGCAAAATAGGAAAAAAGTTTACATCTTGCAAAAGAACCCTCCGGCTATCTGGGCGGTTTCCGATGGGGTGCATTGACGCCGGAAATCCCACCCCAGACACCGCCGCCGCAGAGACACAACAGCCGCACCGGACTGCCGGCAGTATGCAGCCAGACCAGGCTCGCCAGCGTCAGCACTGCCCACAGGAAGAGTCCGCAGAACAGTCCGCAGCGCCAGCCTTTCCGGCGGCGGCGGAATCCGGCAAAGCGACCCATGCCGTACCCGGAAAACACCAGCGCTATCCCTGCCATAAGACGCAGCATCCACTCCGGCGCATCGGCGAAAAGCATCATCGCCGCCAGGATGCTCAGTACGCCGGTCAGAATCCCCAGCCCCACCGGCAGCGCCGCCAGCAAATACCAGCCGCCGGATACCCAAAGGCTTTTCCGGGACTGGGGTCGTGTGGTTTCCATGGGCTGCACCTCCGTTAAACACTGTTATCCCAGCATATGCAGCACCCGCCAGTGATAGAACGCAAAAACGGACTGTACGAATACAGCCCGTTCTTTTGCGAAAATGCACTGGGATTCTTAGTCCTTCAGCATACCCTGGTCGGAGTCGTCAGAACCCTTCTTTTTCTTCTTGGATGCTTTCTTTTCCTTGGCAGCAGCGATCTGTGCCTCCTGCTTGCGCTTTGCATTCTCGGTCATGGTCAGATTTTCCTGTACTGCCCAGTTCTTGATGCGCAGCTTGTTGCGGTTGCTGGTTGTCTCAATGACGATATTATCCTCATTGACCTGTACCACCAGACCTACGATGCCGCCGATGGTAACGATCTCGTCACCGACCTGGAGGCTGTCCTGCATTGCCTTTGCTTCCTTGTCCTTTTTCTTCTGCGGACGAATCAGAATGAAATACATCACTGCGAACAGCAGCACCATAAAGATCAGATAGCCCACTGTGCCAAAGCCGCCGCCGGATGTACTCGTAGAAGATGTGCCGCTGGCAAATGCAGTCATGCTGCAAACAGCGCCTGTCAGAGCTGCTGTGCTGGCAGCCAGTCCCAGTCTTGCGAAATTCTTACTCATGTTCAAAAGCCCTTTCTACGTTTGCCCTGCGCTTTCGGGAAAAATGCTTACGCCTTGCTGCGCAGCACTTCGTCGATGGACGCAGCGGCTGTTTTTCCGGCACCCATCGCCAGAATGACGGTTGCCGCACCGGTGACAGCATCGCCGCCGGCATAAACCTTGTCCTTTGTGGTAGCCATTTCCTCGTTGACTACGAGACAGCCCCACCGATTTGTGTCCAAGCCCTCTGTTGTCGAAGAGATCAGCGGATTCGGCGAAGTACCGATCGCCATGATAACCGTATCCACATCCAGGACAAACTCGCTGTCCGGAACAGCAACCGGTCTGCGTCTGCCGCTTTCGTCCGGTTCGCCCAGTTCCATGCGGATGCACTTCAAGCCGTTGACTCTTCCGTTTTCATCGCCCAGAATCTCTACCGGATTGCACAGGTTCTGGAACTCTACGCCCTCTTCCTTGGCGTGGTGTACCTCTTCCAGACGTGCCGGCATCTCTGCCTCAGAACGACGGTATACGATGTACACGTGTTCTGCGCCCATACGCAGCGCACTTCTGGCAGCATCCATTGCCACGTTACCGCCGCCGACAACAGCCACAACCTTCGACTGGATGACCGGTGTCGCATACTTCGGGTCATAGCCGTGCATCAGGTTGATACGGGTCAGATACTCATTTGCGGAGCATACGCCCACCAGACCTTCGCCCGGAATGTTCATGAACCGGGGCAGACCTGCACCGGAACCGATAAAGACTGCATCATAGCCGCCTGCCATCAGTTCGTCGATGGACAGGATCTTGCCGATGACCATATCCGGCTGGATATCTACGCCGGCATCCTTCAGCGACTGGATCTCCTGCTGTACAATGGTTTTCGGGAGACGGAACTCCGGAATACCGTACATCAGAACGCCGCCGGCTACCTGGAATGCCTCAAAGACAGTTACCTGATAGCCCAGGCGTGCCAGATCTCCGGCACAGGTCAGACCAGCCGGGCCGCCGCCTACAATGGCAACACGCTTGCCGTTCGGCGCAGCCTTTTCCTGCTTGCCGGTATAGCCATGCTCACGGGCATAGTCTGCCACAAAACGCTCCAGACGGCCGATGGCAACCGGCTCGCCCTTCTTGCCACGGACGCACTTGCCCTCGCACTGGTTCTCCTGGGGACATACACGGCCGCAGACAGCCGGCAGGCTGTTGGTGGTGCGGATGATGTCATACGCCTGGAGGAAGTCTCCGGCAGCCACAGCAGCGATGAAATCCGGGATCGGAACGCCTACCGGACATCCGCTGACACAGGGCTTTGCCTTACAGTGCAGACAGCGGGTCGCCTCCTCCTGTGCCTGTTCCGGGGTATAGCCCATTGCAACTTCTTCAAAACACTTTGCACGTTCCTTGGGATCACGCTCCGGCATAGGAACCTTTGTCGGTGTCATATTGAATTTTCCTGCCATGGTCACTGTACCTCCTTCCGGAACAGATTGCATTCCTGCTCCTGCCGCTTGTACGTGCCGTTGCGGCGCATCAATTCGTCAAAATCTACCTGATGACCGTCAAAGTCCGGACCGTCTACGCAGGCATACTTGGTCTTGCCGCCGACGGTCACACGACATCCGCCGCACATTCCGGTTCCGTCCACCATGATCGGGTTCAGCGAAACGATGGTCTTTACCTGGAACGGCTCGGTCGTCTTACAGACAAACTTCATCATGGGAACCGGACCGATAGCAATGACGACGTCATACTTCTTGCCCTGTTCCAGCTGCTGCTGCAGCACATTGGTCACAAAGCCCTTTGTGCCGTAGGAACCGTCATCGGTGCAGAGATACAGGTTATCGCTGCACGCACGGAATTCATCTTCCAGAATGACAATATCCTTGTTGCGGAAACCAACGATGGTATCCACTTCCAGACCCAGGCTGTGCAGGTGCTTTGCCTGGGGATATGCGATGGCACATCCTACGCCGCCGCCGATCACGCAGACCGACTTTGTGCCTTCCGGCAGTTCTGTGGGAACGCCCAGCGGTCCGACCAGATCCAGGATGGTGTCACCTGCCTCCAGCTGTGAAAACTGGCGTGTGGTCTCACCGGCGATCTGGAAGATCAGCGTAATTGTGCCGCCTTCACGGTCATAATCTGCTACGGTCAACGGTACACGCTCACCGAATTCGTCCAGCCGGAAAATGATAAACTGTCCCGGCAGAACCTTCTTTGCGATCAGCGGTGCAACAATGCGTACCATCACAACTGCATCGTTGAGCTTTTTCTTTTCTACGATTTGAAACAATTCTTTCACCTCATGCAATCTCATTGACTGTGCCGGATGCCGGAGCCTGTCCCGTATCCGGAAACATCCCCAAATTCTGACAAGCCGAATGAAACAAGCCGACAGACCGCCGGCTTGTTTGAAATACATATTTGCAGCGCTGCCGTATAAACGGACAGCAGTCGAATCTTATTCCGCAGAATCGTCCTCTGCCGGCACGTCAATCGGCACTTCAAAAGCGTCGTCGTCCAGATCGCTGTAGTCAAACTCCAGCATCTCGCCGCAGCACGGACACGGCATTTCGCCCTCTTCCAGAACAGATTCGCTCAGAGCGATGACATTATTGCAGGACGGGCAGACTGTCTCATAGAGTGTCTCATCATCGTCGTCGTCAAAATCGTCATCATCAAAGTCGTCATCGTCGTCACAGGAATAGTATGCGTCATCCTCATCGTCCTCATCATAGACAATGTCTTCCAGATCGCCCAGATCCTGATCAAACAGATCGCAAACCTCTGTCAGTTCGTCTACCTGGGTCTGCAGATCGCTGACATATGCTGTCAGATCCTGCATGACATCCAGCAGCTGTCCCAGTACCTTGCCTTCTTTTGTGCTGGTCAGATCCAGTTCCATACCGTCGACCATTCCACGCAAATACGCCATCTTATCCGTCAGGTTCATTTGAAATACCTCCTGTTCAAAACACGGTCTGCATTTTTCCGTGCAGCACCGAAAATGTTTGCGTCAAGCAGATGCTTTCGCTTATGCTCTTTCCATATACTCACCGGTTCTGGTGTCGATGCGGATCATGTCGCCCTGGTTGATGAACAGCGGCACCTTGATCTCTGCGCCAGTTTCCAGTGTAGCCGGCTTGGTTGCATTGGTAGCAGTATCGCCCTTGAAGCCCGGGTCAGTCTCGGTAACTTCCAGCTCAACAAAGTTGGGCGGCTCTACGCCGAATACGTTGCCCTTATAGGACAGAACCTTAACTTCCATGTTCTCCTTAACGAACTGGAATGCCGGACCCAGCTTGGAGCTATCGATCGGCTGCTGCTCATAGGTCTCCATGTCCATGAAGTAGTACAGATCGCCGTCGCTGTACAGATACTGCATATCCTTGCGCTCGATATAAGCGGTCGGATACTTATCGGTCGGGTTGAAAGAACGCTCTACCACTGCGCCAGTGATAACATTCTTATACTTGGTGCGGACGAAAGCGGCACCCTTACCCGGCTTAACGTGCTGGAATTCGATAACCTGTACCACGTTGCCGTCCAGTTCAAATGTGATACCGTTTCTGAAATCGCCTGCTGAAATCATAAATTGAAACCTCCGTTTTATTTCTAGGGAATGGGGGTCGATCCCTTTCGAGTGTTTTCCGCCGTGGGAACACGCTCTCCTGTTTCCCTATATTTCATGCAACGACAGGAAACGCCCTGCGTCCAAGCAGAGAATCCCCATAAAAAACATTGCTTAAATTTATTATACAACATAATCGCCGTCTTTGCAAGACTTTCCGCAAAAAAATTTACGTTTCCGCCGGAAAAATCTTACAGCACCGTCAGCTGTTTCGGCGCCTCGGTCAGATTCTCGCAGCCGTTTTCCCGAATGACCACAAAATCCTCGATGCGCACGCCGAATTCGCCCGGCAGGTAAATGCCCGGCTCTACCGTGACCACGTTCCCGGTCTCCAGCTTTGCCAGCGTTCCCGGCGAGGCATTGGGGAACTCGTGAATTTCCAGACCCACGCCGTGTCCCAGGGAATGCCCGAAGTTGTCGCCGTAGCCTGCCTCTTCGATGATATCCCGTGCCAGCTTGTCCATGTCTCTGCCGGTGATGCCGGGTTTTGCGCCCACAATGCCGGCAGCCTGGGCTTTCAGCACGATATCATAGACCTGCTGCATTCTTTCGCTGGGCTTTCCCACGCAGACAGTACGGGTCATGTCGCTGTGATAGCCGTCCACCATAGCGCCGTAATCCATCAGTACGAAATCGCCGCTCTGCACGATACGCTGCGCAGAGGGTACGCCGTGGGGCATGGAAGTGGCACTGCCCGTCAGCGCAATGGTGGGGAAAGATTCCCCTTCTGAACCGTTTTCCATCATGGTCTGGTTCAGCCGCAGCATCACGTCACGCTCCGAGATGCCCGGACGCAGGAAATTGCAGATATCCGCAAAGGCAATTTCCGCAATGCGCTGCGCCCTGCGAATTTTGTCGATCTCCTCTTCGCTCTTCACCGTGCGGCACGCATAGATCACACGGCTCAGGGTATCGCTGTAATCCAGCCGCACCAGATTCCCCAGCTGCTGTTTCAGCTTGGAGAACTGGCTCAGCGTCATTTCCATCGCCTCGACAGAGACGGTCTTTGCGCTGTGCTTTTGGAACAGTTCCCGGAGCTGTGCAAACAGGTCGTGCTGCTCGATAACGGTACAGTCCTTCACGCATTCCCGTGCCTTTTCAATATAGCGGAAGTCGATGATAAGATAGGCGGCATCCCGAAAGCAGACGACGGTTCCGGCAGAGGACTGCATCCCGGTGAAATACCGGCGGTTTACATCAGATTGAATGACCGCAGCGTCTGTCTCCGGCGGCAGCTGCTGCATCAGTTTTTCCAAACGGCTTTGCATGATGAAAACATCTCCTTACATTTCAGAAAGTGCCTGGAGCGCCAGGAAATAGCCGTTGATGCCGAAACCGGCGATCGTTCCGGCGCAGACCGGACTCAGCACAGAGTGGGAACGGAACTCGTCCCGTGCATAAATGTTGCTGATATGTACTTCCACACAAGGGATCCGGATGTCGTGAATAGCATCATGAATGGCATAGCTGTAGTGGGTATATGCCCCGGCATTGATGACAACGCCGTCAAAGGTATTCCGTGCAGCGTGCAGCTTGTCGATGATCGCACCCTCGTGGTTGGACTGAAAGATCTCGCACTCCAGTCCCAGACCCTCTGCACGATCCAGGATCATCCGGTTCAGATCAGCGAAAGTGGTATTGCCGTAAACGCCCGGCTCACGCTCTCCCAGCAGATTCAGATTCGGTCCGTGGATCACCAAAACTTTTTGCATCATAGCAGTTCAGCTCCTTACTTTTCTTCGTATATTTTCTTCGGCAGAAACGGAATCTCCATCCGCCGCTTGAATTTGAAAAACTTCGTCTTTTCCATCTCCATGGGGAACACAAAGATACAGGGCACCCGAAACAGGTTTGCACCCAGCACATCCGTGAAGATCTGGTCTCCCACGGCGGCGACCTCCTTCCGGGACAGCCCCATCTTTTCCACTGCCTCCCGATAGCCCTTGGTCAGCGGTTTCTTTCCCTCACAGACAAAGTCCAGCCCCAGCCGCTCTGCGAATGGTGCGACCCGGGGCGGATGGTTGTTGGACACCAGGCACAGCGAAATGCCTGCCGCCTGCATTCCGGCGACCCATGCCTCGACACCGGGTGCCGGCACAGGGTTGTCGTGGGTGGTCAGTGTGTTGTCTATATCCAGCAGCAATCCCCGGACGCCCAGTTTTTCCAGAAGATGCGGTGTAATATCGCATACGCTGCGCAGTGCGATTTTTGCATGAAACAGCATGGCTGTCCCTCCTTTCGGCAGAGCGGTGCAGACCGCAGTTACATTATACGCCTTTTTCCCTGCCGGAAATGTCGAACGATGGTCGTTCATTTACAAAAAACGGGCGCACTCTTTGAAAGTGCGCCCGCCTGCTGTGTTTCGCAATACGATTTATCAATACTTGCGCTTACGAGCAGCTTCAGACTTCTTCTTACGCTTTACCGAAGGCTTTTCGTAATGCTCTCTCTTACGAACTTCAGCGATAACGCCGTCCTTCGCACAAGATCTCTTAAAACGCTTCAGAGCGGTGTCCAAAGACTCGTTCTTACCAACGCGAACTTCTGCCACTTACATTTCCCTCCCTTTGCCGCTACGGCAGAGGCTAATCTTCCGCCAGACCATACGGTCGGACTTCCGATCTATACCACCAATAATCCCCAGTCGGGAACATCGGGTATCAGCTTCACCTATTTCGCTGCAAACTATTTTTGCAATATAAAACATTGTACCACATATTGCAGAATTTGTCAAGACCTTTTTCTGCAAACTTAGAAATTTGTTATTTTACCACAAAATTCACAAGTTTCTTTGGTACATATATTTGCTTAATGATTGTTTTGCCTGCTGTGGCTTCTTTTATTTTTGCATCAGCGGCTGCCTGTGCCAGAACGTCATCCTTTTCTGCATCTGCCGGAATCTCCAGCTTTGCCTTTACCTTGCCGTTGATCTGGACAACGATCTCGATCATATCGTCCACGCACAGCGCCTCATCATAGGTCACCCATTCCTGCTCGCTGAGAACACCCTCGCAGCCGATCACCTGGTACAGCTCCTCAGAGATGTGCGGTGCAAACGGATACAGCAGGATCAGCAGATCACGGAATTCCTTCTTGGTGATCGAGCCGGCATCGTAGATATCATTCAGCAGAGTCATCATTGCCGCAATGGCAGTGTTGAACTTCATTGCCTCGATATCCTCGGACACCTTCTTGATGGTCTTGTGCATCTTGGAGCGCAGGGCATCGCTGTAGCTGTCGCTGTCGGTCATCTTGTCCTGGAGCGCCCAGATACGGTCGATAAAGCGCTTGCAGCCCTTGACACTGCTTTCGCTCCACGGCGCAGCCTTTTCATAGTCACCCATGAACAGCACATACAGACGCAGCACATCCGCACCATAGACATCTACCACATCATTCGGGTCTACCACGTTTCCTCTGGACTTGGACATCTTTTCGCCGTCCGGTCCCAGGATCAGTCCCTGTGCGGTACGCTTTGCATACGGCTCCGAAGTGGGAACAAGATCCAGGTCATACAGGAACTTGTGCCAGAAACGGGAGTAGATCATGTGGCGTGTTACGTGTTCCATACCGCCGTTGTACCAGTCGACCGGCATCCAGTATTTCAGTGCCTCCTGGGATGCAAATTCCTTGTCGTTATGCGGATCGCAGTAGCGCAGGAAGTACCAGGAAGAGCCTGCCCACTGGGGCATGGTATCGGTTTCCCGTCTTGCATCTGCGCCGCACTTCGGGCATTTGCAGTTGACAAAGGATTCGATCTTTGCCAGCGGGCTTTCGCCGTCCTTGCCGGGTTCGAAGTTTTCTACCGGCGGCAGGCGCAGCGGCAGCTGGTCATAAGGCACCGGCACCATGCCGCACTTCGGGCAGTATACAATCGGAATCGGCTCGCCCCAATAGCGCTGACGGTTGAACGCCCAGTCCTTCATCTTGTACTGTACGCCCTTTTCGCCGCAGCCCTTTTCTGCCAGCACTTCCAGCATCTTTTCGATGGCATCCTTTTTGTTGGAGATGCCGTTGAGAATACCGGAGTTCACCATTTCGCCGTCGCCGGTATATGCCTCCTTGGAGATGTCTCCGCCCCTGATAACTTCGATGATATCAATGCCGAACTTCTTGGCGAAGTCATAGTCACGGGTATCGTGTGCCGGCACAGCCATGATCGCACCAGTGCCGTAGCCCATCATAACATAGTCGGAAATATAAATCGGGATCTCCTTGCCGGTGATGGGGTTGATGCCGGTGAGACCTTCGATCTTCACGCCGGTCTTGTCCTTGACCAGCTGTGTCCGCTCGAACTCGCTCTTCTTGGCGCATTCTGCCTTGTACGCATCCAGGTCAGCAATGTTGGCGATGCTGTCACGATACTTCTGGATGATCGGATGCTCCGGCGCAATGACCATGAAGGTCACGCCGTACAGGGTATCCGGGCGTGTGGTATAGATGCGCAGCTTTTCATCTGCGTGTTCCTTGATGGAGAAGTTGACAAACGCACCGGTGGACTTGCCGATCCAGTTCTGCTGCTGGAGCTTGACGTTGGGCAGATAGTCTACCTCTTCCAGTCCCTGGAGCAGCTTGTCTGCGTATTCTGTGATGCGCAGATACCAGACCTCCTTGGTCTTCTGGACGATCTCGCTGTGGCAGATGTCACACTTTCCGCCCTGGGAATCCTCGTTGGACAGAACCACCTTACAGCTGGGGCAGTAGTTGACCAGGGTCTTGTCCCGGAAAGCCAGTCCCTTTTCGAACATCTTGAGGAAGATCCACTGTGTCCACTTGTAGTACTGCTCATCGGTGGTATCGATCACTCTCGACCAGTCGAAAGAAAAACCGACACGCTTGAGCTGTCCGGTGAATTTTACAATATTGTCGTCCGTCACCTTACGGGGATGCACACCGGTCTTGATGGCGGTGTTCTCAGTCGGCAGACCGTAGGCATCAAAACCGATGGGGAACAGTACATTATAGCCCTGCATCCGGCGCTTGCGGCTGACAACTTCCAGACCGGAATACGCCTTGATGTGTCCTACGTGCATACCGTGACCGGAGGGATACGGGAATTCTACCAGCGCATAGAACTTTGGCTTGGTGTGGTCTTCCTTGGCACGGAACGAACCGTGTTCTTCCCAGTACTTCTGCCACTTTGGTTCGACAGAGGCAAAATCATATTTGTTGCTCATGTATTTATCATTCCTTTAATTATAATTTACTCAACATACTTCCAAGGCTGTGACGCCGTTTCCCTCAATTTTTCTTCGATACTGTCACAGCTCCATGTTTCATTCAGGTCAAACCGGCATCTTACACGAACACGACTGTCCTCTCCCTCAATTTCCCGTCCGGCATGGTAAAACTTCACATAAATTGCGTATGTGGTCTGATGCGCATTGTCCGGTTCGGTACTCAGATGAGAAAACGGCGACGTATCCCAAAAATCACAGTAAAGTGCGTAGATCTCTTCTGCTGTTTCAGAAAAGCTGTCCGACGTCATATCAAAAGAGGGATTCCCCTCAATAAAATCAAAGTCAAGATGTTCACTCTCCTGCGGTGTCCCGAATGCCATGACAAATTCTTCTGTTACCATCGTATTGATTTGATGCTCCTGACAAAAAGCCGCCCAGGCAGCTGTCTTATAATTCTCACGCACACTTTTGTGCGGAAAATGCCAGATTGGCAGCAAACCATCCCAACGGCCCTTTGACCAACCGGATATGACAATAAATACCACATCTGGATTTTCTTTCGGTGAAACCGTATAAAAAGTATAGATTCCGCTGTCTGTCTTTTGAATATGGCTATCACAAATCGTAAACGCTTCCCCATATTCATCTTGTAGCTGACGCATTATCTGCCATCTGCCGTCCGGTAAAAGAAATTTGACAAGCACTGCGATCCAAAAGACAAGAACCACAAAAAGTATTCGCCATTCCGTCTTTGACTTTTTCGGTTTCCCGCTGTTATTTACCAAAAAACGCCCTAACATTCTTTTCAAATACCAACACTGCAGCAGCGCCCAGATCCAGCAGACCCTCCAGGAGGTAGATCCACTGGCTGCCCAGATTGCTGAGGTTTGCGCCAATGTGGGTCAGAAACATGATCGCCAGGAAAACGGCGACAATGTAGTTGATGTACGGCACACGATTCAGCATCAGCACCAGCGCAACCACGCCGACGATCAGCATGATGATGTTGGAGACGCTGAATCCCAGGATCAGATTCAGAACGCCCTTTAGAATCAGATAAAGCCCGATGCCAAATACCCATTTTTTACCCATGGTTTCCATACGGCAGGATCCTTTCTTCTATCGTTATTTCTAAAATCCAATCGCCGAAGGCGGCATTAGATTTTTTTGATGCAGCTATTTTTCTAAAAAAATGCTGCCGAGGTCCAGGGCGAGAAGCCCTGGTCGCTGTCCGCAGACAGCGAAACTCTCTGCGCCATACTTTTGGCGCAACGGAGAAAAGGGTGAGAAAATCGACAGATTTTCGAGGGGAAACGAACACGACCGTTTCCCCTGGCTGCCCTTTTGAAAAAAGCTTACCCTTGAAAATGCCCCAGTGGGGCATTTTCAACGCTCTAAACTCAGTCCGGCTTGACCCACTGCGAAATATCCACCGGCTCTGCATCTGCCCAGAGGCGTTCCAGCTGGTAGAATTCCCGGGCATCCTTACAGAACACGTGAACGATCACGTCGGCATAGTCCAGCACGACCCAGTTCGAGCCGTTGCCTCTGCCCTCACGGTGCATCGGCTCTACGCCTTTCTCTGACATCTGATACTCGACCTCATCCGCCAGCGTCCGGGTATGTGTGGTACTCGTACCGTTGGCAATGATGAAGTAGTCGCCCAGAATGGTCAGATCCTGCACACGAAGTACCTGGATATCCTCTGCACGCTTGCTGTCCAGTGCCTTTACAATAGCTTCCAAAATTTTCTGCTGCGTCATAGTTGTTCCTTTCTCAAAGCCTGCCCGATGACAAAGCACGCTCTTATTTACTGGGCGCCGTCATTGCTGTCGCCCTTGCTGATATCGTTCAGATTTTCCTGGGTGTCGTCATAGTCTCTCGCCAGATATTCGCCCTCCGGCACAAGCTCCACGATGGCGCTTTCCTCCGGATAGATCTCGTTCTGGTACGGACGGAAATGGCCGTTCAGCAGGTCGATGGTTGCCGATTTGTGAATCGAATACACCGACTGCGCAGAGCCGTCGCCCGGATAATAGGTCGAACCCTCACCCGGCACCATAAAGACATTGACGTTGTCCATAGTCAGCCGCTGGGAGGCAAAGTCTGCCACCATGCTGATCTGTTCCAGAGAGAGGTCTGTTGCGATCCACTGGTTCTTGTAGATCTTCTGCATCGCACTCATCAGTTCCGTCTGGCTCATGTTCAGCATCTTTTCCATGGCTGCCGCCAGGAAGATACGCTGTGCCTTGACACGTCCGATATCACCTTCGGCATAGCCGTGGCGGAAACGCACGAACCACTCCGACTGCTGTCCGTTCAGCGTCTGCTCACCGGCAGGCAGCACCTTGTCTGCCTCATAGGTGATCTGCTCCGGCAGTGTGATGGGAATGCCGCCTACAGAATCTACAATATTGGCGATATCCACACAGTTCAGCTTCACATAGGCATCCACATAGATGCAGAAATTTTCCCGGATGGCATCCACTACACGCTGGATGGGCGTAACGCCGGTCTCCTGCCCGCTGTGATAAATGCTGTTGAACTTCGTCGTGGAATAGGACGCATAGTCCGGCATATAGGAGTCACGGGGAATCTGGAGAATATTCATGGAGCCGGCGATCAGATCAAACTGGAGTATCCAGTCTACGTCAGACAGCTCGCCGCTCTCGTCCATGCCCAGGAACAGGATAGTATACTGTCCCTCGATGGTCTGTTCCAGATCCAAACCATCGTTCAAATTGGAATCCAGATCGCTTTTCAGATTCAGCGCCGAGTCATTGGAATCCACCTTTGTCAGCGTACCCTCTTTTTCCACCAGCGGCTGCCACAATTTCCAGTACTTCATAATGGAGACCTGCTGTGTGGTAATGGTATTTCCGTCAACTTTCTTGAAATTGATGATCGGTGCATTGAACACCATGAGCAGAATCAGCACCACGCTGATGACAATGCCTGCCACCATTGTGATAATATCCCGTGGGCTGTTCTTTTTCCGCTTTTTGGGTGCATAGTATCCGTATTCATCCGAGTGGTTTTTTCTGCTCATCTGCAATAATCATCCTTCCTGCCGGTGTAGCTTGTTCAAAATTTCGTTGTATGCCTCTACGGTGTGGTGCGGGATCAGTGCATCCCGGCGCACCAGTTTCATCAGAGAATATTTCAGTGCATAGCCCATGCCTTCATCCAAACTTTCCAGCGCCTTTTTCCGCATGGTCTCCACGTCCGGATAGTCCCGTTCCACGGAGATCATATCTGCCAGATAGACGATCTTTTCCAGGTCGGACATTCCTGCTCTTGCGATGGTGTGATACCGCACCGCCGAAAGCACATCCATATCCATCACGCCGAATTTTGTCCGCAGCAGCTCCGCTCCGGCGATGCCGTGCCAGACCTTGAACGCACTGCGTTCCTCTGCGCAGACATCCATCGCAGACTGCATCATCAGCGTGTACTGCACATCCTCCGGCTCTTCCTTGCAGATGTCATGCACCAGCCCGGCAAACCGAGCCTTTTCCACATCCGGATAGCCGAATTTTTTCGCCAGCATCACACTGGCATCCGATACATTCTTCGAATGGGTATACCGTTTCTGAGAGAGATGTTCTTTCAGATATTCGTCATATTTTTCCAGCTGTTCCATGTATAAAAGCAGACTCCTTTCTTCGGAATCTGTCTGGGGTTCGTTTCCAGCAGATCACACAAACCGCCCGTCCGAAATCCCGGACGAACCTCTAGGCAACACCGCACAAAGCTTGTGCGTAAGATGCGAAGCCGGATTTTTCGGCAGATTGCATAGAAATTTCGCAGGCATACTGTCGTATGGCAAGGAATTTCTGGGCAATATGACGGAAAATCAGCAAGCAGATTGCGTGCAAAGCCGTCAGGCGGGCTTTGTGCGGTGTTGCCTCTAGTCGTATAAATTATGAGATACTATATATTGTACTACTTTTTGCGGTAAATAGCAAGAAAAATCTGTGTGATTTTTTCGGTTTTCACGAATTTTTGTAGAAGATACGGTATAGACCGGAACATCACACAAAAAAATTTTGCCATATTGCAATAAAAACGCCTGCTGCCGCCGCAGCTGTTCCAGATCTCCCGTCATGCGGGAAACCACGCCCAGCGCAGCCATTTCCAGGATCTCCTGCCAGCAGTGCCACCGGGTGAATGAGAGAAACATATCGCTGCCCACCAGCAGCACCAGTTCCGCCTCCGGATACCGCTCCCGGAACAGCCGGACGGTATCCACCGTATAGCTGACCCCGGAGCGTTCCAGCTCGCAGCTGTCCACCTCACAAAAGGACAGCGTTTCTGCGGCAAGCCGGCACATCGCCAGACGGTCCGCCCCGGACGCCATGCCCGGCGCATCCTGTTTGAACGGCGAGACATTTGCCGGGATCAGCACGACCTTGTCCAGTCCCAGCCCTTCCTTTGCTGCTTTCGCCAGGTGAAGATGCCCGTTGTGGATGGGGTTAAAGCTGCCGCCGAACAGTCCGATGCGCTGCATCAGAACTTTACCACCGGCTCTTTGGGATTGCGCTTGAACAGGACGAGACGATTGCCGATGACCTGTACCACCTCTGACTCTGTCTTTTCCGCCAGCTCCTGCGCCGCCTCTCTGGCATCCAGAGGGCAGTTGTCCAGTACGTGCATTTTGATCAGTTCCCGCTTGCGCAGGGCATCGCTGACCTGCTGTACCAGCGTATCGCTGATGCCGCCTTTTCCCACCTGGAAAATGGTTTCGTATGTGCTGGCGATGCCACGCAGGGTCGCCCGTTGTTTGCTTGTCAACATAAAAAAGTTCTCCTTTTATTTCTCTTCAAAAAATGCTTTCAGCTGTTCCAGCGCTCTTCCCCGGTGGCTGATCCGGTTCTTTTCCGCCTCTGTCATTTCCGCCATGGACTTTCCGTCCACATAGAACAGCGGATCATAGCCGAACCCGTTTTCTCCTCTGGGTGCTGTGCCGATCACGCCCTCACAGACACCGGAAAACACCTTTTCCGTGCCGTTGGCATCCAGATAGCAGAGCGAGCAGACAAACCGTGCCGTGCGCTTTTCTGCGGGGATGCCGTCTAGTTTGTGCAGCAGCTTGGCGTTGCGGTCTGCATCCGTTGCGCCCTCTCCGGCGAACCGGTGGGAATACACGCCCGGCGCTCCGTCCAGAGCGTCCACCATCAGACCGCTGTCATCGGCGATGACCGGACAGTGCATTGCCGCATAGACTGCCTTTGCCTTTATCGCCGCATTTTCTGCAAATGTGGTGCCGGTCTCTTCCACGTCCTGGCAAAAGCCTGCCTCACGCTGAGAGACAACTTCCAGCCCGAATGGTTCCAGGATTGCCCGGAACTCCCGGAGCTTTCCGGCATTGTTGGATGCAATAATGATTTTTTCCATGGTCATTCCTCCGTCGGTTCAAACAGGGCACGGACAAAGTCCTGTGCGTGGAACGGCTGGAGATCGTCGATCTTTTCGCCCACACCCACCAGCTTTACCGGAATGCCCAGCTCATTGCGAATGGATACGATGATACCGCCCTTTGCAGTACCATCCAGCTTTGTCAGCACGATGCCGGAAATATCTGCCACTTCCTGGAACAGTCTCGCCTGGTTCACGGCGTTCTGTCCGGTGGTTGCGTCCAGCACCAGCAGAATTTCCCGATGGCATCCCTCTGCTCTCGTCTCAATGATGCGGTTGATCTTTGCCAGTTCCTGCATCAGATTCTTCTTATTATGCAGCCGTCCTGCGGTGTCGCAGATCAGCACATCACAGCCTCTTGCCTTTGCCGCATCAATGGCGTCATAGACCACCGATGCCGGGTCAGAGCCTTCGGCGTGCTTGACAATATCCACGCCGGCACGCTGTGTCCAGACCTCCAGCTGGTCAATGGCAGCCGCACGGAACGTATCTGCCGCAGCGACCAGCACCTTTTTGCCCTCGCCTTTCAGCTGATGGCACAGCTTGCCGATGGTGGTGGTCTTGCCTGCGCCGTTGACGCCGATCACCATGACAATGGTGGGCTTTGTAGGATATTCCAGCGTCTGATCCTCGCCCAGCATCTCTGCAATGATCTCCTGGATCATGCCCATGATCTCCTGGGGATCCTTTACACCACGCTCTTTCACACGCTTGCGCAGGGTCTCGCAGATCTCCACCGAGGTCTCCGGTCCCAGGTCGCTGGTAATCATGGTCTCTTCCAATTCGTCAAACAGGTCGTCGTCGATCTTGGTGAACCCGTTCAACACCTGCTGCATCCGGGACATCATGGCATCCTTTGTCTTGCGCAGTCCGTCACGGATCTTGGCGAAAAAGCCCTTTTTCTCCGGCTGTTCTTCCGGCTCGGTTTCCTCTTCCGGTTCAGTTTCCTCTTCCAGTTCGGATTCTTCTTCCGGTTCAGTCTCCTCTTCCGGTTCAGTTTCTTCTTCCGGTTCGGTCTCTTCCTCCGGTTCAGTTTCTTCTTCCGGCTCAGTCTCTTCTTCCGGTTCAGTCTCTTCCTCCGGCTCAGTCTCTTCTTCCGGTTCGGTTTCTTCCTCCGGTTCAGTTTCTTCTTCCGGTTCAGCCTCTTCTTCCGGCTCAGTTTCCTCTTCTGGTTCGGATTCTTCTTCCGGTTCAGTTTCCTCTTCCGGTTCGGATTCTTCTTCCGGTTCAGTTTCTTCTTCCGGCTTGGACTCTTCGCTTTTCAGAATCCCGGCAGCCTCCAATGCCGCCTGCCGTGCCAGGGCAATTGCCTCCTGGTGCTGTTCTGATTCTTCCACCACTGCCTGTGCCGCAAGACGGGCTTTCTCCACCTCGTCCTGCTCCTGCGCTTCCTGTTCCCGGATGGCAGCGGCGGCGATGTCCTCTTCTTCCCCAGCGAATGCCCCGTCAGATTCTTCCGCCGGGCTTTCCTGCTCCGTCAGTTCTTCCTGTACCAGTTCTTCTTCCTGCTTTTGTTTATTGCGTTTCCAGAACGGTACGCCCTTTTCTTTGTTTTTGTTCTTCTTGCCAAATAAGCCCATGGTACACCTGTCCTTTCTATTGAAGTTCTTCCTGTTCCATCCGCAGCAGACGGGAAATGCCGTCCTCCTGCATGGTCACGCCGTAGAGGACGCTTGCCTCTTCCATGGCGCTCCGGCGGTGGGTCACCAGGATGAACTGTGTGGTATCGGTAAAATTCTGCAAATACTGGGCATAGCGCCGGACATTGCCCTCATCCAGCGCCGCATCAATCTCGTCCAGAATACAGAACGGAGACGGCCGCAGCCGCAGAATGGCAAAATAGATAGCGATTGCCACAAACGACTGTTCGCCGCCGGACAGAGAGATCAGATTCTTGATGACCTTTCCCGGCGGTGCGACCTTGATCTCGATGCCCGATTCCAGTACATTTTCCGGGTCGGTGAGTTCCAGGCGTGCCTCGCCGCCGCCGAACAGATCCCGGAAGATCTCCTGGAAATTCCGGTTGATAATGGAAAAGCTCTCCGAAAAAATGCGCTGCATCTCCTCGGTCAGCGAGGTGATGAGGTCTTCCAGTTCCCGCTTTGCCGTCTCTGCATCCTGCATCTGTTCCGACAGGAACTGATACCGTGCGGAGACCTCTTCGTACTCGGCGATTGCCGCCACATTGACCGTACCCAATCCACGGATGCGGCTTTTCAGACTTTGCAGTTCCCGCTGCGCCGCCTGGAGATCTTCCAGGGGCTGCGCCTGCTCCTGCGCCTCTGACAGAGACAGTTCATACTGTTCCAGCAGTTGGCGTATTACGCCGTCATAGTCGCTCTGGACAGCGATTTTCCGCTCTTCCAGCCGGCTCATCTCGCCGGAGAACTTTTCCCGGACGGCGTTGGTCTCCCGGAGTCCGCTCTGCATCTCCCGGATCTGCTGATCCTGGGCATCATGCACCTGCTGCCAGTGCCGGATCTCCGCCTGACCGTCAGTGCGGCTTGTTTTCATCTGTTCCAGAGTCTTGTTTCCACGGGTGATCTCGTCCTGTTTCTGCCGGATGAGTTCTTCCTGGGTGGAAATATCCCTGTCGATCTGCGCCAGCTTTTCTACCATGGAATCCTGCTGGTCGCTCTGCTGCTGGATCTCTCTGGACAAGGTATCCATATCCTTTTCCAGCTCCATCATGCTGATCTTCAGCTGTGAGCGCTGTTCCGCCAGACGAGCCTGCTCCTGTTCCAGGGCGCTGCGCTGGTCTGCCTCCTGGGACAGCATCTCCTGTCCCTTTTGTATCGCTTTTTCCACCTCTTCTGCCTCTTCGGCAGCGGCGGTGTATTTATCCGCAGTCTCCTGCATCCGCTGCTGCAGTACTGCCTGCTGCGATGCCGCCTCTTCCAGACGCTCTGTGTTCTGCTTTCGCAGATACTGTTCCTTTTCCAGCTGTGCCTCTGCGGCGACCTGTTCCGATTCTGCCCGGCGGCACCGCTGCTGGAGTTCTTCCATCTGCTGTTCCAGCTGCGCCGACTGTGCCTGCGCCTTCTGAAAAGCCGCTGCCGCCGCCTGCTCCTGCTGTTCCAGCGCCTTTACCTCACCGGAAAGCGCCGTCAGTTCCGCACGGCGTGTCAGCATACCGCCGGAACGCATTGCCGAACCGCCGGTGAACGAACCGCCTGCATTGATGACCTGTCCGTCCAGCGTCACAATGCGGAACCGGTACTGATACGCCTTTGCCAGTGCCGTTGCGCTGTCCAGATCCTCTGCCACAGCCACACGCCCCAGCAAAAACTGGACAACGCCGGAAAAGCGCTGGTCATAGCGCACCAGTTCGCTCGCCATGGCGATAAATCCCTCGTGGCGTTCCAGCCCGGTCTCGTTCAGCGTTCTGCCTCGGACAGAAGTCAGCGGCAGGAATGTAGCACGTCCGGCACGCTGTTGCTGCAAAAAGCGAATCCACTGTTTCGCAGCGTTTTCGTTTTCCACAATGAGATTCTGCATGGCGCCGCCCAGTGCGGTTTCCAGCGCCACGCCGTATTTCTGGTCGGTGGTGATAAGCTGTGCCACCGTGCCGAACACCCCACGGGGCTTTCCGCCGTCCGCCCGAAGAACTGCCTTGACGCTGCCGCCAAAGCCCTCCATGTTCCGCTCCATATCCTGGAGCAGTTTCTGGCGCTGGCGCTTTTCCCGGAGTGCAAACGCCGCCTGGTCCCGGTTCTTTCTGCCCTCTTCCAGCGCCTGCACCGCATGGGCGTAGCGTTTCTGAAAACCGGCACGCTGGTTCTGCACCTGCTCGAAAAGTGCCTTCGCCTGCTCCGCCTTTTCTCTGGCGGCATCGTAGACCATATTCTGACTGGAACACGCCTGCTGCAAAGCGCTCTGCCGCATTCCCTGTTCCGTCAGCTGGGCTTTCAGTTCTTCCTGCTGTCCGGCGGCAGTCTGCTGCATGACACGCAGTTCGCTCTGCCGCACCAGCAGCTTTTGCAGGATGCCGTTCGCCTGCTCGTATTCCTGCCCACGCCGTGCCGCCTGCTGTTTCAGTCTCTCCCATTCCTGTTCCGCCTGTTCCGACGTCACCTGGAGCGACTCACGTTTCTGCCGCAGCTGCACGGTCTGTTCCGACAGGGATGCCATCCGGCTCTCCATACTCCTGGACTGTTCCGCCGTCTCCGTTTTCTGACTGTGCAGACTTTCCAGCATCTGACGGCTGTGGAGAATGTCGTTCTCGCACACTGCCACCGCCGCCCGGAGCTGTGCCGCCTCTTCTTCCGCCTGCTGGATCTTCTGACGGATCTCTTCCATTTTCAGCGTGCTTTCCTGCATCCGGCGATAGCCTTCCTGCACCTGGGCATCTGTCCGCTGTATCTCCCGTTCGGCGTTCTGATATTCCGCCTGTGCCTGGAGATAGCCGTCCGACAGCCCGGTAAGCTTTTCCCGGAGTGCCGTCAGCCGTCGCACCCAGAGAGAGACTTCCAGCTGTTTCTGTTCCCCGGCAAGCTCCACATACTGCTTTGCCTTTTCCGCCTGCTGCCGGAGCGGTTCCACACGAGATTCCAGTTCCATGACGATATCCTGGAGACGCACCAGGTTTTCCTGTGCAGCATCCAGCTTGCGCTGCGCCTCCTGCTTTTTATAGCGGAACTTGGAGACACCTGCCGCCTCCTCAAAAATATCCCGGCGGTCGGTGCTTTTGGCGCTGACGATCTCAGCGATACGTCCCTGTCCGATGATGGCATAGCCGTCACGTCCCATACCGGTATCCATAAAGAGTTCCGTCACATCCTTCAGACGGACATTTTTGCCGTTGATGCGGTACTCACTGTCACCACTGCGGTACAGCTTTCGGGTAACACTGACTACAGCACCATAGGCATCTCCCAGTTCGCCGGTCTCGTTGTTGATCTCCAGCGTAACTGCCGCAAAGCCCATTGCTTTCCGGGTCTTTGTGCCGGAGAAAATAACGTCCTCCATCTTGTTGCCACGGAGCGTCTTGGTAGACTGTTCCCCCAGCACCCAGCGCACCGCATCGCCGATGTTGCTCTTGCCGCTGCCGTTGGGTCCCACTACGGCGGTCAGACCCTTGTCAAAGTGCAGCTTGATCTTATCGGGAAAGGACTTAAAGCCCTGTAATTCCAGGGATTGCAGATACATTTCGATGTCTCACCTCTTTCGAAACATTTATTTTGGCGATTGCAGCACACGCACGGCATAGATCTGATTGTGGAAATCAGACAGCGGCACGGTCTGTTCCTTTTTCTGCAAAGGATCCATGCACTGATACGTCCCGTCCTCGCTGCCTGTCAGCAGTACATAGTGGGTGCTGCCGCTTTTCGGCATCTTCACCCGGACAATGGGAAAACAGCCGTCCGCCAGATACTCGTCCAGTGCGCCCTCCGGCAGTTCCGCAGCATCCTGCCGCAGCACCGGAACGCCTGTCACTTGTTCCAGTACGTCCCACTGCAAATTTCCCTGTCCGTCATACACGCCCTGTTCCGAAAAGAACTGGTTCACTGCTCCGGCATCGGCATCTTCCGGCAAACCGTCCACAGAGATCTGCTGCATTTGCAGCGCCGCCGCCACACAACAGGTCAGACAGCCGGAATCCGCCATGTGATAGGCAGAATCCCCCAGTGCATCGTCTTTCCAGCGGTCATCCTTCTGTCGGAAGATCACCGTCTCCGCCGCCGCAGTCTCTGCGGATGCTTCTGCGGTGACAGGTTGCGCCGTCTGATGAAAATGCCTGTAACACAGCACACCGCCTGCCGCCAGAATGACCGCCGCAAGGATGAGCGCCACGACCCTATATTTCTTTCCGGTCATATATTCCCTCATTTCTCCGAGACATTGCCATACACCCCACAGCATTTTCCATTTGCAAGAAGTGTTCCCGGCGACACCGCCGCATTCTCCTGCACACGGAGCGTTACGCCCTGCTCTGCCAGCATTTTCCGGTTGCAACCATGCTGTCCCAGCACCTTGCTCATGGTACGGGGTGCTGTTTCCACAAAGAGTTCCGGTTTTCCACAGTCTGCCGCCGCCTTTTGCAGCTGCCGCAGATACAGACGGGATTCCACCAGTTCTCCGTATGCCGGGTGAAAATATCCGGCGAGCATCCCTGCCCGGAGCGACGGCGTGTCGTGCAGTCCCAGCCGGATCACACGCACCCCAGCCTCATGACAGCGGCACAGGGCATCGGCGCAGTAGTCCAGCACCTCTTCCTGTGACAGCGCCGGATACACGCCGGGCTGACAGTACTCCGCCAGCTTTGTTCCGGCGAGTACCACTGTGGGATAGATCCGCAGGGTCTCCGGCCGGCACGCCAAAAGCTGTTCCAGGGTGTCGTATTCGTCCTGCAATGTACTGCCGTACAGCCCCACCATCTGCTGCAAGCCCAGGGAAAAGCCTGCCTGCCGCAGCATGGCACTTGCCGTCCGGACTGCCTGTGCATCGTGTCCACGGGCATTCAGCCGCAGCACACGGTCGCACATACTCTGTGCGCCCAGTTCCACTGCCGTCACATGATAGGCTTTCAGCCGTTCCAGAACCGCTGCATCAACGGCATCCGGACGGGTGGAGATGCGGATGCCGGAAAACTTTCCTGTTCCCAGAAACGGCTGTGCCGCCTCCAACAGGGCGATCTGATACGCCGGCTCTACTGCGGTAAAACTGCCGCCGAAAAAGGCGATCTCCGCCGACTCCAGCGTTCCGCTGCGCTCCAGCATTTCCCGGCAGGTCTGTGTGATCTCTTCCGGCTCCGGCGCATGGACGGTGCCGCTGATGGTGCGCTGGTCACAGAAACTGCACTGATGCGGACAGCCACGGTGCGGAATGAAAAAGGCAAGAGTCTTATGCTTTGCCATATCCCATGAGCGACAGAGCCTCCTTGGCTGCCTGCTGTTCTGCCGCCTTTTTGCTGTGTCCCATGCCCTTGCCGATCACGTTGGAATTCAGGCAGACTTCGACTTCGAACGCCTTGTCGTGATCCGGGCCGTACTCGCTGACCAGCACATATTCCACCTTTTCCTCCGGGTTCTTCTGTACCACTTCCTGGAGCTGGGTCTTGTAATCGTGGAAACCGGAGGGCTGCTTTTTCTCCTCTTCCGGATCATCCGGGATAAACCGCAGGATATGCCGCTTTGCCGCATCCATGCCGCCGTCCAGGAAAATGGCAGCGATCACTGCCTCAAAGGCATCTGCCAGAATGGACGAACGGAATCTGCCGCCGGTATGCTCTTCGCCCTTGCCCAGCAGCAAAAATTCGCCCAGGTGGATCTCCTTGGCGAAAACGTGCAGCGCCTTTTCACAGACCATAGATGCCCGGAGCTTGGTCAGCTCGCCCTCCGGCAGTTCCGGATACTTGTGAAACAGGAACTCGGAAACCACGATGGACAGCACGCTGTCTCCCAGGAATTCCAGGCGCTCGTTGCACTTGCGTGTCTTGCGCTTTTCGTTGGCATAAGATGAATGGGACAGCGCCTCCAACAGCAGGTGCTTGTCCTTGAAATGATAGTGGATATAGGTTTCAAACCGTCCCAAATCTACATACTCTGTATGTTCCATGATTGCTTTCCCTCTATTTCTTTACCGGTCTTCCGGTATTTTCTGCAATGGTCTGTACCACATTTCCGGCAACGCAGTCTCTCGCCTGGCGGATGGCGTTGAAAAATGCCGTGCCATCAGAGCTGCCGTGCGCCTTGATGACCGGTTTCTGTACGCCCAGCATCACAGCGCCGCCCACTGCCTTATAGTCCATCTTCTTGGTGAGCGCCTTGATCTTCGGCAGGATCAGCAGCGCCGCCAGCTTTCCGGCAGCGCCTGCGAACAGGTTGCCCTTCATCTGGTGTGCCATAAACTTGCCCATGCCCTCGTACAGCTTCAGCGCCACATTTCCGGTAAAGCCGTCTGTGACGACCACATCCGCTGCGCCGGCAGGCAGCTCTCTCGCCTCAATGTTGCCGATGAAGTTCACCGGCGCCTGGGACAGCTGGACGTAGGATTCCAGTTCCAGTTCTCTGCCCTTGGTCTCTTCTGCGCCCACGTTCAGCAGTGCCACACGGGGCTTTTCCACCTGCATGACGTTCTGCATATAGGCACTGCCCATAATGGCGAACTGCACCAGCATTTCCGGGCGGCAGTCGTTGTTTGCGCCGCCGTCAATGAGCAGAAACGGCGTGGTCTCTGTGGGCAGCACCGGAGCGACCGCAGCACGCTTGATGCCGGGGATGCGCTTTACCAGAAAGGTTGCGCCAACCAGCAGTGCGCCGGTACTTCCGGCACAGACAAAGGCATCGCCTTTGCCGTCATGCAGCGCCTGCATTCCCACTGCCATGGAGGTGTCGGCGTGCTGTTTCAGCAGCGATGTGGGTTCTTCGTGGATGTCGAACACTGCCGGGGCGTGGAGAATTTCCATGCCGTCCAGCGGCAGACCGTTTTCCTCGGCGCAGTCCCGGATCTTCTGCTCGTCTCCGACCAGCGTCACCGTTACGCCCAGTTCCTGCACCGCCTGTGCGCCGCCACGAATCACTTCGAGCGGTGCGTTGTCACCGCCGAATGCGTCGATTAGTATATTCAAGATGTATGATCTCCCTTGTATTATTGTTCTGCCTCACGCAGATACTGTTCCAGCGCCGCCATGCCACGGTCGGCATACGCCTGGTACTTTTCCTGCTTTCCACGGATGCGCTCCGGCAGGTCGGGCAGAATGCCCATATTTGCACCCATAGGCTGGAAATTCTCCGTGGGTGCGCTGCTGATGTATGCCGCCAGTGCGCCCATCATGGTCTCCCGTGGCAGAATGAGCGGCGCTTTGCCCTGCAAGCGGCGTGCCAGGTTCTTTCCGGCGAGAATGCCACTTGCCGCCGATTCCATATAACCCTCCACACCGGTCATCTGTCCGGCAAAGTACAGGGTGTCCTGTCCACGGAAATGATAGTCCGCATCCAGCAGGCGTGGGCTGTCCAGGAACGAGTTCCGGTGCATCACGCCATAGCGGTGAAACTCGGCGTGTTCCAGACCGGGAATCATGGAGAACACCCGTTTCTGCTCCGGAAATTTCAGATTCGTCTGAAATCCCACCAGATTGTACATGGTTCCCTCCTGGTTTTCCCGGCGCAGCTGTACCACCGCCCACGGACGGTGACCCGTGCGTGGATCGGTCAGTCCCACCGGTTTCAGCGGTCCGAACCGCATGGTATCCGGGCCACGGGATGCCAGTACCTCAATGGGCATACAGCCCTCATAGACCCGGAACGCATCCTTGTCGCAGTCGTGCAGAGGCGCACGTTCTGCGGCAATCAGCGCCTCGTAGAAGTTCTCGTACTCTTCCTTGTTCATGGGGCAGTTGATATAATCTGCATCCCCTCTGCCGTAGCGTGCCGCAAAGAACACTTTCTCCTTGTCCAGACTCTCAAAGCTGACGATGGGCGCAGCCGCATCGAAAAAGCTGAGCCGTGTGCCGCAGCGCTTTTCGATGTCTGCCGCCAGTGCGCCTTCTGTGAGCGGTCCGGTCGCCACGACTACCGGAGTATCCGGGATACGATCGACCACGGCGGTCTCCAGGGTGATGTTGGGGTGATTCCGGATGGCATCGGTGGCGAGGTCGGAAAACTGTTTCCGATCCACCGCCAGCGCACCGCCGGCAGCCACTGCCGATTTCCGGGCGCACTGCATCAGCAGTGAACCCAGGCGGGTCATCTCCGCCTTGAGCAGCCCTGCCGCAGAATTGATGCGGTCGGCTTTCAGCGAGTTAGAACAGACCAGCTCCGCCAACCCCTCATAGTGGTGCGCCGGCGTGTACTGCACCGGTTTCATCTCCAGCAGCTGCACGGAAAAGCCAGCCTCTGCCAGCTGCCAGGCAGCCTCACAGCCTGCCAGTCCGCCGCCGATCACGGTTACGTCTGCCATTTACGCACCTCCTACCGGACGGGAATAGCCGCAGCCCGGCTTTTCGCATACCAGCGTGCCGGACTTGCCGCCTTTCTGGAACAGGGTACAGCCGCACTGGGGACACTTTTCCTCGGTCGGCACATTCCAGGTCATGAAGTTGCAATCCGGATAAGCGCTGCATCCGTAGAAACTTCTGCCACGCTTGGACTTTTTCAGAATGATCTTGTTATTGCAAAGCGGACAGGAACCGGCAGTTTCCTGGACGATCTTCTTGGTGTTCTTGCACTCCGGGAATCCGGGACACGCCAGAAAGCGTCCGTAGCGCCCGATCTTGATGACCATATTTCTGCCGCACTGATCGCAGACGATATCCGTCTCCTCATCCGGCACTTTGACACGCTTGCCTTCCATTTTTTCCTCGGCAGTCTCCAGCGTCTTTGAGAAATCGCCGTAGAAGTCCTCCAGCGTATCCACCCAGCTTTTCTTGCCACGTTCCACATCATCCAGGTTGTTTTCCATCTCTGCGGTGAACTTCACATCCAGGATGTTGGGGAAATGCTCTTTCATCAGTTCCGTGGTCACTTCGCCCAGGACGGTGGGTTTCAGCTGTTTTCCCTCACGCTCCACGTAGAGGTGGGTGGTGATGGTGGTGATGGTCGGCGCATAGGTACTCGGTCGGCCGATGCCGTTTTCTTCCAGCGCCTTGATCAGCGTCGCCTCTGTATAGCGTGGCGGTGCCTGGGTGAAGTGCTGGTTGCCTTCCAGAGACTTCACCTTGATCTCCATGCCCTTTTCCAGCTCCGGCAGGTTCTTGTTCTCGCTCTTGTCGCCCTTGGCATCGTCGTACAGCACGGTAAAACCGTCAAACTTCACGGTCGAGCCGGTTGCCTTAAAGATGCAGTTGTCTGCCTCGATGTCCACAGACACCGTATCCATCAGCGCATCTGCCATCTGGCTTGCAATAAAGCGCTCCCAGATCAGCCGGTACAGCTTGTACTGGTCGGCAGTCAGACTGGACTTCACCCGCTCCGGTGTCATGTCCGGCATAGACGGACGGATCGCCTCGTGGGCATCCTGGGCGTTCTTCTTGGACTTATATGCTCTCGGCTCCGGCGGCAGATAGTCTGCGCCGTATTTTCCGGTCACATAGTCTGCGGCTGCCTGCTGCGCCTCTGCGGAGATACGCAGGCTGTCGGTACGCATATAGGTAATCAGACCGACTGCACCCAGTCCGTCGATATCCACGCCTTCGTACAGTTCCTGTGCCACCTTCATGGTGCGCTTGGACTGAAAGCCCAGGCGATAGGAGGCATCCTGCTGCAGGGTCGAGGTGATAAACGGCGGTGCAGGGTGGCGCTTGGTCACCCGTTTTTTCACATTCTGCACGGAATAGCTGGCATTTTGCAGCCGTTCCAGCAGAGCATCTGCGGCAGCCTTGTCCGGGATCTCCGTCTTGTCCACCCGTTCGCCGTCCACCTTCACCAGCTTTGCCGCAAACACCTTTCGGGACGGCGGCGCCGTAAACTTCGCATCAATGGACCAGTACTCCTGGGAAACAAACGCACGGATCTCGTTTTCCCGGTCTACCACCAGGCGCACAGCTACCGACTGTACACGTCCGGCAGACAGACCACGGCGCACCTTTTTCCACAAAAACGGGCTGAGCTTATAACCTACCAGACGATCCAGGATACGGCGTGCCTGTTGGGCATTCACCAGATCCAGGTCGATCTTGTGGGGATGGCTCATACCAGCCTGGATACCGCTCCGGGTGATCTCGTTGAACTCCACCCGGTCATCGGCATCCATATCTAAATGCAGCATCTGTGCGATATGCCAGGAAATGGCTTCTCCCTCTCTATCCGGGTCAGTTGCCAGATAGATATGGTCGCACTTTTTTGCGTGTTCTTTCAGTTTTTTGATAACGTCTTCCTTGCCCTTCATATCAGTATACTGAGGCTGAAAGCCGTTTTCTACATCCACACCCAGTTTCGACTTCGGCAGATCCCGGATGTGACCCATAGAGGCAATGACATCATAGCCCTTGCCCAGATATTTTTGAATGGTTTTCGCCTTTGCCGGCGACTCCACGATCACTAAATTCGACATAACTCTCTCTCGTTCTCTCTCAAGGCAAAATCGTCTTCAAAACAGGGAAACGCTGCATAAAGCCTGCCTAACAGCTTTGCACACAGGCTTTATTCCGTGTTTCCGCAGGTTTTCCTGCGCACTAACGCATCCGCCGGAATTGTTTTCCCGGCAGGCGTTCCAGTTTCCCGTATAGTTCCAGTTCCGTCAGCGTTGTGGTCAGTTCCTCCATGGAAACCTCCAGCTCCGCTGCGATCTGATCCATGTGCATCACACGCTGTCTTTGCAGCAGAGACAGGATCTCTCCTGCCAGACCCTCCAGCTCTTCCTCCGGCATGGGGTCGATCGCCGGGTCGGGTTCGGTCTCTTCCGGAATCTCCGGCTCCGGCGGACGCTGTTTCCGGCGGCCAGGCTGCTGCACAGCGTCGGATTCTCCCAGCGTCATCACGGAACTCTCGGATTTTTCCCGTGTCTCATCGTACAGTGCCGATGCCCCGATCATGTGGGCATGGCTGGTGTAATACTCATAGACGATGTCCCGGCTGTCAAATACCGGGATCGCACCGTCCCGAAGATATTTTATCACACCCATATATCGTTTGTCAAATATATCTGCCGGCGGAATGCAAAAAACATCCCGTCCCTGTTCCATGGCGTTCTCCGCCGTAATCAGCGCACCGCTCCTGGCAGGTGCCTGTATGACAAAAGTTCCCATGCTTAACCCGGACAGCACCCGGTTTCGCAAGGGAAAATTCGATGGAGCCGGCGATGTTCCCGGCAGAAATTCCGACAGGATCAAGCCACGCCTGGCAATTTCATATTTCAAATTGGCATGGGGCTGGGGATATGCAACATCCAGTCCGCAGCCCATCAGCGCAATGCTGGGCTTATCCGCCTCCAGCGCACAGCGGTTCGCCGTGATGTCGATGCCCACGGCATATCCCGTCACCGGAACAAATCCCATCTGCACCAGATCGTGGCAGATGGTCTTTTCCACCTGGAGACTGTACGGCGAGGGATTGCGAGTTCCCACGATCGTCAGCAGCAGGTGTTCCTGCAAAAGGGAGCTGTCGCCCTGATAAAACAGCAGCACCGGCGGATTCACAATGGAGAGCAGCTGCGGCGGATACGCCTCGTCGCCGTACCAGAGAATGGACAGGCGCAGCTTTTCGCACCGTGCCAGCATTTCTTCCACTTGTGCCTCGCCGGTCTGGCGGATGCGCCGCAGCGTATGTTCCGGCAGGTGCAGTGCCGCATCGGATTCCGGCTTTTGCAGCACCTCCACCGCTTTCTGGGGTGAACCATACCGGTGGAGCGCTTTCCAGATCCGTGGACTTCCTGCGCCGAACACCATCACCAGCCACAGCAGGCAGCGAATCTCTTCCATGTCACTGCCCTCCGTTTCCGGCGGCTGCCGCTTTCTGCACTTCCCACAGGATAATGCCGGCAGCCATCGCCGCATTGAGGGATTCGATCGTCCCGTGCATGGGAATCGTCACCCGGCGGTCACAGGCGGCAGAGACTTCTTCCGGCAAGCCGTTCCCCTCGTTGCCGATCACCACCGCCGTCCCCTTCCGGAACAGACACTGTCCCACCAGTTCCGCCTGTCCGGAGACCACAGCGGCGCAGGACTCCACACCGGCATCCCGGCAGGCAGCCAGCACCGGTTCGATCTCCGGCACACAACAGAGCGGCACACGGAACAGAGAACCCATGGTCGCACGGACCACCTTGGGGCTGTAGATGTCACAGCTTGCGCTGTAGATCACCCCGTCCAGCCCCAGAGCGTCTGCGGTACGCAGGATCATGCCGGCATTTCCGGGGTCCTGCAGCTGGTGCAGCACGGCATAGCTGCCGCCGGTATGGATCAGCGCCGAAAGCGCCGGCGGCTCCGGTATCTGACAGACGGCGAACACGCCCTGGGTGTGTTCTGTCTGGGACAGTTCCGCCGCCAGACTGTCCGAGACAAGAGCGCAGCGTGTGCCGTGCAGCACGTCCGGCAAACCCTCTGCCTGCCAGCGTGCCAGACCGTCCTCTGTCCAGAACAGCTGTGTCAGCGCCGCACCGTTTTTCACGGCATCCGACACCAGCCGAAAGCCCTCCAGCACAAACAATCCGGTCTTTGTCCGTTCCTTCCGGGAACGTGCCAGCTTGCGGTACTGTTTCACCGCAGCATTATCATGCGCCGAAATTTTCAGCAGCGTTTCCATATCGTTTTCCACCAGCTTTCGTTATGGCAGCACCGTGCAGAGCCGTCAGGCGGACTTTGAGCGGTACTGCCGAATATTCCGGATTTTCCTCATGATACAACAAAACACGCCCCGTATCGTTTCCAGAGCGTGTTTCGCATTCGATCCTTACAGAGCAGCCTTAGCCTGTTCTACGATTGCAGTAAAGCCTGCTGCGTCGTGAATGGCGATCTCAGACAGCATCTTGCGGTTCAGTGTGATGCCAGCCTTCTTGCAGCCGTTCATGAACTGGGAGTAGTTGATGCCGTTCATCTTGCAGGCAGCGGAAATACGAGTGATCCACAGCTGACGGAACTCTCTCTTCTTCTGCTTTCTGCCGATGTAAGCATAGTTGCCGGACTTCATGACAGCCTGTTTTGCCATCTTGAAGTGCTTGCTCTTGCTGCCCCAGTAGCCCTTTGCCAGCTTCAGGGTCTTATTTCTTCTCTTACGAGTCATCATTGCACCTTTAATACGTGCCATAGTTATTTACCTCCGTTATTTCTCAGATTCCAGTCTAAAGCCCTGTCGTTCGGCTTAGAGATACGGCATCAGCTTTTTCAGTGCCGGTGCGTTTGTGCTGTCAGCGATACCTACGGTACGAGCGATTCTCTTCCGCTTGGTGTCCTTCTGAGTCAGTCTGTGTCTCTTGTTGGTCTTCTGATACTTTACTTTTCCGGAAGCAGTCATCTTAAAGCGCTTTTTTGCACCGGAATGTGTCTTGGTCTTGATCTTTGCCATGGTGAATTCCTCCTGTTTACTTCGATGCCTTCGGTGAAATGAACATGACCATGCTGCGGCCTTCCATTTTCGCAGGCTTATCAACAACGCCGACTTCCTTGCACGCTTCCTGGAAACGCTTCAGAAGTTCTTCGCCGATCTGCGGATGTGCGATGGCACGTTTCCGGAAACGGACTGAAACTTTCAACTTGTCGCCACCCTGCAAAAACTTCTTTGCCTGGTTGACCTTGGTCTCAAAGTCATGGGTGTCGATGGCAGAAAACATACGGATCTCCTTGATGGAGACAACCTTCTGATTTTTCCGTGCCTCTTTTTCCCGTTTCTGCTGTTCAAAGCAGTACTTGCCGTAGTCCATGATCCGGCACACCGGCGGCTTTGCACCCGGTGCGATCTTTACCAGATCCAGGTCTTTTTCATAGGCGATCTTCTGCGCATCTCTTGCAGACATTGTTCCGAGTTTTTCGCCGTTCTGGTCGATGACCAGAATCTCTCTGTCCCGAATTTCCTCATTGATCTGCAGTTCTTGTTTGCTGATAAGCCAGCACCTCCAAACATATTATTTTCAAACAAAAAAAAGCGTCCACTTTTCCAGGTGAACACTCCTTCTCCATTCGTCAAAACCGTCCTCTCTCCGGAGAGAAAAGCCGTTGTACACGAGTATTGACCGTTTCGACTAAACGCCAAACGGTGAGAACGGGAATGCTCTTCTTTGTTTACTTTTGCTATTTTATCATATTATCATTCGCCTGTCAAGCATCCGTTCGATATTTTACAATTTATTTACACATTTATCTGTGCGCAAAAGCACGCAGCAGGCGTTCAGAACCATTTTTCCAGCCATTCCACGCATTTCAGCTTTATCGCATAGCGTTCATGATGCCGCAGCAGATCCTGCTCCGGTTTTCCAAAAGCGTCCTCGGCGGTCTCTTCGTCTGCGGTGACATCGCAGGCATTGGGGACACACAGAGACGGGTACATCACGCACCACCAGTTCTGACCCTGTGCCGCACCGATGGTGATGCGCAGGGCGGTGTATTCCCCTGCCGGCATGACCCAGTCCCCGTAAGTACGGTCATCGAAGGGCATTTCCACCAGCTGAGCCTTTACCGGATAGGAATAGCCCTCATCCCAGACCAGTTGCTGCGCCGTCTGTTCCAGGGTTTCCAGATTTTCTGCGGCAATGGTCTCCGCATCCTCCACGGATTCCGCATCGCCGGCAAAGAGTGTGTCCGCCTGTTCCAGCACCTTGTCCCGGACTTTCAGTTTCAGCGCCTGGTCGTCGATGCTGTCCGAATTCGCCAGGATATGCAGCCGCAGCACGTTCTGTTCCAGAGACCGGTAACTCTGCGCCGTTCCCGTCAGCGCCGAACAGCAGACAGCACCGACCATACCCAGCAGCAATGCCCATTCCAGTTTTTTCATATTGCTCACCTCGATGAGAGTATGCACCGGAATGGGGAAGGTTATACTTGCGGAGGGATTTTTTATAACACCAGCTCCGCCAATATCGTATTCGACACCAGAAACCCCTTCGGCGTAAATGCCACCCGGTCTCCGGTGCGCCGCAGGAATCCCAGCTTGCAGTAGCGCTCCACCGCCGCTTTTTTTTCTGCCAGCCACGCCGCCGGAACGCCCTCTGTCAGCCGCAGTCCCAGCATCAGGCGCTCTTCCAGGGTGCAGGGCGCACCGTCCTCAGTTTCCACCGTCTGCACCGGCTGTTCCAGAAAGGATGCCGCCGAGGACGGCACGAAAAATCGTTTCCCGTTCCAGCAGGAGTGCGCCGACGGACCAATGCCCAAATACGGCTCGCAGTGCCAGTACTTGCAGTTGTGACGGCTCTCAAAGCCGGGCTTGGCAAAGTTGGAGATCTCATACTGGGCGAATCCGGCAGCATTCAGCTGTTCCACCGCCTGTAAGTAGAGATCTGCCGCCGCATCCTCATCAGGACACTGCGCCGCAATCTGCTGTCTGGCGAAAGGCGTTCCCGGTTCGATTTTCAGCAGATAGGCGGAGATATGCACAATGGGCAGCCGGGTCATTTCCCGGATGGTCTGTTCCAGTTCCTCCGGCGTTTGTCCCGGCAGCGCCAGCATCAGATCACAGGACAGATTGTCAAATCCTGCCGCTGCGGCAGCGCAGACGGTCTCGACCGCCTCCTGCGCCGTGTGCAGCCGACCCAGCCGTTTCAGCTGGCTGTCCGAAAGGGACTGCACCCCGAAAGACAGCCGGTTTACGCCGCTTTCCCGGAACCGGCGCAGCTGTTCCGGTGCGGCAGCGGCAGGGTTTGCCTCCATTGTCACCTCTGTATCCGGGGACAGGGTGAAACAATCCGCCGCCGTTTCCAGGATCTGTGCGATTTGTGCCGGAGACAGCAGAGACGGTGTGCCGCCGCCAAAATAAACGGTATCCACAGGTTCTGCACAGGCATAGTGCCGCAGATTCCGACAGACCGCCTGGGTATAGCGTTCCAGCAGTTCCGGTTCGGCGGCGATGGAATAGAAGTTGCAGTACGGACACTTCCGGCGGCAAAACGGCACATGGATATAAAGTCCGGCAGCCATCAGCTCAGCACGTCATTCCGGATAGGCTTTTCCAGCGGACCAAAAAAGGCATCGAAAATCCGGCACAACACATACGCCGCCACGATCGTGCCAGCCATATACGCATAGTCCCAGGTGGAATTTCCCTTGAAGTAAATGAGCATCACCAGCACCAGGGCAGCAATGTACACCACTGCGCTGAAAATCATGGATGCCTTTCCGTTGACACAGTGCTGACCGCATTCCATGCAAACTTTGCCTTTGGTGTGCAGTCCGCCGGTAAAGGCTTTTTTCAGCGGATTGAATGACTTTGCGCCGCAGTACGGGCAGGTATAGATCGATTTCATAAATCAGATTCCTTTCGAAAAGTTTCGGGCAATTTCCAGAATTGCCGGATAGATTTATTATAGTGTGTTCCGGGTGAAATGTCAAGGCGGTGCATCTGCCTTTCCACGCCGCCCGGAAAACAGGCGAGCCGCCGACAGTGTTTTCCCTGCCGGCGGCTCGTTTATGATTCACTTGTACCGTGTTTTTTATCCAAGCTGAACGTTTCCAAGCTGGACGTTGTGGATTCTCGCATAGTCTGCGATCAGATCAAAGTTCAGATCATAGCGTCCCTCCGAGAAGAACGAAGAGTCGCTGGCACCGCTGCCGGTGAATGCACAGGATACCATTGTTGCATAGACATCGTCCAGATCGACGTCACCGTCTGCATCCACATCCATCAGATTCCAGTACAGCTCATTGTCAATATTGCGATCCGCCATACTTTCATCAAAGCTCTTCCCGTTATTCGATTTTACAAATTTATCGCCTTTGTTGGTAATACCAAGGGAACGACCAATTTCTTTTACGCCCTGAAGAGCCACCATGTAAAGTTCATCCATTACAGCAGTGGAGCTGATCGTTTCTTTTTCTGATTTCCGGCTGTACCGTACATCACAGAGGGCATAGGTCTGTTTCTCGTGAATCAAATCGGCATCTGCCTGATCGAAAACACCGTCACCGTTCATGTCCCCCAGAATCTGCCGGTCCTTTGTCAGCAGCGTGGGATCTACATACAGAAAACGAGTTGCCATTGCCGCATCATGCCCGGTCACATAGCCATCCATATCCAGATCGCCCGGTTCTACATCAAAATATTCCACTAAATTCATATCATAGCGATCTTCTGCAGGATATATGGGCTTTACTTGTGCGCCTGCGCGTGAGACCGCACAAATCAATGCCTCAACATCATCCTCACTCACAACACCATCTGCATCTACATCCATCAGGTTAAAATCTCTCAGACTGATTACCCGCTGGCTTTCCAGCTGATCGATTATATCATCAATATCATCTTTTTCCAGAGAATGATCTGCTACTACTTTATAGTCCCTGTAATTGCTCGTGTAACTATAATATCGTACCATGTATACATCCGTTACATTCGGGTTTTTACGTTCACCTTTCTGAAACGTAACGCCTAAGCCGCAGACCTTCTGCGCAAAAATAGCATCTGCGTCGCTCTGATCCACCACGCCGTCACCGTTCATGTCCGCCAACGCCTTCTGCTGGTCGCTGAGCAGTTCCGGGTCTACGTTCAGATACCGGCTGACCATTGCCGCATCATGTCCGGTGATATAACCGTCCATGTCTACATCGCCCTGCACATAAGTCTCATCTGCCGCAGCTGCATGGATCACAGAGAACGGCACTGCGCCGACTGTCAGAACAGCCGCTGTGAGGAATGATAACACCTTTCTTTTTTTCATATGAAAAACCTCCTTCATATTGCCTATGCTCTCATTTTCTGCATGAAGCTCATGCAGTCCCTAAAAATGAGACCATTAAAACTGATCGAAAAGACCTAATCCGTTTATGGTACACAGTTTTGACACATCCAAAAGCGCCGGATCCAGGTCATATCTGCCGTCCGCAAAAAAGCCGGTTTTCAGATAACCTGCACCTCTCAGCGCACAAGACTGCGCCGTCACAAAAATATCTACCATGTCCACATCGCCGTCTGCGTCTACATCCATCAGATTATAGTCCAGCTTGCTGACGATATTTGCATTTTCGTTTTCCGTCCACTTTTCATGGGTCGTGACAACTGCGGATGCGCTGTTGACCACCGTATGTGTATAACCGGCATACTCCCTCGCACAGTAATACAGCTCAAAATACAGTGTTGTGGAATCCAGCATCAAGCCCCGGTCTTTTCTGCCTATCTTGAAACTGTCTCCCAGCGAATACCTCTGATTTTCGTAGATCCAGTCGGCATCGCTCTGATCCACCACGCCGTCCTCGTTTACATCTGCCAGCATCAGCTGTTCCTCTGTCAGCAGATGCGGATCTACATTCAGATACCGTGTCACCATAGCGGCGTCATGCCCGGTAATCACGTGATCCATGTCCACATCTCCCAGACAGTAGATCTCTTCCGCCGCACCCGCCGGCAGTGCCGGAAGTGCAGCCAGCGCCATGATCCCTGCTGTCACGATGGAAACGACCTTTCCTTTCTTCATAAAAATCACCGTCCTTTCTGCGTACCAGTCCCGTACCCAAAGCGAAACTGGTTTTCTCTTTTATTTTACACCATTTTTTACAATCTGTCAACACTGTTTTTTCCTGTTTTCTGCCGCTGCGCCGCAAAAAAACAGGGCGAAAGCGTGTGCCTCCGTCCTGTTTCTGCAAATTCGATTCTCTTTGGAAAAATCAGCGGTAGATGGTCTTTTTCGCCGTCTCTACCACAATATCCGCACACAGCTCCAGTCCCAGTGCGCCGCTGTTCAGACAGAGGTCATAATTGTCCTTGTCGTACCAGTTTCCGCCGGTATTGATGCTGTAGAAGGTCTCACGGCGCTTGTCGATCTTGCGCAGCATTGCCTCTACCCGGCGTTCGTCTACGTGATACTCCTGCACGGCACGTTCTGAACGGGACTTGGTGTCCGCATAGATAAACACATTGAACAGATTTTCCAGATCACGGAGGATATAGCTTGCACAGCGTCCTACGATCACGCAGTCGCCTTTTTCTGCCAGTTCCCGGATGATGTTGGTCTCTATGATATAGACCTTATCCGACAGCGGCAGGTTCTCTTCGATGGTGCGTGTGGGGCTGGAGGTCAGCATCAGCGTGTATAAAAAGCTCTTCGGCGCTGCTTCTTCCGCAGTCTCCAGGTACTCCATGGAGACGTTGCAGCGTTCAGACGCCATTTGTAAAATTTCACGATTGTAGCACGGAATGCCCAGCCGCTCTGCGATCATCTCGCCGATCTCACGGCCGCCGCTTGCATATTCTCTTTCAATGGTAATGATTCGATGACTCATAGTAAAATGCCTCCTCTAGTTTGAGAAACAGGAACAGGATTCCCTTTCCCAGTGCTTTCTCTTATTATAGCATACTTTTCGATTTTTTGCACGTTTCAGACGAATTTTTTTGCAGTTTTTATAGAAATTCTACGTTTTATACATTCGTACGGTGAATGATTTATGCAATTCGCCAACATTCAGCTTTATTTTGTAGCGTCCTGGATTGCCTGGATGATCTCCGGATAATACCAGGTGCAGTCCTTGCGGTTCAGCAGTCCGAAACCGTTTTTCGTTTCGTTGTTGTCCCAGATAAAGCACTTGATGCCGTGTTTCTTGGCAGCGCTGAGGTAATAGCTGAACCATGCCACTCTGGCGGAGGTGTTCTCGTTCTTGTTGACGCAGCCGGTCTCGTCAATGATGACCGGAATGCCCTTGCTGATAAAGGTGTCGTCCAGGTACTGGAATGTGGTGTCCAGTTCCTGCTTATCGCTGTCGCTGCCCCAGTCGGCACGGGTGTCGTCCGGACCGCAGAAATTCCACGGCGCATAGATGTGCAGGGAAACGATGATGTGGTCGTCCTTGGGGACGATCATGCCGCCGATGGCGTTCTTCTCCGCAGACTGTGCGTAGTCGGTGACGATCACGGTACGGTCTGTGTTAGAGCCGCCGGATGCACGGACGGTGTCCACAAACGCCTGGAACAGCTGGTTGATAACATCGTAGGATTCCTGGGTGCCGCCGGTCCACTCCTCCGCAGAGCCGATGACACGGGTTTCGTTCATGCCCTCGAAGATCAGACGGTGGTCATAGTCCTGGAAGGTGGCACAGATCTGTTTCCAGATGGTGGTCAGCGTAGCCTTGTCGCTTTCCAGCTTATCCTTGGTGGGGACGAGCCAGAGTTCGTCGTCGTGGTGTACGTTCAGAATGACATACAGCCCGTCGTTATAGGCATAGTCTACGACTTCCTTGACACGGCTCATCCATGCCGCATCAATAGTGCCGTCTGCTGCCATATGCTCGCCCCAGGTGACCGGAATACGAACTGCATTAAAGCCGGCAGCCTTTACGGTATCGATCATCTGCTGTGTGGTCTTGGGGTTGCCCCAGCCGGTCTCAGTATCGCTGGAATTGGTGTCGTGGCTGTCCAGGCTGTTGCCCAGATTCCAGCCCACCTTGATGTTTTCCACGATCTGTTTGCTGCTCATGGCATTGACCTGATCCTTGGTGGGGATATCGCCGGTCACTTCTGCCACTTCGCCGCCTTTGGAGGATTCCTCCGACTTGGTCTCCGTCTTGGTGGTCGTTCCGGTGCTGTTGCTGTAGCGGACACTCACATTGTTCAGCGTAATGCTGGGCTGGTCGCTCCACCAGTATCCCAGCATCACTTCGCCGCCGTTGTCGATGCTCTCCTTGACCTCATCCGGCACGATCCAGGTCAGCGAGAGGCTGGAAGAATCGGTAAACACGCAGACATTCTTGGTCTGATACCAGCCCTTATCGGTGGCGCAGTCTGCATTCTCATCCACAGACACACCGAATGCGCCGGTGAACTTGCCCAGTGCGCCGCTGCTGCTGATATCGAAGGTCACGGTCTGGAGGGTGTCGTCTGCACCGATCAGATCAGACAGTGCGATCTTCGCCGTTTTGGCTGCCTCATCGTTAAAGCTGAGGGTGGATGCCGGGCTGACAGAATTGGTGCCGTCTACCGGAACTTCCTTGGTGCGGGTATAGGTGCAGACAATGCTGGACAGCTTTACCTGCTGTACATTGCTCCACCAGTGACCAAACAGGACTTCGCCGCTGGGGTCGATCTCGGTCTGGATCTCTGTGGGAACATTCCAGGTGAATTCCGCATAGGCGCTGTTCTGGGACTGTTCAAAGTCTGCCGCCTGATACCATCCGGCATCGGTTGCGCTGGCACAGCCGTCCTTGACGGAGACACCATAGCCGCCTTTGAAGTCGCCCAGGCTGGACGAACCGTCGGCGGAGTAGACGATAAAGGTAAAGGACTGTACCACGTCGCCTTCCTGGATAAAGTTGTCCAGCTTTGCCTTATAGTTGTTGGCGGTGTCGCTGCCCTTGTCCAGCATGGCGTTGATGTCCGTCAGTTCCGTACCCAGCGTAGACGAAACCGTCTCTGTAGGGCTTACGTGTACGGTAGTGGTAGTCGCTTCGGTGGTTTCCGCTGCGGCTTCGGTCTCCTTGACGGAGGATTCCTCTGCGGCAGAAGATTCCGGCTTGCTGCTGTCATTGCTCTGCTTGCCGCATCCGGTAAACGCCGAGCCTGCCAGAACGCCGGCGAGCAGCAGTGCCGTGAGTTTTTTCCATGATTTCATAATGTTGTTCCTTTCTAAAAAAACAACGGATGCCAAAAGGATTCAGCATCCGCCGTTTTTCTTTCGAACCTTCCGGCTCTTACAAAAAATATGATTAGTCCACTTTGACGATTTCGCCCATCTGATTGCGGCCTGCGCCGATGGCGTTGGATTCGTCTGTATCGATGTGCATTGCAGTTGCATAGTTCGGGGAAACACGGCAAACCACGTCGCCCAGAATTGCCTTTCTGCCGTCGGTCTCAACACGTACCCAAACGATATCCTTGTCCTTTACGCCAGCCTTCGCTGCATCCTCCGGGGTGAAGTGGATGTGACGCTTTGCCACGATCACGCCCTCAGAGATCTCCAGCTGACCAGCCGGACCAACGATCGTACATGCACCGGAGCCTGCTACGTCACCGGATTCCCGGATCGGTGCTGCAATACCGATAGAACGTGCATCTGTTGCAGACAGCTCTACCTGGTTTGCGCTGCGGAACGGGCCGAGGATCGAAACGTTCGGCAGTTCCTTCTTCGGACCAACGATAGTTACACGCTCTTCGCTTGCGAACTGTCCCGGCTGAGACAGCATCTTCTTAACTGTCAGTTCCTTTCCCTCACCGAACAGCACAGCAAATGCCTCGGCAGTCAGATGTACGTGTCTTGCAGATGTTTCAACAATAAACTTTTCAGACATGGTGTATACCTCCCATAAATGCTAACCGGCAATGCACCGGCTTCTTACAATATTGTACTACTTTTTGCCGGTTTCGTCAAGGGGCTTGCCGTGTTTTTTCCGCTGTATCCGCACAGTGTTTCACTTTTTCTGCTGTACACGAATTTTCCATATTTCTTGACACATTTTTCAAAGTGTGATACAATAAAGCAAGTAAAAAAGAGAGGAATCTGCTTTATGTATTACCTATGCTATGCGCTGCTGTACTGCATCATCTTTGCCTTTGGTGCAGCCATCGGCAGCTTTCTGAACGTCTGTATCTACCGGCTGCCCAAGGAGGAATCCCTGTGGCGGAACAACTCCCACTGCATGACCTGCGGCACGCCCATCCGGAAACGGGATCTGATCCCGATTTTCAGCTGGTGCCGGCTCAGGGGAAAATGCCACAGCTGCGGCGCAAAGATCCCGTTCCGCTATACGCTGGTGGAGAGTCTGAACGCCGTGCTATACGTGCTGATCTACGCATACTTCGGCATCTTTGACCGTCCGCTGTATGCCGGGCTGGTCTGCCTGTTCTGTTCGGCGCTGGTGGTCGTCTTTTTCATGGATCTGGACACCCAGCTCATCAATCTGTATGTGCTGGGATTCATTGGGCTGCTGGGCATTGCTGCCACGGTCTATGATGTCTGCACCGGAAACAGCACCCTGCTCTCCCACTTCATTGGCGCAGCAGCAGCGTCCGTCCCCCTGTTCCTGCTGGTGATCCTGTCCGGCGAGCGTGCCATGGGGCGTGGCGATGCGGAACTGATGCTGGCAGGCGGACTGTTCCTGGGAGTAAAGGGCGTTGTAGTCGGGCTGTTCCTGGGACTGATCCTGGGCTGTATCTTCGGGCTGATCCACAAGGCAAAGACCGGGGACTCCAGATTCGCCTTTGGGCCGTATCTGTCTGCCGGCATGGCGCTGGCGCTGGTGGTGGGCGAACCCATTGCAAACCTGTACTTGCAGCTGTGCGGTCTGCGGTAATCAGAGTGTATCAATAAACGAAAAGCGCATTTCCGGAACGTATCCGGGAATGCGCCTTTTTTCGTTATGCCGCCGGAGAAATACCCTCCACGTGGATGGTATAGTCCGTCATGCTCTTGTTGCTCCAGAAGAACCACTGCCCGGTCTTGGGGTTGTAGTTGTTCTTCGGGGAAAGCACCTCTGTGCCGACCTTTACGGTATAGCCGTCGGACAGGGTGTAGCCTGCCTTGGGCGTGATGGTAAAGTAGCACACGCCGCTTTCGTTGAACAGAGATTCGCTGAATGTGATGTCACAGCCAACCGCACTGGTTTCGTCCAGGCCAACGTTTTTGCCGTTTTCGCTGGCGGCGATGGGTTTGGCGGTGGTGGTAGTGGTTGTTGTGGTGGTGGTTTGAGGGGTGGTGGTAAAGCTAGTTTCTCTAGCAGAAGTTGTAACTGCATGATGAGAAAGTTCTGAATCTAAAATTGCAGCAATATTTTCTTTTCTCGACATATACCGAACAGCTTTGGCTAATTCAGAATTATCTGCATATACAAACTTGATAGCCTCTACTTTAGCATTACTTCCCCAATTCTCAAATTTAATCTTTGCATTTTTTATCATACTAATTTTACTTATTACATCACTTGAAATAACGTAGGTTTCTCCACCGTTGCTATTTTTGGAAGCACAATATTCAAAAATTCCGTTGCCTTCTCCCAAGGTTGTCTTAAATTTATCAGCCGACAAAACCGCTCTTAAGTTATAGCTACCATCTGAAAATTCAACTTGGATTTCCTTTGGTATTTGACCATTACCATCTTCATCAATATACCAATACTTAGATATATCATATTCAGTTCCATAATTAAAATCATCAATTACCAACGTATTTCCGCTTAAATCTTCCTTTCTACCAGAAACGACAATCTCCACATCGCCATCAATCTTACCAGCATATGTGGCTTTATCATCTTCTTTATTTACAGGAATCATGGTAACACCATTCCATTTCACTGTCGGAGTACGGTATTCTTCCGGATTCCATGTTACAGTAAACTCATAAGAAGAATTCAGCAATGCTGTACCGCTTGCCTTGTCAACCGCATATCCATCCGGCAGTTTATTGGTAATTATGACATTCGGATTTCTATAGTAGAAAGTAACGGATTTAATACTCATTTTAGGCTGCCGTGTATATGTTCCAATTTTTAGATAGCCTTGTTGATTTATATTTTCGCAATCAATTTGATATTTATTATTTACTAGATCATCTGTTCTAAATGTTTTTGAAAATGTATCATTCCACCCATTTGAATCAGTAAAATGACAGTCCCAGTCAACAGGTGCATTTTCTCCAGCGAATTCAAATTCAACCTTGCTCAATAATTTATAATTTGGAATTGTCAGTACTTGATAATTGTTCACCCCGGTCACCACAGTTGTCACCACACTGCCGGAAGTTTCCGTCGCAGAAGTGGTAGTCGTCGCTGTAATACTTGTAGTTGTACTTGTTGTAGCAGACGTACTCGTACTGCTCGTGCTTACAGAGGACGATGTCACAGCAGATGTGGATGTGACTGTGGAAGTGGTCGCCGCAGAAGTAGTCGTCGAAGAAGTGGTTGCTGTTGTCGTGGTGCTTGTGGTTGTCGAAGTCTCCGTTGTGGTGGAAGTGGTCGTGCTTGTCGTTGTTGTGGCAGAGGTTGTCGTGGTGGTCGTGCTGCTTGTTGTAGTCGATGTGGTCTCCGCCGCAGAAGTGGTTTTCGCCGTGGTCTCGGTTTCGGCGGAGGTAGTTGTAGTGGTTGTGGTTGTCGTTGTGGTATCCGTTGTGATCGGCGCACTGGGTGCCACGATACTACAGGAGATATCCTCCGGACTCAGTCCCTTGCAGTAGAGATGCACGATCTTATCGGCTGCCGCAGAGGGCGTTACTGCGCTGTTGCTGTTCATCATGAACTTTGACAGGCTCTGACCGGATGCCAGCTGGGTATAATCCTTGGAATACACGTCATATTTGAGATTCGACGGATATTTGTCGAACTGAATCCCCACCTCGCCGACGTTGGTGATATAGTCGCACTTCGTCCAGTCCAGGGTGATGTTGGTGTAGGTGTTGTCGCCGTTGAGGGTGAGCATGGGGGTGTATGAATTCGTTGTTGTTGTAGATGTAGTTGTGTTTCCGCCAATCCATTTCATAGATATCTCTGCACCGACAGAACTTAAAGCAGCACTATATGTAATACACACATAAGGATATGTATCCCACGTCCATGGTATATTTATTATTGCAGTATTTGCTTCATTTTCTACCTTTTCAATGGTTACGCCAGCCATTCCAGGAAGATATCCTCCTGAATTATGATCACCTCCTGCATTTTCTAATTTATTAGTAAAAGTAGAAAGTTGATTTACATCATTCGCATTAAATGTATTCTGTAACTTAGAAGCATCTACCCCTCTTACTTTTAACTGTAATGTGCTTCCTACTTTATAGCCTGTTTGATACAAGTCCAAGCACACATGATGTTTGTAATATTGAATGACAAATGGACTTCCTTCGTAATAAAAAATCCATTCATGATTTTCCAAATAAGCCCAGTCACTATTATAGCCGTCCGGAATATTTAGATTGCTTGCATCAACATATTCAATCAAGTTGTTATTTAAATCATATTTTCCTACTTTACCACCATTACTCCAGTCTTTATTATAACGAAAATCTTTTCCATTTTCCATTGGGACATGTAATTCAACACGACCGTTTTCAATTACAACTTTGTAGCCATTATAAGTATATGTCCCATCTTTATCTTTTTTCATGATAGAAGTATTAATTGCAGTACTTCCATCACCATCTAATTTTGTAACCTTTTCACCGTATATTGTTGGCTGCTTATATTCTGTATCGGATATTTTTTTTGCTGTTGTATCAAAATAGACCATAGTTAAACTTGGATCCACATTAATAGCATCTCCACTTGGCTTATTACCACTCACACCGCCAGTAACTACAATCCAACCCCTTGAACTTTCATAACCCGTGTCAGCATCTCGAAGATAAGTACGATAAATTATTTTATCTATATCAATATTATAAGTTGAACTAAACTTCTCACCTACCTGATCGGTTTTTATTTGATATTTATTATTTACATCAATTACATCACAATATGAATACCAATCATTTTTATTCATATCCGCAACAAATTCTGCTGTGCCAAACTCATACTGACTAATAAATTTATATTTTTCCACATTAGATTTACTTCCAACATAGATGTATACATTTTTAAAATCTCCATTATTACCACAAACGTTGTATTGACCACCTGAGCCAAATGTACCGTTTGTCGTTCCAGCTTGCGCCTGCATTATAGGATATACTGCTTGCCCGTCATATTTAAATTGCATGCCATACTGTACAAATTTGACTGCATTAATTGGATAGTCTGTTGTATTAATAATGTATCTGTCACTATCTTGAGTTCCGACAACACTATTAACTCCAAAGTCATATTTTTTATAATTTTCGTCATTAGCAAATAAGTTTTTCCATTCATTATCTGTCTTTATTCTGTTTTTTAAATCACCCCAGCCAGAATCCTTTGATTCAGTTACAGTATTACTCATCGGATACGCTCCCGCATCCGTATAATTCGTCTTCAAAACCAAACTACAGCTCTGCTCCGCCTTTGCCGCAGCATACCCATCGCAGGAAACCGCAACATCCACTTTCTGGCTGGTTTTGTCTGCCGGCTGATAGGTCAGCGTCACCGTAAACACCGCATTGGCATCGCTGCTGGCACCGGTGACCTGATACTTTTCCTCGGTATCACTGCTGCTCAAAAGCGTCACGCCTCTTCCGGCATCTGAGCGCAGAATCCCCTCGGCACTCTGCTTTACCTCGTCCCAGTTCCAATACCGGCTCTGGGGCAGCTGGGTCTGGAGTTCGTCCGCCAGATTGTTCGCCACAGTCTGATAGTTCTGTATCTTCGCCGCCTGCACATAGGCAGAGATATTGGGCGCACACAGTGCCGCAATGATCGCCATAATCACCAGCACCACGATCAGCTCCACAAGAGAAAAGCCCTTTCGATTTTGTTTCATCTCTCTCACCTCTCTGAAAATCTACAGACGGACACGCCGCAGTTTTCCTTAACTCAGCAGGTCCAGAATCTCATTCTTGTTGTTGGATACCCGAATCGCATCCTCCCGGCGGATCGTGCCGGCTCTCACCAGGCGTGCCAGGTCAGCGTTCAGTGTGTGCATTCCCAGCGCTGCGCCGGACTGCATCACCGTTGCCAGCTGGAAGCACTTGTTGTCACGGATCAGACTGCCCACAGCATCTGTTCCCACCAGAATTTCTGTGGCAGCCACACGGCCGCCGCCCATTGCCAGCGGAATCAGCGCCTGGGTGATAACGCCCTTCAGAATCGTGGACAGCTGCGTCCGGATCTGGTTCTGGGCGTGTGGCGGACAGCTGTCGATGATACGGTCCAGGGTCTGCGCCGCACCTGTGGTGTGCAGGGTGGACATGACCAGGTGTCCGGTCTCAGCTGCGGTAACAGCGGCGGAAATGGTCTCATAGTCACGCATTTCTCCTACCAAGATCACATCCGGATCCTCACGGAGCGCCGACCGCAGAGACGCCGCAAAGCTCTTGGTGTCCACGCCGATCTCACGCTGGTGGATGACGGACATTCCGGACTCATACACATACTCCACCGGGTCCTCAATGGTAATGATGTGTTCCGAACGGTTCTTGTTGATGTAGTCGATCATGGCGGAAAGGGTGGTGGACTTACCGCTTCCCGTCGGTCCTGTCACCAGGATCAGACCTCTGGGCTGGTCTGCCAGATTTTGCAGCACCTTCGGCATCTGAAGCTGTTCCAGCGTCGGGATGGTGTTGTTCAGCAGTCGGATAGTTGCCGCCACCTTTTTCATCTGCCGGAACACGTTGACACGCTGACGGCAATAGTCCGGCGTTTCAATGGCAAAGTCCACGTCGTCGCCGTTTTCCAGCTGTTCCCGCTGTTCATCGCTGAGCATGGACAGGATCATTTCCCGTGTTTCTGCCGCCGGAAACGAAAAGCCGCTGTCCAGCAGCTGTCCGTGGATACGGAATGAAACCGGCATTCCCTCGCTGATATGGATATCGGAACACTTTTTCTCCCGGGCCTTCATAATGAGTTCGTTCATTGTCATGGCAGTATACCATCCTTTCCCTGTTTAATCCGAATAATAAGCGATCTTCATGACCTCTTCCGGCGTTGTTACGCCCTCTTTTACCAGGTCGATGGCGCTGTCCATCAGACTGCGCATTCCCTGGGTCTTTTTTGCATATTCCAGCATTTCCTGGCTGTCTGCACTTCTGGCGATCATGCGTTTCAGTGTCTTGTCGATGTATACCATCTCGTGGATGGAGATACGGCCCTTATAGCCGGTATTGTTGCAGACCTTACAGCCCTTGCCCCGGGTAATCATGGGGATGCCGTCGCCCACAATAGCGATATCCTCTGCCGTTGCCGGCTCTTCGTATTTGCAGAACTGGCAGACCTTGCGCACCAGACGCTGTGCCACGATGCCTACCACGGAGTTGGAGATCAGATACGGCGCAACGCCCATGTCCGCCAGACGGACGATGGAAGAGATCGCATCGTTGGTGTGCAGGGTGGAGACAACCAGGTGTCCGGTGATTGCCGAGCGGACGGAGATCTCCGCCGTCTCTGCGTCACGTGTCTCACCGATCATGATGATATCCGGGTCCTGACGGAGCAAAGCACGCAGTCCCACGGCAAAGGTCATGCCGGCAGTCACATTCACCGATGTCTGGGTGATATTGGGCAGGTCCTTTTCCACCGGGTCCTCGATGGTGGAAATGTTTACCGGACGCTCCGCCAGACGCTGCAGTACCATGTAAAGCGTGGTCGTCTTACCGGAACCGGTAGGCCCTGTGATGTAGATAATGCCGTTCGGCGCAGACATCATTTTCATCAGCATATTGTAGGAATAATCGTTCATGCCGAAGTGTCCGGCGTGGTCGATCTTGGTATCCGAAACCAGATAACGCATAACTACCTTTTCCCCGTGTGTGGTGGGCAGGATGGAAATACGCATACTGATATCAATGCCCTCCAGCACAGCGTGGAAGTTGCCGTCCTGGGGGATACGCTTTTCGGCAATATTCAGATTGCTCATAATCTTGATACGGGCAACGATGGAGTTATGCAGCGCCTTTTCCAGCGTCAGATAGCTGATCATCTGTCCGTCGATACGCATACGCACCTGGGTGAAATCCTTGAACGGCTCAATGTGGATATCGCTGGCGTTGGTACTGTAGCCACGCACCAGCAGAGAGTTTATCAGCTTGATGATCGGCACATCGTCGTCCGCATCGTCTGCGGTGAGCTGCGGCACTTCAATATCCTCGGCGGAAATATTCGCTTTTTTCGCCGCCTGCTTGGTGCTGATCTCGGCGTAGTAATATTCGATTGCCTTCTTGATCCGCTTTTCCTCACTCAGCAGCACCTCCAGCGGCATATCCACGATCTGGCGGATATCCTCCTGGGCATAAAAGTTCAGCGGATCGGACATTGCCAGCTGCAATTTCCCGTCATTTTCCGACAGCGCAATGACATTATACTTCTCTGCCAGCTGTTTCGGGACCTTCGCCACCACATCCACATTGACTTCGTACTCTTCCAGATTCACCATCTGAAGATCCAGCTTTTTCCCCAGCGCCTCCAGAACCTGGGTCTCTGTGACAAAGCCCATTTCTTTCAGCAGTGTGCCAAACCGCACCTTTTTGCCGGTCTGCGTTTTCTGGAACTGCAGCGCCTGGTCGATCTGTTCCTGCGTGATATAGCCGTATTCCTTCAGCACTTCGCCGATTGGTAAATTCTTCAATGCTCTCACCTTTCCCCTGTTGTTTTACCTTTATTCCAAACTGCCGATGTATAAATATGTGGATGTACCCGTATTGCTGTAGACATGGGATGAATCCGCAGCAGTGATTACCGTAACGCTGCTGTTTTTCAGTGCCACGGTACGTTCCTCCGAATAGTACACCGTGTCATTCCGCTTGATGCGCACCGTCAGAACCGCCGTGTTCCCGGAGCCGCTTTTCAGATCGATCTCCGCATCATAATTTCCCAGCTTGCAGAGGACGTTGTGAATCTCATTTTTGCTGTCCTCCGCATCGGAATAATACAGATAACCGTCCTCCACCAGTTCTTTTTTCCCGTCATCGTCATCTTTGACCGATAGAAAAACCTGGTGTGCACAGTCCGCCTTGCGGGAAATATCTGAAATGCCGCCGTAAGAACCGCCGATCTCTTTTGCATAGTTCAGCCGATCCTCCAGCTGTTCCATGACCGCAATGCCCTTGGACTGGGCGTTGAACATAATGACATTCTGACAGAAGATACGCATGGCGTTCAGCAGAATTGCCGACGCCGATGCCACCAGAATGCCGATCAGCAGAACCGTCACGACTTCTTCTGCCAGCGTAAAGCCTTTTCGGTTTTTTTCTATCCTCCGCATCTGGTCATCCTCCTTTGCCGCAGCGGAACGCCCGGCATTCTGCGCCGGACAGCGCTTACGATTTCGGACTGTACTTCACAAATCCGTCCGCCGAACGCTTCTGGACTTCAAACGTCGTTGTCGTGCCGTCTTTTCCGGTTACGGTAATGGTATCGTCCGACACCGATGCACCGCTCCCGTCCAGGTCTGCCGCAGCCGTTTTCCGCTGCTGATTTTTCAGCCGTGCGCCGGAATTGATAAAGTTCGACCCGGACGCAATGCCGATCATGCCAATGGCAAAGGACATGGAGACCATCGCAAAGGCAATGACCACTTCTACCACAGTCGTTCCCTTATGTTGTTTTCGCATACGCCCATCTCCTTACAGATGATAAAAGCCGATCAGCTGCCAGGTGTTGTTTTTCACCGCCAGCTTTGCACAAACCTCTGAAAGCTCTTTTTCTCCGCCGCCGCTGGTATTGCGTGTCACCTTTGCGGTGAGGTAGATCTCTCCGGACAGCCGCTTTTTATTCACATCGCTTTCGCTGTCGTTCACCACAGAGTGGTTGACCGTCACCGTACAAGTCCAGTTTGCGGCATCCGGGAACGAGATGGTAAAGGTCTCTGCGGTATTGCCGGCGCTGACATACATACTGGTATAGGTTCCGTCCGTGCCGTCTGTCAGTGCGGTTCCCTCTTTGCAGATATCCGACTGCACCAGTTCGATGGCAGATTCCGCATAGAACTTCGCCTGGAGACGATTGTTTTCCTCCTGCTCCCGCATGAAATACATCCGGTCAACGAGGATGATCCCGGCAGAAATCAGCGAGATCATCAGCATCACCAGCACCGCCCAGAGAATCGCCGAGCCATTTCGCTGTGCTGTTTTCCGTTTCATATGGCATCACCCATTTTACGCTGCCGGCGTTTCTGCGGCAGCAGCTGTGGATTCTTCTGTCTGTGTATCCCGGTCTGTCTCCAGCGGACTCTTATACATATACGCTGTAATGGTCATCGTAAAGCTGTACAGATCCTGGAATTTATCCTCTGTTCCGGTCGTCGTGCCGTCTGCTGCGGCAGTTTCCTGCTTTTCCACACTGTTGAAAGAGTATGCGGTGATTCCCAGGAAAGATACCCGGTTCACAAAATCCAGCATCTGTTTCATGTTGCGGTAATCGCCCTCCATGGTATATGTAAAGTCACAGCAATACTCACCCGTTGCCGTATAAGCCGCTGTGCTGCCGTCTGCGGCAGAACCGTCTGTGCCGGATGTTCCGGCGGTATTTGCCACGTCATCCGGAGACGCCGTCACCAGATTGCCCTCGCCGTCAATGTAGTACTGCATGGTCTGTCCGATGGAAAGCCCGTTTACGGTCACGCCGCATTCGTGCATGACAAACGTCAGAAAGCGGTCGATGCGCTCGGCATCGCTCAGCGGAAACAGTTTTTTGGTCTCCTCGCTGTTCTTTTCGTTCCAGCCGTCCAGCGCCGCCATGTTCTGGTCATAGCTCTCGCTCTGCACCAGCAGATCGGAATACTGCTGGTTCAGCGTTTCCAGATCTTCTTTTGCTTTTGACGCACTTTTTATTTGCGGACTAATCAGAAATTGCCAAAACAGTATAATGACCAATATAGCACACAGCACAGAAAGCAATATCGCCTGTTTCCGAGTAACTTCAGTTGTCATTGTGCCACCTCCGTTGTCGTCTCTACGGGATTGCCGTCTGCGTCAGTTACTGTCGTCTCCGCCGACTTGAACACAGCGCTTATTGTATAGGTATACGTGCCTTCCGAAAAGGTATAGCCGTCATAGGTGACCGTGGAAAACAGTCCCAGCCGTGTCAGATTCGCCACGAACGTGGAGACATATTGGCTGTCAGTCGAATACGCATCAATGGAAAGCACCGAACCGTCATAGGACAGCCCCGTGATCTTCGCCACCTTGGTTGCACCTTTGCTGGGGCTTACGGTATCTTCGCAGGAGACCAGCTTTTCCACCAGGTCGTCAGAAAAGTTATCGCAGTATTCCTGGCTGCCGTCAATCTTCACCCGTATCTCACTGTAGGCGTTCCCGGCGGTGCGGAGCGTATTGATGTCCGCTGCCACCGCATTGGCGTTGTTGATCTTTTCCATGAGTTCCGCATCGTTCGCCTTTTCCTGCATCTCTGCCACCAGGTTTTCCTGGGTGTGGACATAGACTCTTGCGCCCACATAGCCGCCGACCAGCAGCACGACTGCAGCCGCACCTGCCACGGCGAAAAGAGCACCCTTTTTCACGGTATTCTTTTTCGGCGCAACGACAAGAGGATACAGGTTCATATCCTTCTTTGGTATTTTTGCCATTCCAAATCCCTCCTGTCCGATTTAGTCCGAATAGCGGATCAAGCTGCCCAGCAGCACGATAAAGTCACCGGGATTCATTCCCTCCGACAGCCCCAGCTCGCCCGGCTGGTATTCCGGGAAAGCCCGGACGGTCACGCCGAAATTGCTTGCAAAATGCGGAAACATCTGCACCGAATCTCCGGGGAATCCGCAGAGGAAAATATCGGTGATGTCTGCGCCGGTCTGTTCCGACTTGTTGAACTGGATGATGCTGTTGATGTTCTGCCCCACTTCCCGTTCGAACCCTTCGTCCGCCGGGTCAGCCAGGATGCGGCTGCGGCGTGTCATGACGAAGTTGTCGTTGGAGAACAGGCACTGCATCAGCATATTCTTATCCAGGATAAACACGGCATAGGTCTTATTCTGGAGCGACTTGAGCCGTTTCATCATCTTAATGAGGCAGTTCTGCACCAGATCGATCACATCCAGTTCGATCTTCGCCTCTTTGAACAGGCTGATATAGCTGGTGACGAACTCCTTCGTGGAAAGCACCGCCAGGATGCTGCACGAGCCGTCCTGGTTCTTGGGGTTCACCACGGAATAATCCACCAGCATATTCTGTACGCCCTCAATATCCTTGAACTCCGCCCGGATAAGACCCGGGACGTTCTTCGGATTCACCTGAGGGATTTTCAGCGGTTTCACCGTAATGGAACTGCCGTTCACCACCAGCGTCACATTTTTTGTGGGCAGGTTGTTCTTCTGCCACATCTGGGTGAGCGTATTCTGGAGCGAATAGTTGTTCATGATAATGCCGTTGAGGATACAGCCCTCTTCCAGGGGTTCTTCGTAAAAATTCACGACCTGGAGCTTATTCTTCACACAGCTGCCGGTCAGCACCTGTATCTTGTTGTTTGTGATATACACGTGAGCGGAAACACCCTTTTTCTTCACGAAAGTTCACCTCTTTTTCTCTTCTCTTAGCCCAAAAATCTGCCCAGCGTCCGCCCGATCCAGGCGAAAACTGCGGTGGTATTTTCATCAATATTGCCGTACATGGAGTACATCGGCACCAGAACGGAGACCATAACGCCTGCGACAACGATACCGAGAATGACGATCATCAGCGGTTCGATAATGGACATCATAGACTTGATGGCGGCGCTGGACTCATACTCATAGTCGTCTGCGGTGGAGAGCAGCATTGCGTCCAGCTTACCGGTCTCTTCGCCCACCTTGATGGTGTCGCCCAGCTTGCTGTCAAAGCCGTCCATCGCCATAATGGATTCCGACAGGGCATTTCCCACCCGGATGCTCTTGATACAGCCGTCAAACTGGGAGCGGAGATAGCTGTTGTTCACCGTGTCCCGTGAGATCTGGAGCGCATTCAGAATGGACAGACCGCTGGTATACAGCGACGCCAGCGTCCGGGAAAAGCTTGCCGTATAGACGATGCGCACCAGGTTTCCGATCTTCGGGAGATGCACTACCATCCGGTCGATGGCGAGCCGTGTTGCCGGCGTCCGCATGAGGAAGATAAACAGCGCCACCAGCGCACCCACCACGCCCACGGCAACATACCAGTAATGGGTGAGGAAATTGCTTATGCCCATCAGAACCCTTGTCATAAGCGGCAGTTCCATGTCCGTGAACATATCGCCGAACATGGGCAGGATAAACGTAAACATCACGATAATGACCAGCACCAGCAGGATCATCAGCACGATGGGGTACGCCAGAGCGCCCTTGACCTGAGACTTGATGCGCTGTTGTTTCTGAAAGTGCTGTCCCATGCTGAGAAAGGTATCGCCGATCTTACCGCTCGCCTCGCCGGCACGCACCATGCTGATGAGCAGTTCGGGAAAGACCTTGCCCTGGTCTGCCATCGCCTCGGAAAGCGCCTTGCCGTGTTTCAGATCCGTGGTGATATCCGAAAAGGACTTTCGGGCGAATTTGGAAATGCTGGCACGGTTGGAAATAATGTTGAAGGACTGGATCACCGAAACGCCGGCATCCAGCAGGCTGCCCAGCTGGCGGCAGAAATCGGTCAGTTCCTTGGGTTTCAGTTTCGACCCGAACGATGTTTTGTTGGTCTGGGTATAGTCCAGCAGGAACAGGTCCTGTTTTTTCAGTTCGTTCAGCAGTGCCTCCGGGTCGGATGCCACCAGATTGCCACGCACGGTCTTTCCGCTCATGGCTGTGGCACGGTATTTGTAATTTGGCACGGTATTCACCTCTTGTCGTGTCCTGGCGATTGGGTTATATTTTCAAGCGTTTTGCACGCCGCCATTGTAGGGGCAGATGCCCACATCCGCCCGTTCAACCCCTCAGTCACCTACGGTGACAGCTCAGCACAAGGCACACCCTGCGGGCGCCCTAAAGGGGAGCCAAATCGCCTCCTCTTATAGAGGAGGTGCCCGATAGGGCGGAGGAGTCTTGGCGGCGGAGTCGATGTTTAGAAAGGACTCCCAGTTCTTTCACGCACCTTTTCCTCTATTGCGAGACAAACATAATCAAAATTCCGGTCAACCTCAGAATTCAAAAAACGCATAACTTCTAGCTGATATCGTTCCAGAACCTCAGTACGGATACTATCATACTCCTCGCCCTCTTCTGTATAATGCTGCGAGCCGTCCAGTTCGATTACCAGCCTCGCCGAGTAGCAGAAAAAATCGACAATATAGCCATCAATCGCCCGCTGGCGTTTCCAATTTTCCTGTCGGTACCTTAAAAAATCGTACCACAAATGGCGCTCTTGTTTTGTCATATTTTTTCGCAGTTCTCTGGCTTTTTCTTTTAACGCACGATTATATCCGGTATACATCGGTGGTCGTTCGTTTTCCATTGTTTTGTCCTTTCTCTGACTTTTTGCTCGCCGACTCCTACCGACTCCTCCGCCCTTCGGGCACCTCCTCTTATAGAGGAGGTGCCCGAAGGGCGGAGGAGTTGTGGCGGAGGAGTTGTGGCGAAGGAGTCGGCACGGAAATAATCACACCGCCATTGCATGATACACCATCAGCCCCAGCAGTGCGGCAAATGCCAGCAGGAGCAGCGGCGACGACCAGAACACACGGTTTCGGGTCGCCTGTTTCTGGGTGGGATACGGCAGGGGTTCCTTGCGCTCTTTCCCGAACCAGAACGCAACGCCCATGACCGCCAACGCCAGCACCACGAATTCCAGCGGCAAAATCGCCACGTTCCCGATGTTTTCCGGCAGCAGTGCCAGCAGTACGCTGATAAGGGTAGAACTGGTGTTCAGCGCAATATGCACCAGAATGGACGGTGTCAGCGAGTTGTGGCGAATCACAATTTTCCCCAGAAACAGCCCCACCAGCACGCCCAGGATGCCCTGCTGGACATTGCCGTGCATCAGTCCGAACAGCAGTGCCGTCACAATGACACCGAACCGGGTGCTGACCACTGACAGACTTTTCAGCAGAAAGCCCCGGAACAGCAGTTCCTCCGTGATCGGCGCAAGAATGCAGGTGTAAAGCAGTACCAGCATGGTGGACTGTCCGGTCTGGAAATAGTCGAAGGACACTTCCGGGAACTCCATCCCCAGCCCCTGCCCCACATATTTCAGCACGGCGTAGATCAGCACGGCAACGTACTGCAGACCGATGCCGATGCAGATGTACTGGAATGCTTTCCACCCGGAAAAATCCGTGGTGCGGAACAGTCCGCCCAGAGGCTGGCGAATCCTGCGGCAGCCCAGCAAAGCGACAAGCACGTTAGAGCCTGCCAGAATGAGACAGTGCAGTGCCATGTAGATGCCGCTGTTCATGATGGTGCGAACTGCGCCGGACTGGTCGCCGTTGAAATAGGATGCTGTTGTGCCGTCCATGCAGAGCAGCAGCAAAAGCACTGCCAGCGGAAACAGCAGCTGTGCGATAAGCGTCCCCAGCAGCATCCCTGCGCCGGCGGTGTTCATCTGGCGGCGAATGTTCCGGCGCTCGTCACGCTCCGGGAACAGGGGTATCTGAAAGCCGGGCAGCAAAATCTGCGGCAGAAACCGGCGGTAATCCGTCCGGTATGCCGAATTCTCCAGCGCATTGTCAAAGGGATTCTGCGGGTCGATCTGTCCGGTCGTCTCCTCGGTAAAGGGCTCGTTTGTCATGGGTTGACCTCCTTCGAGTTTTTGTGCAGTGTTGTATAGATAGTATACCATATTTTTGCGGCGTTGTACAGAGGGCAGGCACACGACCACAACAATTTTTAATTATCTCACTTGAAAAATCCATCGCAAAGTGTGCTGTATGCTGAGATGGATACTCTGTATGGATACTCTGTAATGTGTAGGCTCCCCTAACAGGGGAGCTGGCAAGCCGTAGGCTTGACTGAGGGGTTAATCCCCCTGTCAGCTAAAGCTGACATCCCCCTTTTCAAGGGGGACAATGAAAAAGCCTCCCTTGAAAAGGGAGGTGCCCGACAGGGCGGAGGGATAAAAATATAACACCTCACACAAGGTACACCATACGAGCGCCTTTTCAAGGGAAACTTTTTGAAGTTACTCTTTGCACACAAAAAGCGGACAGGTTCACCCCGTCCGCTTTTTTCTATCTGTGCGATTGCTCGCTTTTGTCGTTACTGATAGTCAAACACGCTGACCCAGCGCATCAGGAATTCCTTTTCCTGGGGATTCTGCTTTACCAGCTGAGATGCTGCAACAATGGGCAGCCACTGAGAAACATACTGCTTTGCCACGTCGTTCATGTCGCAGAACATTTTCAGATACAGCTCCGCCCAGTCGTCCTTGCCGTCCAGCTTGAACAGCAGGTAGGTTCTGGCTGCGTCGGCGCTGCCGTTGCCCTGTGTGGCATGAGACCAGTCGATCACATACAGTCTACCGTCCTTGTCGACAATGACATTGCTGGGGTTAAAGTCCCCGTGGCACACCTTGATATGGTCGTGCATGGCGTTCAGCCGGGTGTGCAGGTCATACCGTGTGGTAGCGTCCAGTCCGGACTGGCTGATCTTCCGGTTCATCTTGTCTTTCAGCTTGGTCAGCAGCGGCGAACGCTTGCTCTGGATCTCCTTTTGCAGCAGAACAAACTGTTCCATATAGCTTTCCAGCTGGTCGGGATGCTGCTCCATCAGGGACTGCAGGGTCTCGCCCTCGACGAATTCAGTGACGATTGCCCACTTGCCGTCTACCTTCCGCACCTCCAGCAGCTTCGGGATGCGCAGACCGGTCTCCTCCACACGAGCCTGGTTCAGTGCCTCGTTGAGGATATCCGATTTCTTAAAGCCGTGTCCAAACACCTTGACACGGGTATTTCTTTCATGATAGCTGGTTTTTTCCAGTCCTTCCAACAACGGTTCCATATTGTTTACGCTCCTTTCTCAGCCGAGTCTTTCTCCTCTGCCGGGGTCTCGCCGTAAAATGCCTTGAGGTACATTGCCTTGATCTCCGAGATCAGCGGATACCGGGGATTTGCACCGGTGCACTGGTCGTCAAATGCCTGCTCGCACATTTCGTCCAGCGTTGCCAGGAAGTCCTCTTCCGTTACGCCGTAGTCACGGATGGTCTTTTTGATGCCCACACGTGCCTTGAGTTCTTCGATCTTGACAATGAAGTTTTCGAATACTTCTTCGTCTGTATCGCCGGTCACGCCCACAAACCGTGCGCATTCGCAGTAGCGAGGCAGTGCATTGGGGTACGGATACTGCGAGAAGGTTCCCATCTTCTGGGGTGCCTCTGCGATGTTGTAGCGCATGATATCCGTAATGAGGATCGCATTTGCCACGCCGTGAGGCAGGTGGTGGAATGCACCCAGCTTATGCGCCATAGAGTGGCACACGCCCAGGAATGCGTTTGCAAATGCCATACCAGCCATTGTGGATGCGTTCGCCATCTTTTCCCGTGCCAGCGGTGCGTGTTCGCCGTTCTCATAGCATTCCGGCAGATAGGTGAAGATGTTCTTCAGCGCCTTCAGTGCCAGACCGTCGGTGAAGTCGGTCGCCATCACAGAAGCGTATGCCTCCAGAGCGTGGGTCATTGCGTCAATACCGGATGCCGAGGTCAGACCACGAGGCTGGGACATCATCAGATCGGTGTCGATGATCGCCATATTCGGCAGCAGCTGATAGTCTGCCAGCGGATACTTTGCGCCGGTGGATTCGTCGGTGATAACTGCGAAAGGCGTTACCTCCGAACCAGTACCGGAAGAGGTCGGCACAGCGATAAAGTATGCCTTTTCGCCCATCTCCGGGAACTCATAGGTGCGCTTGCGGATATCCAGGAAACGCATTGCCATATCGGCGAAATCTGCGTCCGGATGCTCATACAGCACCCACATGATCTTTGCGGCATCCATTGCCGAGCCGCCGCCCAGAGCAATGATCACATCCGGCTGGAATGTCCGCATCAGCTCTGCGCCTTCCTTCGCACACGCCAGGGTCGGGTCAGACTGTACGTCCGAGAATACCTGATACGGAATTCCCATCTGCTGCAGCGGCTCTGTGATGCAGCTCATCTTGCCGCTCTTGAACAGGAATTCATCTGTTACCAGGAAGGCCCGTTTCCGGTGCAGCACATCCTGGATCTCACGGAGGGCAACCGGCAGGCAGCCCTTTTTGAAGTACACCTTCTGCGGTGTGCGGAACCACAGCATATTTTCTCTCCTCTCAGCAACGGTTTTGATGTTCAGCAGATGCTTTACGCCTACGTTTTCCGAGACAGAGTTTCCGCCCCAGGAACCGCAGCCCAGCGTCAGAGACGGCGCAAGCTTAAAGTTGTACAGATCACCGATACCGCCGTGAGAGGACGGTGTGTTGATTACGATACGGCAGGGCTTCATCCGTGCCGCAAACTGTTCGATCTTTTCCCAGTGGTTGACCTCATCCACATAGAGGGATGCTGTATGGCCATAGCCGCCGTCCTTGACCAGCTGGTCCGCATATTCCACTGCCTGCTCGAAGTTCTCCGAACGGTACATTGCCAGTACAGGAGAGAGCTTTTCGTGTGCGAACTCTTCGCTGATGTCCACAGAAGTGACTTCACCGATGAGGACACGTGTTTCCTCCGGAATGGTCACGCCGGCAAGTCCTGCGATGGTTGCCGCACGCTGACCTACGATCTTGCTGTTGAGTGCGCCGTTGATGAGAATGGTCTTACGCACCTTTTCAGTCTCATCGGGCGTGAGGAAATAGCAGCCGCACTTCAAAAATTCCTGGCGGACTGCGTCATAAATGGTTTTGTCAACGATCACAGACTGCTCCGATGCGCAGATCATGCCGTTGTCAAATGTCTTAGAGTGTACGATCGAGTTTACCGCCTTGCGGATATCCGCAGAGGCATCGATCACTGCCGGGGTGTTGCCGGCACCAACGCCCAGCGCCGGTTTGCCGCTGGAATATGCTGCACGCACCATTCCCGGACCGCCGGTTGCCAGAATGATGTCAGCCTCCTGCATCAGCGTGTTGGTCATTTCCAGAGACGGAATGTCGATCCAGCCGATGATATTCTCCGGTGCACCTGCCTTCACGGCTGCATCCAGCACGATCTTCGCCGCAGCGATGGTGCTTTTCTTTGCACGGGGATGGGGCGAAATGATAATGGCATTTCTGGTTTTCAGGCAGATCAGCGACTTAAAGATCGCCGTTGACGTGGGGTTGGTGGTCGGAATGACCGCAGCCACTACGCCGATCGGTTCTGCAATACGGGTCGTGCCATAGGCGGGATCCTGTTCGATGATGCCACAGGTCTTGGTATGCTTATAGGCGTTGTAGATATACTCAGCGGCATAGTTGTTCTTGATTACCTTGTCTTCTACGACACCCATTCCGGTTTCTTCCACTGCCATTTTTGCCAGCGGCAGACGTGCGTGGTTTGCAGCCAGCGCAGCTGCCCGGAAGATCCGGTCTACCTGTTCCTGCGAGAATGTCGCAAACTGTGCCTGTGCCTCACGCACTTCCTTCAGCTTGCGTTCCAGCGCCGGAACGCCATCCACCAACGGTCGGTTGTTCTCTGTTTGATTCATTCAAATACTCCTTTTTTGGGAAACGCCGAAACAGTCCGGTGTCATCCGGGTAGAAGAAGTCCCGGATCTTCTTTTTTCCAAAAGCGTGAGAGATTTGTGGGAAAATACAGCGAAAAGGCATCAGAACCCGTTTCCTGTTCCGGCAGATGCGCCGACAGGCACGAAACGAGCGCTGACGTATTTTCGCAGCGATTGACTGTATCCAGTCGTTTCCGTTGAATCATGGACGGTTTTTCTTCTGTGACAACGATGTCCATAGATCCCCATCTGTGACACCTTTGTCAATGCTATTATACCACAATTCCACTGCTTTCGTCAAGTCATAAAAATTTCGCACACAAACGCCATCCATACGGCATCACCCACCGAATTCCCCCGTCCGTTCCCGACAGGTATCGCACCGCAGAAGTGGTATACTGGTTCTCAGAGGTGATGACAGTTGCCCACGATCTACCTGGACGTTCTGCTGTTGCAGAGCCTCTATGTTAACTATTTTCTGCTGCGTGCGGCTGCAAAGCTGACGCATACGCCTTTGGGATGGCTGCGGTGCGGACTGGCTGCCGCCGGGAGCAGTCTGTTTTCTCTGCTGATCCTGCTGCCGCCTTTACCGGTCCTGCTTCAGCTTTTGCTGAAACTTCTGGCAGCAGCTGCGGCGGTAGTCCTGGCGTTCGGACTGCACCGGGAAAGCTTTTTCCGGCAGTGTGGCTGCTTTTTTCTCTGCAACTTCCTGCTTGCCGGACTGATCCTGGCGGTGGACAGTCTGACGCCGAGAGGATTTGCCGCCTGGGGAAACAGCTGCTGTTATCTCAATTTTTCCCTGTTCCAGCTGGTTCTATTCACTGCCGCCGCATATTCTCTGCTCCATATCTGCACCCTGCTCCGCCGCCGGCACCGGCACACGGACGACCGCTTTCAGGTCTTTTTCCGGCTGGGCAGCCGCCAGCTGGTACTGGACGGACTGGCAGACACCGGCAACAATCTGACGGACACCTTTTCCGGCACACCGGTCATTGTATGCAGTGCCGCAGCCCTTGCGCCGCTCCTGGACGGCACGCCGCCGGAACAGCTGAAAGGCTACCGGCTGATCCCCTGCGCCACCATAACGGCCCAGGGACTGCTGCCGCTGTTTCGTCCGGATGAGGTGTGCATCCGGAACTGTACCACCGGAAAAAGCCGCCGGGTGGATGCCATGGTCGGCATCGGCGGAACGCAACAGAACGCCATCTTTCACCCACAACTACTCGAATGAAAGGAGTCCTTTTCATGCAACCCATTCTCCGGAAATTCCGCCTGCTGCTCTCCCAGCTGCGGGGAAAATTTTCTCCGCTCTGCCGGGTGGACTACATCAATGGTTCGGATACCTTTCCGCCGCCGCTCTCCAAAGAGGAGGAACAGGCGGTTTTTGCCCGGCTGCACCAGGGCGACACCGCCGCACGGGAGACCCTTATCGTCCACAATCTGCGCCTGGTGGTCTACATTGCCAAAAAGTTCGAATCCTCCGGGCTGGGGCTGGAGGATCTCATCTCCATCGGCACCATCGGTCTCATCAAGGCAGTGGAGACCTTCTGTCCGGACAAGAAGATCAAGCTGGCGACATACGCCTCCAGGTGCATCGAAAACGAAATCCTTATGGTGCTGCGGAAAAATGCCCAGCTCCGTGGCGAGATCTCCATCGACGAGCCGCTTTCTTCCGACTGGGACGGCAACGAGCTGCTGCTCTCCGACATCCTGGGGACAGACGAGGACATCGTAAGCCGGGACATCGAGAACGAGGCGGAACGGGAGATGCTCCTTGCCGCCGTCTCCGAGCTGGGCGAACGGGAACAGGAGATCATGCAGATGCGGTTCGGACTCTGCGGCAAAAAAGAACGCACTCAAAAGGAAGTCGCCGAGGCGATCGGCATTTCGCAGTCCTACATCTCCCGGCTGGAAAAAAAGATCATCCGCAAACTGCGAAAAAAGCTGGAAGAGGCAGACCAGCCCAGTGTCCACACTACCTGAAACACGCAAAAGAGCCGCAGGGCATCACGCTCTGCGGCTCTCTTTTTTATGATGGGGTTTTCATGTTGTCAAAACAGTTTGAATTATTCCTCGCTCGGCAGGGACTTGATGAGTGCTACCAAGAACTTCAGCAGAACAACTGCATCGTTCGAACCCAGTTCACCATTGCCATCACAGTCGGAGTTTGCCTGCTGCTGTGCGCTTTCCAGTGTTACAGCGCCGGCAACTGCCTTGTTCAGCAGAACTGCGTCTGTGATATCCACACGGCCGTCACAGTTTACATCACCGTACAGCGGGATGATCTTTTCTGTGGTTGTCGTACCGGTTGTGCTGCTTGTGCTTGCAGTTGTTGCGGTAGTCTTAGAAGTAGCAGTGGTAGTAGTGGTCTTTGCGGTTGTGGTAGTCGTCTGAGAAGTGGTTGTCGTGGTAGTCACGGTCGGAGTAGTCTCAGTTGCCTTCGGCAGGACATTGACTGTCACTTCCTTGGTCTGACCGCCAGGTGTGGTAACCTTCACGGTTGTAGTACCAACATTTTTACCGCTGATAACCAGGATCTTGTCGTTGTCCGGATCAGCAGCAACGCCAACCTTGGTCTTGTCGTCCGGTGTACCGGTGCAGTTCGGAACGTTTACTTCCAGGTTTACCTTTTCGCCCAGTACAACATCGATGGAATCAACAACTTCCAGGGTATCTTCGAACATATCCTGCTTCTTCTCATTGTTCTGATCGTCTGCCGCATAGTAAACGGTTACGTTGTTAATGGTGTACTTGGTGGACTTTGTTTCGCCCAGACCTGCATACCAAACGCCGAAGCTCATGTGTGCATCTTCGGATTCTGTGTCAACCTGGTTCCATGCGTTCAGTGTGTTGCCGGTGCTTTCTGTGCGGATGCCCTCTGCCAGTGTCGGCGGAACGATCCACATAAAGCTGTAGGTCTTTGTGCCTTCTGCATCCTTGTACGGTGTATCTTCCAGAGAATCATCTGTGGAATCCGGACGGTTGCCTGCGGTACTCTTTTCCCAGTACAGCAGTGTAGGTGTTGTGGTGTTCAAACCTTCGTTCTTAAACATATCATCAGACTGGAACCAGTTATCAGTGAGGTCAGCCTTTTCCAGAGTGGAAGAGCCTACGCCAAACTGTACCTGATTTGCGTCCTGGTCTGTGGTTACATCAAAAGCGACTGCATAAACATCAGCAGTCTTGTCATACTTCATGCCAAAGTCAGCATACGGGATCTCGGTTGCATCGCCCACGCTGTTGGAACCTGCATTCTTGATGGAAGCAGTGCCGCTGCACGGGAATGTGACGGATTCTTCATAAGTCAGCTCAGCTGCAACGATGCTGCAGTCTGTGAACTTTGCACCCTTCAGTGCTGCATACCACAGCTGGAAGGAGATCTGGCTCTTTTCTGCCAGAGTTTCGCAGTCAACGACCTGTTCCGGAACGTCCCAGGTTACGGTGAAGTAGCTGCCCAGTTCCTGCTTTGCCAGGTCTGTGCCGCCGCCGACGGTGAAGTCACCCAGTCCGTTGCCCCACTTTACACCAGCGTCTGTACACTGCTTCAGAGATTCCGGACCAATGTCATTGTACCAATAGCCGACTGTCTTTGCAACGCCGCCTTCGCCGCTGCTGCCCTTCAAACCAGCCTGTTCCTTAGCATACTCAGTATCTGCCAGGCTCTTATAAGCCACGTTCAGACCGCCGCCGTACATAAAGCGGTTTACATTTACATCTTCACCTTTTTCGCCGTTCACCTTAATGGTAACGCTTAGGGACTTTACCTTTGCATCATCCGCAACGGTAGCACCCGGGCGGAAGTTGAATTCACCATAGGTGAACTTGTGGCTGTTCAGCGGCAGACCTGCCTCACGGATCGCTGCCTCCGATTCCAGAGCCACGCCGTCGTTCTTTTCCTTGAATGCGTCAGATGCGTAATACTCTTCACTGCAGTTGTCACCGGGTGTCAGTTTGATATCCAGGTCATTCAGCTTCAGGGAGTTGATGGCTTTTACAGTTACGTTATCGCCGTTCTCCTGCACGTCAGAAACTTTGCCGTTTCCGATGATGCTGGAATAGTTCAGACCGCCGGTGTTTTCTGCACCCTTCGGCAGAGTCGGGTCTACTTCATAGATCCAGTCTGGCTTTTCGCCGTTGCTGGTATCGGTCGTGCCGTTTACTGTGATAGACACCAGTTCGATCTCAGCATCAGTGGTGCGTGTGGTGTGATCCTCTTCACTGATAAGACCGGCATAGCAGTTCTGGAACTGGAACTTTGCATCCTTATTGCTGGACAGTTCCTTGGCTACGCTGGACGGCAGTTCTACAACAACAGAGAACTCCTTGGCATATGGTTTGCACTTGATTGCACCTTTGGAATCGGTTTCTTCAAAGCCCCACCAGTAGCCGTTCGCCTTAGTATCTGTTGCGCCGAAGTAGTAAGAGAAATCTGTGACCATCTGGTCAGACTTCAGATTAAACTGCAAAGAGGTAATACTGTCACCGTAAATATCCGCCGGCGACTTACCCTCTGTGTCAGTAAATGAAGTATAATCATCTGTCTTGGATTTGCACAGATAGGTACACTTATCTGCATTCAGCGGATTGTCCTTATCGTCCGGATTCGGGATAGAAGTTGCCAGCGTCTTTCCAATGTTCACAGTCTCGCCCTCAGCCGCATTTGCAACCATAAAGCTGCCGGATGCAACCGCAACGGAACTGGTCGCCATTACCGCACTCATCAGAAGTGCGCTTACTCTTTTGCGAATCACTTTGCTCATGTATATCGCTCCTCTTTCTTTCAATTGTTTTTTCATCTGTTCCAATCTTTTCTTTCTGCATCCACAACAGCAACTGTCATGAATATTTATGCTTAAAAAATGGTACATTCATTTTTTAGCTATATACATTATAGCAATTGCACCGCCAAATGTAAATGTATATTTTATGAACATTCGAATTTCGAGATAGAAGATTTCCTATTTGATTTGTGCAACTTGCATAGAATCATTTCACATCGCCAGTAAAAACCATTTGCAAATAAAAAAATAAAGGACAATCTCATCAAGAAACTGTCCTTTATCCAAATATTTACACTGTTAATTATTTCCAGTTGTTGTCACCGTCGACGGATTCTGACCTGCTCCGGCAGTTGTCGTGGCTGCACTGCGCACGCCCTGCACGGCAACACGGTAATCGCCCACCGCCCAGACGGTGTTATACTTGCTGCACGAGATCGTGGGCGTGTAGTTGAATGTGATGGTATCGCTGTCCACTGCGCCTGCCTGGGTGGAATAGCTGAGCAGATCCACATTTGCGGTCAGGTCGCTGGCATCCAGTTCATCCATCACGTCTGCCGGTCCGATGATGCTGACTTTCAGCTGTTGTGTCAGCACGTTGAAATCATACGTTCCCGGCGCATTGACCACGCCGATATCCGAGATCACAAAGTCCTTTTTCACCAGGTCGGCGGAATCCAGAGACAATGTCACGGTAGAGAATCCCGACTGGTTCACATAGTCATCCGGCACATTGACCACAAAGTCGTTGGAATAATCCAGGTCGATATCCCGCAGTGCCACAGAGCCGATGTTGAACTCGCTCATCTCCTCCATCGAGGTGTTGGGCGCAGCCAGGGTGATCTGCTGTTCTGACAGATGCAGCCGCTGTTTCAATGCGTCCAGGTCGAAGTTCGCCGGGGCGTTGGTGATCTGATAGGTCACATCCATGGTTTTCTGGTACAATACCGGCACTTCCAGAGAGAACGCCGCCACATCCCAGGTGAAGTCCTTGGAATCCACCTGCGTCCCTGCCTCGTTATAGAAGAGGAGCGTATCCGTGGTGTAGATCTTGGAGGCGCTGAGCTGTTCTTTCTGCTGGGTCTCTGCCACGCAGTATTTCACCTGATCCAGCTGTTTCTGCGGCCCGGTGACATCAATGGTAGACGGCGTGCAGGCGAAGTTCTCTTCGTCCAGGACACAGCCGTCCGTAAACGTCAGATTCGGCGCAGAGGGCTTGATTTCAAAGGTATAGGTGTCGATCTTATCAAAGGTCACATTCACCGTAGAGGGCGAAATGGACTTCACGTTGAACTGTTCATTTCCGTTTCCGGTGACAGTAATGGAAAGGGTCTTTGTGCCGGCAGAGGTCACGTTTTCCACCACAGCCTCTGCGGTCAGATTGTCCGCCTCAATGTTGCCGACTTTCGAGCGCTTGCCCTCGATCTGCACCGTCACATCTTTTATGTCATAGTCGATGACGCTGAGTCCGTTTTCTTCGGCAGACGTTCCGGCGATCTCCACTTTCAGCGGCACATGGTGCAGCGTCCTGGGCGTCGTGGGGTAAATGGCAATGGAAATGACAAACCAAAGGACAATGGCAATCGCCACAGAAGTAATCATCATGGCAGGACGGCTGTCATAGATCCGCTGAAACAGCGCCCGGTCACTTCCGGACTTCCGGTTCTTCTGTGATGTCTTTTTCTGTCGGTTCTTCCACAGATTCTTGGGCATACGCCTTCTCCTTTCCGTCGTCCTTGTGATGCCGTTTGAGGAACGGGATCTTCTTTGCCACTCTGCCGATGGTCGTCTCTTCGCCCGCCGTAATCAGACGTGCTGTCAAAAGCTGGTGCAGAGACTCTCTGGTAAAGCCGCTTTTCAGCACGCCGTTTTCCGCCACAGAGATCGCCCCGGTTTCCTCAGAAACCACGATCACCACGGCATCGGAGTTTTCGCTCATGCCGATCGCCGCACGGTGGCGTGAGCCGAGACGCTTGTTGATGAGTTCTTCCTTCTGGGGTTTCGGCAGAAAGCAAGCCGCCGCCAGGATCTTGCCGTCCCGGATAATCACCGCACCGTCGTGGAGCGGTGTCTTGTTGAAAAAGATGTTCCCGAACAATTCCTTGCTGGGGATGGCGTCCAGTATCGTGCCGTTGTCGATCTGTTCTCCCAGCCGTGTCTGCCGCTCAATGACGATCAGCGCACCGGTCGATGTGGCGGAAAGCTCCACGCAGGCATCGCAAATCACATCAATGGTCCTGCTCCAGACCGAGCTGTCTACATTGGAGCTGCTGCTGAACCGCAGTCCCAGCTTGGTGTACCCTGCCTTTTCCAGAGTCCGGCGCAGTTCCGGCTGGAAGAGGATGATAAGAGCGATCAGTCCGATGTTCAGCGTTTCAGAAAGCAGATAGGAAATCGCCTTCATATTGATCCAGGCAGAGATGATGTAAACCAGAATCAGCAGGAACACGCCTTTGAGCAGCTGTCCGGCACGAGTCTCCCGCACCAGCTTCATGCCCAGATATACCACATAGGACAGCACCAGGATATCCAGGATATCCACCGGTTCTGCTGTTTTGATAACGCTGAAGATCATATCCAGGATATCCCGTAAAGCCATGCGCATCATCCTTCCTTTCCGACTTCTCTGATATGTACGCCGGACAGAGCATCACGCTTTTCTGTCCGGCGAAGGTTCTATTCTCCGGTTCTGTCTGCATTCCCGTCGCTGAGAATGCCCTATATTACTATTGTAACATATCACCGGAATTTTTCAATAGGTTTTTTGGACTTTTCAGAATATTGACATAATTTTTCAGATTTGCCCCCAGGCGCAGGGTATCGGATGCCCGGCTGAACGCCGACGGCGCAAACCGGACAGTGCCGTCCTTTGTCCCCAGCTTTTCGTGCGCCAGCGGTGCGCAGTGCAGTCCGGCACGCAGGCAAAAGCCCTGTTTGTCAAGATATGCGGCAGTCTCCTCCGGCGATGCACCATCCACCGTAAAAGAGACGATCGGCACGTATGCCACGCCCGGCTTGCGGTACACAGTGATCTCCGGCACATCCGCCAACGAGTCGCACAGCAGCTCACAGAGACGGCTTTCGTGCCGGTACAGTCCTGCCACCGTCTGCCGCCGGACAAAGTCGATCCCGGCACAGAGCGACGCCGCACCTACCACATTCAGCGTGCCGCATTCCAGCCGGTCGGGCAGAAAGTCCGGCTGTTCCGGACTCCGTGACGCACTGCCCGTTCCGCCCTGCATCAGCGGCTGGATGGGAAAGGCACAGTCCGTCATGAGGATTCCGGTGCCGGTGCTGCCATATAAGCCCTTATGCCCTGCGGTGCAGAGAATGTGCATCCCGTCCCGCTCCAGGGACAAGGGCAGGATACCGCACGCCTGTGCGCCGTCAGCGATCATGCAGACGCCGTGGCTGCGGCACACCTGTGCAATCTCCCGATAGGGCAAAATCTGCCCCGTCACATTGCTGGCAATGGTGCAGACCACCGCCTTGGTGTTGGGACGGAACAGTCCCTGCAAACGCCGGATGGTCTCGCTGTCGTTCTCGGAGACCTCCAGCAGGCTGTACGTCACCTTTCCGGCACGGACAAGCGCAGCGATAGGGCGATAGACCGAGTTATGCTCCAGGTCGCTGAGGATCACATGGTCACCCGGTTTCAGCACACCCTGAATCGCCACATTCAGCGCATGGGTGCAGTTTAAGGTAAAGATGGTATTTTCCACCTTGGCATCAAAAAAATCCGCCACCGTCTCACGGGCATGGTACACCATTTCGGAGGTGCGCTCCGCAATGACGTGTCCGCCACGTCCGGCGTTGCCGTACCGTGCAATGGCATCCGCTACGGCACGGCGCACCTCCGGCGGCTTGGGATAGGTGGTTGCCGCATTGTCAAAGTTCACCGTCACCGCATATCACGTCCTTCCCCGGGGACTCCGAAACGGAATTCCCTCTCTGGACAGAAGTGCGGAGACACGGCCGCAGTCTGCTCTTGCCGCCAGAACAAAACCGCAGCCCTCTGGCCCCAGGTGTTCCAGCCGGCGTATCTCACTGGAGATGCCATACTGCTGCAGCGCCTGTCGTGCCCGGTTCGCCTGGGTATAGGAGACCATTGCCGCTTTACATTCCAACATCTTCTCACCCCTTTGCATATTGATCGGGGAAACACTTCCCCGTGTCAGTATATGCAGAACGGCGGCGATGCGGTGACAGGAGTTATACAGTGTTTCCTTTATGCCTTTACCAGCAGGCAGACGCAGTGCGCCGAGATGCCCAGTCCCTCTCCGGTAAAGCCCAGCTTTTCCTCTGTGGTGGCTTTCACGCTGACCTGTTCCACAGAAACACCGCAGGCTGCTGCGATCTTTTCCCGCATGGGAACGATATACGGTGCAAGCTTTGGTTTCTGGCAGAGGATCGTGGCATCCAGATTGCCCACGGCATAGCCCTGTGCCTTTACCTTTTCCACCACCAGTTCCAGCAGCTTTAAGCTGTCTGCTCCGGCATAGGCAGGGTCTGTGTCCGGAAAGTGCTTGCCGATGTCCCCCAGCGCCAGCGCACCCAGCAGTGCGTCCGAAACCGCATGGAGCAGTACATCTGCGTCGGAATGCCCCAGCAGTCCCTTTTCATAGGGAATCTCTACGCCGCCCATAATCAGCTTTCTGCCCTCCACAAGACGGTGAACGTCATAGCCGTGTCCAATGCGAAACGGGATGTTTTCCATTTATGCCTCCTCCTTTTGGCGAGCCAGCAGGATCTCCGCAATGGCGATATCCTCCGGCGTGGTGATCTTGATGTTAGTATAGTCCCCCTCGGTCATGTAGACCTTACAGTTGATCGCCTCGATCAGCTGGCAGTCATCGGTGAAATCCAGGGCGTGTTCCTCCGCAAAGGTCACTGCCTCAAAGTACAGCTGCCGCTTGAACACCTGGGGTGTCTGGGTGATAAACAGGTGAGGACGATAGGGCGTGTCCACGATCAGATGGTCATTGACCACCTTAATGGTATCCTTTACCGGCACACCCAGAGTCGCACCGCCGAAAACCGATGCGTCCCGGATGACCTGTGCAATGTGTTCCGGTTTTACCAGCGGCCGTGCGCCGTCGTGGACGGCGATCATTGTTGTGCCTTTGGAGAGCGCACGGAGACCGCACATCACGCTTTCCTGCCGGGTCGAACCGCCGGCAACGATGGCGTGGAATTTTGTGATGCCGCACTGCTGTGCCGTTTCCCGGATGGCATCGTGATCGGACGGACGTGCCACCACGATGATTTCCGCCACACGTGGGCAAGCCTCGAAGGCACGCATACTCATGCCGATCACATTGGTATCTCCCAGCGGCAGCAGGATCTTATTCTTTCCTTGCATCCGGGTGGCGTTTCCGGCGCACACCAGGATCACAGAGGTGTCTTGTACCTGTGACATACTAGTTCTTCCTTTCAAAAAAGGGTACAGGTTCTTGTTGAAACCAGTACCCTTTTGTTTTATAGATTGTGCAGCTTATAAGAGAGTGTCATCAGACTGTCGTCCAGGTGCATGGTCACGACCTGTGCATTTTCCACTGCCAGATCACAGTGGCTGAAATTCCACAAGCCACGCACACCCAGAGAGACCAGCCGCTCTGCCACAGTCTGCGCCGACTCTTTCGGCAGACACAGCACTGCCGCAGCCGGCTGCTGTGCCGCACAAAATGCGTCCAGCGCATCCATGGACTGGATAGGCAGCCCGGCAAGCTGTCTGCCGATCAGTTCCGGCTTGATGTCGAAAATCCCCACCAGCCGAAAGCCACGCTGTTCAAAGCGGACATTTTCAGAGACGACCTTTCCCAGGCTGCCGGCACCCACTACGATCGCCGGGAGCTGTTCTGACAATCCCATGATACGCTGTAGATTTTCCCGCAGCTCTGCCACGGAATAGCCGCTGCCCTGCTGTCCGAAACAGCCGAAACAGCAAAGATCCTGCCGGATCTGTGATGCCGTCATGCCCAGCCGCCGTCCCAGTTCCCGGGACGAAGTACGGACCTGTCCGCTGCGTTCCAGTTCTCCCAAAAGCCGGTAGTACCGGGGCAGCCGCCGCACAACGGACGATGATGCGTCATATTTTTGTGTCAAACGAATCGCTCTCCTATAAACCGATTTCCATTCTGCAAAGAGGTGTATCTGTGCGGATATGCGCTTACGCCATCAGCTTTGCCAAACGCTCGTTGATCGCCTCCAGGAATTCCTTGGAGTTGACCTTCTTCTTGTTTTCCAGCTTGGAGATCAGATACAGGTCACCGGTCATGATGCCGTCCTCGATGGTCTGGATGGTTGCCTTTTCCAGCTTGTCTGCGAAAGCCATCAGTTCCGGCAGCTTGTCCAGTTCACCACGCTTGCGCATTGCACCGCTCCATGCAAAAATGGTAGCAACAGAGTTGGTAGAGGTCTCCTCGCCCTTCAGATACTTGTAGTAGTGACGCTGTACCGTACCGTGTGCTGCCTCATACTCATAGATGCCGGCAGGAGAAACCAGAACGGAAGTCATCATTGCCAGAGAGCCGTAAGCTGTGGAAACCATATCAGACATCACGTCGCCGTCATAGTTCTTGCACGCCCAGATATAGCCGCCGTGAGAACGGATCACACGAGCCACTGCGTCGTCGATCAGGGTGTAGAAATATTCGATGCCGGCAGCCTCAAACTTTTTCTTGTACTCGTTGTCGTAGATCTCCTGGAAGATATCCTTGAAGGTGTGGTCGTACTTCTTGGAAATGGTATCCTTGGTTGCGAACCATACATCCTGATGCAGATCCAGACCGTAGTTGAAGCAGGCACGTGCAAAGCCGGCGATGGAGTTGTTCTTGTTGTGCAGACCCTGTACGATGCCGTCGGTATCCTCAAAGTTGAAGATCAGTTCACGGCTCTCGTTGCCCTCTGCGTCAGTAACCACCAGTTCTGCCTTGGAACCCTTCTTTACCTTCATTTCGGTATTCTTGTACACATCGCCGTAAGCGTGACGTGCAATAGTGATCGGGGCTGTCCAGGTCGGGATATACGGCTCAACACCCTTTACCAGGATCGGGGTACGGAATACGGTGCCGTCCAGGATGGCACGGATGGTGCCGTTCGGGCTTTTCCACATCTGGGACAGGTTGTATTCCGGCATTCTTGCCGCATTCGGAGTAATGGTAGCGCACTTGACAGCAACGCCGTACTTCTTGGTAGCGTTTGCACTGTCGATGGTCACCTGATCCTTGGTCTTTTCACGGTGTTCCAGACCCAGGTCGTAGTACTCGGTCTTGAGGTCTACATACGGGGTCAGCAGGATGTCCTTGATCCACTGCCACAGAACACGAGTCATCTCGTCGCCGTCCATCTCGACCAGCGGCGTTGTCATTTGAATCTTTGCCATTTGATTTTCCTCCTCAAATTGCACGCATTGTCTTTACTCATTGCCTTATATTATAGCGTTTCTGCCGGAGCGATACGATGCCCGGCTTGTTCTGCCAACGCAGAAATTTTGTCATATTCCGCAGCCGTCACAAGGATCAGCTGCAAATCATCGCTGTCAATGTCCACACCGCAGAGCAGCATTCCCTGCTGCCGGAGCAGTTTGTTGCAGGCGGCGCACCACTGGAACACGTCCGCATCCTCCGACAAGTCCAGTCCGGAAAAATCCAGCGTTTCGCCGCCGTTCAGCTGGGATACTGCCCAGAGGAAATCCTCCAGTTCCGAGCTGCTGTCCACACCGATCAGGTCATGCACTGCCTCCAGTTCGTCTGCCATGGCGATCCAGCACAGGGTGTCCATGTCGCAGGATGCGGCGTCTATGCCACGTTCGGCAAAGCGCTCCGCAAACTGCGCCGCATACGCTGCCCGATCATTTCGGCAGCGTTCCAGGCTGTCATGCACCGTGGAATTGTTATGGCTGATGCAGTCTGCGATCGCCAGAATATATGGCACCTCAGATACCTGCTCCGGTGCTTTTTTCTTTTTGAAGAATCCGAACATTTACGCAAACACCACCCATCGCAAAATTCCCAGCACCAGCAGGTGCAGCGGATAGAACACATAGAAAAACCACTTGTGAAACGGCTTTTTGCTGCCGCTTTCGCCGTTGTAGCAGTACTGTATCAGCGGTATCACCAGAAAGATACCCAACTGGAACAGACCACTCCACATGGGTTCTGATGTCAGCACACTCATACAGCACACCAGTGTAATGCCGCCAAACGACAGCCATTTTTCCCTGGGGCTCTCCCGATATCGGAAAAAGGTCAGCGCATACAGCACATCGAATATCGCCCAGTCACCGAATACGGACAGCAGGCACAGCCCAAAGATGTCCAGCCACTTCACCGAAAGAGAACACTTTGCCTTGTCCCAGAACCAGATCGCCAGCAGGCTGAGGAACAGCGTGTAGATCACGCCGAATGCCGGACGGATGCCGCCACTTTCGAAATAGCTGAACGGCAGCCACGAGATCACGGCGAAAATGCCCAGCCGCATGGCGTATTTCTTTACGTTCCGGGTGTAGTGATACCCTTCTGCCAGCATATACGCCATAGTCGGTCCGGTCAGCCGTCCGATGACGTGCATGACCTGTCCCAACAGCGACGCCGTGGGAACAAATGCCCAGGCGATATGGTCGATGAGCATGGCGGCAATCACCAGATATTTCAGCTGGTTGCGGTTGAGAAATCCTTTTGTGTTTGTCATTCCGGCTTATCCTTTTCCTGCCGCAGCTGCCGTATCAGCCTTCTCACCAGATGCACACCGCCGGCAAGCAAAAACAGCAGTACCAGCAGTCCGATCCCGGAAACCGGGCGTTTCCACAGCAGTTCCAGATAATCTGTGATGTCCCTGTCGTCAAGCAGAGCAATCACACAAAACACGAGAAACACTGCAAACAGTTCCTGCTGATAGCAATTCCAAAACTTCCGCCACTTTCCGCTTTTCTCTGTCTTTTCCGAATCTGCCACTTACTTGCTCAGCTTGTCACGGGTATAATCCAGCAGACCGCCTGCCAGGATGATATCCTTGGTGCGTCCGGTCAGCTCGCACAGTACCGGGATCTCAGCGCCGGTGGTCTTGTTGACCAGTGTCAGCGTCGTTTCGCCAGCCTCAACGTGCTTGCGGATGTCAGCCAGTTCCAGAACATCGCCCTGGGAGATCTTCTCATAGTCTGCCTCGTTGACAAAGGTCAGCGGCAGAATGCCGGCGTTGATGAGGTTTGCACGGTGGATACGGGCAAAGCTCTTCACCAGAACTGCCTTGACGCCCAGATACAGCGGTGCCAGTGCAGCGTGTTCACGGGAGGAACCCTGTCCATAGTTGGAGCCGCCCACGATAATGCTCTGTCCCATCTCCTTGGCACGGCTCGGGAACGCCTCATCGCAAACGGTGAAGCAGTGCTGCGAAATTGCCGGGATGTTGGAACGCAGCGGCAGGATCTTTGCGCCTGCCGGCATGATGTGGTCGGTGGTGATGTTGTCGCCGACCTTCAGAGAGCAGCCAGCCTTGATGGTTGCCTCCAGCGGAGCAGTTTCCGGGAACGGCTTGATGTTCGGTCCACGCAGGATCTCTACCTTGTCCATTTCCTCTTCCGGTGCCGGCAGAACGATCATGTTGTCGTTGACACTGAATTTTTCCGGCAGGACGAAGTCCGGCATCTCGCCCAGTTCTCTCGGGTCGCTCAGATAGCCGGTAAGTGCAGAATATGCAGCCAGTTCCGGAGAAACCAGATAGATCTGACCGTCCTTGGTTCCGGAGCGTCCCAGGAAGTTCCGGTTAAAGGTACGCAGGGAGATACCGCCGGAGTTCGGGGACTGTCCCATGCCGATGCACGGACCGCAGGCGCTTTCCAGAATACGTGCGCCGGCAGCGATCAGTGTACCCAGGATGCCCATATCTGCCATCATGTTCAGCACCTGCTTGGAACCAGGAGCGATTGCCAGAGAAACATCCGGATTTACAGTCTTGCCCTTGAGGATGTGCGCCACCTTCATCATGTCCAGCAGAGAAGAGTTGGTGCAGGAACCGATGCAGACCTGGTCGATCTTCAGCTTGCCGATCTCAGCCACGGTCTTGACATTGTCCGGAGAATGCGGACATGCAGCAAGCGGCACCAGTTCACTCAGATCAATGTGCAGTTCTTCGTCATAAACAGCGTCCGGATCTGCCTTCTGCTCGCTCCAGACTTCGCCTCTGCCCTGTGCCTCCAGGAACTGCTTGGTCACTTCGTCCGACGGGAAAATAGAAGTGGTCGCACCCAGCTCAGCACCCATGTTAGTGATGGTAGCACGTTCCGGAACGGACAGGGTCTTGACACCCTCGCCGCAGTATTCGATGACCTTGCCGACACCGCCCTTTACGGACATCCGGCGCAGCACTTCCAGGATAACATCCTTTGCAGCCACCCACGGAGACAGCTTGCCGGTCAGTTCTACCTTTACTACCTTCGGACAGGTGATGTAGTATGTACCGCCGCCCATTGCCACTGCAACGTCCAGGCCGCCTGCACCCATAGCAATCATGCCGATGCCGCCGCCGGTCGGGGTGTGGCTGTCAGAGCCGATCAGGGTCTTTCCCGGAACGCCGAAACGCTCCAGATGTACCTGGTGGCAGATACCGTTGCCGGGACGGGAGAAGTAGATGCCGTGTTTCTTTGCAACGCTGCCGATAAAACGGTGGTCATCTGCATTTTCAAAGCCGTTCTGGAGTGTGTTGTGGTCGATATAAGCCACGCTGCGCTCAGTGCGTACACGAGGTACACCCATTGCCTCAAATTCCAGATATGCCATTGTACCGGTGGCATCCTGTGTCAGTGTCTGGTCGATGCGGATTCCGATTTCAGAACCCTTTACCATTTCGCCCTCTACCAGATGTGCTTTCAGGATCTTTTCCGTCAGGGTCAGTCCCATTCAATATCATTCCTTTCGTAGTTGGCACTGCAAATACACGGCAAGCCATCCATTTACAATACGATTCTTATACCGTATTATTATAGCAAAAAACAGGCGCTGTTGTCAAGTCTGCGGCGACTTTGAAAAGATAAAAGAAAAATCCGGATTTGCTTACAAATAAAATCCGCCGCTCCCGGCAGGGTGCAAAAACAGCCCGAAGGTACATTTCCCTCGGGCTGTCGTATTTTATTCCGTCTCGGAAATATGGTACACATGGTCGCCGCTGAGACGCTTTTCATACTCGTCGTGAGGCAGCGGACGGTCGAACAGAAATCCCTGTGCCATACAGCAGTTGATGCCACGCAGGAATTCCGCCTGTTTCTGGGTCTCCACGCCCTCGGCAATCACTTCCATATCCAGATCGTTCACCATGTTTACGATGTTCTTGATTACGATCACATCGTTTTTCCGGTGCTTTTCCTGTTTTTCCATGTTGTTGAGGAAGGATTTATCCAGCTTGATGATATCCACATTCAGATCTTTCAGCAGGTTCAGCGAAGAATAGCCTGTGCCGAAATCGTCGATGGAGGTGCTGACACCGTTTTCGTGCATGGTCTGCACAAAGCGGAGCAGTGTCTCATAGCTTTCATAGCCGGACATTTCCGTCAGTTCCACCTCAATGTATTTGGCAGAGACATTGTACTTTTTCAGCACTGCCAAGATCTCTTCCGCCAGATTCGGATTTTTCAGGTGCATCTTGGAGAAATTCACGGAGATGCGCACCGGTTCGATTCCTCTCGACAGCCAGTCCTGGATGTTCTGGCAGACACGTTCCAATACATAGAAGTCCAGCTTGCAGACGCTGCCCTCTCGTTCCAGCACCGGAATGAAGTCCATCGGCGGCACCATGACACCGTTCCGGAACCAGCGCACCAGTGCCTCGCAGCCGCAGAGCTGGTTGTCCGAAAGGGTCACCTTCGGCTGATAGAACACCTCGAACTCCTGGTTTTCCAGAGCATTGGGGAACATCTGCGACACTTCTTTCTGACGCAGTGCCTTTTCCAGCATCGTGTCGTCAAAGTGGAGCATATCCGTCTTTCCGGACATCTTTGCCACGTGCATTGCAGTCGATGCGGCGTTGATTACCTCGCCTGTGTTCTGGTTTTCCCGGATATCGTATACCCCGATTCGGGAGCGTACATCAAAGGTGATCTGCTTGTCCTCGTTGGAGACCGTCACATACTGGTTTCCGATCTTTTTCAGCAGGTTGCCCATATGCTCTTTTTTCGCCAGCAGCACAAAGTTGTCACCGCCCATCCGGGCAAAGAACTCGTCTTTCTCCAGCATATTCTGAGACAGACGCACAAATTCACGCAGTACCACATCGCCTTTTCGTGCGCCTACCGCACGGTTGATGTAGTTGAAATTCTTGATGTTCACGAATGCGCAGGCGTAGTCTTTCAGTTTGCCCTGCGCCAGAAGTTTGCCGCCGGTCTCGTTGATGCCACGGGTGTTCAGCGCACCGGTCAGCAGGTCTGTTACGGAAATGCACCGCAGCAGCTGTACCAGCTTGACCCGTTCCAGCATCAGAAAGATCTGGTGAGACAGGAACTGGAGCATTTCCGCCTGGGGCTGTGTCCATGCGGTATCCTTTTCCGGATAAAAGTAAAAGACAGCGCTGCAGTTTTCGTCCATCTGCACCTTTTCTTCACAAGGCGGCGCATCAAATCCCTTTTCGCTCTCATAGATCAGATAACAGTCGTCCTGCCCATTGGGATCCATCACCGATTTTGCCGCATAAAACCGCAGTTCAAATTTTCCCAGCGAAAAAACACGTGCCACTTTCTGCATCTGATCCTGCAGCAGTCTGATCAGATCATCCACAGTTTTCACATTCTTTTGCAACGAATCAAAAAGCTGCTGGTAACTCTTTACATGAAAATTCATATCCATACCAATCACCTCATTCAGCGCCTGTTTCATGTCCGTACAGAGCGCAAAACAAACGGAATACAATTTCTACCCACTATTCCCACATTATTTCTATGATAAAAACTATATCATATTTTTTCGGAATTGTCAATCAGACACATAAAATAAATTGAGCGGAATCAAATATTTGTGCGTTATCACGAAAAGACTTTCTCATTTTTGTTGGTTCCTACAAATTTGACAAATGAGAAAAAATGCGGTACACTGATAGACAGAATAAATCGAATGGATGTGAAAACCATGCAGACTGTACTGCAAAACCTTTCTTTCAGCCTAAACGCCACCATTCCCGTATTTTTGATGATGGTATTCGGCGGTCTGATGAAAAAAGTAAACCTGTTGGACGACCACACCACCGGGAAATTGAACCAGTTCGTGTTCAAGGCACTGCTGCCGGCGCTGCTGTTCATGGACTTGTCCCAGGCGGATTTCCGCTCGGTCTGGGACGGAAAGTTCGTCCTGTTCTGTTTCTGCGCCACCTTTCTCAGCATCGGCATTGCCTTTCTCCTGTCCCTGCCACGCAAAAGCTGGTCGGAGCGTGGCGAGATCATCCAGGCATCCTACCGGAGCAGCGCTGCGATCCTGGGCATCGCCTTTGTCAACAACATCTACGGTCACGCCACCATGGCGGCGCTGATGATCGTGGGAACTGTGCCGCTGTACAACGTGGCGGCTGTCCTCATCCTCTCCCTCACTGCGCCCCATGACGGCGAAAAGCCCAGCGCCAGAAAGCTGCTGCTGCGCACGCTCCGGGATGTGGCGACCAATCCCATTATCCTGGGCATTCTCGCCGGAATGCTCTGGTCAGTGCTGAAAATCCCGCAGCCTGTGATCCTGCAAAAATCCGTATCCTACCTGGGCAATATGGCAACGCCGCTGGCGCTGATCGCCCTGGGTGCGTCGTTCCAGCTGAAGAGTGCCAAGGGCAAGCTGGGGCTGACGCTGGGCATCTCTGCGGTAAAGCTGTTTCTGTTCTGCGGTCTGTTTCTGCCGGCGGCGGTCTGGCTGGGATTCCGCACGGAAAAGCTCATCGCCATTCTCATTATGCTGGGCAGCGCCACCACGTGCAGCTGCTTTGTCATGGCAAAGAACATGAAACACGAGGGTACCATCACTGCCTGCACCGTAATGATGACCACCCTGCTCAGTGCGTTCTCTCTGACGATGTGGCTGTTCGTGCTGAAGAGCCTGGGGTATATTTGATGATATGAGAAACGGGCTTGCCGCACCATTCAAAAAGTGCAGCAGCCCGTTATTTTTTTACCCTGATTTTCTCCGCCTCAGACCTCATTCTCCTGCAATTCCTGGAAGAATGTGAAATAGTCCTGGCGCTTGTCGTTGGTGAATGCGATCGCTGTCCGGGGATGCTGATTCAGATAGCCGGTCAGCAGGTACTGGATGTCATAGCCCCATACCACGCCGTCATTTTTCAGTTTCTGCATCTCATCCTGGAGGAAACGCAGCACCGGCTTGATGTCATACTTCGGGTTTTTCAAAAAGCCCAGCAGCAGTTCCATTGCACAGTTACCTGCGCCACGTCCCATTGCCGCCATTGTGGCATCCAGATAGCTGACGCCCATCATCGCACACTCTGTGGTGTTGGCGAATGCCAGCTGCTGGTTGTTGTGGGCGTGAATACCGATCTTCTTGCCGTACTTCTCGCCTGCCTCCAGATACCGCTGTGCCAGCTGACGCATCTGCAGCGGATAGAGAGAGCCGTAGCTGTCCACCAGATAGATGACCTCAACGCTGCTCTTGCCCAGCATTTCCAGCGCCTCTTCCAGTTCAGACTCCTGCGCCTTGGAAACCGCCATAATGTTCACTGTGGTGTGATAGCCCTTCTTCGCACAGGTCTCGATCATCTCGATGGCTGCCGGGATGGTGTTGATGTAGGTTGCAATGCGGACAACATCCAGGATGCTGTCCTTCTTGTCCGGCAGGTCACGAGCCACGTTGGCACGTCCCACGTCTGCCATCACTGCCAGCTGCATCTTCGGGTCGAGAATATCCCCCAGCACCTTCCGGATAGCGTCCTCGTGGCAGAACTTCCACTTGCCGAACTTGGACTCCTCGAACAGTTCCGGGTCTGCCAGATAGCCGATTTCCATAATATCCACGCCTGCACGGAGGTTGGTCAGATACAGCTTGCGGACAAAATCGTCTGTAAACTCGAAGTTGTTCACCAGACCGCCGTCCCGGATGGTGGCATCCAGCACTTTTATGTCAGGACGATAGGAGATCATCGTGCCTTTTATCATATCACTCATTGTACATTCCTCGCTTTCTGCTTTTCCCGTGCTGCTTTTCGTCAGCACAGTACTTATATTATACCAAAAAATGCACCTTTCTGCAAGTATTTCCGCCTTTTTTCTGCATAACCTGCATAAATCGTGATTTTCGCCAATCCGCATTCCCAAAAACTGTTCAGTTTGCCAACGAAAAAGGACTGCCCTGCGACAGTCCCCTTTTCCAGCGTTTCTTCCAATCGGTGCATTCCGTCTTATCCGGCGGTGTAATATTCCGGCATCTCGGTGGTCAGATCTTTCAGTGTGTAATAGGTGTAGCCATGTTCTCCGTCCGTAGAAGTGTAGAACTCGATCACGTTTCCGCTGTCCCCGAACACGGCATAGACATCCGTTCCCGGGTCGGCACAGTTGGTCTGCAGTTCCTCTGTCGGCACAGCTGTCTGCCCATAAAGTGAAACAGTCAGACACTCGCTGGAGTCAGCCGCCTTTCCCAGCAGCTTTGCGTCAGACGGCACAGTCGATTCCGAACCGTAAAACGCCACGCCGTAGTAACACGTCCCGTTGTAAACAATGGCGTTCATCCCTTCGCCCTCTGCCATATCTGTTTCTGCGATGCTGGTCTCTGCCGGTTTTGTTTTCGCCGGCTTGGTCTCAGCGCTCTCCTGCGAAGATGTGTTTCCGCCGGCGCAGCCCGACAGCAGCATCGTTCCGATCAATCCAATACAAAACAGCTTTTTCATAAAGATCACCTCAAGTCGTCTGGTCATTTTTGCTCCTATGCCATCAGAATCCTTTCTTCTGATACTGCTATTGTACCACATTTTCTACACAATTGCAATATTATTTTTACTTTTTTTATGCGAAAACAAAAGACTTGTTTTTCTGACAGCCCATCCAGTCGGATATTGGAAATGATTTTCAAAAAGATTCCATAAAATCCACATGAAAGTATCTTTACAATGTTCTGCAAACCAGGTATAATAAAAATAGTACACTTTCAGGAGGTATCATATGTTTTTTTCTGAAACTGACCTATCCGACTTCATCGAGGAAAATGACGTAAAATTCATTCGCATGACCTTTTGCGACACGTTTGGAAATATGAAAAATATTGCCATCATGCCACGGGAACTGCACCGTGCCATCACTGACGGCATCCCGTTCAACGCCACCGGACTGCTGGAGGCATCCCATCAGAACCTGCTTCTGAAACCGGACACCTCCACCCTGTCCATCCTGCCCTGGCGGCCCCAGTCGGGACGTGTGGTCCGCTTTTTCTGCAAGCTGTATCACATGGACGGCACACCCTATGAGGGCGACCTGCGCCGGAATCTCCGGGAGACCATGAAGTCTCTCCAGAAACAGGGCTATCAGTGCGAAATGGGAACACGCTGTGAGTTCTATCTGTTCGAGACCGACATGGCAGGAAAGCCCACCCGGATTCCCTGCGACCAGGGCGGTTATCTGGACGTTGCACCGCTGGACAAGTGCGAAAACACACGCCGTGAGATCTGTCTGTCCCTGGAGGAGATGGGGCTGAATCCCACCACATCCTGCCACAAGCACGGCCCCGGACAGAACGAGATCGACTTTGCGTGCAGCAATCCGCTGACCGCAGCCGACAACATGGCACACTATAAGACCGTTGTCAAGACCATTGCGGCACAGAACGGTTTCTATGCGTCCTTTATGCCGAAGCCGTTCAAGGACTGCAGCGGCAGCGGACTGAAGATCACCCTGTGCATCAAGAAAGACGACAAGAGCATTTTCGGCACGAGCCACAAAGACCTGACACCGGAGGGCAGAGCCTTTATCGCCGGAATCCTTAACCGTGCCAGAGAATTCACCATGTTCTCCAACCCCACCATCAACTCCTACGACCGGTTCGGTTATCGTGCCGCACCGTCCCGGATCAACTGGTCAGAAGAGAACCGGATTCCGCTGGTACAGCTGCTGTATGCGCCGGGCAGAGACGGCTCCATTGAGTTCCGCTCCGCTGATGCGTACTGCAACCCTTACATCACATTTCAGATGCTGCTGAGTGCCGGCATGGCTGGCATCCAGAACGGCGAAGAGCTGTACGACAACATGAACGCTGCCAACGAGAACTCCGCCATTCCCACGCTGCCCCATTCCCTGGAAGAATCCATCCGGCTGGCGCAGGAGAGCGACTTTGTCCGCAGCACCGTTCCCGAGGCAATTCTCCACGACTTTTCCGCCGCAATGCAGAAAGAAGTGGACGCATATCATCTGGCAAAAGACCCGGAGGCGTTTTGCTTTGAGCGGTATTTTTAAGCAGCCGGCAAGCTGTAATCTGAAAAAGAGGAGGGAACACAACGGTGTATTCCGAACGCACACTGATTATCTCCGGCTCTGAAAAAGGGCTGGACGGCGTGATCGGCTTTTTGAAAACCTGTGGCTGCGGCTCCGTTGCAGTCGTCTCCAGCGGCAGCGAGGCAAGACGCATGATTCCCCACGACGATTATGATTTGATTCTGATTAACACACCGCTGAAAGACGAATTCGGTCACCAGCTGGCGGTCAAGCTCTGCGAATCCACCTGCTCCGGCGTTATCCTCATCTGCAAGGCAGATCTGGCGGAAGAGATGGTCAACCGCACCGGCGACTACGGTGTCTGTGTGGTATCCAAACCACTGAACAAGCAGGAACTGGTGAAAGCGCTCCGCATCGGCAGCGCTTTCCGGCACCGTCTGCTGACGATGCAAAAGGAGAACAACAAGCTCCGGGCAAAGCTGGAAGAGATGCGGTATGTTTCCCGTGCCAAATTCCTGCTCATCTCCGAACAGGGCATGACCGAAGAGGCGGCGCACCGCTACATCGAAAAAAGCGCCATGGACACCCGGCGCACCCGGAAAGAAGTGTCCCTGGAAGTTATCGCAAAATACGAATAAACATCGTTTGGAAAAACGAAAAACCGCAGCGGAAAGAAAAAAACTTTCCGCTGCGGTTTTATTTTTGTGATTTTATAAGTCTTACTTTGTGCCGAAAATACGGTCGCCGGCATCTCCCAGACCCGGAACGATATAGCCCTTTTCGTTCAGGCTCTCGTCCACGCCGCCGCAGTAGATGTCAACATCCGGATGCGCTGCCAGCAGAGCGTCACGACCCTCCGGGCAAGCCAGGATGCACAGGAACTTAATGCTCTTGACGCCCATTTCCTTCAGATCCTTGATGGCTGCGATCGCAGAAGTACCAGTTGCCAGCATAGCATCGATCACGATAACTTCACGCTCTGCGATGTCATCCGGCATCTTGGAATAGTACTTCACGGCATCGTGTGTACCCGGTTCACAGAAAATGCCGATATGACCGATCTTTGCCGCCGGAATGAGCGAAGTAACGCCGTCTACCAGTCCCAGACCTGCACGCAGGATGGGAACGAAAGCCAGCTTTCTGCCGGAGATCACCTTGGTCTTAGCGATGCCCTGGTGTGTCTCGATGGTGACTTCCTTCATCGGCAGATCCCGGGTCGCCTCATAACAGATCAGCATTGCTGTCTCAGAGGTCAGCTCCCGAAATTCCTTTACGCCTGTCATTTTATCCCGCATCAGTGAGATCTTGTGCTGCACCAGCGGGTGGTCTACTACATGAATCCCTGCCATGTTCTTATCCTCCTGTTACCATTCTTTTTCCAGTTCAGTAATCATATTCACACGGTTCTCGTGTCTGCCGCCCTCAAAAGGCGTATCCAGGAAAATCTCCACCAGTTCCAATGCGAGACCGCTGCCCAGTGTCCGGGCGCCCATGCACATTACATTGGCGTCGTTGTGCAGACGGGTGTACTTGGTGGAAAACGCATCTGCACACAGTGATGCACGAATGCCCCGGATCTTGTTTGCAGCGATCGACATACCGATTCCCGTGCCGCAAATCAGAATCCCCATGTCACCCGGATGAGATGCCACCGCAGTACCGACTGCCTTGGCGATCACCGGATAATCGGCTCTTTCGCCGTTACAGCCGCAGTCCTCCACTTCCAGCTGCCGTTCTTTCAGCAGCGCAATGACCTCCTGCTTGCGTTCATAGCCGGCGTGGTCACATCCAATCCAAATTTTCATGTTCTTCTGACTCCTTTGTCTTGAGATACTTCTATTATAGCATATTTACCGGACAATTGCAAGGTGTATTTTCCAAGATACACGAAAATCACTTTGCCCGCTGTTTCTCCTGCAAGTCCTTTTCCGCTTTCACCAGCTGCAAATACTCCGGCATCAGTTCCGCCGGGGCCTGCCACTGTGCCTGCGCCGCTGCCAGGCAGATGCCTGTGCCGTTTTGCAGACGTGTCATGGGAGATGCGATCGTCAGACCCTGCTCCGCCCGGAACAGTTCCACTGCATCGCCCGCCAGCAGCACCGGCTGTTCCAGTGATGCCAGCTGCTGCGCCAGTTCTGCCGCAGGCTGCATTCCGTCCGGCTGCATTGCTGTGATCTGCGTGCCGTCACTCTGGTACAGTCCGGCATAGACCAGAGACTGTCTCGCCGTCATGACCGCACAGATCACGCCCTGCCAGGACAGATTCTGCCACGCCAGCCCTTCCAGCGTAGAGATTCCCACGCAAGGGATCTGCAGGGCGTAGGACATGGCTTTTACCGCCGCAATGCCGATGCGCAGCCCGGTGTAGGAACCCGGACCTTTCGCCGCAGCGAAACCGTCTACATCCTGCCAGTTCAGCCCGGTGTCCGCCAGCAGACGCTCTGCCAGAGGCAGGATCACCTGGGAATGGGTACGTTTTGTATAAACCGTCTGCTGCGCCAGCAGGCAGCGGCTTTCGCTGTCATACAGCGCCGCAGCCGCTACTTTTCCGGAAGTGTCAATCCCCAAGATTCGCAAAGCGCTCATCTCCTTCTACTGTGATCTGTCTGCCGTCATCGGAAAGCCGCTCAATGGTGATGCGGATGCAGTTCTCCGGCAGCTCCGATGCGATATTCTCCGACCACTCAATGGCAAATACGCCCTCATCCAGGGGATAGTCATAGAACCCGGTGGATTCCAGATCCAGTGCGCCCTCGATGCGGTACATATCAAAATGGTAGAGCGACAGTCCGTCGCCGTGGTATTCCTGCACAATGGCAAAGGTAGGCGAAGAAACCACATCCGGCAGTCCCATGCCCTTTGCCAGTCCACGGGTAAAGGTGGTCTTTCCCACGCCGAGACCGCCGAAATAGGCGATCACATCTCCGGCGTGCAGCTGTTTCCCCAGCTGTTCCGCAAAGGCAATGGTCTCCGCCGGCGATGCCGTCGTTTTCTGTATTTTCAACACGTCTGTTCCATCTCCTTAGAACAATCCGGTAATGTTGCCGTCGTTGTCGCAGTCGATCTTCAAAGCCGACGGTGCCTTCGGCAGACCCGGCATGGTCATGATGTTGCCGGTGAGAACAACCACAAAGCCAGCGCCGTTGGACAGTGTCACGTCACGGACCGTGATGGTGAAGTGTTCCGGCTTGCCCAACTTCGCAGCATCATCCGACAGGGAGTACTGTGTCTTTGCCACGCATACCGGCAGATTGCCGCAGCCCAGAGCATTGATCTGTGCCAGCGCTTTCTTTGCCGGAGCAGTAAAGGTCACGCCGTCTGCACGGTAGATCTCCTTTGCGATCTTTTCCACCTTTTCCTCTACGGAAAGGTCTGTGTCATACAGTACGTGGAAATTGGACGGCTTGGTCTCGATGGTCTTGCAGACCTTTTCTGCCAGTTCCTTGCCGCCTGCGCCGCCCTTAGCGAACACTTCGGTCAGAGCGAATTCTGCGCCCAGATCTTCACAGAACTTCTGGATAAAGTTCAGCTCTGCATCTGTGTCGCACTGGAAACGGTTGATGGCAACCACTACCGGTACGCCGTACTTCTTCATATTCTCGATATGCACCTGGAGGTTTACGATACCCTTTTTCAGTGCATCCAGATTCTCGGTAGTCAGTTCTGTTTTCGGCACGCCGCCGTTGTATTTCAGCGCACGAACAGTTGCGACCAGAACCACGCAGCTGGGGTTCAGACCGCCGTAGCGGCACTTGATGTCGAAGAACTTCTCTGCGCCCAGATCAGAGCCGAAACCTGCCTCGGTCACGCAGTAGTCGCCCAGTTTCAGCGCCAGCTTTGTGGCACGGAGCGAGTTGCAGCCGTGCGCAATGTTGGCGAACGGGCCGCCGTGAATCAGCGCCGGCGTATGCTCCAGGGTCTGTACCAGGTTCGGCTTGAGGGCATCCTTCAGCAGTGCTGTCATAGCACCGTTTGCGCCCAGATCCTTGGCATAAACCGGATTGCCGTCCAGATCGTATGCCACCAGGATCTTGCCCAGGCGTTCCTTCAGGTCTGCCAGGTCAGATGCCAGGCACAGGATTGCCATAACCTCGGAGGCAACGGTGATCTGGAATCCGTCGCTCCGGGGAATACCGTCCACCTTGCCGCCCAGACCAATGACGATGTTCCGCAGCGCACGGTCGTTCATGTCCAGCACACGCTTGAGCATAACCCGGCGCTGGTCGATGCGCAGCACATTGCCCTGCTGCATATGGTTATCCAGCATAGCACACAGCAGGTTGTTTGCCGCAGTGATGGCGTGCATATCGCCGGTGAAGTGCAGGTTGATATCCTCCATGGGAACGACCTGTGCATAGCCGCCGCCGGCTGCACCGCCCTTGATGCCGAATACCGGACCCAGGGACGGTTCACGCAGTGCCAGGACTGCCTTCTTGCCGATCTGGTGCAGTGCGTCTGCCAGACCTACGCTGACGGTAGTCTTGCCCTCGCCTGCCGGTGTCGGGTTGATGGCGGTCACCAGAATCAGCTTACCGTCCGGCTTGCTGTCCAGCTTTTTGAACAGCTGCTCCGACAGCTTTGCCTTGTAGTGACCATAGTACTCGATATCTTCCTCTTCAATGGACAGTTCCGCTGCCACCTTACCGATAGGGTACATTTCTGCACGCTGTGCAATTTCGATATCAGACAACATAAATTTTCTCTCCTTTTCCGTATCGCCGTCCTGCATCACACGTTTTTTTGGACGCAGGACAGACTTTTCCGCATTTTTTCGCAATCAGAAACATACTTTTATTATAGCATCTTTTCACAGGCAATGCAAGGCGAATTTTTCTTTTCGGTGATTCGCTGTATTTCCACAAATTTTTCCGTGGGATTTTCACGGAACTGCACCCATTCCGGAGGTTGAACATCCATGACACATAAAATTATCCCCATTTTTTCAGCCTTTCTGCTGGCCTTCCTGAGCGGATGCGCCGCACAGACTGAACAAAGCGTACCGGAAAACGCCGCTTTCTGCGACGATATCACCAAACACGTCCAGCAGGTGGAACAGCTGCACGTTGCCAGCGGCACCACAGACTGCACGCCGGATGACACCGAAACAGCAGCGTACCACTATGACACGGTATACGGGATGTGGTTTCCCTATCTGGACTACGGGGAGATTCTTGCCGGAAAGACGGCAGATCAGTTCCGTGATGCTGTGCGCCAGCGCTTTCAGCAGGTGGCAGACATGGGGATCAACACAGTCTATCTCCATCTCCGGGCATTCGGAGACGCCTATTATCAATCTGCCCTCTTTCCGCCGGCAAAGGAAGTGGGCGATTATGACCCGTTTTCCATTCTGCTGGAAGAGGCGCACCAGCTGCATTTGTCCGTCCACGGCTGGGTGAATCCGCTACGGCTGCAAAAGGATTCCGCCATGGCATCGATGTCGGACAGCTATCCGGTAAAACAATGGTACAGCGATCCGCAGAAGAACGGCACCTATCTGTGCAAAGTGGGAGAATACTGGTGGCTGAACCCGGCATATCCGGAAGTACGTCAGCTGGTGGCAGACGGCGTGGCGGAAATTCTGGCGCAATACCATGTGGACGGCATCCATCTGGACGACTACTTCTACCCCACCACAGAAACCGCCTTTGATGCAGCTGCATTTGCCGATGCAAAAGCGGACGATCTGGGCGCATTCCGGCTGGAACAGGTCAATGCCATGGTACAGCAGATCTACAGCACCGTTAAGGCTGCGTCTCCGGCAATACAGCTGAGTATCAGTCCGCAGGGAACGATGGACGGCAACTACACGAAACAATATGCCGACGTGCGCCGCTGGGGGACGGAAACCGGCTACTGCGATGTACTGATTCCGCAACTGTACTACGGCTTTGCCAACGAAACCGCACCTTTTGCGGAGACGCTGCAAACCTGGACAGAGACAGTTTCCAGCGAGTCCGTTTCTCTGGTCATCGGCATCGGCACGCACAAGTGCGGCAAAGAGGACACCTGGGCAGGCAGCGGCAGCATGGAGTGGTGCAGTGAGCCGACGCTGCCCATTCGTCAGGCAAAACTGGCGCTGGAAACAAACGGAACGGACGGCGTCGCCGTCTACGACTATGAAACAACCTTTCAACCGGACACTGCCGCAGATGCCCTGTCACAGATTCGGGAGGCGTTGGGAAAGTTGTTCCGGAATGGGAAATAAAAAAGCGTTCTGTTTCAATGGGGGAAGGGCAACACCGTACAAAGCCCGCCTATTGGCTTTGTACGCAATCTGCTTGTCGATTTCCCGTCATACTGCACAGAAATTCCTTGACATACGACAGTATGCCTGCGAAATTTCTATACAGTCTGCCGAAAAATCGAACTACGCATCTTACGCACAAGCTTTATGCGGTGTTGCCTTGAAAACAGAACGCTGTAATAAAGGAGGAAGCGGTCTTTTCAGACCTTGCACAGATACTGCCTGCTCAGAGAAAAGCAGGAGGTATCTTTTATATCACATTTCTGCATAAGGGAGCATACAGAAACAGGAGATAGCATTGCATTTTAATACACAGCCATGATAACATCTTCCGCAGTGTCTTCCGCTGCGCCGGATTCAAATGTCACAGAATACGCATAAACACCGTCTGTCCAGTCTGCGGCATAGACCAATCTGCCGTTTCCACGAATGTGTACACTCTTGCCGTCAATTTCCTGGGTAGAATCGTTCTCATATAAGTTATAGTCTCCGCTGATTTCGCTGGTGCCAAGCCCTTTCCGGATTCGTGCCAGTTCATTGCCGGCGTCGTCCTGGTAGATGATCTCAATCATATCATTCTGTATCGCCTGTATAACTTTACCAGAACTGTTGACGCAGGAATCCGGTGCTGTAATGGAGAACCCGGCGATCTGTGCCGCCTCGGAAAGGTCGGTGCATTCCTGGAATGGGTTTGCGATCTGCACATCGTCATCTGTCACTGCGGTAGTCACCTTTGGACGGCCTACCAAACTGTCCGAAGTGCGCTGGAACTGCGTATATACCACCAATCCGGCACACAGTGCCATTGCAGCACACAGTCCCAAAGCACAATACCGGATTTTTTTCGAAAATCCGCCTCGCCTGGTGTCCTGCTGTTCCTGTGCCGCCTCTAAAATAAACTTGTCCTGGATGTCTCCAATGAGATACAAAAGCCGAAACTCTTTCATAGTTCAACACCTTCCTTTTCCAGATAATCCCGAAGTTCTTTTCGTGTCCGGGACAGCATCATCTTCACTTTGCTTTCTCCAAAATGATACCATTTTTGCGATATCCGATACCGAATCACAATACCAATACCGCCGCACAAATACCATGCGTTTTTCCTTGGAAAGCATCTCTAAAAACTGATTGCACAGTGCGCATATTTCAGCATCCTCTACCTTTTTCGGAATGTCTTCCTGGGATGGGATACATTCCGCCAATTCATCCAGCAGGAACGGAATCTGATTTCCGCCACGTTTTTTCGTGCTGTTTTTCTCCCAGCGGTGCAGTGCCAGATTCCGGGTAATTTTCCCAAGAAAGGCTTTGAAACATTTCGGCATCGTTGGCGGGATCACATTCCACGCTTTCCAGTAAGTATCATTTACGCATTCTTCCGAATCCTCTAAATCTTTCAAAATCTGATAGGCGATCGTATGGCAATAGCCGCCGTATTTATCGCTGGTCAGCGCAATTGCACGTTCAGAACGTGTTACATACAGACGAATCAACTCTTCATCCTGCATCATTTTCACTTCCTTTCACTCTTATAGACCGCTTTTTTGCCGAATTGGTCACAGCTTTTTTGAAAGTAACAGAAAAGGCTTTCCCCAATCCCTCGGGAAAAGCCTTGTTCCTATCAATTCAACTGATACAGATGCCGCTTACTGCACCTTTGCAACTGCTGCTTTCAGAGCATCTACCTTGTCCCGGCGCTCCCATGCCACGCCCAGGTCTTCACGACCCATGTGGCCATAGGCAGCCAGTTTCCGGTACTGCGGCTTGCGCAGATCCAGCATCTCAATGATACCGTCCGGTGTCAGTTGGAACACTTCCGGTACTGCCTTTGCCAGCACTTCCTCAGAAACAGTGCCGGTGCCGAATGTATCCACACGAATGGAAACCGGATTTGCCACACCGATGGCATATGCCAGCTGCACCTCGCAGCGCTTTGCCAGACCAGCCGCAACGATATTCTTCGCAATATAACGAGTCGCATAGGCAGCGGAACGGTCAACCTTCGTCGGATCCTTGCCGCTGAATGCGCCGCCGCCGTGACGAGCTGTGCCGCCGTAGGTGTCTACGATGATCTTCCGTCCGGTCAGACCGCTGTCGCCCTGAGGACCGCCTACCACGAAACGTCCGGTGGGGTTGATGAAATACTTAGTGTTTTCGTCCAGCAGTTCTGCCGGGATCACAGCCGGGATCACATAGTGCATCATGTCACGGCGAATGGTCTCCAGAGTCACATCTGCAGCGTGCTGGGTGGAGATGACAACTGTATCCACACGAATCGGCTTGTCCCCATCGTATTCCACGGTGACCTGTGCCTTGCCGTCCGGGCGGAGATAAGTCAGTGTCTTATCCTTTCGCAGTTCTGCCAGCTTTTTGCACAGCTTATGGGACAGCGAAATTGCCAGCGGCATCAGTTCCGGCGTCTCATCGCAGGCATAACCAAACATCATGCCCTGGTCGCCGGCGCCGGTCTCGGTAGTCTCGCCGCCTCTGGTTTCGATCGCATCGTTTACACCCATTGCAATATCCGGGGACTGCTTGTTGATCGCCTGGAGCACAGAACAGGTATAGCCGTCAAAGCCGTACTTTGCTCTGTCATAGCCGATGTCCACGATCACGTCCCGTGCGATCTGCTGGATGTCCACCTTGGCCGTGGTGGAGATCTCACCCATGCACAGCACCATGCCGGTAGCGACTGTAGTTTCGCAGGCAACACGTGCCTTGCTGTCCTGTTCCAGGATAGCGTCCAGCACTGCGTCAGAGATCTGGTCGCAGATCTTGTCCGGATGTCCTTCTGTTACGGATTCGGATGTAAAAAGAGTTCTTGCCATTCGATTTGTTCCTTTCTGTCTCGCGGGAATAGTATCAAAAAAAGACACCCTCGCAGGGTGTCCAAAACTTTTTGTACAAACCCCTCATCTCTCGGTTATACCGCAGGAATTGGCACCGTATGTGACGAAAACGTCAACCGGTTGCCGGGCTTCACAGGACCTGTTCCTCCACCACTCTTGATAAGGTATAAGGTATGCCGGCAGTGCCACACGAAATATGCCGCACTACTGTTGTTTTTATTATACATGATTCCGCCGGGATTGTCAATAGGAAATTTCGACATTTTCTGCAAATACAAAAAGGCGCTGCAGCCATTACAGCCACAGCGCCTTTTTTATTTACGGAGATCGTTTCAGAAAACGACTTCGATTATGCGTTCAGATCGGAAGTCTCCGGCAGAGCCTTGATGATGTGTACCAGGAACTTCAGCAGTGCGGTAGCATCATTGCCGTCGATTTCGCCATTCTGATCGTAGCAGTCACCGTTCAGCAGCTGCTGTGCGTTGAAGTCAACTGCGTTTGCAGCCTTCTTGTTCAGCAGAACAGCGTCGGTGATGTCTACACGGCCGTCCAGGTTGGTATCGCCAAGCAGAACGTCGCCAGGAGTTACAGAACCGCCGTTTGTGGTGGTAGTAGTGGATTCGCCGCTCTTATCTGTAGATGCAGTAGAGGAAGAATCGTTGTCGCTTGTAGCAGTGGTTGCTGTAGTCTCAGTTGTTGTAGTCTTGTTGTCAGTTGTTGTGGTCGGCTTTGTATCGCTGGAGTCACGAACGATGTTCGGAGCTTCGTCATCCAGGAAGGATGCAACCCAGCACAGCGGAGAGTTCCAGTTGATGGTGCACTCGTTTACAGACCAAGCCTCAACGTTATCCAGGTAGCACTTCATCGGAGCGATAGAACCTACCTTGTAGCCCTGACCCTGAACCATCGGGTCTTCCATGTTGGAGTTCGGGCCGCCGGACAGAACGCCGTACGGAGCATACGGGAAGTCGTTGCTGTTCAGCTGACCAGACCACCATCTGTGGTGCGGGTACTTTGTGGTGTGTTCACCGTAACCGGTTACATAGCCCTGTTCCAGCGGGTTGCGGCCCATCAGGTAGTCCATTGCGGTAGTAACACCATCGATGTACTTTACATCCTTAGATGCGTCATAAGCCAGTGCCAGTGCCATAGAGTTGTTGATTACCATGGAGTTGGAACCCCATTCATAACCGCCTTCCAGGCTCAGAGTCTGGGATTCACCCTTGCCGGATGCTGCGTCATACTTCCATACAGTTGTGTCATAGTCATGACCTACGTACGGGATGCCGTATGCAGACTTGTTCTGTACTTCCAGAACGGAGTCAGCTGCCTTCAGAACCTGTGCCTTCAGGGTGTTTACTTCATCCTGAGTCAGCAGACCCTTATCCAGCATATCCTGAGAGTTTACATACAGGGAGATAGAACCAACGGAGTTCAGAGTACCCCATGTGAACAGGGAGAATGAACCGTTGTTCTCACCGCCAACCAGAGTTGTGGAGATTTCCAGTGCCTTTGCATTGTCAGTACCATAAGCGTTGGTACCATACTTCATCAGTTCATCATAATAGGTCTTGTCGCCGGTTGTGATGTACAGTTCGCAAGCTGCCCAGTAGAATTCGTCGCTGACCTCGGTATCACCGTACGGGCCACCGCCCTTGTTCTGATCCAGCGGAGCGTACATGATGTCAGCGGAGATGCCGCCTTCACCCTTGGTGTCGCCGCCCCAGCTTGTGAACGGCTTGTAGTTCTTCTGTGCTGCAGCATAGGTCTTGATTGCTGCGTCTTCCATGGCCTTTGCATAAGCTGCATCATAGTCCTTGAACAGACGAGCTGCCTGTGCAAATGCTGCAGATGCGTTCAGGGTTGCTGCATAGGTAACCGGCTTAACGATTCGCATCGGAGCCTTGTTTTCCTTGCCGTTTTCGTTCTGGTCATACGGAGCGACAGCCAGACCGGTCCACTTATAGTCGTGAGCCTTGTGGTAAACCATACCGTCGTCACGTATCATCTTGAGGAAGAAGTCCAGTTCGATCTTGCACTCATCTAGGATATCCGGAATGCCGTTTTTGTTTTCCGGAATGGTCATAACGGAGGAGTCGTCGCCGAACTTGTCAGCCTTGCCTACCATCTTGGATCTCTCATACATGTTCATCAGAGTCCACAGAGAGATACCGCCGTTTACAACGTACTTACCATAGTCACCTGCGTCGAACCAACCGCCGGATACGTCGATGGACTGGCTGTAGCTCGGCTTGGAAGTGTAGATGTAAACCCACTTGTCTGCGATGTAAGCAGTATCGTTCGGCCAGTGGTTGGAATCCTTACGACCCAGAGTTTTGCTGCTACCGTCTACAGTCTGCGGAGACGGAATGTACTGGTCGTCAGTATCCATTGCACGGTTCTGATAGAAGTAGTTCAGGGCATAAGTCAGCATGCTCTTTTCGTTGTACTTCTCATACAGGTTCTTGTCGATATCAAACGGCAGAGAGGTCTTGCCTGCAACAGTCAGTGTGTAGCCCTTGCCCTCTGTGGTGAAATCGGTGAAGTCGATCTGCTGGGTGTAATCCCATGCGCCAGACTTGTCATACTGGGTGTTGCCGTCAGTAGTACCGCTGTAAACGGTCTTGCCGCTGGCATCCTTGATCTCATAGTCATACTTCTGTGTGTCGCCGTCGGACAGAACAACAGTAGCGACCTTCTTACCGTTCGGATAGTAACCAACCTGGTTTACTTCAACGCCGGTCGGCTCATAAGCTGCCTCTGCCTTATAGTCTGTCTTGTCATCGGTCATATCGATGAGTGCCAGGTTATCGAACAGAATAACGGTGTCCTTCGGGAAGCAGTCGCCCTGTGTTGCATATGCACCCTGACCGCCCATGTGGAAGGTCCACTCTGCAGTACCCTCAACGGTCTGGTCAGCAGTGAATTCATAAGCAACAGTGGTCCACTGGTTTGCCGGATATTCCTTGTGATACCAAGCATCCCAGCCCTGACCGTAGTCTACCTTGTTGCCGGTCTTGGAAGCGCTCTTCAGCTTGTCTTCCAGCTGTGTCTGTGTCAGACCTTCTTCGTAGCTCATGCTCAGCTCTTCACCGTTGCTGTGCCACAGTTCCTGGTCGTCGTTGGACATATTACCCAGCTTTGCGTACATGTGACCGCTGTTAGACGGCTTTACGCTGTAGGTGATACGATAGGTGTGACCGCTTTCAATGGTCAGGTTTCTGTGACGGAACTGGCAGTCCCAGCGGCTCTCACCGCCGTTGGAAGTACCGCCGACATTTTCCAGCTTGATCGCATAGATACCGTCGGTGATATCGAACTTCATGACAGCAGTTGCATTTTCACAAATGTGCCAAGGCAAGCCCTTTCCGTTTTCGAAAGTACCTTCGCCCAGCTCCTCGCCTGCGAACGCAGTCATAGACAGCGCTGTCAGACCTGTAGCGGTAGCAGAAACTGCCATCACTGCAGCGGAAGCAAAGGCAAGTGCCTTCTTGCCGAGTTTTTTCTTCAGCATAGATATCCTCCTTGAAAATGAATGATTTGAGATTTTGGAATATAGGTACGCATATTCCTTTTGCAACGATTTCTTCTGCCGAACTCGCCGGCTGATACACACCGCAGGGACCGGATTTCAAGACGCACGTATCCCGTCGCAGGGCATATCTTTCTCGTTTCATTTATTATAACACATGAGAATTTTGTTGTAAAGCGGATTTTCAAATTTCAGTAAAACTTGCTAAACAGTTTCCTCTCTTTTTGTGCAACATGACATATGTAACGACAGTTTTTTCGGATATGCTGTCACAGAAAAGCGGATACCGCCAAAAGTTTTGACGATATCCGCTTTTGAATATACGATTTCGATAATTTTTTACGCCGTTTCAGCGCCTGTGGCTTAGTCTGCAGACGGCAGAGACTTTACCAGAGAAACCAGGAACTTCAGCAGAACGATCGCATCGTTAGCGCCTACGCCGTCATCGGTGCAGCAGTCTGCATTTGCCTGCTGCTGCGGATTCAGGGAGATTGCGCCTGCAACTGCCTTGTTCAGGATAACAGCGTCTGTGATGTCTACACGACCGTCCAGGTTTACGTCGCCGTACATGCTTGCAGACGGCAGATCGCTGGGCTTCTGTGTGCTGGATTTTGTGGTAGAAGTTGTCTTCGCAGTTGTCTTGGAAGTAGTTGCGGTTGTCTTCTGTGTAGTTGCACTTGTCTTGGAAGTGGTAACTGTTGTGCTGCTGCCGCCGTAAGCGTCTGTGTAAACTGTGATGGAGTCGATGGTGAACTTGTTGCAGTCGATCCACCAAACGCCGAACTTCAGCTCGCCGCCGTACTGGGTCTGGATGATCTCAGAGGTTGCAGAATCTACGTTCCATACAATGCTGCCGGTCTTGCCGTCGATGGTCTGTTCCATATCATCAGACTGTGTCCAGTAATCCGGTGCTACGCTGGTGGAAGAGCCGAATGCGCCCTGCCACTTGCCGATCTGCTTCTTGCTGGTGGAGATGTTGATCTCAACCTTGGTTACCTTTTCGCCAGCCGGAACACCCAGGTCGGACCACTTCCAGCCCAGCATCTTATCACCAGCAGGCAGTTCGTCATAAACGACAGACTGGTTTACATCCTTGGTGTACTTGCCGCCGCTGGAGGGCTGTGCCTTTGTTGTGCCGGTAGTTACGGTGTTGCCGTAGTGAAGAACGACCTTGTCGATCTTGACGCTGCTTGCATCCGGATAGAATACCATTGCCTTTACGGTCTGTCCGACATTGGACGGGATCACATAATCTGCGGTGCACTGACCGTTTGCGCCAACGGTAACATCAAAGTCGGTCTGTTCCCAGGTACCGGTCCATGTACCGAATGCGCCGCTGGAGTTGGTATCCTTGGTGGAGATGGTGTAGTACAGGGTTGCGGACTTTGCGCCGTTCGGAGCAAATTCTGCATACAGCTGCTTGTCGCCTGCAGTACCGGTCTGTGTGCCGGTGCTGATGTTTGCAGTCTTGTCATCTCCGCCCGGTGCTACAGTAGTAGCAGTAGTTGTCGGGTTCTGCTTTGTGCTGGATGCAGTGGTTGCCGGAGTGCTGCCCTCGTCCAGAACGACCTTGTCGATCTTGACGCTGCTTGCGTCCGGATAGAATACCATTGCCTTTACGGTCTGTCCAACGTTGGACGGGATGTTATAGGTTACCTTGCACTGTCCGTTTGCGCCGACAGTTACTTCAAAGTCTTCCTGTTCCCAGGTACCGGTCCATGTGCCGAATGCACCGCTGGAGTTGGTGTCGCTGGTCTTGACCTTATAGTACAGAGTCGCAGTCTTTGCGCCGTTCGGTGCGAATTCTGCATATGCCTGCTTGTCGCCTGCGGTACCAGTCTGTGTACCGGTGCTGATGTTTGCAGTCTTGCCGCTGCCGCCCGGTACAGTAGTAGTTGTCACAGTTGTCTTCTGAGTAGCCTTTGTAGTAGTAGTGGTTGTGGTTTTTTTAGTGGTTGCAGTGGTCTTTCCGGTGGTGGTTGTGGTAGTTCCCTTTGTAGTAGCAGTGGTAACTACAGCGCCGCCGCTGACACCCTCAATGCTAGAATCTACAGAACCAGTCTTGTAAATGGAGTACAGACCTGCTGCTGCACCGACCAGACCTGCGTTATAGTCCAGGGCAACTTCGTTTGCCTGATAGTCGTTTACAGAATCGGTATAAGTGAAGTTGGAATCTGCCGGACCGCCGACCAGAGCGCCGACCAGCGTGTGGCCATTGCTGCTGTAGTCGGTCTTGCCCTTCATTTCGTCAAAGCTCTGATAGCCGGATGCAGCTCTGTGGTGCGGATACTTTGCAGAATTGCTGTCCATGCCGACAACGAAATTCACATTCTTCGGGTTGTTGCCCAGGATCATGCCCATCTGTGCCTTGCACCAGCTGGAATAATCCATGCCGCTCTTTGCAGAATACTTCGTGGTAGCCAGTGCTGCCATCTGCAGTGCAGTGTTATAACGTGCGCTGCCCCAGTCGCTCTCGCAGTAATAGGTGCTTTCACTGGTGCATTTGCCGTTCAGATATGTAGTGACCTTTGCCCAGTCCATTGCATCGCCGGTGATCTCACTCTGGAGGATTGCAGCGCCCAGGCTGACATTATTCCAGCACATGGTGGAGTATACGCCCCACTTGCATCCGGACTGACCGGACTTGCCTGCATTGGTGTCGTTCATGAACTTATTCAGGAACGAGCTGTAGGTGCTGTCGTTGGTTGCCAGGTACAGCCAGCCTGCAGCCCATGCCTGGTCATCATAATAGTCATAGGAGTTGTAGAAGTTTGCAGCCTCCGGACAATTTGCCTTGTTGGTCTTGATGGAATAATTGTACAGTGCCTTTGCATACTTCAGGTCTTCTGCATTGCCGAAGTTGATGTAGTTCACTGCCAGTGCTGCTGCATATTCTGCGGCGATGTCGCTGGCATCATCAGAAGTCCAGTATGCGGTACGCAGGCTCTGATCGTTCTGGGATTCCGGAGAACACCAGACGTCGTGGTCAGCCTGTCCTACGCCTACCTGGTAGCAAAAGCTTGTTACGGTGTCGCCGCTCAGCTTTGTGCTTGCCTTGAAGAAATCGCAGAAACGGTTGGTCAGCGCCTGCAAATGAGCCGTCTGTCCCAGTGCATCATAGCTGTCCTTGAATTCATAATAGCCCCAGCCCAGAGTAGAAGCGGTGTAGCCAGCCGGCAGACCAAACTTTACGTGGTCGCCTGCATCGTGGAAACCGCCGTCTACTTCATCGCTGCCGTGACAGCTGCCTCTCCAGCTGAACTGAGAGGCAGTGTCAACGTCAGAACCGCACATATTGCCGTCGTAGAAATACATGGAGTACTGCAGCAACTTTGCATAGTTGTCATAAGATGCAGCAGATGCCGCCATGCTTCCCAGTGTTGTCAGTCCAGACAACGCTGTGGTTCCGGTCAGTAACGTCGCAGCACTGGCAGCGCACGCCAGCACCCGTTTACCGAGCCCAAGTTTCTTCATAAAAAAAGCTCCTTTCGTTTTTCGCATTTCTTCTGCACATTCTGCCCCACTCTAGGACAATTCTCAAAAAAAGTGCAGACATGCCCGAAGTTTATTTTATCATACCGCACAAAAAAAATCAACAGTTTTTTCCTTTCACACGAAAAATATATGGAAACTGAACAAAGCGGCTGCGGCTTTTTTAGCCATATTGTCAACTCTCCGGAGAAACGATCGGAAAAAAACGGCTGGTTTTCGGAATTTTGCCGGAAATCCCGCGCTATATCCGTGTTTCTACCATATGCTGCAAAGTTTCCTGCAGCTGTTTCCAGTCCGGCAGTTCCGCGGCGATCTCCGCATAAAACGCCGGTGAGTGGTCGGGATGGAGAAAGTGGGTAAACTCATGGATCACCACATATTCGATGCAGCGCACCGGTGCAGCCAGCAGCCGCAGATTGAATGTCAGCACGCCACGAGTCGGGCGGCAGTTTCCCCACTGAGCGACCATCCTGCGAAACCGGATCTCCGGGAACGCCACGCCTTTCGCCTCAAACACCGGATAGACCGCCCGGCAGAGATTGCGCACCGCCTTTTCGCAGCTGGTCTCCCACCAGCTGTTGAACACACGCTCCCGGCACTGGGCATCCTCCGGATGTTTCACCAGCAAAAGCAGCTTGTCCCCCTGCACCTGCACGCATTCCCGGCTGCCCCGGAGAACTTCCAGAGTACAGTATTTCCCCAGGTACAGTACCGTTTCTCCGGTGGAAAAGCTCCGGGGATACTGCTGCCGCCTTTCCGCCGCTGCGGTCTGGTACTGGCGCAGTGTCTCCAGGATCTTCTGCTGGTGCTGCATCAGCACACGCTCCACCTGGGACAGCGCCACATACTTCGGCGCAGAAACGGACAGCCCGGTATCCGGTCGTAGACGCAGATTGATATTTTTCACTGCCTTGCGTTCCAGGGTATAGGAGACCGTCTCGCCGCCAAGGACGATTTTTCGCTGTTCTTTCATGGCAATGATTCCTCTCTGATTTTTTCTTGACAGATTCTGAAAGATACTGTATAATATAAGTACAATCTGATTCGGGGAATGATGTTCTCCCCTGGAATTCCAAAACCGCTGACAAGCTGATGACATCTGCATTTGACGCAGATGCTGTCGGCTTTTTTATTTTTCCGGAGGTCCTGTCTATGAAAAGCAACATTCGCAATTCCATACTTCCCACCGCAGCGCTCTGCGGTCTGGCGATCGCCGCCGGCATTGTGACCGGTGCGCTCACCGCCGGATTCGGGCGCATTCTCCTGTGGATCGGCACATTCCGCAGCAACCACCTGCTCTGGTGCCTGCCGTTTCTGCCGATTGCCGGCGTTCTGATGGTCTGGGTCTACCAGAAATACGGCAAAGAGAGCGCCCAGGGCATGAGCCTCATCTTCGACGCCGCCGACGGCAAGGCAAAACGCATTCCGCTCCGGCTCATTCCGCTTCTGATCGGCAGCACCTGGCTCACCCATCTCTGCGGCGGAAGTGCCGGACGGGAAGGCGTTGCGGTTCAGCTGGGTGCTGCGGTCTCCCACAACATGGGCAGGCGCATCCCCTGGTTCCGGGATATCCCCGATGCCGTCCCCATTCTGACCATTGCCGGCATGGCTGCCGGTTTCAGCGGTCTGTTCCATGCGCCGCTGGCGGCAGTCTGCTTTGCCCTGGAAGTCCTGGCAGTGGGCAGGCTGGAATACCGTGCGCTGCTCCCTGCCGTTCTCGCCGCCGTTTCTGCCAACTGGGTCTCTGCGGCGCTGGGGCTGGAGACCTTTCAGGTTGCTCTGCCGGATGTGGATACTGCACCGTTTTCCGTGCCGATCCTTCTGCTGGGCGTTTTCTCCGGCATTGCCGGCGGTATCTTCACCCTGCTGCTGAAACAGGGAAAATCCTGGGCGGCAAAACTGTTCCCCAATCCCCTGCTGCGCATCGCCGTCTGCGGTGCAGTGCTGGCGCTGCTTCTCTTCCTCTGCGGAAAGGGACGCTATACCGGACTCGGCACAAATTTGATTTCCCTTGCCTGCAACGGCGAAACGATCTACTGGTTCGACTTTCTGGGCAAGCTGCTGTTCACCGTCTGCACCCTTGCCGTCGGATTCCAGGGCGGTGAAGTCACGCCGCTGTTCGCCATCGGTGCCTGCCTGGGCGCTGTCGCTGCGCCGCTGTTCGGACTCCCGGCTGTGTTTGGTGCGGCGCTCTGCTATGCGGCAGTGTTCGGGAGTGCCTCCAACACCTGGCTGGCGCCCATCTGCATCGGAACGGAAGTGTTCGGATTCTCCTGCCTGCCCTATTTTGCCGTTGTCTGCACCGTTTCCCGGCTGTGCAGCGGAAACCGTTCTATGTACGGCAAACAGAAACCGTCTCCGCTTTTCCTGCAAAAATGACTGCCCGGTTTCCCTTTTCAAAAAGCCGCACATGAGTGAAGTCATGTGCGGCTTTTGCTTACCTTAACACAATAAAATTTTAGGCAATACCGCACAAAGCTTGTGCGTAAGATGCGTAGTCGGATTTTTCGACAGATTGCACAGAAATTCCGCAGGCATACTGCCGTATGTCAAGGGATTTCTGTGCAGTATGACGGAAAATCAGCAAGCAGATTGCGTGCAAAGCCGCTAGGCGGGCTTTGTGCGGTGTTGCCTTTAATGCAATTCTTTTCTATTATAATCGAAAACGGGAAAGAATGCAAGTCATTTTCGCCCTTTTTTGATTTTTTTGCGTTTTTGCAGTCTTATGTTGATAAATTCTTTCATTTTCCACGTCAAACCCGGTTGACAGAACCGGAAAACCATGTTATAATAAAAACTGTTTTTGTAATAATGTAGTAGCGCCGTAAAGCGCTGAGAAACTGCTCTCACACGATGAGAACAACTGCATGACAGAAAGGCATCCCGTCTTCCGGCAGGATGTATTCTGTACCACCACACGGATCAGAAAAAAGGAGCGTTTTTGGTATGAAAAAGAACTGGACAACACGTCTGATGGCAGGCATTGCAGCAGGCACAATGGTATTTTCTCTGGCAGGCTGCGGCAGCAGCAGCGACGGCAAGAAGAGCGCCGACAAGGAAAAGTTTATCGTTGGCTTTGACGCTGCATTTCCGCCTTACGGCTATCAGGATGAAAACGGCGAATACGTGGGATTCGACCTGGATCTGGCGGCAGAGGTCTGCAAGCGGAACGACTGGGAACTGGTCAAGCAGCCCATCGACTGGAATGCAAAGGACATGGAGCTGAACTCCGGCACCATCAGCTGCATCTGGAACGGTTTCACCATGAACGGCCGTGAGGATGAATATGCCTGGACAGACCCGTACGTTGACAACTCCCAGGTATTTGTGGTCAAGGCTGACAGCGGCATTGCCACATTTGCTGACCTCGCCGGAAAGAGCGTTGCCGTACAGACAGACTCTTCCGCAGAGGCTGCACTGAAAGAGGACGACAACAAGGAACTGAAGGACTCCTTCAAGGAACTGGTCGTTGTCTCCGATTACAACACCGCATTCATGAACCTGGATTCCAATGCAGTCGAGGCAATCGCTATGGATATCGGCGTTGCAAAGTATCAGATGGAATCCCGTGACGGCGAATACAAGATCCTGGACGACGTTCTGTCCGCAGAGCAGTATGCCGTTGGTTTTGCAAAGAACAACACTGAGCTGCGTGACAAGGTGCAGAAAACACTGGACGAAATGCGCAAGGACGGCAAATTTGCTGAGATCGCTGAAAAGTGGGATCTGACGGATTCTGTCATTGACTAAATCTCCGAAAGGAATCTTGTTATGTCTTTTTTTGATATTGTTGCACAGCTGAGCGACAGTATGCTGCGTTCTACGTGGATCTTTCTGCTGACTCTGGTATTTTCCATGCCGCTGGGTCTGCTGATCTGCGTGGCACGGATGTATGCCTGGAAGCCTGTGCAATGGCTGATGAAGTTTTACATTTCTGTGGTACGTGGCACACCGCTGATGCTCCAGCTGCTGGTCATCTATTTCGGCAAGTATTTCCTGTTTGGTCTGCCTTTGACCACGAACTACCGCTTTTGGGCAGTCATCATTGCGTTCTCGCTGAACTATGCTGCCTACTTTGCAGAAATTTTCCGCAGCGGCATTCAGTCGATCCCGGTGGGACAGCACGAGGCCGCAAAGATCCTGGGCTACAGCCGGATGCAGAAATTCCTGCGCATTATTACGCCGCAGATGATAAAGCGTGTTCTTCCGGCAGTGACCAACGAGTCTATCACACTGGTCAAGGACACTTCCCTGGCATTTGCAATTTCTTACATCGAATTGTTCACAGAAACACAAATGATCGCTGCCGCAGAAACATCTATGCTGCCCTATCTGGCTGCTGCAATTTTCTACTATGCCTTTAACCTGATCGTTGCCGGTCTGATGTCTCTGCTGGAAAAGAAATTGAACTACTACAAAATTTAAGAGGTGCCGCATTGAATTACTTAGAAGTTGAACACCTGCAAAAGCATTTCGGAGACGTGCAGGTTTTGAAAGATATCTCCTTTTTCGTAAAGCCGGGAGAAGTTGTTTCGATCATCGGTCCGTCCGGTTCGGGAAAATCCACACTGCTCCGCTGCTGCACTTTCCTGGAGACCCTCTCCAGCGGCAAGATCTCGTACATGGATCAGCTTGCAGTCAGCGCTGAGGACGGCAAGCGTCCGGTCTATGCGCCGAAGACAGAGTTCCGCAAAATCCAGCACTACTTCGGGTTGGTATTCCAGAACTTTAACCTTTTTCCGCACTATTCCGTCCTGCGAAACATTACCGAGGCACCACGGCTAATTCTGAAAAAAAGCCGTGCAGAGGCAGAGCAGACGGCAATGGAACTGCTGAAAAAGGTGGGGCTGGCAGACAAGGCGAAAGCATATCCCTGTGAACTGTCCGGCGGACAGCAGCAGCGTGTGGCGATCGTCCGTGCGCTGGCGATGTCTCCCTCGATTTTATTCTTTGACGAGCCGACTTCTGCCCTCGACCCGGAACTGACCGGAGAAATTCTGGAAGTCATCCGGCTGCTGGCAGACGATCACATGACAATGGTAATTGTTACCCATGAAATGAGCTTTGCCAGAGCCATTTCCAATCGTGTGATCTTTATGGCAGACGGTTACATTGTAGAGGAAGGCGCTCCGGAGCAGATCTTTGAACGTCCGACGCAGGAGCGCACCAAGCAGTTTCTGGCACACTATCAGTAATCACACAGAATAGCACAAAAGCCGCAGGCAAACCGTTTTATGGGTTTGCCTGCGGCTTTTCGTTTATATAGAAACATATTCCGGATCGGTGTTATACTTTTGCAGATAGGCGTCGATTTTCTCCCGGTGCAGATTGTCACCTATGGCAATCAGAACTGCCTGGCCGTCTTTGACTGGTGAGATCTCCGTTTTCTCTGCGGTTGCGTTTACTTTCAGCCAGTCGCCGTTTTCTGCCGGCAATGCGCCCTTTATACGGTAGATCTTACCGCAGGCGGCATCCGCCAGAATTTGCTGTATCAACGGTTCGATTTGGTTTTCGGGCAAATTGATGTGCATGAAGTAATGGACTTCGCTTTGGATGCTCTCCGTGTTGAACTGTTTCACATAGCTGCAATTGCGATAGCCGGCAGACTGCATGGCAGAAAAATCCTCCGCACGGAGAGCGCTCCAGTCCGCCGTCAGAACGTCTTTCGGCTGGAACTGTCGTTTACACTGGATGCCTGTCAAAGAGCGGTTCAGATGGGTCAGAATGTGGGAAACAAGGTCTTCTTCGGATTCCCCTTTTATATTCTGCCACTTGCTCAAAATCAGCTTGCCACAGCAGGCTGCCTCAGATGCCAGAAGATACTCCATCTGCGCTGAAAGGACATCATCCATTTCAGCATCCACAATGGTTAGGATGCTACCGATCTCGAACCACTGATCCAGCGGCGACTCGTACAGCGTATCAAAGAACTCGTCCATGTCGAAGATGCCGGAGGGTTCTATGATAACTCGATCAAAATGCTGCATTCCCAGGGAGATCAACTGCGTCTTAAAGCGTCGTTTATGACAGCAGGGGTCTCCGCCGCCGGCAATCATTTCCAGCTGGCAGTTCTCACATTTCAAGTCTTGCAGCATCACCATATCTACGTTAACAGCGCCAAAATCATTCTCCAGGATTGCGATACGCTGTCCCTGCTGAATCAGATGCGACGCATACTCGTGGATGAATGTGGTTTTTCCGGAGCCAAGAATACCTGTAATCAGATCTATTTTTGTCATATTGTCCACCCTTTCCATTGCGGCTATCCTTGTTTTATTGTACCACAAAGACAATGCAAAGTCAAACAAAAAAGCACGCCAGTTCCGATGTGGAATTGACGTGCTTTTTATGTCTTGTGACTATAAAATAGATGACATTGATTTTTACCGATTTTACACATTATTCAAATAAAAATTTCTTTTATTTATTTGTTTTTTCCATCTTACAGGTATAGCTTTTATCATCTTTATTGTAGTTTATTCCGACAAGTAAGATTTCTCCTGAGTAATCCTTTAGACATCGGTATACTTTTTTCTTAATTTGATTTGCACAAACATTGCAGAGTTGCGGTTATTTTTCCTTAGGCGGAAAACCAAATCTACAAATCCTTTTCCATCAGGAAATTCTCTTTCAATTGTGTATTTATGTGTGGAATAGTATGCCAGAGAAATTACGCATGACAGCAAGTTTTCATCGTTGTATTTTAAATAGAGGCATTATCACTTTACGCTTTATATATAAGTTGTGTTACTTTTTCTTCGTCACTCATTTTAACCTTGACAGCGTCTTTTTGATATTTGTCAATTAAGCAGTTTTAACTGCGAATTGTGTCTTAACGTAGGACATATTTTTAAAATCAGAATCTCAATTGATAACAAATAAATTTTATGTTCCTCCTTAGTGCGTGTATTAGAAGTGAAAATATTGTATATTTCATTCAAAAGCTGTTCTGAAGATTCATGTGGCTTTGGGGTAAAGATTTCTCAATCCACGAGATATGAGGTATATTATCTCCTCAAGAAAAGGTGTCGTAAATAAGCGTTTGTTTTCTTCTTCGGAAAGCCCATTATTGAGCGACTCCATACTTACGCTTTCAATTCTTGAATAATCTATAAAAATAGAATGATCAGTATATTTCTTAATAAGTTTTGAATACTCATCACAATTATTAATTTGCCATTTTTGTGTAAGTTCCTCCGGCAGTTTCCCCGTTAAAATATATCTACATATTCTTTCGGTAATTCCGCCAAAACCGCCGAGAAGATAAACGGGCTTTCTTTTTTCAACAGCTATGAGCACTTCTTCCAAAATACCTGGCATGCATCCTTTATAATTAATTATCTTTCCGCCTGCACAGATTCTAATATCGCATTCATCAATCATTTTCTCGCGCATATCTGTGAGACAGCGGCCCCATATGTATTCATCTAACGCAGATTTTGTTATACTATTTACATATTGTGGAGCCGTACACCTTATAAATTTGCATATTCCAATATGTTCGGCACTCCATTTTTTTATTTCTTCGTTTTCCAATTGTTGAGCAGGCCATGATATAAAGTTCTCAACAAGAATTTTCTCATCATCAGTTCGATTGAATTTTGCTATCCTAGCTTCTTCAAATAAAAATTGTGTAAATCCGTTAGGACGTAAATCTCCACCATATACCACTATGGATTCACTTCGGATTATTTTTTGCGCTAAAATTTTAGATAAGCATTTTAGATTATTACTATCTTGACCAAGTCGTCCCATATCTTCTTCAGGAGCACCTGATATTGAAATACCAATTTTTTTATTATGTATGTCTGATTTCCTAAATGATAATGGTGTAGTAATAATTTTTTTTGAAGTAAGTATTTTGTATTCATCGGGATACAACTCTGGTTCGGGATAAACAATTACCTCTTCTTCAGTATCATTTATCATAAAACTATCTGGAACGCTATTAAAAGTTTTAACACCAATTAAATAACCGTTTTCTCTATACATGCGCATAAGTCTATCGCAATAATAAAAACGAATCGTTTCCATTAAAGCCAGTTCAATTACTTCTAATATATTATCGTTAAATCTAATAGTCGGATAATTACACATAAAAGGAAAACTTCTATCCTCAAAACCATCAATACAATTGACTTCAATAATAGGGCGGCCATTTTGTTTTGCACATAATATTTCTTTTTGACACCAAAATCTTGATGAATAAGTATTGGAATGAACAACAACTAAAGTGGATTTTTTTATATTTTCACAAATAGTATCATTAAAATCATCCCCAGCTTGTATATCATTTACATCAAAAAAATTTTTCATCCTCGTGTCGGAATCAATAAACTCCTTTATTTCTTTTGCTAAATTAACACCATTAATGTCGTTTTTAGTATGACTAATAAATAAATTCAACTGATTATGTTCGTCACTCTCTAACAACCACCTATATACTTCATGTGATATATCAACAAACATTCTTCGATGCAGCATTTCATCCTCAAATTTTGCAGTATGCTCTTCATAACGGATACAATTTGTCTGTTCTATTTCCTTTAGATTGAAAGCATACTTGTTTAGAGCAATGTAAACTTTTTTTACGTTCTCATTTTCACAATCCTCAAATATATATTTTTTCCATTCTTCAGATATTACAATACTGGTTCCAACGAACACAAAAACTAATGTCTTTTCTGACATTATATTTATTGGCGAAGGTACGCTTTCTGTTTTTGATGTGAAGCAGAATATGGGAAAATCTAACGAACGTAAAAAAGGATTATCCTGATTACGTGAGAGGTTTTTCTTGCAATAATTTACTATGGGCACTACAGCTTGGCTGTCATCAGGATGCCAAACAAACTGTATCGATAAAGGTGAAAAGTGATTCATAACTCCTCCAAAATAAACTTATTTTCTTCCATCATACCATTGATAGTCACTTGAAAACTTACAGGGTTTCCCAATATATCCACTATAGTTTAATTCGTTCAACCACTTATCAACTTCAGAAACAAAAGCGGCATTTTCAAAAACTCGATGTCCTCGCTTTACTGCTGCTAATTTTAATAGCTGGGACGGGATTTTTATTGCCTCTCTACCCCAATACCAATAATTATTGGAAATAAGCACGTTTTCACCGGGGACATCTCTGTTATAATTTAAAAGATTCGTTCCCCCGTCAGGATAACTATGGTGGCTATATTCTTGAACAATTTCGCCAGTTGCAAATGACGTATGATAAATATTATCTCCATACATCTGTTTTTTGCTCCCACTCATAATTGGTTTTTTCTTCTGAAATCTTATATCGTTCCAATACTGATCATAAGTTAACACTTCAGAGATTTTCATAGCAAAAATCATTCTATTCTTATATACACTATTTTTCCCGCCGGAACCTATGCCTACTATTATATCTCCAATTTCTGCATGTTTTCTTATGACGGGTTTACAAGTAGCTAATGTACAATAACCGTAGAATGGATTTGGAGCAAAACCGTAATCTCTTTTTACTATATAAGAATATATTTTCATGATTCCTATTAGCAACTGACGTGTGACGAAGCATTTGGTGCTATAGGGTTGCCATTCTGGTCTTCCCAAATAACGCGATCGTTCCTTATGACTTCATCTATCTTTTCTGCATTCCAACCAACGCATGATTCAGCGTAGTCTTTCAATGCTTCAGGAAGTTCAGAATCTTTTTCACCCTGTATATAAACGCCTATTATCTTCTTTTGACACTGCTGAGCATATTCAATTTCCCAGTTTACCCAATCGCTTTTGTGTGTATTATTACCTATTAAAACTACAACCGTCCCTGCCCAGTCAATTGCTGGCTTTAAATACTGTTTTTTTATGTATTCCTTATTATTTGCCTTATTGGGTTCACTTTCCCTTATAGAGCTATCTCTAAAATCGTATCCTTTTCTCTCCATAAGTTTTTTGAAGGCATCAATTTTGCTTTCATCTTCTCCCTTATGTGATACAAATAAATTTATAGTCTTTGACATAATTTTACCTCCTAGTTTTACTTTGCAGCCAATTTGTCCACATGAGAACATAAACTTTATTGGTGCAGCATTTTATTATTTCATTCTGCACATCCGTAAAATGATTACTATATGCAGAATACGCACAAATTATCTTTAAAATATTATTGTAGGCTTCATAGCCCAAGTCAAGCTCTGAAAATTTAAGTAATTCATATTGTTGAATATTGGCATGAGAAAGTGTTTCCATCACATTATATATGGACTGTATTACCTGATTAAAATCTTCTTTCTTTATTCTTAATGAGTCCGTATTATAGCATTCCATCGTTTGAATTCCTACAAAAGACTCTTTCTCTGTATAGATATGTAAACTATCACTTATGTGATTATACGAACCAACATCCACATTCAGCCACGATGCAAGTATCTCCTGCATTGATGTAAATTGAACCAAATTATATGGCAATCCTAAAACAAGGTCATTACTTCTCATTACCTGTGTCCATTCTAGTTTGCCTTTTCTTATCTTAATCATAGAGCAAATGTTGCAGGGAATATCCTCGTTATTAGGAATGCCGTTCAGCTGTGGCAGATCCGTTTGTGGATCCCATATCAGCATAACTGCCTGTCTGCTTTCAGGATGATTCATCAATGTTTCATACACTCGTTTAAGTTGATTAAAACCATACCTATACATTATTCTTTGACCATATGCACCTGGATATGACTTATAATTTCCAGCGAATTTAGGAAGAACAGGATTCCAATAATTTATTGTCTGAGAATCATCACATCCTTGCAAAATCCAAATCAACTCGGCAAGTGCATACCCAATACTAATTGGAGGTGATTTGCAAGTTACCCACTTTTGGCGTGGATTATTAATCGATAATGTTGTATGTAACAATTCTCTCGTATTACCACACCTGCTTTCTATGATATCTGAAAGTTTAACTGCCTGAAACGCTTGCTTCCAAATATCATTTGCAGTTTCTCCATGAAAACTATTAAACATAAACTCACCTCAGGTGATACCCCATTTGGGAGGATAGAAATAATCGATTGGTTGTGCTAGGTTAGGTATAAAGTGCTGTTTAATTCGCGAACGATTATTTCCTTTATAATTAGGAAAAGCAACTCTTGTATATTTGTCAACTTCACAAAATATATTTTGGCAATCGATTAGCTGTAGTTTTCTTTTTTCCAAATACTCAAATTTTAGTCCGAGTCGTTTGAATTCTTCTTCTTGGTTTTCTGCCATAAGTCGAATAATATATTCATCAGAGTAACCATTGGTATCCAAAAAAATTTTTGATATGCCACTATGGGCACCTGGGCCAGCCACAACGTAATCCATTTCGCTAAAATCACATAGTTCACTATAATTTATATCTATTGCATACTGAAAAGCAAGAAATTTTCCCACTGAGGGGAACTCTAGTAATAACTGATATATTTCCATCAAATTTCTTGCTTTTGAAATTTTTGCAACTAAATGTTCTGACATCATTAGTTCAAGCAATCTTAGGTTATTGCCATGCTTACGATTATTTCCAAATGAAGCGCCAGATGGCATTATATATGCCGCAGAATAAATTCGTTTTCCATCATCAAGTAGATTATTCAGAAGATAATAATATTTTTCATATGAATATGATTTGAAATCAATAGTTCCCAATTCTGATTCGAGGTATTTCCATGTATCTATTTTATTAAATAACTTAAATAGTAAAATTCTAAAAAAGGTGTCTTCTGGAGAATATCTATTTCCAAATCCACCGCAATATATAACTTCCTTTATTAAATATTGACTTACCCGATCAGAAGCTCTATATACATTTGTGAATTTGTATTTTAAAAGTATATCATCATCAGTCCAAGGAAAAGGAACTCCTGATTTTCTTTTCATAAATATATGTTGTCTTTCAGCAGCATACCTCCAATATGTATTGAATATGGGAGAAGGTTTTATTCCTCTTGATTTCAGAAAAGGAACACAAAGATTTGATCTTTTTTCATAATCAAAATTGTTTTCAAAAAGTATTTGTTGGCTATCATGCTCATTAATCATACTTTTGTTCACAGTACAGTTCTTCCTTTCTATTTTTATTGACATATAGCATAAATACCATATAGTCAAAAGTATATGTAAACGCAGGATAACTTCAAATTATCATAATTAAAACACAGCTGTATGCTGTTGGGAGGAGCAAAAATGTTTGATGTTTTCATCTCTCATTCTAGTATTGATAAAAAAGGTTTTGTTGAACCCTTAGTCGACGAGCTAAACAAATTGGGTTTACAGGTATGGTATGATAAGAACAGCATACATAAAGGAGATAAAATCAAAGACTCAATTATAAACGGAATAGCTGAGTCTGTTGTTTTCCTCGCGGTAATTAGCAAAAATTATTATAAAAGCAATTGGTCGAGCATGGAACTGGGAATATTAAGTGCTGGTAGTTTCGATAATTTCTTACCTTTATTATTTTCAGATATTAAAAAGCAAACTGGACAAAAATATCCTTTTATTCTGGAACATAATTACATTGAGGTCGGCCCAGAAAAAGAAATAAAGGAAATCGCTTTGGGATTAAAAGAAGTCATTGACGAAAGAAAGCAGGAAAGCGGTTTTTGGCACATAGAAAAAACCAACTTGGTGAGCTTGGTGAGGGAATTGCACTCATATAACTCTATCGCTCTTGAGCAATTGGCGATCCATTTAAATCTTTTTTGGAGAAAAATATATTCTAATCGGCTTGCTGCAATTAACGAAGTTAAGCTTATGATAAAAGATCTGCTGAGAGATGTCGCAAATTCGGAAAACATTTACATTTCACAAGATGCACAAATTTTAGAAACCTTTTTGGATATAGAGTTCCTTAATCTAAATTTGAAAGAGCATTTAAAATATCTGAATCGTTTCATTAATAAATTTTTAGACGTAGAACATGCCATTAATACTTTAGACCGGGAGGAAATGTATCTGCTTCAATTTTCAATTTATTCGGTTGTTGAGTGGTACATGACGACATACTTTAAAAAGCCCATTCTTCAATCTAAAAAAATCATCCCTGTAAGACCCGAGGAATTTACCGAAAATGACATTTTAGAATCATATGAGATTGAGAAGCTAGTTCTCCCAGCGGAGTTAATAGCAAGTCCTAGCACGGATAAGGAATGGTTTGATTATAATCCTTTAACAAATTTAGGCGCACGTGATACAGACAATGGCAAGCTTATTGGTTTTTTCACTTCACTGCCGATCGGAGATGAACTATACAAAAAAATTAAAAGCGGTAAGTTCGATGATACCACAATACCTGTCAGCGATATTCGTCAGTACGATATGCCCGGATTTTACAAATTATATTTGTGCTCATTTTGCATACACCCCGCATATAATACAACTAACGCTTTTAGAATAATATATTCAAACTTTATTGATTTTCTATTGAAACTTGCGTCCGAGCATGAAATTTTTATATCGGATATCATAGCGGATGGTGTCACTCAAAAAGGGTCTAACTTATGTGAGAGCATCGGTATGACCAAAGTAGCAAAAAGCATTCACAATTCTGATGTTTATGAAGCGTGCCTTATCCCACCATCGCTCACAACAATAAAACTTAACAATAGGATCGGGCAGCAATTGCTTGCGTATTATAAGCAAATGTACAACAATTATAAGGAGATATTTTAATTTATGGTGTGTATTCAGTGAAGTGATAAATAGGATCATCCAACGAAATAACAACGTTATATTTTTTGCAGAATTCTTGAATATCTTTTAAATTTTTCTCTACTAAATCGAAAAGGATTTGATTCAGTTCACAATATTCTCGGATATGTTCTGAAGAAAATTCCTTGTGCATTCTGCCGCAGCGCCCCATGCATATTTTCAAATATGAGCAATCTTTACACACAACATCTTTAGGTCCAAATGCGTTGAATTGGATATCATCTGTTATATTTCCTACTAAATTTTTATTGGTAGTCATATCTTCTGCACATGTATAACAGGAACCGTTTGTTTGTACATAAACCATGCTGTTGTTATAACCACAGCAAAACACATCGGAGTTATGCTCATTAACAAAAAAATATGTTGCGGCAAGAAAAGGTATCAAACGTAACATTATGCCCCTTTTTAAATAATTAAGCCAAATATTAAAGCAAAGGGTAAGTTCATATTTATATGAATCTCGAAAAGCTTTAAAATCCTTAAATTGATAATTATTTTCTATTTGCCAATAAACTGCATCAAAGAAAGGATTAAATAAAGCTATTTCGGAATAAAGACTTGTTTCTTCGGTTATTGTCAGTCTTGCTACAATCGGGATCGGTTTGCGTTGCTTTACAATACGAACTGAATTAATAATAGTCTTGAAATATCCCTCGTTTAATTTGAGTCGTGGGATTTTGTCATAATTTATCGACAACATTATAGAATCCAAATGTTTTAAAATGTTATCTGGGATCTCACCGAGCAACAATCCATTAGTATGCAACATATAGTGGTATTCATAAGGTTTCTCAAACTTTGAATCCTGCGAAGAAATAATTTTTTCGATAAATGGATAATTAAGTGTCGGTTCGCCACCGAAAAAAACAATATCAGCTGATTTATCATTGTATTTTCTCTGCGTTTTGTCTATGAAATTATTTAATTCCGCAACAGAAAAAGCAGGTTCCTGCGGAATGTTGCATTTTCCTTTCTTTAGAAGAATAGAGCAATAGTTGCAGTTAAGATTACAATCATTGCTTATAAAAATATAATATTCCATATAAATACCTCCGATCACCATCATTAACATGAGATAATTTGAAGTTATCCTGCGTTGAGTTTTGATAATACTATTATACACCCATTTTTCTTCAAAATCAACATGATCTCGCAGATTTTTCCAAGAAATTCATCGACACTATTCGACAAAAAGCGTATTACAATATATAATAGAATTATTCCCAAACGAAGGAGTAGCTATCATGATAAACTTAAACCTGCAAATAGAACGATTTCTTAACTACTGCATGTCCAGAAAAGCTCTGAATGAAAAAACCATTAAGGCTTACAGAATCGATCTTAGGCAATTCTCTGAATATACAGACAACACATTTTCCAAAGAGATGATTTGCCGATACATCGACATACTTCACGAACGATTCAAGCCCAAGACGGTAAAGCGAAAAATCGCTTCCATCAAAGCGTTTACTCATTATCTTTTAATTGAAGACGTAATTGAAATCAATCCATTCAACAAAATTGATGTTTCCTTTCAAGAACCTACAATTCTTCCCAAAACGATCCCCCTCAATATAATCAACAGTCTGCTAACGTGTGCTTACAATTCATTTTCACAGGCTGAAACAGATTATCAAAAACGCTGCACGACTCGTGACATTGCAATTCTTGAAATTCTCTTTGCAACCGGAGCCAGGGTATCTGAAATTTGCAATCTGACACCCACATCTGTAGATTTGACGAATCACACCATCAAGATTTTCGGAAAAGGTTCTAAAGAACGGATGATACAGATTGAAAATACCGATGTTTTAAGGGCGCTTCAATCTTATTATGACCTATTTCAAGAGGACATAAAGACGTGTGGATTCTTCTTTGTCAACAAACTGCATCATCGTCTCACTGAGCAATCAGTTCGTGAAATCATTCGAAAATACACAGCTATGACAGGGTATGATATACATATCACGCCGCACATGTTTCGTCATTCATTTGCCACTTTGCTTCTTGACGAGGATGTTGACATTCGTTACATACAGAAGCTATTGGGGCACAGTTCCATCACAACCACACAAATTTATACCCATGTTGCTATGGCAAAACAAAAAGAAATTCTTTCTGTCAAGCATCCAAGAAATAAGATAAGGGTTAACGCAAAATAATATACAATTATCTTCAGTTGTAAAAACATGTGCCATCAAACGCTTTCAAAAGCATCCTCATAAACATATAGTCCTAAAATTCTAAAAAAGATCATAGCTACAAACAAATTCTGAAGCAGTGCATAGAATTATTTAATATTTATGCTGATAAAATCAAATAATCACATATGCTCAACTAATCAACTATTTACTCTGAAATAATCCTCTGCCTGTACAATCGTATTCCAAATCTGCTCATCCTTACAGGGATTGATATAATCATCATCAGAAAGCACGCCATACACAGCTTCAAGCTTTTCTTTTACTATCTTTGCATATGAATACATATTACTTTCATAACGTTCCTGCTTCACTCCTCGGTTACGCATTCGCTGCTGAGAATGATTCATTCGTTCCAAATGATGCATTTGCACAGAACGTCTTGATACAGTTATCTGTGCTAAAAGCTTTTGCATTTCATCAGATAACTTTACCGCCTCTTCATACTTCTCTACAGCATCCTTCGCAGTATCTATCTTCAATTGATCTTCATAAGAAACTCGATTATTTCTGTTTTCCGATATATCACGAAGCTGATTTACTGTTTCTTTCAACTCGTTTAGAGAAGCAGACCTTTCTGCAATATTGATATTGGATTCTATCACTCCGATATTTTCAAGAAGCCGATTATCCATTTCATCGAAATCAGGCAAAGATTCTCCAAATTCCTGCATATAAGCATCCTGAACAAAATGCATCATTTCTGTATTTCGCTCCAATACATGAGCCGCTTCAGATATATCAAACTTCTGATCATGATACTGAACACAATTCCTGTAGCGCTCTTTTAGATAAACATTAGATACAACGCCGTTTTCCAGATCCTTTACATCTGGTTCTATTTTCTCCATCATGTTGTCAGAAATGACCTCTCTTCCCTTCGCCGAATCCTGCATCAACGTTTTCTGTACTGACCATTCATGACTGTATTCCTTTCCAAGCGCAACAAAGTCAATACTTAACTGCATATACAATTCACTTGGATTCGCTGATAATCTTGCTGCTAATCTGCGAATGAAGAACAAGGATGCAACCGATGTGATGACACCCTTTACAAGCTGAAGTACCCCTTCACCGAGCATTCCGGCAAACTGCACTGCTGCCTGAGCCACTGAAAGTGCTGCTTCTGCAACATAAATAGATGCATAAAGCACTCCTTTTGCAATTTCATATCCTGCTATTTCACATCCGATAATCGGCGCATAAAATATTTTTTTGAACCATCCCATATTGCGGAGTCTATTCCTGCATGCATCTATCTGATGATCCAGGTATGAGATTTCATCGTACAATTTCCGTACCTTTGTTTTTGCATCTTCCAGTGATTGCGTTGCGTCATTAATTTTCTTTCTGCAAACTTCGATCGCATGATTCAATCGATCTTTTACCTTTGTCAGTGTTTCTTCTAATTTGTATGTATCAAAAGAAAACTGAAAATCAAAGTTCAACGATTGAAAACTCTGATAGTTCACATTCAAAGAAAGATGCGTTGTCATGCCCCAGAATGTACTTTCCAGATTGATAATGATCAAGCCTTTTTGATAATACAATTGTGCCTGTTTTTCCGTCAATCCAGCTATTGATATTTTACCGTCAAAATAAAATGACACATCATTTTGAGATGCTTGCAGATAAAATGCAACGCCTTTCGCTGTCGTATCCAGAAATTGTGACAGAACGCTGTTTTCCGGAATTGGGATAGGATTTTCCTGTTGAAAATCAGAGGATGTAATTTTGATTATTCCCAAATCAATATCCGACAGCATGCCAAACGCCAGTGCACCTTCCTGCTGACGGAATGAAAACAAAACTTTCAAAGACAATTGAAACACACAAATTTTTGCACAAAAGAATATTCCCGCACTGACAACCATGCCGTTACCAATTGTGAAGGGTTCTGCCACATCTGAATAATAAAATTGTGGACGCAGATACAAAACACCGTCTGCATCCACATAATAATGACGCATTCTATATTTATCCACAAGCGCATATCCATCATCCTGCGGTATTCGTCCTATAGAAATTGTATTTACATCAATCGAAAGCTGAGATGCCGTAATATTATCATTAAAAAATGCTGCAATCTGCGATAAATCAGTCTTTTCAAACCATTCCATCTGAAATTTATTTCTACATTCAAAATCAAAGTAGTCGATAGAAATAATATCAAGTGCTTTGATACCTGGAATCAAAAGACCCGTGATGTTTTCAATCAAATCCGATATGGAAAGTCGACTGGTAGCAAAACATAATAATTGCGGTTTTAAGATTCCATCGTATGAAAACTGCATCGCCGCAAATAGATACAACTTTCTTAAATAAATTTCACCGACAATGCCAAATGTCAACCCCTTGTTATATCCAATTGTAAGAGAAGTGTTTCCGAGGTAAAATGCACCGAAAAGATTGATTGGTTCTTTCGGAATGGCAGATGCCGACAGCATCAGTGAACTGGAAGATAATTTACAGTCAACGCAAAAAGACATTTCGGAAATTGCCATTAACTGAAACATCCCGGAGGCCTGAAAGATCGTGTCAGCTTTACCAGTATCCAGTTCCAGAAATAATTCTTGTATGCTGATAATGTCATTAGAGATCTGTGGGACGGAAAGTACAAAATATGCGCCTTGCTGTCCTTTTCCCGCGAAAAAGGACAGATTTTCTATACCAAGCAGCTCATGAAAAAACAGGTCCAGCAGCCCATTGCATTCCTGTGAAAAGTAATATTCGGAATACAAACAAAAACTGTTTTTTTCGTAGAATCTGGAAGGAGGCAGCAATGTTTCCGTATTATGAAAAGTTTCTAACAGTCTGCCAATATTAACCGGCTGCAATCCTTTGGAAATATACAGATAAAAATTATCAATGCCAATCAGACGCTTGGCATTTGCGATAAGTTCTGCAACGAACCCTGAACTCTCTTGTTCTGAAATTTCACATAAGAATCCGCTGCCAGAGTAACTTCCATCTGAATTTTTTAATCGAATCGCTGTAACACGGAACGACTGCATATCCACAAAAAACATCTCATGATCATAAGCATAACTGAAACGCAATTCAGCAGATCTATGTGTCAGAAAATCCGGAAGAAGTGTGTGTAATTCATCAGACAGCTTAGAATCAATCAATGCAACGATTGCAGTCATATCAGCATTGTTGATATTCAAATTCCCTTGAAAACAGCTTTCGCCATGCAGTACACTGTATGATGCCGCTGCTTCATAGCCCAGTATCGTTCCACGAACACCAACGCTCATGGAAAATGTTTTTTCTTCCATTGAATTCACCATATCGGATTTTTTCATCAATTAAAATGAATCAGGTGTTATCAATGCCATTTTTTCCAGCACAGTCTGACGCTGCGTATTCCAGATATTGAAGCTTAAACTGTCGATCTGGAATATCTTGATTTCCTTTGGAATCAAACCTTCTGCATTGATTTGCAGTGAAAGTGCGTATTCGACTGTCTTTTCTTCCGTTTCGCCGTTTTTCTTTGATTCAATATTCAAGAAGAGCATTTTCAAGCAGAACTTGACAGAATCAAAATCAATTGCATTCACAACCTGAGGATCTTCCTCTTCTGCAATCTTGCTCTTAACATCATCTTCAGAAAGAGCGCCTTCGCCTGCCATGCCGTTAAACTGACCAATCATTTCCTTCAGTGTAAGCTGTACGTCATTGGAAACATTCGCAGGTGCCAGGAAAATCTGATAGCCGTCTGCTGTCTTTTTGTAATAGGAACTCAGATCTACTCCCATAAATGTAAATTTCAATCCCACGGATAACTGTACCTTTTCTGTTACTTGTAAATTTTTCATATGAATTACCTCCATTCATTTTCCAATCCAACTCATTCTAGCCGCTTTTACCGCACACCTCAATTGTATATTTTTTCCTGGTCCGCTGCTGTTACAACCTCTGCATAATGGAACTATATAAAATTCCTCATCGGGCTGCAAAGCCTGTGTAGGCTGTGATAAGACAACATGCGCTCCAACGAGATCATCTGGATGGCTTGATGTGCAATGCTGATTGCAGCATTGTCCGCCAATTTGTATTGTACTGGAGCCAGTTAACACTTCCCATGCATTAATCATCGTTGAATCGTACTCAATTCCTTCGTATATCACTTTATCTCCTGAACTACCTATTGCATTATACAAAGGCAGTCCATATCCTAACACCTCAACTTCCACATATTCCGATTTAAGTTCCATATTGTTTTCTTTGTTCATAATGCTTTCCTTTCATAATGTCAATTTAAAAACGTGCAGTAGATTATATTATCCTGCCATATACCTTTTTGATCATATCTGCAAAAGTGAATTTCCCTGATACTATATCATTTAGAGAATTGTAATCATTGCTATCAATTTTGCCATCATAGTTAACATCAGCGTTCACAAGATTAATACTTGAATTTCCACCATTCAGATAATTGTTTAATATGGAAAGATCTGAACTGTTTGTAACACCATCCATATTCACATCGCCCCTGTTATAATTGGACTTATAACACTGCGCTAAATAAGCCTCACTCTCTTGACTAACAACTCTTGTACCATCTGCATCACAATAGTAACTATATGTACCAGGAATAATATAACCATCATACTGCCCTTCAGGAGTCCCATTATACCATTCATTTTGATATGTCATAGCAAATGATTCTGGGTTTGAATTTGTGCATTCCACAAAGTACCATTGATTATATAACTTTATACCTACTAATGCATGCCCAGGAGCGCTGATAAGCTGAACGTCATCCTTTGTAAAACCTGATTTTAGTAAAAGCAAAATATAAGATCTTGACATACCGGCACAAGCACCTTTTCCAGAAACAAGTGCATATGCTGTTTGAGGCATAGAATAAGAAGCATCATACCGAATGAGATTGGACGCCAACTGGCTGTGAATATATTTTGCAACTTCATATTTCGCATTTTCTTTTGCATTGCCAGATAGTCCACTAATATTCCAATTCACATTTGCAGATTTACTTTTCAAATTATTGTATACTTGGGTTACTTTGGCATCCACATCTGGTTTAATTAATTTCGCACCGCCTATACAGTATTGAAAATGAGAAATGAATTCTCTATCTGCCATATCAGCAGGAACCGTAATATCAGTAAGATTATTACATCCAGTAAATAAATATCCTCCGCTCTGCGCACATGAAACGTTTTTAGAGACTGTTAATTTCTTCAAATTGGCACAACCATTAAACGACCAACTTTCCAGGGTTGTAATATTATTGGACATGATTACCTGATATACATTAGAACTGCTAAATGCTCCTGTTGCAATTTTGGTAACATTTCTTCCTAAAATTGTATCTGGGATTGTAACTGTTACATTATCACTGGCATTAGCGTTTGCATTATATTTTGTTATTGTTGCATTGCGATCTTTTATAGGAATCTCATAATCCAATCTGTATTGTGAATTGTTTACAGAGCCTTTAATTACAGTATCAAGATGGTAATTAAAGTGGTCGATGAACGTCTGATCTATCATATTTTCAGGAACATATACAGTTTCGATACTAGTGCTATTATAAAATAAATAACCACCAGATTTTTCTGAACTCAAATTTCTGGATAATGTTACCGTTTTTAAGTTCGAACAAGTAGAAAATGAATAATCACCCAATGAAATTACAGTATCCGGCATTACAATAGACGATATTCCATCGCAACAGTAAAAAGCAAATTTTCCAATTGATGTTACATTATACCCATTAATAGTACTTGGAATTATAACTCCTACAGCTGATGCACTCGTAGTTTTTGTAAAACTAGTAATTTCAATCTGATGATCTGAGATTTTATAGTCCAGCTTATACGCTGAAGTAACTGATGAACCTTGTACCACAGTATTAGTATAATAATTAAAGTGATCAATTAAAGTGATCAACGAACGAAGGATCTGCCATGTTTTCGGGAACATTTACAATTTCAATATTTTTACTTTTATAAAACAGGTAACCGCCTGATTTTTCTGAACTCAAATTTTTAGATAACGTCACCGTTTTTAATTTTGAGCAATTATAGAAAGAATAATTTCCTAAAGAAACAACCGTATCAGGTATTATAACAGAGGATATATCTTTTCCACTGAATGCGTATGCACCAATTGATGTTACACTACATCCATTGATTTTACTTGGAATTACAACACTTACAGATGATGCACTGGATGTCTTTGTAAAATTGGTTATCTCAATGTTATTATCCACCGTTTTATAATTTAATTGATATCCAGAACCTATATAGGTTGCCTCTACATCAGCTGCCGATACCTCAATAGAATTCATTCTTATTATGGGATTTTCAGCGAAAGTCATACTGCATGTCCCTAGGACTGTAACCGCAAGGATTGCTGCTAATTTTTGTGATTTCATTTTAAATTCTCCTTAATTTAATTGTATATTAACAGACATTTATCTGTTATAAGCAATATTTCGAATTAAAACTCGTCCGGTTACCTAAAGCTCTATAAAGTTTGTAGCAATAAACAAAATCGGAATCAAATATTTGTCTATTTTGCTAAATATAGCCATTCTAGTATAATTTTAGCATAAAATACTTTTTTCACACACTTAATGTATCATAAAAACAAAAAAATCAATACTTTTGCACTAAATGGTCGTTTTTCAGCATTGTTTGGTCAATTTTCACCATATTTTACCATAATAATTCTATTTAAGATCTATTTCAAGAAGACGTAAAAACGTGTGGGTTCTTCTTTGTCAATATGTCAATGGCTCTCTATAACATATAATATATAATCCTAAAAACAGTCAAGAAAGTTACGGTTTTTAAAAAATTCTATCAATTATGTATTAATGCACAAAATCGAAATCAAGTATTTGGTTGTTTTGAAAACAATTAGCTGTAAATAAAATTATAGCATAAAATGTCAAAATTGGTATGAATCAGACTTTTTATATACTCAATGTACCATAAAAAATCAGAAAAATCAACCATTTTGCACTAAATGGTCATTTTTTTACGTTAAATGGTCAATTTCAACTATTTTCTAATATATATTCATCGATTAACCTCAAATATTCCTTTTCCTCCGACTCAATGACATCCATCGCAAACTGTTCTGCATCGCAAACAGAATTTTTCAGTATCTCAAATCCTACCGCAGCAGTAAACACATCCACGGTCACTTCTTCCGATTGGTTGGAGAAAATTTCAATCTGAAATCCGTTGCAATCACTGATACTCCCGTCTTTTCTCTCCCTCTGAATATTTTTCAAGGGCGTAATTTTTACATAAAATCCATGATACAGCATCAAAATATCTCCATTCCGAATTTAGATTCAAACTCCATATTTTCCGCTAGAACCGCTTCTTCAAACGCAGTTTCCAGATATCTTGTGTCCAGTCCGTTTTCCTTGTAGCCTTGCTTTATTATGCCGTAGTACTGCTCTGTGGGAGCTTCAAGCGGCGTATCTCCGTTCATGATGTAAACCATCGCTTCAACAGTTTCTCCGTTAAGTTCAAGAGAAATATTCTCCTTGCGATAATACTTCGGCTCGCCTTCGTAACGATCTAAAAATTTTTCATCCTGCGAATCAAGCTCCCATAAAAGCACAGGAACTTCACTTTCCTCATTCGGTTCAATCGTGGCATGATGCCTGAACTGCAACTCATAGCCCTTTAGCATGGCTGTTCCTGCAACTGTTGAATGCGGGCACCTATATGCCATTTGTTCCAAATTGATGTTGCTGCCGTAAGCTGCATATAATTTTTTCGCCATAAAAAGCTCCTTTACATTGATATGGAAAAGTCCATACTTTCCTCAAATTCTTCTTGCTCGTAATCTTCCTCAAAATCGTCCACAGCGGCTTGCTCCACTTCATCGGGTAAACTCTCACATTGCTCCAGAACTTCGCTTACAGGATGCTCATGAGCTGCGATACGCTCTTCTTTCAGCCGTTCTCGCTGAGCAATTGCATCTTCGGGATGCCGCCATGAAATACATCCGTCCAGATGCGAAATCAGGTGCTTGCGGCAATTGCGGAATTCCTCACCGTTCAGTCCAAGATTAATCAGCCAAACCCTTGCACTGTACCTCAGATTATCGCTCTCTGAAATGTGCGGCGAACAGAATTTTTTCGTCAGCGCAGCATTGGAAATGGCAAGCGCAAGAGTCACATAAGATCTAATAACTCCGGCGTGCAATGAACTATTGCAGGCTCTCATCTCCCAATGCCCATTAGCAAAAAAACTATGTAAATTACAAGCTTTATAGCGAGTGGAACTGTAATGATGATGCACCTCATCCATATCGCCTCTATACCACAATTTCTGGATTGCTTCGATAGTTTTAGGTTTCTCTTTGTTCAGCATTTCCAGAAAATCTCTGTCCACCTTCTGGCAGTAAGTTTCTCTCATAGGCGATACCTGAAGCATATCAAACAAGAAGTTTTCCTTGCTGGCAAAAATGTTCACCAAGTTTCGCAAACTCTGCGCCGTATAAGGTGCACCGTCTACATGAATGTGAATACCGCAATTGTACTGTGCTCCGGTCACACCGTCAGCGCTTCTGACCGCCCGGACAATTTCCTGCAACAGTGGAATATCGCTATATTCCAGCACCGGTGTGACGATTTCCACGGCATACTCTCTTGACGCATTACCGCCGTTTTTGTCCACACGCCGAATGCTGGAATCATAAACAACTGCCCATTTTCTGTCCTTGCTATCACAAATATGATACTTATCGTAACTGCCGCCAAAGTGCTCCGGCACGCTGTCAAATACTCTGCCGATTGCCCTTGCGGCTGCGTTTCTCGTCAATCCGGTACACTCAATTTCCACGCCAAATTTTTGCGTTTTAATCCCGTCAAAATTTCCTGACAAATTCTCATCTCCCATGAAAAAACGACCTGCAATGCAAGCCGTTTTTCTTGATATTTCGTTATTTTTCCATCTGTGCTTTTACTTCCACGCCGCCCTTGAAAACGATCAGTAATTTCTCTTTCGACAGCACTTTCACGCAATCAATCAGCTTGCGGACAATCACATTGTCAAACACTTCAACCTGAAAGTTTTCATGTGCCAGCATTTCCATGGCAGAATCGATTTTATTCTGCGTATCCGTTGAAATCTCTGCATTCTTTCGGAGTTCCGAAAGCTTTTCATTTATCTCTTGTTCCTCTGCATGAATTTTTTCAAACTCGCAGTCCAGCTTATTCTCATCACATCCGCCGCCAGTAATCAGCGATATCAAGTCGTTTCGGGCTTTATCTAAATCCTTCAGCCGCTGTTCCAGATTCAAAATTTCCTGTTGGTTTTTGCACTCTAGAACCGAGCCGATATTTGCTTTCAAAATTTTAGCAATCTCATCTCCACAGCCGAGATATTCGTTCACTGCTTTCAGAATCGCTCTATGCAACTTGTCCTCATGAATGGTCGGCGATTCGGAACAATACTTTTTCCCATGATCCAGACGGCTGATACATCGCCAGACAATCTGCTTTTTACCGCCAGCCGTCCATGTACACCGACGATATGGCGTGCCGCAATTGCCACATATCAAAAGTTCGGAAAGCGCGTATTTACTGGAATATTTTCCTTGCTCGGTAGTCGTTTTATCGCTGATTTTACGCTTACTGGAACGCCTTGCAAGTTCTTGTTGAACACGGTTGAACGTGTCCCTATCAATGATTGGCGCATGATGTTTTGTCACCAGATACATGGGACGTTCACCGTTATTTTTCACAACCTTTTTGGTAATGCAGTCAGCAGTAAATGTTTTTTGCAGAAGCACATCGCCCACATATTTTTCATTTTTCAGAATGCTTTTGATGTTGGATTCGCTCCAGATCTGATTGCCCATGGCAGTCAGTTTCCCTCTAGATTCAAGAGCATTCTTTATCCTTGTGAAGCTCAATCCGTCCAGAAATAATTCGTATATCAAATGGACTGTTTCCGCTTCATCAGGAACAATTTCCGGCTTGCCATCTGCACCTTTCTGATATCCCAGAAGCTTGGAATATTGAAACGCCACCTTGCCTTCTGCATAAGCTTTTTGCTTGCCCCAGCTGACATTCTTACTGATGGACTCACTCTCCGCCTGAGCAAATGAGCCGTACAGAGCAATCATAAATTCACTTGTCATGGTCATTGTGTTGATGTTTTCCTTCTCGAAGATGACGCCGATTCCAAGGTCTTTTAATTGCCGCACATACTCCAAGCAATCCACAGTGTTTCGGGCGAATCTTGATATTGACTTGGTAATCACAATGTCAATTTTCTGCTTTTTACACAGCCGTATCATTTTCAAAAATTCCGGTCTTTTCTTTGCTTGAGTGCCGGAAATTCCTTCGTCGGCAAATATGCCAGCCAGTGTCCATTCCTTTTTGCGATTGATCAAATCCGTATAATATGCGATCTGAACCTGGTAGCTGTTTTGCTGCTCCTCCTGTTCCGTCGATACACGACAGTATGCCGCCACTCTAAGCTGATGGTATTTATCCCTGTTTTCCGTAGTTTGCGGCTTTGCAGGAATTACCCTGACATTGGGCGCTGTGGTCATTTTGCATCTTCCTTTCTATGATATTTTTGATGACAACGCCATTGATAAATTCGATTTCAACGGTGCAAAAATGGCTTACCAGAATCCGTGAAATACAGGATTGCGGTAAGCCAATGTCAAGCGTATTCAGTTGTTCATGACTTGCAAGAACTTCTCGCAACTGCGTTGTTTTCTGCGGTTTATTGCTGTAGGTACAGCAGTCATATTTCAGTTCTGCAAGCTTGCATATTTCTTCTTTCGCACTTTCAAAATCAACATCAGGAGTTTCCATCAAGCGGCTGATTTCATTCTGCTGACGGGTTATCTCAATACTCGGCGTATATCTGCTGATTTCTGCATCAGCATCAAGCAAATTGGGATTTGCAATCACTGTATTCAGAACAGCGACGATTATTCCAATCAGCATCTGATCTGTAATTCTGTGGCTGAATCGTGAGCATTCCGGATTGCGGCAGTCCCATTTTTCAGAGTGCGTATTGCCGCCGATTCTTGAAATCCGATGACCGCATTCCGCACAATATGTAAGACTGCGGATTGCCTGAAGCTCCTCAGAAATCTCGACGACTGTAGTCGATTTAATTTTCTTCCGCATATTTGCTCTGCAAAACATATTTTCATCAATGATTGCAGGATAGCCGTTTCTGCCCAGATACTTTTCATTTTCCAGAATCCGCTTTATCATGTTTTTGTTCCACACAAAATCGATGCCATTGTAAGGAATGCCTTGACTACTCATCCAATTTGCAATGGCAAGCAGGGAACTGCCGTTTAAGTAAGCCTGAAATATGTTCTGCACGGCTTTACTTTCCGTTGGCTTTGGCTGAATTTCTCCGTTCCGCATCATGTAGCCAAATGGGATTGTTCTGTTTTTCATGTATTTTACACCAGCCTTTCAGTAAATTTCAGACCGCCGTACAGATGGAATTCCAGTTCATTCTGGTTAATCACAATGATTTTCTCAACCAGACTTTCGAACATGATCTCATTGAATTCTGTCATCAGCTCCATGCCGTTTTCAATGATTGAAGCGATATCCTTGATTTGATCTATCATATCGTCCTCACCATCGGAGCGCACGATTTTATGCTGTTCACGGCTGAGTTTGTTAATCTTGGAATTGAGTTCAGCAATTTGCTCAAGGTACTTTGCTTCGTCCAGAAATCCTTTTGTTTTCAGCCGGGCAAGTACGTGATTCTGCTCCTTAAGTTTGGCGATTTCCTTTGCAATCTCCATGTACTGCTGATTGCCGCTGAATTTGCGGTTTTTCAGCTCCTGAAGCTGTGAAATTATAGGAGGAAAAATCACGCTGTATTGCGATTTCAGCTTATTGTAAACCCGCATAAACGTTTCATAAATTTTTGATTCTGGCAACCGCTGTCCGCCGCACTTTTCCGCATTCTCATTGTGCGTTCTACACACCCAGTAATATTTTTCACGACAGCGTTTCCTTTTAAAAGTTGCACCGCAAAAACCGCAGATAAGCTTTCTGGACAGCGGATGTTCACAGCATGTAGATTGTGCTTTTTGTCCCCGAATCGCCAGCAATTCCTGCACTTTTTCAAAATCTAACTTATCCACAATGGCGTCATTGATTCCAGAAACATAATATTTTTCATACTCTCCATGATTTATTTTCTTCATATATGGCAAAGTTGTCGTTTTATACGTCTTCTGAAAAACCGCATCGCCAATGTATCTCTCGTTCGTCAAAATATATTTCACGCTAAAAAATGACCACGCCGATTTACTGATACTGCTTGGAATTTTCAAATCATTCAGTATATTTGCGATTTTCGTAATTCCATAGCCGCTTAAGTACCATGTGAAAATATTTCTGACAATTTTTGCTTCTGTTTCATTGATTTCCAATCGTCCATTGCAGATGGAAAAACCATAGGGCGGACAGGAGATTTTATAACTTCCATCTGCCATGCGTTTTCGATTTGCCCACCGCATATTCTGGGAAATCGATACCGACTCTTCCTGCGCAAGACCACCCATCAGCGTGATCATCATTTCATCTGAAATATTCGCCGTATCGATATTTTCCTTCTCAAAAAGTACCGTAATTCCAAGTGATTTTAGTTCCCGCAGAACGGTCAGGCATTCCTTGGTATTCCGTGCGAAACGACTTATTGATTTTGCTATGATACGATCAATTTTACCTCTGCGGCAGTCTTTGAGCATCCGCTGAAACTCCTCACGTTTATCCATTCGGGTGCCCGTTATGCCTTCATCAGCGTATACCGAAATCAATGTTTCCGTTTTACTATCAGCAAGGAAATTTTCATAGTACCGCATCTGCGTCATGAACGAATTCAGTTGATCTGTGGAATCGGAACTGACTCTACAATATGCTGCAGCCCGGATTTTCTGCTCCTGTTCCAATGTAATTGTCGGCTGAATTACCGTTACGTTTGGATTCACTTTGCTCCCTCCAATCTGATTTTTACACTACATACACAATACCACTTTTTCCTGAAAAATGGTATCACCAAATCCAACGAAATCACGCCGCCAAAGCTGTGCAGAACTGACGAAAGCAGCCCTCTTTGTTTAGCGCATTCAGCTGTTTCAGTTGTTCTTCTGTCAGAATTCCCTCGGCAAGCAGTTTCTCTGAAATTTGCCGGAGAATCCCATAGGCATATTCAGCTTGTCCGTACTTATGCATCATTTTCTCTCCTTTACGCATTGATATCTGGAACACAAGATTTTTCCCGATCTTGTATCTGCCCAGACGCATTTACGGCAATTTTCACCGTAATGAATTTTCTTTTTTCTATGCAAAATCAGATTTCTGATTTCATCCCAACTTAATTTTTCTTTCAATTTACCACGCTCCATTTTTGATATATAACGCAAATGCAGGAAAAAATGCTCCTGCACTTGCGTTATATCCGCACTGCTGGATTTGATTTGTCTTAGCAAAAAGGCAGTGCGGTATAACTTTAACGTTTTGCCTTCGTCTGATTCCTCAGACGATTTTCCGTGATATTTGTTCTTAACACCCGTCACGGCGGAACATCGGAAACGACTGACAGCGTATCAGTCTCATGGAAATCTCATCCCTCCGAGGATCTCCCGGAGCCGCCCTCATTGCCTGATTCCCCGACCAAGGGGTGCTATGACTGGACGGAAGTAGCATTATCCTCCTGCGTTTCATCGCCGTTCCGAAAAGCTATTCCGGATTTGGAAGCTGCATATTTCTCGCTCGCTCTTTTGAGGTCGTGGCGTATGGCTTCTGCGGCTGACGGGGTTTATTCCGCCCGCAGGATTCATGTATTCCCGATGCTGTGTATTCAATTTTCAAGATACATGAAATTCGATTTTTATCTCCTTTCGCTTGTATAGGGGAAGAAGTCGGGAATTTGATACCCTTTATTTTATACTTTCTAAAAGTTTGTGCAGATCGCACAGAATCCTCCTTTTCTTTTTGTTGATATTTTTCTGGCTGATGCCATAGTATGCTGCGCATTCTCGTTCTGTTTTCCCCTCAAAAAACAGCATCTCTATCAGTTGACGATCTGATGCTGATAATAAATTGAGACATTCATAAAGCTTTTCCGTGAAAAGCTTACTTATCACCTCTTTTTCAACGCTGTTTTCAATTCTAAATTCTCTGAAATTCTCAAACGTACCATCATTGCCGCCAATTAACGCTGAAAACTGAATTTCATGCTTATAGAACGAATCATCATTGTCATCCATATTCCATTGTGACCTATTGTAATATGTATAGACTTCCTCACTGACTTCAATGTCAACATATTCTTTTGAAATTGTATCATAAATACGAACTGTGCTTTTCTTCATTTTCTCACCTCCGTTTGATATATAAGGTTTTAAATCAAACGAAGGCTATGGATACTTGGCAATGCTGCACTGCCATACTTGAAAAAAGGGCATAAAAAACTCCATCCCGCTTTTAAAGCAGAACGGAGTTTCTCCGAAAACAAAAAAGAGTAGGAATCGACAATAGCTTCAAAAGCTGCTTGTCAAACTCCTACTCTATATTTTATATACGTGGTGTCTGTACTAAGTCAGAATATATGATTTTGATTTCTTGACGGCACTTCCAGCATTTGATTACAACCATGCAGGACACATAGTGCTGTGCCAAATTTTCATCTGTCACAATATCAAATAACCTGCCATTACAAAACGGACAACGTACCTGATGTTGTGATTTCTGTTGTCTTTCATTCACATTTGTTCGTTCACCTCGATTTTAACTGCTCAGCTAAAACTACCGCAATAATTTTGCGGATTGCTCCGCAAAATTATTGTTCATTTGTTCAGCTGTTCTATGAATTGTTTCCAATCTTCCTCTGTTGCATTGGCATCACGGGCAGTCCGCAGTGCTTGCTGCACCGTTTCACTGGAGGAAATATATACGGCAATATCAGGACTGATCTGCCTGCTTACCTTTGCATACAGATCGTACAACGTTTCCGTTTCAATTTTGTTCAGACACAAAACCATTGCGATTTTGTCCAGAAGCTCTGTGCTGGGATTCGTCCGGACACCTCGTTCCAATTGAGAAAGATAGGCACCCGAAATTCCAAGCGCTTTTGCAAGCTCCTGACTTTCCATAGAATGCTTTTGTCTTTGTTCGGAAATGAACTGACCGAAGGTTAGATCGTTGGTCATGTTTTTCCTTTTGAGTTGATTCAATCGGTAGAATTCGCTTGAAGAAGCTGATCTTTCACCTCAGATTTGCGACTAACTTGCGCTTATTGAACAAGTCACCGCACACATATTGTGAATCAACATGCCCCTTTTGACGTTTTCAGCAATTGTCCAGATCACCTCAGAATTGGAAGGCCGACCGAAGGAATGTGGAAAGAAGTGATTCAATTTGTTTTTGTCATAGGTGATTTCAATGGCATAACGTATGGTGTGTTCTATGCTGGCGGCACTTTTGTTGTGTTTTTTCTGATATGGTTTGATACATCTGTATTACATGCTTGGATTTCGAAGTGCTAATAGTGGTATCATCGTCAGAATCGCTCCACATCAACTAAGGTAAATATCATACATGAAATGATCAGTATTTGTAACAATTAATAAAATTTATGATTGCTCATCGAATTCTATCGGATATGGATATTTCCCAGAAATATAAATGTTATAATATTCTTCGCATGTCTTTATAATAAAAATATAAAAATAATAATCCACTTCATTAATACCATCATTTATATCATATCTGCAAGTTCCATATTGTGTGTTTATGTATTGAATTTCATCTTCTTCAATTTCGTATGTTTCTTTTAAGTGTTTTATATTTTGACAAATCTCATAATTAGATGTTTTCTCGTCTGTAATAGAGTCGAATTTTAATGAATAATAACTGCGTTCATCAATCAGATTTGATGATATTGTATACATTATTTTAACTTGAGTAAATGAAGCATATTCGTCACTTGATGCGTTTTCGATTTTTGTACTAACATTTAAAATGTTAGTGGCATCTTTTGAATAATTAATCCCAATTATTGATTCTATATCTTGATAAGTGACAAATCGAATTGAGTAACCATTTGATGATTCATCTATAGAATTTGTGTGCTTATTATTCATTTCATATTTCTTGCAAACAACAGACACTGTACAAACAATTGTTATGACGAAAGCAAATATCACAATAAAAGTAATGCACAATTTACACACTTTGAATCTATTCATCCTTTCTGCTTCTCCTTGTGGCAGCAATAAGTGCACTCACTCCTTTAAAACTATTGCCTATTGACTTTACTTCTACACTACCAGAAGAATTTTTTGAATATGTGACAAAACCTTTAGATGGAGTAGGAGGACCAATAAACTCATCCGGTAATTTCCGACGAACAGATAAATTTACATACTCATCTGGAATTCCTAGTTGTTTTCTAATTAATGCAAAAATACCTGTAGTTTTTCGTTGTTGTATTCCTCTAAAATGAGTGCCGTCACAAGCCACCATGCAAGAAAAACTATTTGCATTATAAAATCGTTCAGCAAAATTATTGGATGTGTACTGATCTCCAGCACTACATGATAATAAATATACATAATCTGCGTTTTTACTGTTTATATCATCAAGATTTATATTGGAAACGCTATTTGGACTACCATGCATATTAATAATAATTGAATCTTCCTCTGTAGTATTCATTTCGTTCCAATTATTGGTGAAACCAGATTCGCTTGTTATTAAATAAGGATGAACTGTTTGTCCAAATGCCTCGAGTTCCTCAATATTTATTGCAGCAGCTTTTGCTTGATCTTCGCCATAATAATAGTAGTAATCTAGACCCTGAGGATCAGTAAATATAACAGGATTATTAGCGCAGTAAGTATACTTATTCAGACTCAGCGGATCTTCTTTTCTTCCTACGAAAGTATCTCTCGAAATAAATCTACCAGTAGTCGGACTATAGTATCTTGCCCGCAGATAAATCGTACCCGTTTCCGCATCATAGTATTCCCCACAATACCGGAACGCATTCGTATCTGCATCATCAATATTCTGCTCCACACCAAATGCATCGTAGGTATACGACTTTGTGACAGCACCATCTGCATCCGTCAGATTCACCACATCGCCATGGGCATTCTGTGTATAATACTGATAATCCGTCTTGACATTGCCACTCTGCTTGCTGAATTTCGCCAGCAGATTTGTGCCACGAACATAAACCTCAGCGCTGTACCAGTCACTGTCATCCATGTCCACAACAATCTGCTTGTTGCCATCCCAGATATGATTGATTGTCTTGCCGTCGACTGTCTTACTCGTCCGCAGTCCATCTGCGTTATATTTATAACTCGCTGTTGTCTCTCCATCGGTAAATCCAATCAGCTGATTCAAACCGTCGTAAGTATTTGTCTCTGTCTTACTCTCTGCGGTTTTTGTGATCTGATTTCCGTTGGCATCATAGGAATAGGCGGTTTCTTCTGTCTTTGCATCTGCAGCAGTACTTGTGATCAAGTCTGTCGGACTAATTGCTAATCCATCTGAGATTGTGGCATTAGAAGTTTCTTCAACTGTCTTGATTTCCTTCTGAAGCAGTGCAGTATACTTACCATTGACAGTATAATCGTAAACTGTTTCATATTCTTCCGAACCATTAGCAACCATCTTAGAACGATTGCCATAATCATCATATTCATATGAATATGTATCAGCTGTCTTACCGTTAGAAATGGACTCCCTGGTCAATCTCTTCAAACCGTCATAATCATATGAGGTTGTCTCTATTATACCATTTTCATTGCGTACTTTGCAAGCATCTGAACCGTCTAAATAGTACGAATATTCATAACTGGATATGTCGGAGTTTCCAGACTTGGTAACAAGTTTTGTCACCTTGTTGCATCCATTATAAGAATAGGTCGATACCACACCATTTGCAAGTGTTTCAGAAATCTTATTACCATTTTCATCATAGGCATAGGAAGCTGTCAGATTTCCACTTTCCTTAACCTGAACCACACGCATTTCATCATCATAGGTATAAGAAATATTTTCATATACAATTTGATGATTGCGTCCGATAAAATAAGAACTTACATTTTGAGAAATGCCCTCATAATAATAGCCTTTGAAACCTGTATTGCTTTCCTCTGTGATTTTTCTTCCAAGATCATCGTAAAGATACAGTGTTTGTTCATTATTGATGTTAACACACTGTACTCTTCCCATTTTGTCATATTCATATGACTTACTTACATTTTTAGATGAATCATTAGAATGTACTATATTAGCTATTAATATACGATTTAAAGCATCATAAGTATTTGTGGTAACATTTCCATTTGCGTCTGTTACTGTTAAAGCATTGCCATTTAGATCGTATGTTGTTATTCCAGAGTCATAACCTGTGCTGTCAGTTGTCTTTACCAAATGACCCCATGCATCATACTCATAGTTCGTTTTCAAGTAATCTGAATCCGAATCTGCATGTAGTCCAGTTAGCATTGTTGTTTGAATGCCAGCATTGTTATACAGATATTTTGTGATGTTCTTCTCACTATTGGACGTACCATCACTCAATGTTACCTGTGTCAGCAAGCCCTGTGCATTGTACTGATTTTCAGTTACACTATACTTTATTGTATCCGAATCCTGCTTTTGAACAGTTTGCTTTGCCAGCGTTACATTGCCATTCTTGTCATACTGATTTTCTGTAATAGAATAGTTGACCGATCCATCAGTTTTAGTGTTAAAAGGTGTATATGTTCTACTAACTTTACAAATTCCATTAGCAGATTCTAAAGTTGTATTCTCATATTTGGTAATATTGCCAAGTGCATCAATTTCACATGCAATCTCACCATTTGCATAATAAGCATTTGTTTTCTTTATCTTACCATTTGTCTTTTCATAGATGGTTTTTTGCTTGAAGCTTGTCAAAACTTCAGATACAACTTGCTTATCAGCAGTAATATAGGTAGTATTTGTTGTTTTCAACGCACTACTAGATTTAGAAGAACTATTATCTAATCCAGTATATACATCAACACTATAATTTTTAATGAATTCATATGATGTGGTCGATTGAATCTGTTTTGAAGATTCAGAATCAGCTTTAAAATATTTAGCTTTTTCTCGCTGCAATCCATCATATTCTGTTAGACTAATTGTGCCGTCTGGATCTGTTTGCTTTGTAATGTTACCATACGCATCATACACATAAGAGGTAACATTACCTTCTGCATCCGTTTCTGATTTTTTGTTTCCGTCCGGATAATAAGTTGTCAAGCTGCCGTGGCTCTTATCAGCAGAATAATTCGGTGCATACTCCGCAGTTTTGCGGCTCAGCAAATCATATTCTG